>Ga0335085_10017274_pt1 | contig 10401 bp, 8 predicted proteins | sample Lox_Sample_45_FD_206712 | JGI IMG/M metagenome (GOLD analysis project Ga0335085, IMG submission 206712) | Soil microbial communities from Loxahatchee National Wildlife Refuge, Florida, United States - Lox_Sample_4.5 | ecosystem: Environmental > Terrestrial > Soil > Wetlands | place: USA: Florida...
GCGGCCTCGAAGTTCTCGAAGCCCTGGTACACGGCGACTTGCGATGCGTTGCGCGCCGTGTAGTACGGGAAGAGGCAGAACTCGGCCAGCAGTCGCCCGAGCGAAGTGTAGACACCCCTCAAAATCTTGCGGCGCTCGCCGGCTGACTTCTCAGGAAAAGAGAGCTCGAGATTTCGCCAGCCCACTCGCCGGAGCCGGGGGTGCACGTAATACACCAGATGTCCCAGCAGAATCCCGAAGCCGCGCGCCACCGGACGTGGCAATACTCCGACAAACCGAACCAGCACGGCCAGCGGTATGTATTGCAGTCGTTCGAGCATTGAGAAAGGGCAAACGGGCAGCTAGACGGTAGCATCCGCCAAAACTCGGGTCAAACGGCGGGATTAACGTAGTGGGTTGGTTTGAATAGGGGTGGGTGCCTCTCGCGCATCATCAAGACTCACAAAGGGTAGAGGCTGTGAAGTTTCTCCAACTTTTCGCTCGGAACTCTTTCAACGCCGCCATGGTCCCAGCAGAGACAAATCAGCACGGCCTCAAACTGCCGCTGGGTATGCCGGCAATATTGCGCGGCTGCAAGTGCCATGCCGCGAGCATACTTCGCCCGGCTCTGCCGCCGCCTGCGCATAATTACCTCAAGCGCAAGCCACAGTAAGCCCGGCGTAGCAACCACTAGAGCAAATAGCACCGTACTTACTGCTTCTCTCACGTAACACCTCAGTTACTCGCCAATCATAGCAACGCCCGTATCTCGTCCTCGTGCAGTCCGATCAGGTACAGCAACGCGTCGAGCCCAGCATACGAGAGCGAATATTGTGCGCTGGCGCGAACCACGGGTTTAGCTCGAAAGGCCACGCCCATCCCCGCCAGGCTGATCATGGGAAGGTCGTTGGCGCCATCGCCCACCGCGATCACCTGGTCGAGCGTGATTCCTTCACGCGCTGCAATCTGCTTGACCAGTTCAGCCTTTCGAGCGCCATCGACGACCCCGAGGGGCACCTCGCCCGTCACAACTCCGTCTTTGATCTCCAGCTCGTTGGCGTGAATGTAGTCGATGCCGAGTCGCTGCTGAAGCCGCTCGGCCATGAAGGTAAAGCCGCCTGAGCAGATGGCACTCTTGATGCCGAGCTTTTTGAAGACGCGAAACAGGCGCTCGGCGCCATTCGTCAGAAGGATGCGTTCGGCGACCGCCGTCAGCCGCTCTTCGCCCAAACCCTTCAACAGGGACACGCGCTTGCGAAAGCTCTGCTGAAAATCCAGTTCGCCGCGCATCGCCGCTGCCGTAATTGCCGCCACCTGCTCGCCGACTCCCATTTCACGCGCAAGTTCGTCGATGACCTCGGCCTCTATCAGCGTGGAGTCCATGTCGAATACTGCCAGCCGAAAATGGTGGTAGTCATGACTTTCAGGACGGATGGCAAGGTCCATGGCCGAAGTGTGGGACAGTTCCAGAAGCGCGGCGCGCAGGTCGTTCAGCGATGCGGGGGAGCCGGCGATGACAAATTCATAGCATTGAAGGCCGTTGCCTATGGGAGTGAGGGGCCGGGAGTGTTGCACGCTGAATCTGCGCTGGGCTAGAAGTTCGCGCAGCTTCGCAAGCGTGGCATCCGATAGATCGTCCGTCAATACCGTAAGGACGTACGGCTCGCCATCAGCGGCAATGTTCTCGGTTAGCTTGCGTTGTCCGCTACTCATTTAATCTGGAAGTGCTCCCCGGACATTGCGATTTCCTTTGGTGTCAGCGCATGACCTCAGCCCGTGCCGCAAGACATCTGTCGTCCCTGCGGTGTCTGTGTCGTAGCTCCATTCAGGACTCTAAAACAGACGTTTTCCACTGCGGGCGAGAGCGGGAAGGGTTTACTGCCGTGCCATGCGGGTGAGGTTGTAAGCCATCGCTGCCAACATCCACTCCGTGGTCACCGCTGCCAGCCCGCGCCGTTTAAACTTCCGCATCCCGCGTTGCTCTTTCAGAATCCCAAACACCGGTTCGACCACCGCTTGCCGCCGCTGATACATTCGTCGGCCTTGCGGCGAACGCAACTTCTCGCGCAACTCGAGGTGCTCCGGATCGCGAATCGTGCAGCGCCCGATTCCCTGGGCCCGATCTCCGCTCTGCATTTCGTGACGAAGGTTGTTGTCGGGCACGTAGACATCGACGCCACGCCGCTTCATCGCGTGCAACGCCGCACCACGGAAAAAACCGGAATCGCCCGTTACCTTCTCGCCTATCTCCCCTGTGCAACACAAGTACCTGCTATGACACACACCTCGGGGACGGCAGAGTCTCGTAACAGGCTCCGATGCGGGGGAAACGGATGCTTGTCATGAGCGGCGCTTTAGCGCTGGCGAACTGTCGATCGCAGTTTCGTTACGGCTTGATCATCCACACCGTGCCGCAGCCACCCGGAGGGGCGCAGGTTAGGTTGCCACCAATGATGGCGGTGCCGTAGAGGTTCCCGTTTGTGTCGAACGTGACGTTGCTCCCGGAATATGCCCCATCGGCCCCTCCCGTGAAGTCGTGAAGCGACGTGTATTCCCAGCCGTTCTGCGTATTTGTCAACTTAAAAACGTTTCCCAGGCTATTGGCGCCGTCGCAATACGTTGTCCCGTATAGACTGCCGGAATTGTCCATGGTGAGCGTAACGGAAGGTCCACAGGCGGTGTTCCCCGAAAAGCTGTAAAGCGTTGTGAACACCCACGTGTTGCCTACCGGCGACAGCTCGAACACGGTCCCACCACCCCCACCGCCGCCGTCGCTGGCGCCGCCGTAGAGATTTCCGGTGCTGTCCATTGTCAGGCCGGCAAGGGGCCACTGTCCGTCGCTCAGGTTCTGAAAGTTGTAAAGTACGGTCTCTGTCCAGCCCGAGTTGATGTTATAGGTCAACTCGAAAACAGTTCCGAAGCCGTACAAGCCGCCTTGTTGAGTTGTGCCGAACAGGTTGCCCTTGCTGTCGAAAATAACGCCATCATAAGGCTCAGTCCCGTCAGGCCCGGTGAAGCTGTAGATCGGCGTTTCTGTCCAATCGTTTCCCGACTTTGTCATTTGATAGACGGTACCGAGATTTGAGTTCCCACCACCTTCGGTAGTCCCGTATATGTTACCCATCGCGTCCCATACAAGGTCGGCGCCGCCAGGGACGGCCCCATCATCAGGACCTCCCGTGAACTTATGCAATACGCTCTCGGCCCAAAAACAATTTGCGGTCGGGCAAATCGTCGGCCTGGGCGTGAGGTTGAAGACCAGACCCAAGTTCTGAAAACCGCCGGAACTCGTGGTGCCATAAAGGTGACCATCCGGACCGAACAACACTCTAGCCTGTGGGCCTCGTCCACCCGCCGAGAGTAGAGAGATGGGCGTATAGTACCAACTCGAGCCTACCGGAGCTATCTGGTACGCGGTACCAGGGCCACAGTTGTTAGTTGCGCAACTGCTCAGGGTGGTGCCATAGAGAACGCCTGCTCTTATGGTTACCCCCGAGTATGGAATCACGCCGTTCGGTTCGGCAAACGCATGAATCACGCTGAAGGTTTGGGCGTGGGCCGCTAGACCAAGCGATGCGACGAGTGTGATGTGGCTCAAGCAGACGAGGGTCTTCCAATTCATGGCATGCTCCGATGTGGGACGGGTTCGGGTCTGCCATTCTATCTCAGCACCTACCCGGGGTCACATTTGACGGGGCTGCGGCAGGAGCCCCCGAAGAGCTCGGAACAGTTGAACCCGGGAAGCTCACCCAGGACTCCCGTCCCCGGCTGTTCAGATTGTCTGGTGCCTTCGGAACTGAGACACACTGCGCGTCCCACCGTTTCGTCACACCCTTCCGTTATTCGGGTCACACTCCTCGGCAGGACCATAGCTTAGAATGCCTGCGGGCTTCCTCTGCCCGGAGCGCTGCATGACTACTGCCGCCGTCGAAGAAGTAGAAGCGAAATCTCTACCCGCTAACGCTTATCAGCCGCTGAAACCCGGCGAGCAATATTTGCCGCTTGTGCCTGCCGCCGCCACGCTCCCGGAAAGTACGGGACGCGCGGTGCTATGGGGTGTGGTGCTATGCGTCATCTTCAGCATCGCCTCCGCCTACTCCGCGCTGAAGGTTGGCCAGGGCATGGAGGCGGCGATTCCGATTTCGATCCTCGCGATCGGACTGGCACGCCTGTACAAGCGCCGCTCCACGGTGCTGGAGAACGTGATCATCACTGGCATCGGCGCGGCCTCCGGCAGCGTTGTCGCAGGCGCCGTCTTCACGCTTCCCGCGCTCTATGCCCTGCACCTCGATCCGCATCCGCTGCAGACAGTCTTTGTCTGCCTCGCCGGAGGCTGCCTGGGGATTCTCTTCCTCATCCCATTGCGCCGCTACTTTGTGCAGGACCAGCACGGCAAGCTTCCGTTCCCGGAGGCCACCGCCATCACCGAAGTTCTGGTCACCGGTGAGAAGGGCGGCTCGCAGGCGAAGCTTCTGCTGCAGGCGACTTGTATTGCCGCGGTGTATGACTTCATGGTCACCACCTTCCACGTCTGGAAGGAGTACCTGAACTTCCAGTTTGTGCCGGTGATGAAGACGCTGGTCGATCGCAATCGCATGGTGTTCAACTTTGACGCCATCGGATTCATCCTCGGCCTGGGTTACATCATGGGTTTGCGCATTGCCATGATCTTTTGTGCCGGAGGCGTGCTGGTCAATTTCGTGCTGGTGCCGGTGATCTGGTTCGTCGGCAGCCACATGGGCGACGCCACGGTTTATCCGGGCTTGATCCCGATTTCGCAGATGAAAGCCGCTGAGATCTATCGCTTCTATGTGCGCTACATCGGGGTCGGCGCCATTGCGTCCGCGGGACTGGTGGGCATTCTCAAGTCGCTGCGCGTCGTGGCAGGATCGTTCAGCATCGCGCTGCATGCCTTCCGCCATGGCGAAGCCCCTCACATGGAGCGCACTGATCGCGACATCCCCGTAATCGCCATACTTCTGGGCGTGATGGTGGGTGCGCTCGCCGTAGGGATTTTCTACGGACAACTCCACGTAACCTGGAGCGTGCTGTTCGTAGGCCTTGGCCTGACGCTGCTCTTCGCCTTCTTCTTCACCACCGTCGCCGCCAACGCCATCGCCGCTACCGCCAACAATCCCGCTTCCGGCATGACGCTGCTTACCGTGATTGTCTCCGCCGTGGTGCTGCTGAAGTTCGGCCTCTCGGGAACAACCGGCATGTTCTTTGTGATGGCGCTTGCCGGTATGGTGTGTGTCGCGCTTTGCTGCTCGGGGCAGTTCATCACCGACCTCAAGGCGGGCTACTGGATCGGGTCGACCCCCGCGGCGCAGGAAAAGGTGAAGTTTATCGGAATTATCGCCGCGGCCGTCACCACGGGCCTCACCATCGTGCTGCTGGCCAAAGCGTTTCAGTTTGGAGAAGCCGCTCCCGGCGACATGCGTCAGGTGCTGGTTGCGCCGCAGGCATCCGCGCTGAAGGCGATCGTCGAGGGCTTCATGAGCGGACAGCCGGTGGCCTACGTTCTGTTCGGCATCGGCGCCATGGTCACGGTGATCATGGAGATGCTTGGGCTATCGTCGATGGTCTTCGCCCTCGGAATCTATTTGCCGCTGCAGCTTACGACGCCGATTCTCATGGGCGGGTTTATTTCGCACCTGGTGAACAAACGCGCCGACAAGACCGGTGGAGAAGGTGGCCGCAGCATCCGTGAGCGCGGGGTCATCGTCGCCGGAGGTCTTATGGCCGGCGGAGCGCTGGGTGGCGTTTTTGGCGCGGCGCTGCGTCTGCTGCCAAGCTATCGGGAGGAGCTAATCCAGACTCCCTTCTACAACAACGAGCCCATATCGCAGACTGTCTCTGCCCTCATGTTTGTAGGGCTCTGTCTTTATATCTGGTTCAGTTCAGTTCAAAGAAAGAAGGCCGCCTAATGGATCAAACAGGAAAATACGTTGCTGATGCCGTTCTCGGTATCGATACTCTTTGGGGCGGAGACGTTATGTGTCCGTCGGGCACGGGGCGTTTCATCGCCGATTCATGGTTCTCGGACGAGCCGCTGCCTGCGGCGTATACCGTTCCCTCTGCGGCGCGCCTGCGCGAGACCGGAGGCGTTTCGGGCAAGTCCATCGATCGCAAAGCGGCGGACGAGTACGTCGCTGCGGTCGATATTCCGGCGGCGATTGCCGGAGTGCGCCAGAGCGCTGCGTCGCAACCTGCCTTGTCGAAGACTAACCTCGAAGGCCTCGCCACCTGTCTCGAAGTGATGTGGGACCTGGCGATGGAAATCCTGGGCAAGGGCCCGGCGGTGCCTTACGAGCGCTGTGTGCAGGCTTCGACCGCGCGCGCGCCTGAACCCTCGGCGCCGGAGAAGAAGCGTGATCGCGTAGCCGAGCTGCTGGGCCGGGCGGGATATCCCTCGACCTCGCGCGAGTCGCTGCTGGCCAGCGTCGATGCCTGGCGGCGCGAGCGCATCGTTCCCATGGGATCGGTGAAGGCGCTGGGAGCGGCGGTGATCGCGCAGTTCGATCAGTTGAGCGCCGCGAACCTCCTGCCGTATTTGCCGGCGGAACTTGCCGGCGTGCCCCGTGCCAACATCGACTTCCTGCCCATCAAGGATGCGTGGTTCTCCGGCTCGATGAACTATGTTGGCCGGGCGCGCAACGCCGACGGCTCGCCGAAGTACGAAGCCACCTACGAGATCAATGCTTCGCTGCAGATCTCGTTCCCCGAGTTTCAGCAGCTCGTGAGTCACGAAGTTGTTCCGGGACACGTGACCACGTTCGCGTACTTGCAGAACCTGTACTTCCGCAAGCTCGCCGGCTTCGAATCGACGGTGCTCACGATGAACACCCGCGCCGCGAGCCTGTTTGAAGGCATCGCCAACAACGCCATTCTCATGGCGTACGGCGTGAATGAAGTCGATCAGTTGCCCGACGAAGACATGCAGATCGGCGTGTTGCTGGCCCTGCTGCAGGACGATGCCAAGAACCAGTCGTCGTACCTGACTTGGGGGAAGGGAACTGCGCAGCCGGAAGTCGCGAAGACGTTGCGCAATGATTTCCTGGTCAGCGAAGAGCGTGCCGACAAGTTGTCAGGCGCATGGGGACGGCATCCGCTGCTGGGGCGCATGTATCTGCCGGCGTATCGCGCAGGCACGGACAAGGTTGCCGACCTGCGGCGCAAGCATCCCGCGGCGCAGGTTCTGCCGGCACTGTTTGGCTGCCGCGGGTTGGTGGATATTCAGTCGGTGGAGCAGGCGATTTAGGTTCGATTTCGCGCGGCCTGGCCTCAGTTCCAGGTACGAAGGGACTCCGTCATGAGGACCGAGCCAGTTGGAAGATGCTTCAACTTCTTTACACGCTGAAGCCGAATGTCCCTGGTCTCACCGGACGCCAGCTCGCGGCTGCGGGGATCGATTGCGGTCCGGACACGATCAAGCCATTGGTGGACAGTAGAGTCGTCGTGGTGGACAGCAATGGCATTCATTCCCTCAGCGGGGCCGCGGGAAAGATTCTGGGGTGCTGCATAGTGGCGAACCGGCGTTGGTCCGGAAACGACATGCGGGTCGACAATCCTGAGGTATTCGTGGTCATGCCTTTTCAGGAGCCGTGGTCCACCACGGTGTACAACAAGATGATCAGACCCGCTATCGAAGGCGTTAGGCTCGATGACTTCAAGGACTTCAAGTTAACTTGTGTGCGAGGCGACACGCCTCCACGGGTGGGGGACCTGACGCAAACAGTCTGGAGCGCCCTTATGAGAGCGGGATTGGTGGTAGCCGACGTCTCGGCACCTAACCCGAACGTGTTTTATGAAATCGGGCTCACCCACGCGCTCGGGAAGGACTGCTTCATTCTCAAACAGAAGGACGTTAACGTCCCGGCCGACTTCGGCGGCTCACATTACTACGAGTACGATCTCGCCAACCTGGATGCGGAGCAGAAGATGCTTCAAACAGAGATCCTCTCCTGGGTGAAAGAAAACTGTGTTGAAGGTGTTAGCAGGATCGATAAGCTCTAGCGTCGGCGGCAAGTGCCTCAGAGCCTGCCCTGAGCTTGTCGAAGGGTTTGCGCCCTTCGACTGGACACTAACCTGGCCGTTTCCTAGAAGCTGAACACGGCCTGAAAGTCGATTCGGCGATTCGACGCGCTGGCTGAGCCGGAGCTGTAAGGCCCGCCCGCGAGGGCACGAGAGTTCTGTCTGTCCCGGCATGGGATGCTATAATGTAGCTACGTTTCTACATCGGTGGTGATACAGATGAGCGTTACAAAGCTATCCAGCCGGGAGTTCAATCAGGATACGAGCAGGGCCAAAAGAGCCGCGAAGAAGGGGCCGGTGTTTATCACGGACCGCGGCCGCCTGTCTCACGTACTGCTCACGGCGGAAGAGTATCACCGGATTACTCAGGGACAGAAGAGCGCGGCAGATTTATTGGCGATGCCAGAGGCGGCTGAGATTCCGTTTGAGCCACCTCGCCTGACCGGCAATATTCACAAGACGGCGGACTTGTCCTGATGTACCTTCTCGATACCAACGTGGTCTCCGAGTTAAGGAAGGGGAGGAATGCACATCGCGGTGTAAGAAGGTGGGCGCAAGCCCTTCCCGCCGCGAGCCTCTACTTGTCCGTAGTCTCGATACTGGAGTTGGAAATAGGCATCCTGCTCATCGCAAGACGAGACCGAAGGCAGGGCGAGATCCTCCGCACCTGGATGGATAGGCACGTCCTGCCCACGTTCGTAGATCGCATTCTCCCAGTTGACACGGCCGTCGCTCAGCGATGCGCTGCCCTCCACGTGCCGGATCCCCGGTCGGATCGCGATGCCCTCATCGCGGCCACCGCGCTCGTACACGGCCTCACAGTCGTTACGCGGAATACGAACGACTTTCAGGTCACTGGAGCGGACCTTATCAATCCATGGGAATCTTGAGCGCCCGGTGCCTGCCGGAAGATAGACGCGTCCGGCCACTGAGTGGTGACGCGCAGTTCGACACATAGTATGGAGCGAAGCAGGTTTCCCAGGTTCGCGTCCTTCGGTTGGACACTGACCTGGCCGTTTCCTAGAAGCTGAACACGGCCTGGAAGTCGATTCTGCGATTCGAGGCGCTGGCTGAGCCGGAGCTGTAAGGTCCGCCCGCCAGAGCATTAGCTTCGCCGAACAGTGGAGACGACAGGTTTCCCACCAGCGGTGCGAGATTGACGTGGTTAGTGATGTTGCGCCCGATCGCGGTCAGGGTGAGCGTGTAGCGGCGCGAGGTGCCGCTGCCCAGAGACAACGGGCTACCGCCGCCAAATCCGCCGCCGTGCCGGCCGCCGCCTCCCGGCACATGACCGCCTCCCGGACCGCCCCCACCGCCATCAAGGTTGCGCGTGCTGGCCGTCTCCGGTCCGAAGTTAAACGACTTGGCGATCCGCAGATTGAAGGTGTACTTCCCCGGGCCGTATCCATAGTAGGGCGGAACGTAGGTCTGCCCCGGCTGCGGAGTGGTATCGAAGGTTCCGTACTTGGTCACGATGATGTTGCTGCCGGTGCTGCCCGGCGGAGCAAACGTCGGACGATCATTGAAGATCGAGTCGCCGTTGTAATCCTGGCCGGTGGTGATGTTGAACGGCTGGCTCGACGTGGCAAGAAAGAAGGGGCTCACCCGGAAGCCCTTGGGCAGTGCAATCGTCCCCCCCAGCAGGAAGCGGCTGCGTAGGTCATACGACGCCGGGCCGTAGCTCAAGGCCGGATCGTACTGGTCGAACAGGAAGCTGCTGGCGCCACTGGTGTTGGCGTTGACGTAATTGAGCACGTAGTAGCTGAACAGCGTCAAGCGCGCGCCGCGCCGCCAGTTGCCGTTAATAATGAGCTGGTTCTGGCGGAAGTCGCCCTGCGATTCGTACTGGTAGATGTTGCCCACGTCCCCAAACGGGCGCACGCCGCTGTTGGGATCATTCGGGTTGTAGGTATTGGGAAACGGCGCGTTAATGTTGCGCGACCAGAACTGATGCACTCCGCGCGAGTTCAGGTACGAAACCGCCATGTTGGCGTTCTTGCTGACCTGCCGTTCCAGGCTGATCGCCACCTGCTCGGTGTAGGAGGCTTCCAGGTCAGGCGAGATCTGATACACCGTGGGGAAGACCGCGTTCTGCCCAATCTGGCTGGGCGGCGGAATGGCGGGGAAGAAATCCGGCTGGTTGACGATGTACTGCGTCTGATTGATGCCGTTTTGCCGGTCGGCGGTCAGCACGTACATCTTGTCAAAGCGGTCGTAGAAGATGCCCCAACCGGCGCGCAACACGGTCTTGGGAGCGGCTCCGCCGATTCCCCATGCGAACGCGACGCGTGGCGCGAATGCGTTCTTGTCGGGAATTTCGTTCTGTATTTCGTAGCGCAACCCGGCACTAATGGTGAAGTTGGGCTTCCACTTCCACTCGTCCTGGAT
>Ga0335085_10017275_pt1 | contig 10401 bp, 12 predicted proteins | sample Lox_Sample_45_FD_206712 | JGI IMG/M metagenome (GOLD analysis project Ga0335085, IMG submission 206712) | Soil microbial communities from Loxahatchee National Wildlife Refuge, Florida, United States - Lox_Sample_4.5 | ecosystem: Environmental > Terrestrial > Soil > Wetlands | place: USA...
ACAACCCCGCGGCGATCTGCAGCGTCGACAGCGTTCAGTCGGTCTCCCCGGCCCCGGTACGGAAGGGTCATCACCCCGGGGCCCCGGCCCCGTTTTCGCCATCGGGGTGGCCGACGGGTTCCGGGATGGCCGGGTTCGGCACGCATGTCCGGAAGGAGCGAGGCACGTAACAGCCCCGATGACACGTTTGCCTTCTTCCGAGCTTTCTGGGTGTATGCTTACCCTTTTCCTAACTGTTGTACTTAATGTGAGGTCATGGACCGCGGGCCTGCTGGCGTCGATGGCGCCGGACCGCGCCCGCCAGGAGTTCGCGGATCGCGCCGCCTGATCGCCGTCGGGACAGCGGCCGTGGTGGTCCTGCTCGGGGTGGTCGCGGTGCTCGCGACCCGGCTCGCCGACGCGCCCACCGCGGCCAAGGCCGCGACGCCCCGCCCCGCCCCGACCCCTACCAGCCTGACCGTGCCGGCCATCTACCATCGGCTCGCGCCGTCCGTGGTGCTCGTCCGCACCGCCCACGACCTCGGAACCGGCGTCATCGTGGCCGACGACGGCACGATCCTGACCGCGAATCACGTCATCGCCGGCGGCACGGCCATCTCCGTCACGTTCGCCGACGGCACCGCGGCGACCGCGATTGTCGCCGCCGCCGACCCGGAGCGGGACATCGCCACCCTCACCCCGGCGAAGCTGCCCCAGGTCGTCGTGCCCGCCACCGTCGGCGGAGGCGCCGGCGTGGGAGCGGCCGTCGTTGCCATCGGCAATCCGCTCGGCCTGACCGACAGCGTGTCCGCCGGGGTGGTCTCCGGCCTCGACCGGACCGCGGACACCAGCAACGGCAGGTTCTCCGGGCTCATCCAGTTCGACGCGTCGGTTAATCCGGGCAGCTCAGGGGGCCCGCTGCTGGACGCACACGGGCTTGTCATCGGCATCGTCGTCTCGCTCGCCGCCCCGGCTGGCGAGGATGCGTTCGCCGGCATCGGGTTCGCGGTGCCCATCGGCGCCGCGCTCGGCGGGGGTGGCGGTCAGGGGCCAGGGAAGGGGCCGCAGATATGAACGACGCAACGGCAACAGTCCAGGACGAAGGAGCCCGATGACCACGACGCCGAACGAGCGGCCGTCCCCGTCACCCGGCCAGTACACCAACCCGCTGCAACCGGTGCTCTTCGAGGTCAAGCGCACCATCGTCGGCCAGGACGTCTTGCTTGAGCGGATGGCGATCGCCCTGCTTGCCGGCGGGCACCTGCTCGTGGAGGGTGTCCCGGGGCTGGCCAAGACGCTGTCCGTCAAGTCGCTCGCCGCGGCGGTCGGCGGTCAGTTCCAGCGCATCCAGTTCACCCCCGACCTGGTGCCGGCCGACCTGACGGGAACGCGGGTCTATCAGCAGCACAGCGGTGAGTTCCAGACTCAGCTCGGCCCGGTCTTCACGAACCTGCTGCTCGCCGACGAGATCAACCGCGCGCCCGCCAAGGTGCAGAGCGCCCTGCTCGAGGTGATGCAGGAACACCAGGTCACCATCGGCCGCGAGACCCACCAGGTGCCCGAGCCGTTCCTCGTCATGGCGACGCAGAACCCGATCGAGTCCGAGGGCACCTACCCGCTGCCCGAGGCGCAGGTCGACCGGTTCATGATGAAGGTCGTCGTCGACTACCCGAGCGCCACCGAGGAACACGCGATCGTCGACCGCGCGCTGCGCCACGCCGAACCGGTCCGCGCCATGCTCGGCCCCGCGGACCTGATCAGCATGCAAGAGCGCGTGCTCGACGTCTATGTCGACACCGCCGTCGTCGACTACGCCGTGCGCCTGGTAACCGCAACCCGGAGGACGTTCGGTGCCGGGCTCAGCGACCTGAAGCGGTACGTCAGCTACGGGGCCAGCCCGCGCGCCTCGATCGCCCTCGTCACCGGCGCCCGGGCGCTCGCGTTCCTGTACGGCCGGGACTACGTGCTGCCGGACGATGTCCGCGAGCTTGCCCTCGACGTGATGCGGCACCGCATCGTGCTGTCGTATGAGGCGCTCGCCGACAATGTCACCGCGGATGCGATCATCACGAAGGTGCTCGACGCCGTGGCCGAGCCCGAGGTCGTCCTGAGCGGCCGCTGACCTCATGCCGACGCGTACCGCTCCGGAACGGCTCCTGGCCCGCCTCGAATGGCGGGTGGTCCGCCGTCTCGACGGACGCCTGGCGGGCGGCTACCGCACCGCGCACCGGGGGACCGGAACCGACCTGGTCGGCCTGCGCGAATACACCGAGGGCGACGACGCGCGGCACATCGACTGGAACGTCACCGCCCGGCTGAACGAGCCGCAGCTTCGCGTCTTCACCGAAGACCGTGAGCTCACCGTGTGGCTGGTGCTTGACCGTTCGGCGTCCATGACGGTGGGGCCGCCCGGGCGCGGTAAGCACGACGTGCTCGGCGAGCTTGCGCTGGTGCTCGCCCGGCTGTTCGGCCGGGGCGGGAACCGCGTCGGCGCCCTGCTCTACCACACGGGGCTCTACCACACGGGGCTCTACGACACGGGGCTCCACGACGCCGGAGCAGTGCGCATCGTGCCGCCAGGCACCGGGCGCAGGCACGCGCTGCGCATCGGGGCCGAGCTCGCCAGGACCGCCAGCGGCGGCCGCGGCAGCACAACCGATCTGGCGGCGATGCTCGACGCGGTCGCCAAGCTCGCCAGGCGCCGCGCCCTGGTCGTGGTCATCTCCGACTTCATCGGCGACGGCGACTGGGGACGGTCGCTACTGCGCCTGGCGATCCGCCACGAGATCGTCGCCCTGCGCGTCCTCGATGCCGCCGATGACGAGCTGCCCAACGTCGGCTTGGTCGTTGTCGAAGATGCCGAGACGGGGGAGCAGCTCGTCATCGACTCTTCGGATCCGCTGCTGCGCATCCGGCTCCGCACTCGTGTCGAGGAACGTGAGACCAGCCTGGCCGCCGGAATGCGCCGGGCTGGGGTGCCGATCCACCGCATCGGCACTGACGCCGACCTGGCCGCGGCGCTCATCGAGGTCGTCGCGAGCACCCAGCGCAGGCGCCTGTGAGCCTCGCCGACCCTGTTCTGGCGGCCGTCGGCCTGCTCGTGGCCGCGGGCCTGGCCTGGGCCGCGATAGTCGTCGCGCGGCGGCGGGCCGCGGCCCTCGCCGCGGCCGGGCTTACCGCGGGCGGCCCCGGGCGCGGCCGCGCCCGGCTCGGGGGTGTGTGGTTCACCATCGCCGGCCTCGTCGTGCTCGCGATCGCCGTGGCCGGCCCGGCGGCGTCCGTCCCGGTGTCCCGGGCCTCCGGCACCGTCATCCTCGCCGTGGACGTCTCGGGCAGCATGACCGCCACCGACGTGGCGCCCAGCCGTCTCGCCGCCGCGAAGAAGGCGGCGCTGTCGTTCATCAGCGCCCAGCCGGACAAGGTGGACATCGGCGTCGTCGCGTTCCAGCAGGGCGGCCTCGAGGCCGCCCTGCCGACCGCCGATCACGCGACCGCCTCGGCCGCGGTCCGCCGGCTGAAGGCCGCCGGCGGCACGTCACTCGGCGACGCCATCCTCGCCTCGCTGTCCGCGATCACGCACAAAGTGGTCGCCATCGGCCGCGGCGGCAGCGAGCCGGACATCGGCTTCTGGCCCTCGGCCACCATCGTGCTGCTCTCCGACGGGCAGAACGAGGCCGGGGCCGCCAGCAGCAGCACCGGCACCGGCACCGGTGCCGCCGCCGAGGCGGCTGCCGCGGTGGCCGAGAAGGCCGGCGTGCACATCGACACCGTCGGGGTCGGGACCACCACGGGCACCACCGTCGTGGTCGATGGCTATCACCTGTTCACCGCGCTCGACGCAGCGGCCCTCAAATCGATCGCGCAGGCCACCGGCGGCGCGTACCATCCGGCATCGGACGCGAGCGAGCTCGACGGGATCGCCTCGTCCATCGACTTGAGGCTCACCGTCACCAGCCAGCCGCTGCCGCTGGCCGGCGCGTTCATCGCCCTGGCCCTGGTGCTGCTCGCGTCGGGCGCCGTGCTCACCGTGACCCGGACGGGCCGGGTGATCTGAATGTCCTTCTCCTGGCCGTGGGCGCTGTTCGCGCTCCTCGTCATTCCGCTGGTCTTCGCCGCCTGGTGGCTGACACGGCGCAGGCGCAGGCGCTCCGTGGTCCGGGTGACCTCGCTTGCGCTCGTCCGGACGGCCATGCCTGGCCGCTCGCGCTGGCGGCGGCGCATCCCCGTGGCGCTACTGACGCTCGGCCTGGCCGTGCTCGCTGTCGGTGCTGCCCGCCCGCAGGCGACCGTGCCCGTCGCGTCGTCGTCCGCGACGATCATGCTCGCCCTGGATGTCTCGGGCTCCATGTGCTCCACCGACGTCAAGCCGAATCGGCTCACCGCCGCCGAGCAGGCGACCAGCGCCTTCGTCAAGTCCCAGACGGGCGGACCGCGCATCGGCCTGGTCGCCTTCGCGGGCACCGCCGCCGTCCTGGTCCCGCCCGGCGGGGACACGAACCAGCTGCTCAGTGCTCTCGATGGTCTCACCACCTCGTTCGCCACCGCCATCGGCACGGGCATCCTGACCTCGCTCGACGCCATCGCGCAGGTCGACCCGTCGGTAGCGCCGACCGGCGCGACCGCCTCCCGCGGCCGCGGTGCCGGCTACGCCAACGACGTGATCGTGGTCCTCACCGACGGCTCGAACAACCGGGGGGTCGACCCGCAGACCGCGGCGAAGGAGGCCGCCGGCCGGGGCGTCCGAGTCTTCACCATCGGCTACGGCACCGATAACCCCGCGCCGCTCGCGTGCAGTTCCGCGCAGTTCGGCGGGTTCAGCGGGTTCGGCAGCGCGGGCGCCGGGTTCGGCGGCCGGCCCGGCGGGGGTAACCTGTTCGAAGCCGACTTCGACGCGCTCAGGCAGATCTCACGGACCACCGGCGGCACGTTCTACCGCACCCAAGATGCCGCCCAGCTCAGCCGGACGCTCGCCAGGCTGCCCGCCGCCTTCACGATCGTCCGCAAGCACATCGACCTGGCTTCCTGGTTCGCCGTCGGCGGCGGCCTGCTCATCGCGGCGGCGGTGGCGCTGTCGCTGTGGTGGAACCGCACCCAGCGAGGGCCCGCGCCCCCGAGAAGCGCGGATCACTGACCCCAGCGCCCGCTCCCGTTACTCCGCTTACTCCGCCCCGGGATCGGCGTCCGCGTCCTCGAGTTCGGGATCCACCCCGCCTTCCCGGTGCTTTTCTGATGCGCGCATCACGGCCCGCAGCTTGGCGAACTCGGCGGTGTGCGACAGGTCAGGCTCGCTGCCGGCGTTCCCCGGCTCAGGCATGTGCTCACTCATGACCAGATCCTCCTCCAGACGATGGGCCCATCCCAGCACGGTACCGGGAAGGTGGCGGCTCAGCCCGCTCCACCGTGACCAGCCGCCGCCGGCGCGACCGTGACCGCCGTCGGCGCGGTAGTTACGAGACAGCAGGGCCTAGCGGGGCCGGAGGTGGTGCCGGGGGGCAGGAAGGAGTTGCTGTTGCTTCCGATCAGGTGAAGCCGACGTTCATGTCGAAGTGCCCGAGCCGCAGATGCAGGACTCCGCCGCCGGCCCAGTGCACGATGTATGCCAGCAGGATGATGAGCTTGACATCCGGTCCCGCGCCGCGTGCTCCCGGACGCGTACCCTCAGAGCGTCAGGAACGGGGGACAATTAGGTCATGGGCAGCGTGCCTGAGGATCCCGCGACGGATCGACCGCGAGAGTGGCTGGCGCTGCCCGGTGGCGGGATCCGGCCGGTCGTCTCTGTCCCGGGCACCGGCGGAATCGCCGAGTTGCTGGCGTATGGCGCCTGGCTGGCCCGCTTGCGGCCCGCCTGCCGGTGTGGCAGGCCTCGCCTGGGTTCGGGCCGGACCTGCGGAAGCGCGGAGTGCGTAGCCGAGCTCCGCGTACAGGAGGCGGGCAACTAGCCCGGCGGGCCCTCGCCTGGTCGGAGACCGCGCTGGTCGAGCTCATGGCCGGTTGTGCTGTCGACATGGGCCGGGATCGGTCCTTCATGCCGGTCACCTGTGGTGGATGTACCCGACGGCTCGAACATGAGAATCGAGGCGCCGGGTGATGAGGGCTTGTGCTCGGTACCTTTCGGCACGACGAACATGTCGCCCTGGCGCAGCGTGACGGTGGTCTGGCTGCCGTTAGCATCGCGGATGGCCACGTCGAACTGGCCGTCGAGGACTAGGAAGAACTCGTCGGTGTCTTCGTGTACGTGCCACACGTGCTCGCCCTTGGTGTGGGCGACGCGAACCTCGTAGTCGTTCATGCGGGCGACGATCCGCGGACTGTAAGTCTCGTCGAATGATGCCAGTGCCGCGGTGACGTTAACGGGGGCAGCGGTCATCCCATCATCGTAATCACCGGACCGTGAGGAGCTCGGGTACCAGCCGGTGTCCGGCTCGGCCGCCAGCGGCTACGGTCAGGCGCCGGGGTTCTGGCTGGCACGTCAGCACGACGCGGGCTACCGTGAAGATCGGCCCAGGAGGTATGACATGGCTAATCAGGCATACGGCGACGTAGGTTTGGCTCCGGTCGGCCGAAGGCCGCGGCGGGCGCGATGACGGTGCTGGTCGGCCGCCGCGAAACGTTCAATGCCGCGCATCAGCTGTATGACCCGGGCTTGTCGGATGACGAGAACCGGCGGCTGTTCGGGAAGTGCGCGAACCTGCACGGGCACAACTACGTCCTGGAGGTGGTGGTGGCCGGCGAGGTCGATCAGGCCAGCGGCTACGTGCTGGACCTGAAGGTGCTGTCTGACATCATGAATGGGCAGGTCATCCGGGATGTGGATCATCGAAACCTGAATACCGACGTGCCGTGGCTCTCCGGGCGCATCCCGACTACTGAGAACCTGGCGGTGACCTTCTGGGAGCGGCTCCAGCCGGAGCTTCCTGACGGGCTGCTGCGGTCCGTCCGCGTCTGGGAGACCGATAAGAACTGGGCTGAGGTCGGTGATCAGGTCTGAGGTTCCGGCCCGGGCGGGTCAGGAATTGCGGAAGCGCTACACCACCGCCGACCTTCGCGTGTTCACCCGCGACGAAGCGATCCGGTTCGTCCCCCATGCGGACGGTGATCCGCAAACCGACGTGGTCCTGGCCTGGGAGCTGCTCTACCGGCTCGAACCGGAGCTCTATGACCGGCTGGCCAGCGCCGAGAAGCTCCACCCGGATGTGCTGGGCTGGCTGCCGCACGGCGTAGACCGGATCGCCGAGGTCGGCGCGGGCTCGGGACGACTGACGCTCGAGCTCATCGAGCGCGGCCTGGAGGTGGTGGCGGTTGAGCCCGCGAAGCCCTTGCGCCAGATCTTGAAGCGGAAGCTCACGGCCGCGGATCACGGCAACCGGGCCCGGGTGATCCACGGGTTTTTCGACGAGTTGCCCCTCCCCGACGGATTCGCCGACCTGGTCATCGCCTGCTCGGCCTTCACGCCCGCCTCGGGGCACGGCGGCGAGACCGGCCTGTCCGAGATGGAGCGGGTGTGCAAGCCGGGCGGCTGCGTCGCCATCATCTGGCCGAACAACCTCGACTGGCTCGCCGCCCGCGGTTACCACCATGTCTGCTTCGACGGACCGATGTGCATCGAGTTCCCCAGCTACGAAGAGGCAGTCGAGCTGGCCGGGATCTTCTTCCCCCGCGCGGCCGAAGAGGTTGCCCGGCGCGGTCTGCGACAGGTTCCTTTCGAGGTGCTGAGGATCAACCCGCCGCGCGACCTTGCCTTCAAGGTGCTGGCCCGATGAGAGTGGCCCAATGAGAATGGCCCGATGAAAGTGGCACAGTGAAGATCGCCATTATGGCGCCGCTCGTGACGGCGATCCGTGAGCCTCAGCGCGGCGGCTCGCAGGCCTTCGTGTCCGACCTGGCCCGCGGCCTGACCGGCCGGGGGCACGAAGTCCACGTCTACGCCGCCTCCGGATCGGAGATCCCGGGCGTGGAGGTGATCGACACCGGAGTCGATCCCGAGTCTCTGGCGGCCACGCTCTACCGGGCTTTCGGCCATTCCGGGCCAGCCGGGTCCAGGCCAGCCGGGCCCGAACCAGCGGCGGCCGAGTCTGCCTTCGCCCGCGCGTATCGCAGCGTGCAGGAGATCCAGTATGACGTGATCCATAACCACGCCTTCGACGCGCCGGCCGTCCGGCTCGCCGCGGCGCTGAAGGCGCCGGTGGTACACACGCTCCATCTTCCCCCGGACAAGGCGGTGGCGGCGGCGCTTCGTCATGCGGCCCGGAGCGGCCGACCGCCGGCGGTGGCCGCCGTATCGGTATTCCAGGCGAGCGCCTGGCGCCGGATCATCCGTGTCGACGCGATCCTCCCGCCTTACGTGCCCACCCACGTCATCCCCTGGTCGCGGGAGGCAGGGGAGGGCGCCATCTTCGCGGGCCGGCTGAGTCCTGAGAAGGGCGCCGCCGAAGCCATCGACATCGCCCGCGCGGCCGGAGTGCCGATCGACGTCTACGGCGATGCCTATGACGCCGAGTACAGCCGGGACCGGATCGGCCCGCGACGTGCCTGGCCAGGCGTGACGGTTCACGATGCCGTGCCGCGGGCATCGCTGTGGGTGGCCATGGCGCGCGCCGCCGTGGTCCTGTTTCCCGCCAGGTGGGCCGAACCATTCGGGATGGCCGCCGCCGAGGCCCAGGCGTGCGGGACTCCCGTCGTGGCGTTCCGATGCGGGGCCCTCGGTGAGGTCATCGCGGACGGTGTGACCGGCTTCCTGGTGCCGCCCGATGACATCGCGGCCGCCGCGGAGGCCGTCGGGCGGACGGCCAGGATTTCTCGTTCGGACTGCCGCGACCATGCCGAAGGCCATCTCGACCTGGACCAGAGCCTGGACGCTCACGAGCGGCTCTACCGGCAGGCGGTTAGTTCCGGGGCCGGGACGGCAGACGATGGGTGATCCGGTGCACTGGCTACGCGGACGGGTGGCGGTCGTCACGGGCGCTAGCCGCGGGATCGGGGCGGCCACGGCCGCGGCCGTAGCGGCGGCTGGCGCTCAGGTCGTCCTGGCCGCCCGCGACCGCGACGCTCTCGACGCCGTCGCCAGCCACATCCGGCACGCGGGCGGCGAGGCTATACCGGTGCCCACGGACGTGAGCAAGGGCGCCGACGTCGAGCGCCTTTTCGCCGTGGCCGAGGCGGCGGGCCCGGTCGCGGCGCTGGTCTGCGCGGCCGGGGTGCTGACGCGCGCGCCGTTCGCCGAGACGACGGCCGAGATCTGGGAACAGACGCTCGGGGTCAACCTGACCGGTTCATTTCTCTGCTGTCGCGCGGCGTTCACCGCCATGCTCCCGGCCCGTGAAGGGCGGATCGTCAACATCGCCTCGCTGTCCGGCGTCTACGCCACCGAGAAGTTTCCCGGCCTGGCCGCGTACAACATCTCCAAGTACGGGGTCATCGGCCTGACCGAGGCGATCGCGGTGGAGGGTAGGGAGCACGGCATCAGTGCTATTTGCGTCAGTCCCGGCGCCGTCGATACCGAGATGCTGCGCCGGGCTAACCCAGCACTGCGCCCCGGCCTGACCCCCGGTGATGTCGCGGAGCTGATCGTCGCGCTGCTTGACAGCCCGCTGGCCCCGGCCAGCGGCGCGAACATCCCCCTGTTCTCCAACGCCTGACTAGGCCAGCGACCACAGGTCCGCGTGTTCGTCGGCGAGCACGCCCGGAGCCGGCCGGGCGCGCGCGGCAACCAGGTGCGCACAGGCCGCCATCTCGGAATCGCGGTCCAGTTCGGGATCACCGCCCCGGTCGAGCCCGACGGCGGCCCGCACCACCCCGTCCACCAGGTAGAAGCCGACCAGCTTGCCCTCCTCCACGCTGCCGCGGACCACGAACTCGTCCCACTTCGCGACGTGGCCGACGTACTCGATTGTGTGCTCGTACTGATCGGACCAGAAGCTATGGACGTAGTCGTACCGGGCCGTCGAGCCGAGCATGGACCGCGCCGCCGCGGCGCCCTGTTTTTCTGCGTTGTTGTAGTGCTCGACCCGGATCCGCCCGAAAAGCGGGTGGAGGTGGTTCGCCACGTCGCCGGCGGCGTAGACGTCAGCCGCGCTGGTCCGGCAGAGCTCGTCGACACCGATTCCGTTGTCCTCCGCGATCGATGACCCCGCGACGGCGGGGATATCGGGTTCAATCCCGATGCCCGCGACAGCGAAATCGCACGGGACACGATGGCCCGTTGCGGTCACGATCGCCTCGAGCCGTTCGGCCCCTTCAAACGCGGCCACCTGGTCTCCGGCCAGCAGCTCGACCCCGTTCGCCCGGTGGATGGCGCCCATCAGCGCGCCGACCTGTCCGCCCAGGACCCGGTCCAGCGGCGCCCGGCCGGGAAAGACCGCGGTCACCTGAACCCCGAGCTGCGTCAGCGAGGCCGCCACCTCGCAACCGATGAACCCCATGCCG
>Ga0335085_10017277_pt1 | contig 10400 bp, 11 predicted proteins | sample Lox_Sample_45_FD_206712 | JGI IMG/M metagenome (GOLD analysis project Ga0335085, IMG submission 206712) | Soil microbial communities from Loxahatchee National Wildlife Refuge, Florida, United States - Lox_Sample_4.5 | ecosystem: Environmental > Terrestrial > Soil > Wetlands | place: USA...
GCAGCTCCAGCACCGCCTCGCGCGCGAGGAGCTTCGCCGCCGCGACCGGAACCAGCGGCGCCACGGGGAGCGGCACCGGTGGGTCGGGGACTGGGGCCGGGCGCGGGTTCGGCGGCTTCGGCGGCGGGAGTGGTTTCGGTGGCGCAGGAGGAGCCGTGACCGGCACCGTGAAGCTCGTCGACGGCAAGAACGTGTATGTCACCGAGACCAACGGGAACATCGTGAAGGTGGTCACGAACGCGTCGTCGCAGCTCACCAAGACTGACGCCGCGACCATCAAGGATGTTGCCCCCGGTGAGGTACTGACGGTTCGGGGCACGCAGAACAGCGACGGCTCCTACACCGCGACCTCGGTGATCCTGGTGCCGGCGGTGACCACTTCCGGCTGATCGGGCGTGGCTGGCAACAATTGGCAGATCGGGCAGGTGTACGGGAATGGTCCCGCGGGGTAAGGCGTTGCACAGCCAGCTATGCCTCGTCTCTCCGTCGACATGTCTCACACCGATTTCTTCGAGGACGCCGCCTGTCGCGCCGTCGACACCGACGTGTTCTTCCCGGCGTCGGAGGCCCACGCGGGCGAAGCCAAGGCTGTCTGCGCGGCCTGCCCCGTCCGCGAAGCATGCCTCGAGTACTCACTCGAGACCCGGCCGGGTGACGGTGTCTGGGGCGGGCTCACCGCCTCCGAGCGGCACCGGATGATTCGCCGCCGGCAGAAGGCGGCCCGCAAGGCCCGCGAAGCCCGTCCCGCCGCGTAACGATCCCGCCGAGCGCGCTCAGGGGGACGCGCTTCAGGGCGTCGCGCTTCAGGGCGACGCGCTTCAGGCTGCGTTGCTGTCGGAGATCTGGTCGACCGGCTCCTCGGGCGCGGGGTCGGCCTCGCGACGCGCGGGAATCTGCTCGCGAACGCCCGGCTCGGGGGGTGTCGACACCGGACCGCGCGGCTTGCTCGCGTACATCGCGACGAGCGACGAGACTCCGTAGACGCCGGCCCACGCGATCGCGAGCGCGATCAAGTAACGGATTCCGGCGTCGGTGATCTCGATGCTGCCGTTCATGGCGCCGCGTAGCGTCGGGTACCAGAGCACGAGGGAGATCGCGAGGCTCACACCGAACGTGAACGCGGGGTCGACACTCGGACGGTTCATCGCGTGATCCGTTTCACCGTTCCAGGCGTTCCATCAGCAGGTCCGACCAGACCGCCGGTGTCGCCGGGTTCGATCCGATGCGCCCGACGGGGATGCCCAACCCGAGCACCGCCGCGGGGCTGACCGTGTCGGCGATCCCCGTGAGCGCGATGACGTCGACACCTCCGAGCAGCGCGATCCGGTGGCCGACGTCTTCGGCCTTTACCGACGCGTCGACGACGGCCCAGGTGATGGTCGGCTCGAGCCGGTCGAGGATGCGATGCGCCCACGCGAGCTGGGCCCGGCCCGAGCCGATGCTGCACGCGACGATCGTCGGCTCGGCGCGGCGGCGGCAGCTCCGGCGGAAGGCTTCGGCTTCCTCGGGGTGGGAGACGTCGCTCATCGCCTCCGGGGTCGCGAGCAGCACGTGCTCGGGATCGATGTCGAGCTCGTCGGCGAGCCGGCGGGCGAGCGCAATCGGCGCGGTGCCGATGCCGACGATCGCGATGACGACGCCCGTTGTGCGGGGGAGTACAGGCGGGGGCGGCAGCTGCGAGAGTCGCTGGCAGAGTGCGGTGCGCAGGTCGCCGGTCACCGCGGTCGACGGCGCGAGGTCGGCCGGCAGGCCAAGCGCGAGCAGGCGCGGCTCGGCCTGGGGAAGCGCGGTCGGCGCCATCGGCGCCATCGGCGCGGGACGCGTGGGTGCCGGTGCCGTCGCGGCCGCGCCGTTCCCGCCGTCGGCGGCCGGGCCGGTGTTGGCCGGGCCGGTGTTGGTGGAGGTCGTGCCGGCCGGGTCGCGCGTGACCCGGCGATAGTGCGCGCTCGGCGAAACGGGTGGGTCGGTGAGTGTCGGGCCGGGCATGCTTGCTTCCTCCTCGTCGAGCTCGCGCGTCAGGTTGGCGAGCATGGCGCCGAAGTCGCTGCTCTCCGTCGAGACGGTCGACAGGGCCGGGTCCTGCAAGTCGATGATCTGCTCGCGCTCGACCTCGTTCACTTCCTCGACGAGATCGAGTACCGATGCGCTCGCCGTGGCGCGGCCGGCCGGCGGTGTCGTGTCCGAATCGACAATTGTCGCTTCGTCCGCGCGCGCCCGGCGCCGGCCGCGGCCGCGACCACCGCCCGCGATGCTGTCGGCGTCGACGAGTACCTCGAATCCCTCGCGTGCGAAGAAGCCCGCGATTCCACCTTGACGGATCCGGTTGGCCGCGACGATGCGGGCCTCCGGTCCGACCTCGTTGCGGACGCGCTCGAGGAGCTCCTCGAGCTCGCCGCCCTCAAACCGCAGCTGGCTGGCCAAGGTTCACCACTCCGATCGTGTCGAGCTCGAGCTGGTTGCCGAGCTCCGTGTACGCGAGAACGGGAAGACGGGGCGCGGCCGCGTGCAGCAGGCGCCGAATCGAGGGCCGCAGTTGTGTTGCACAGACGAATACCGGTTCGATCCCTTTCATCTCCGCCGCCTCCGCCTCGCGCGCGACGGCGAGCGCGAGCTGTTCCGCGGTCTGCGGATCGAGCGCGAGGAACGTGCCGGTGTCGCTGGTCCGGAGGGTCTCCGCCATCGCGTGCTCGACGAGCGGGTCGAGCGTGATCACGGGGAGCTTCCCGTCTTTGGCGTACGACGCCGAGATCGCGGGTCCGAGCGCGGTGCGCACCGATTCGACGATCTGCTCGACGTCTTTCGTCGTGCGCGAACGCTCGGACACGACCTCGAAGATGCGAACGAGATCGCGTATCCCAACACCTTCGTCGAGGAGCATCTGCAGCACGCGCTGGATCTCGCCCGTGGTGACGTTGGCCCCGTTGAGCTCGTCGATCACCACCGGGTCGCTCTGTTTGACCACGTCGACGAGCATCTTCACGTCCTGGCGGCTGAGCAGCCGGCCCGCGTTGCGGCGTACGACTTCGGCGAGATGCGTGGTGATGACCGACGCCCGATCCACGACGGTCGCGCCGGTGATCTCGGCCTGGTGACGGAACTCGACCGGAACCCACGTGGCGGGCAGACCGAACACCGGCTCCCGGGTCGGCATGCCCGGGAGGCCGCCGGCGTCGTCGCCGAGGACGAGCACGTGGCCGGCCGGCGCCTCGCCGCGCCCGACGTCGACACCGTTCACGCGTACCGAGTACGTGCTGGCGGGGAGCTCCAGATTGTCGCGGGTACGGACGAGCGGAATGACGACGCCGAGCTCGAGCGCGAGCTTGCGGCGCAGGGCGCGCACCCGGTCGAGCAGGTCGCCGCCCTTGGTCGCGTCGACGAGGTCGATGAGGTCGTACGCGATCTCGAGCTCGAGCGGCTCGACGCGCATCTCGCCTACAAGGTGTTCGGGCGAGTCGGGCGACAGCTCGACGGGCGCCGTCTCGACCTGTTTCTCGGCGGCCTGGCGGGCCGCGATCTCTTCGTCGCTCGGGAGCCGGGTCGCGAGGAGCAAGAGCGCGCCACCGATGACGAGGAACGGGATCTTCGGTAGGCCGGGGACGATCGCGACCGCGCAGATCGCGCCTCCGCCCAGCTGCAGCGTGCGCTTGTGGCGCGTGAACTGGTGGAGCAGGTCGGTACCGAGGTCCATCTCGGTGGCGGCGCGGGTGACGATGAGGCCCGACGAGAGCGAGATCAGCAGCGCGGGGATCTGCGCGACGAGGCCGTCGCCGACGGTCAACAGGCTGTACGTCTTGATGGCCTCGCCGAAGGAGAGGTGCTGCTGCAGAACGCCGACCGCGAACCCGCCGATCAGGTTGATGGCCACGATCACGATGGCGGCGATCGCGTCGCCCTTGACGAACTTCGAGGCACCGTCCATGGCTCCGTAGAAGTCCGCCTCTTCGGCGACCTCACGGCGGCGGCGCTTCGCCTCTTCTTCGTTGATCAGGCCCGAGTTGAGGTCGGCGTCGATGGCCATCTGCTTGCCGGGCATGGCGTCGAGGGTGAACCGGGCCGCGACCTCGGCGACGCGTCCGGCACCGTTCGTGATGACGATGAACTGGATCACGATGAGGATGAGGAAGATGACGAGGCCGACGATCACCGAGCCACCGACGACGAAGTGCCCGAACGACTGGATGACCTTGCCGGCGTATCCGTGCAGGAGCACGAGACGCGTGACCGACACGTTCAACGCGAGGCGGAACAGCGTGGCGATGAGGAGGTACGAGGGGAAGATCGAGAAGTCGAGGACGCGGGTCGTGAACATGCTCGCGAGCAGCGCGAGGAGCGCGATTGCGATGTTCGTGACGAGGAGCAGGTCGAGCAGCGCGGTCGGCAACGGCACGACCATCATCACGACGATCCCGACGATGGCCGCGGGGATTGCGATCTGTCCGATGCGGTTGGGTTTCACGATGCTCCGGAGGCGTGAGTTGCGCGCCGTCCGTGGCCGCTTCGTCCACGACCTGATCGGCCGACCCGACCCGGAGTTGACGGAATTCGCCCGATTCCGGACCCGATTACAGGAGGACCGGTCTTGGCAGTTCGTGGTAGCCGTCGGCCCGGCCGCGGGCGCGGAGGCCGAAGACGAAGGCGAGCAGGTGGGCCACCGCCTCGTACAGGTTCGTGGGAATGAGCTGGCCGATTTCGCACGCCTGGTAGAGCGTCCGGGTGAGGAGCGGCTCGTGGACGATCGGCACCCCGTGACGTTCGGCCTCGGCCCGGATGCCGGCCGCGATCGCACCCGCGCCCTTGGCGACCATCTGCGGCGCGCCGCGCGCGGCCTCGTACTTCAGCGCGACCGCGTAGTGCGTCGGGTTGACGACGACGACATCGGCGGCGCTCACCGCCCGGATCATCTGATTGCGGCTGACCGCCAGGGCGCGTGACCGGATCGAGCGCCGCATCTCGGGGTTTCCCTCTTGTTGCTTCATCTCCTCGCGTAGCTCTTGGCGCGTCATTCGCAGCTGCCGGGTGACGCGGCGCTTCTGGTACGCGTAGTCGGCCGCGGCGACGACGAGCCCTGCGGCCGAGACGTTGCGCAGGACAGTCAGGGCCGTGCTCGCGGTGACTGCGGCCATGCCGAACGCGCTGCTGTTCGACCCGCTCGTCAGTGCGGTCATCGCGTGCGTCAGCGCGGGCCATGCGACCGCGACGAGGAGAACCGTCTTGGCGAGCGACTTGGCGAGCTCCCACCACCCCTGCGGGCCGACCAGCCGCTTGAATCCCTTGAACGCGTTGAGCCGGCCGAAGTCGGGCTTCAGCTTCTTCGCGGTGGGGCGGAAGCCGACCTGGGCGACGTTCGCGAGGAGCGCGACGAGCATCATGCCGATCAGCATCGGCGCGATGACGCCGGCGGTCTTCCACATCGCGTCGGCCGCGAACCGGGCGGCCGCGCCCTCGTCGGGGTGGGCGACGACCAGCGCCATCTCCTGCAGCACGTCCGGCATCACGGACGCGCCGCGCTGGAACGTCATCTGCAGCAACAGCGTCGTCGCGAGCATTGCGAGCCAGGTCGAGAGGTCGGGGGTCTTGGCGACTTGGCCGCGCTCGCGAGCCTCGCGCAGCCGCTTTGGAGTTGGCTTCTCCGTCTTGTCGCTGCTGTCACCCGCGGCCATGTCGCGTGCTGTCCCGTCAGCCGGCGCCGAGGGGCGCCATCGCGTCGTGCACGAGGTTCGACAGCGCGGGCGAGACCAGCGGTATCGCCAGCGCGACGACGACGAGCGCGACGAGGACCCGCAGTGGGAACGCGAGCGAGAACACGTTGAGGCTCGGCGCGGCGCGTGACAACAGACCGAGCGTGATCTCCGCGAGGAACAGACATCCGAGCACCGGCCCGGCGACCTCCACGGCCGCGACGAGGAACTGGCCGAGATTCTTCGTCATCACGTTCGAGAGATCGGAGAACGACAACCCGTGCGCGGGCACGACCTTGAAGGACCGGAACCAGCCGTTCACGAGGATGAGGTACGCGTTCGTGGTGAAGAGCAGCGTGACCGCGACCAGCTCGTAGAAACGCCCGAAGATCGCGACATTCGACTGGTTGAGGGGGTCGTACACGGCCGCGAGCGAAAATCCGGCGAAGAGGTCGACGAGCGCACCCGCGGCCTGCAACGCGTTCACCAGGATCATCGTGAACAACCCGAGTGTGATGCCGACGAGCGCCTGCGTTACCAGCGCGCCGAGGAAGCCCGGAGTGTCCATCGGGATGGACGGCCCCGCGAGATGGGGCGCGGCGGCCAGCGCAAGCGACGCCGCGACGCCCGCCTTCACCGTCGTCGGGATCATGCGTGTGTTGAACGGCGGCGCGACGAAAAGCCACGCGACCGCACGGACGAGCGCGAGCGCGAACGCAGTGAGCAGGACCGGGTCGAAGGTGAACGTCACGACTGGAGCAGGTGGGGGATCATGTCGAAGAGGCCGTGCGTGAACCCGATCACTTGGGACAACATCCAATGACCGGTGATGACGATCACGAGCGCGACGCCCGCGAGCTTGGGGACGAACGTCAGCGTCTGCTCCTGGATCTGCGTCGCCGACTGGATCAGCCCGACGAAGAGGCCGATGCCGAGCGAGACGCCGAGAATGGGTCCCGCGAGCTTCGTGGCGAGCAGGATCGATTGCACCGCGATGTCGATTACCGAGCTTTCGTTCACTGCGGGTTCTCCTTCCGGTCGGTCGGGCTACAGGTTTCGGGATGGCTGCAGCGGTGCGACGTCAATGGTGGAAGCTCGTGATGAGTGAGCTGACGACGAGTGCCCAGCCGTCGACCATCACGAACAGCAACAGCTTGAAGGGAAGCGAGACGAGCACCGGGGGGAGCATGAACATGCCCATCGACATCAATGTCGAGCTCACGACCAGGTCGATGATGAGGAACGGTATGAAGATGACGAACCCGATGATGAACGCCGTCTTCAACTCCGAGAGGATGAACGCGGGGATCAGCGTCGACAGTGGCACGTCGTTGCGTGTCGCGGGCGGCTTGTCGCCGGATGCGTTGATGAAGAGATCGAGCTCGCCGCGCCGCGTCTGGTTGAGCATGAAGTCGCGCAAGGGGCCCTGCGCGTTGTCGTAGGCGTGCGAGAAGTCGATCTTGCCGTCGAGCATCGGCTGAAGCGCTTGATCGTTGATCTTCGAGAGCGTCGGCGCCATCACGAACAGGCTCAGGAACAGTGCGAGGCCGATGACAACCTGGTTGGGCGGGATCGACGGCAATCCGAGCGCGTTGCGGGTCAGCGACAGGACGATCACGATGCGCGTGAAGCTGGTCAGCATCACCAGTAACGCCGGCGCGACCGCGAGCACGGTCAACAGCAGGATGATGATGATGCTCTGAGCCGGCTTCTTGCTGCCGCTCTGATCGGTCGCGCCGAAGTCGATGCTGACGGACGCGTCGCTGGAAGTGGTGGTCGGTGTGGTCGACACCGTCGGCGTGGGAACCGTCGGCGGCGTGGGTACCGACGGCGGCGTGAACGTGGGCGCAGCGGGTGCCGGCGCCGCACCGGCGGCGTCGACGGACGCGCTCAACCAGCCGCACAGGAGCGCGCAGATCGGCAGCGCGACCACGACGATCGCGCGGCGCAACCAGATTCGTCTGGATGTCTCCCGGCGGGACTCCAGGGAGCCCCGCGAACGCTTCGACACGTCGACCCTCTCGGGCTCGCGACGCTCAGTGACGCGCGGTACGGCTCCGCATCTGATCGAGCATCGTCTTCCATGCCGAAGTGGGAGTGTCTTCTCCCGAAGGCACCGTCCAGGTGTTGCCTTCGTCCAGATCGATACCCGTGAGCTCGATATCGTCGAGCTTCGTGATCTGGTGCTCGGTGACGCCGAGCACCAGAGACCGCGCGCCGACTCGCACGACTGCGATCGACGCGTTGCGGCCGAGCGGCCGCCGCGTCAGTAGCTCGACCTCCGGACCGCGAGACGCGCGTTTGCCGGCGACTCCGGTGAAGCCCCGCTTGCGCAGGACGTTGGCGGCCACCCACATCAAGCCGATGACGACGGTCAGCGACAAGATGAGGCGCGCGAACAAGATGAGTGTCGATCCCATCAGTTCTCGTCCACCACGATCTCGGAGACTCGGATCCCGAACTCCTCGTCGACCACGACGACTTCGCCGTGCCACACGAGCGCGCCGTTGACGAGGACGTCGACAGGACTCCCGGCGGCCCGGTCGAGCTCGACGACCGAGCCCGGCTTCAGTCCGACGATGTCGCGCACCTTGAGTCGCCGCCGGCCGAGCTCGGCGGTGACCTCCATGTTCACGTCGTTCAGCAGCGTCAGCGGGCGCGCCGCGCCGGCGCCGCTACCGCCGTCGCCGAGTGGCTGGAACTCGTGCAGCGCGACGCCAATGGGCGTGTGGTCCTCGACGACCGGATAGGAGCCGCCGGCAACCGGCTCCGTTTCGAAGGGTGCACTGTGCGGGAGCTCGGCCGCAGCGAGCGTCGGCGGCCCGACGAAGGACGGCGCGGGAATTGTCGGTGCCGCGGCGGGGATCGGCGTCGGGATCTCGCGCGGTTCGTCGTCGACGATGCGGACGACGAGGCACGCCACGCGCACGTCGTTCTCGAGGATCGGTACGGCGGCGAACTCACCGACGACGCTCGTGAGGAGCGTTTCGGTCGCGATCTCTCCGGCGTCGGCGACGTTGACGCCGACGTGAATCGTCAGCGCGATTGCGGAGGCGCCGGCTTCGAGCGCGGGCAGCGCCGCAGTAGTGAGCGATGCGTCGACGGTCGCGGCTTCCATGGCCGTCGCGAATCGCTCGCCGGCGATCAGCGTCACCTCGCCGACGATGCCGTCGGAGAAGGGAAGTACGACCGTGCGCGTCGCGCCCTCGGGCAGGATCTCGTCGGCGGGATCGCCGAGCTCGGGCGCGCCCGTAGTCAGCACGACGTCGTGGCCGAGGAGCTGCTCGAGAGCGCGCGCGGTCACGGCCGCGACTTCGGCAACGGGGATGCTCGCGATCAGCGCCATCCGTTTTCCCTGCTCACGTCCACGACCAATGTCGCCAACCGCTTCCCGCGCCGGCCCGAGACGCCGTCGTAACAGCGGACGCCGTCGACGGTGACGCTCAGGGGCCGGTCGACTGGATGGTTGAGCGGAACGATGTCGCCCACCTGCAGCGCGACGATCTCGGCGGAGGTCAGGCCGACCGCGTCGAATCGCACGCAGGTTTCGACCGGCACGGTGTAGAGCGCCGATTCGAGCTTCTGTTGCCAGAGCACCGGATCCTCGCCGCGTTGATCCTGAAACAGGGTCTGGCTCGCCAGGCTCTCGAGGACCGGTGCCATCGTCGTGAACGGCACGCAGATGGTCGCGTTGCCGCGCTTCTCGCCGATGCGCATCTCGAACGAGACGACCAGCACCATGTCGGACGGCGCGGCGATCTGCGCGAACTGGGGATTGAACTCTTGCTGCACGATCTCGGCCTCGACGCGTACGAGCGTCTCGTAGGCGTATTCGAGCTCACGCAGGGCACGGTCGACGACCGACCGCATGAGGTTCTGCTCGATCTCGGTGAGCGGCCGCTTGGGGCTCGCGGCATCACCCGTGCCGCCGAGCAGGCGGTCGATCGCGGCGAAGGTGATCGGCAGGGGGAACTGCAGGAGTGCGGCGCCGGGCAGCGGATTCAGCGAGAGGATGACCATGTACGACGGGTTCGGCAGCGAACGGACGTACTCGTCGTACGTGAGCTGTTCCACGTTGCCGAACGCGCTGCTCGCGCCGGCGCGCAGCGTGGTTGCCAGCACGGTGGACAGCTGACGCGCGAAGGTCTCGTGCACGATCTGGAACGCGCGCACGTGATCGCGGCTGAACTTGTTCGGGCGCCGGAAGTCGAACGGAACGACGTTCGATTGCCCCCGGCCCCGGCGACTCGCAGTGGTCGTTGCCACGAGGGCTCGATCGGCCCGAAAGTGACCGAGTTGAGGCCCGATTTGGACGATTTACTGCATCACGAAATCGATGAAGTACACCGTGTCGACCTTGCCATCGGTCCGCTGGCACACTTCGTCACCGATCTCGTGCTGCAGCCGTTCGCGCACGCCGTCGTTCGACAATTCCGCGAACGACCGACCACTGAACGTGTCGATCACGAGCTGGCTGGCGATGCTGCCCCAATTCTCGGTGATCTTCACGGTGTCGGGCACCGACCCGACCGGGAGTTGCAGCGAAACGCCGATCTTCAAGAAGTGCGACCCGTCGAGATTCATGGTCTTGGAATCGAGATCGAGGGTCGGCCCCAGCGTTCCGGGCTTCGCCGTGGTCGGCGTCTCGGTCGCCGCGGCGCCCGGTGCGTGAGCCGGCGCCTTCGGGGGTGTCATGCTGTTCGCGAGCGCGCACTTCGTGTC
>Ga0335085_10017279_pt1 | contig 10400 bp, 7 predicted proteins | sample Lox_Sample_45_FD_206712 | JGI IMG/M metagenome (GOLD analysis project Ga0335085, IMG submission 206712) | Soil microbial communities from Loxahatchee National Wildlife Refuge, Florida, United States - Lox_Sample_4.5 | ecosystem: Environmental > Terrestrial > Soil > Wetlands | place: USA: Florida...
TATCTCGGCTGTCATGCTTTGCGGACAAATTGCAGGGGACCAGAAGGTGTAAATAAACAGGAAGCACTGAAATGGGCCGCCGAATCTTATCATATGCTTTTGGAATATGCAAAATTTTCCGGAATCGGAATTACAATTGAAAATCATGGAGGCGTTTCCGATGATGCAGACTGGATGCTGGCATTGATGCAGGAAGTCAATGATCCTTTGTTCGGCACTTATCCTGATTGGAGAGATCCGGACAATTTTGGATACGACAACTATATTTACCTCGGGAAAATGCTTCCTTACGCAAAAGGAATGTCGTACAGGAATCAGCCCGATGAAAAACTCACGCGTAAAATGATTGAACTATGCATGAATTCAGGATACCAGGGATGGTATGGAATTGAGTCGAGAGGAAGAGAGCAGATACAGCGGGGGATCGGGTTGCTGCAGGAATATTTTGGAAAATAAGCGATGAGCAACAGCTAATATGCAATTGGCAACTCCGACTCTCCGCACTCCAGACTTCAGACTACTCACTATCCTCAATATGATTACATTTGACAAAAGATATCTATTATGAAAAAAATCAGCAGGAGGTCTTTTGTAAAGAGCTCATCTGTTGCTCTCGCAGGAATGATGTATAACGGTAATATATCCCCGCTAAAAGCCGCCGGCTATCAACTCTCGTTTTCTACGCTTGGCTGTCCTAAATGGACTTTTCCTGAAATTGTGAGCTTCGCATCCAAAAACCGATACAATGGCATTGAAGTAAGAGGCATTCTTGCCGAGATGGATCTAACCAAAGTTCCTGAATTCGGCAATGACCAGATTGCCGCTACCATGCGCATGATGGAAGATAACAAATTGCGTTTCGTGGACCTGGGATCTTCGGCCGAAATGCATCATACCGATGCGACAGAAAGAAAAAACAATCTCGACCAGGCAAAAAAATTTATTGATTTAGCCCAGAAACTGAATTGTCCTTATATCCGGGTTTTTCCAAATAAACTTCCGAAAGAAGACAAGGAAAGAAAAGAAACGAAGGATCTGATCAGCAAAAACCTGATGGAATTAGCTGATTATGCAAAGGGAACCAATGTAACTGTATTAATGGAAACGCATGGCGATGCAGTAGTAACAAGTGAATTGGCTGAGATCATGCAGCATGCCGAACATCCCCATGCAGGTCTTGTATGGGATATCTGCAACATGTGGACGATCACCAAAGAGCCTCCCTCCATGGTATATGATAAACTCAAAAAATATATCAGGCACACACATGTCAAAGATGTGAAAATAACAGACGGACAAATCCATTATGTTTTATTAGGAACAGGAGAGGCCCCGCTTTCAGAAGCAATTGGCGCGCTCCGGAAAGGTGGCTACAATGGTTTTTACAGTTTCGAATGGGAAAAACTCTGGCATCCTGAAATCGCAGAACCCGAAATTGCAATCGCCGCTTATCCGGATGCAATAAAAAAATATTTTAGCTGATATCCCGATTTTTAGTGTAGGTTTAGTCAATGACCGGAAAATTCCCATACCGATACAGGGTTGTATTATTGCTTTTCGGTCTGACTGCATTGACTTATATCGATCGTATCTGTATTTCGCTTGTTGGAGTCAGGATAAAATCAGATCTCGGATTAAGCAATGAACAATTTGGCTGGGTACTTGCATCTTTCGCTTTAGCATACGCATTGTTTGAAATTCCTTCAGGCGCTTTGGGTGATCGATTCGGACCACGTGCTGTTTTTATCCGGATCGTCCTGCTTTGGTCTTTGTTTACAATGTTAACCGGGTTAGCGACCGGCTTACTATCGTTGATACTTATACGCTTTTTGTTCGGTATCGGCGAGTCGGGCTCTTATCCAAATATTTCCATTGTTATTTCGCGGTGGTTTCCCGTCAATGAAATGGGACGCGCTATCACCAGGATTGGAGTCGGGGCACATCTAGGCTCAGCACTTGCTCCGCTCTTCATTGTCCCCCTCGCTGTTGCTTACGGCTGGAGAATGCCATTTTTTGTAAATGGTGTGATCGGATTGATCTGGGTGGCGATATGTTTCTACTGGTTCAGAAATTCTCCTTCAGAGATGAAAAATATTTCTCAAAAAGAAAAAGAATATATTGAAGGCAGCTGCCGTCATCGGCCAAATCAACGTCTCATTCCCTGGAAATATATTTTCAGGCATCCTACTCTTTGGGCATTGATGGGAATGTTTTTCTGTAACCAGTGGGCGAATTATTTTTTTATTGCCTGGATGCCGGTATACCTGCAGGAAGGAAAACATTTTACCGAAAACGAAATGAAGACAACTACTTTTTTGGTATTTCTGGGAGGTGTTGCGGGGATCCTTGTTGGAGGATATGCGAGTGACGTGCTGGTGCGGAGAAAAGGTCTCCGATTTGGAAGACGATCTGTTGGCATGCTCGGTCTGGGCATGTGCGGATTGCTGGTATTGTTCGCTGCAATTTCTCCGGGAAAAAATATCACAACTCTTTGCCTGATTCTTGCTAACTGGTTCTTTGGTTTCTGCGTACTCATTTCTTTTATAGTTTGCGCTGATATCGGTCGCAATAATGCAGGAACGGTTGCCGGTGCGATGAATTTTTTTGGACAGATGGGCTCTTTTTTCCTTGCAATTATATTTGGGAAGATTGCAGATGCAACACATAGTTTCAATGCACCCATGTTTGTCCTGGCATCGGTATTGGTTCTTGGCTGTTTGATCTGGCTGGGTATCGATGCGGAAAAACAAATTGATATACAACAATCCGTGTCGTATAGCGCAGTTGAATAACTTAAACGTTAAAAAAAATTAAATAGCCCGGCATTATAGCCCGGCTATTAATAGCCGGCCCTTTAAAGGCCCGGCTATTCAAAAATGAATTTTAAATATGAAGAAATCATTGATTATTTCCCAGATCATTTTCCTTGTTTCTTTTTTTTCCTTCGGGCAATCAAATATTAATATCAATACAAGTTATACGATTCGGGCAAATAATTTTCTTTCCTCTTTCCCTTCAGATACGCTGAAGATTTTTCATTTTCCTTTTGATGATAGTTTGAGGCAGAGATTTGAAAGATTGCCCGGTCTGAGACAAGGATTGAAACTTTCTTTCTTTTCGGAAAAACAGAAAATATTATTTCATGAATTGATGCGAAGCTGCCTGAGCACACAGGGATATCTGACGGTCACTTCCATTATGTTTAATGAGGATATCCAGAAAAAATTTGAACCCAATCTCGGCAGAAATGAATACTGGATAGAATTTTTTGGCGAGCCTTCTGCCGATCATTTCTGGGGATGGAAACTCGAGGGTCATCATCTCTCCATGAACTTTACATTCAAAGGAAATAAAATGATCTCAAACAGCCCTTTTTTAATGGCGACCAATCCCTCCAATTCTATTACCGACAGTGTACGCGCAGGATTGATTATTTTATATAAGGAAGAAGAAATGGCCAGGGACTTTTTGAATTTATTATCACCCGAACAGTTGAAGCTGGCATATACTGATCGCAAAAAACCGGATAGTGTTTACGGAGAACATGATAAAGAAAGGATCAGCGTGCCTGATGAAGGAATTTATTTTTCCCGCCTAACGAAAGACCAGCAATATCTCTTAAAACAATTAGTGACTGAATATTTCAATAATTTTAATCCGGGAGAAATTATTTCTGTCGATCAGTTCTGCAATAATAAACTGAGATTTTTTTATATGGACAGCCGCCAGAAAGGGAAAGCGCATTATTACAGGATGGAGAACGGAAAACAAATGATCGAATACGAGAATTATGACAATCATATCCATTGCCTCTGGAGAACTTCGAATGATTTTGGAAAAGAGTTTAAAAATTAGCAAACATTAGACTTTATAAAATCATGAAAGGAGCTATACTCCATTTAGTTTTTTCATTTTGTGCTTTAGCAGCTTTTTCACAAATCAATCAAAAGGATACAATTTTGATTAAACAGTTAATAGAAAAATATGCTGAATCTATAAACAATGCGGACACCGTACTCGGTTCAAAATTATTTTCTCATTCGCCGGAAGTTTCTTTTATACAACAGAGAGGTCATCAGCATGGATGGAATGAAATACGACACCAGATTTATGATTTCTTTGGTGAAACCTTTTCGAAACGAAAGCTCAATATCGTTAGCGAACATATTACTGTTTATGGTGATGTTGCCTGGGCAGAATTTTATTGGGTATTTGATGCGACATTTAAGAAAGGAAACTTCCCCCTTCAAACAAAAGGCAGGGAAACCCAGATTTGGAGAAAGTCGGAAAATGAATGGCATTTAGTCCACGTACACTATTCAGCCATGCCTGTCATGCAGGAAGCCAAGGGGTTTTAATAATTTTCGAAATGAGACACTACTTGAAATTTGATTAATGAATATAAGCCTCAAAGAAATCTTATATTTATTCAATCATTTTAAAGTCAAGTGAGTCATATGCTGCCAAAAAAAATATTGTTCCCGGGTATAATTTGTTTCATGGTCTCCGGGACTTCAAGTGCTCAATCTTCCTTTCTCCAGTTAGAACCCGTCAGTTTTTCACAGGTGAATATCACCGACAATTTCTGGAAACCGAAAATGGACAAGGTCGCAACGACAACACTGGCTGCATGCATTTACCAGACAGAAATCAACACTCCGCGCATCAGGAATTTTGAAAAAGTAGCGAGAAAAAAAGGCGAGCAGCATGAAGGTATTTTTTATGACGATTCAGATGTATTCAAAGCACTCGAAGCCATTTCTTATACTTTGAAATATCATCCGAATCCTGAGCTGGAGAAAAAAGCGGATGAATGGATCGATAAAATTGCAGCTGCACAATTGCCCGATGGTTACCTGAATACTTATTTCACCCTCCGCGATCTCAACGCAAGATGGACAGATATGAGCATGCATGAGGATTACAATGCAGGTCATATGATTGAAGCGGCCGTCGCTTATTATGATGCAACTGGCAAAAGAAAATTTCTCGATGTGGTGATCAAGTGGGCTGATTATTTTGATTCTATTTTCGGTCCGGGAAAAAGAGACTGGGTAACCGGTCACCAGGAATTAGAACTCGCATTGGTGAAATTGTACAAGACCACAAAGAATGAAAAATATTTAAAACTTGCTCACTGGCTTCTCGAAGAAAGAGGACACCGCCTGGCCAAAGGATATACCTGGACAGAATGGAAAGACACTGCATATGCGCAGGACCTGGTTCCTGTTCGTGATCAGACAAAAATTACAGGTCATGCTGTTCGTGCAATGTATATGTATACCGGTGCGGCTGATGTTGCTGCATTGACAGGCGATGAAGGATATATGAAAGCGATGAAAACAGTTTGGGAAGATGTGGTTTACCGGAATATGTATATCACGGGAGGAATCGGTTCTTCGGGCAACAATGAAGGATTCAGTGTGGATTATGATTTGCCGAATGAACAGGCATATTGCGAAACCTGCGCTTCGGTGGGCATGGTATTCTGGAACCAGCGGATGAATGCGCTTACTGGTGAGAGTAAGTATATCGACATCCTGGAGAGAAGCCTCTACAATGGAGCTTTGGATGGATTGTCATTGAGCGGGGATCATTTTTTCTACGGAAATCCACTTGCATCGACGGGAAAAAATGCAAGGAGAGAATGGTTCGGGACAGCCTGTTGTCCTGCGAATATTGCGAGGCTGGTAGCTTCATTGGGAAATTACGTTTACGCAAAATCCGGGGATGCGATCTGGATCAATCTATTCGTGGGCAGTAATACTGCGATATCGTTGGCAAATGGAGAATTACCGGTGGAGATGGAAACCAATTATCCATTGAGCGGGTCCGTTACGATCCATTTCAATCCTGCAAAAAAAATAAAATATGCTTTGCATTTGAGGATCCCGGGATGGGCTCGTGATGAAGCCGTGCCCGGCGGCCTGTATCGTTTTGCAGACAGCAGTAAAAATCATTTTGATATCCTTCTCAACAATAAAAAAGCTGAGTACAGAATGGAAAAAGGATATGCGGTGATCGATCGTGAATGGAAAAAAAATGATAAGGTAGAATTGATCCTTCCAATGGAAATAAGAAGGGTAGTGGCAAGACCCGAACTCAAATTCGATCAGAACCGGGTGGCATTGCAAATGGGGCCGCTTGTTTATTGTGCGGAAGGAGCCGACAATAATGGGAAGGCATGGAATTTTATTTTGCCTGATGACACTCCCTTGCATGTTTCCCAGCAAACTATTTTGTCGGAACCCGTGATAGCAATAAAGGCAACAGTTCCTGTTATCAGGATTGACGAAGATGGACAAACAGTAAAAACAGAAATGAAGGAAATTACTGCCATTCCATATTATACCTGGTGCAACCGTGGAAGCGACCAGATGCAGGTCTGGCTGCCAAGAAAGATAACTGACGTGAAGCTGAATTACTAGTCGTTAGAAGTGAAATGTCAAAGTACGAAGGTCAATGGTCAAGGTATTAATTAATAAATTAAGCGATAAAATAAATAATTCCCTTGACCTTTGACCCTCTTTAAATAAGAAATGAAAAAATCATCCACTATTCTTCTCGGCATTCTCCTTTCTTCTCACATTATCGGACAATCCTATGTTCCCGAAAAATCAAACAATAAAATAAAAATAAAGCCGGTTCCTTCATTGAATGCTTATGCTTTCAATTTGAAAGATGTGAAGCTGCTGGATGGAAGTCCTTTTAAAAATGCAATGGATAAGGATGGAGCTTATCTCTTAATCCTCGAACCTGACAGATTGCTTCACAGGTTTTTTAAAAATGCAGGTCTGCCAACACGGGGTGATGTCTATGGAGGTTGGGAGAGCGAAGGACTATCGGGTCATACATTAGGACATTATCTCTCGGCCTGTTCCATGATGTATGCATCGACAGGAAATATTGAATTCAAAAAACGAGTGGATCATATTGTGGATGCATTGGCAGAATGTCAGCAGGCAAGAAAAACAGGTTATGTGGGAGCGATCCCAAATGAAGATTCAATCTTTGGAAAATTATCAAGAGGAGAAATAAAATCATCGGGTTTCGATCTGAATGGAGGATGGTCGCCATGGTATACGGTGCACAAACTCATGGCAGGATTGCTGGATGCTTATTTATATGCCGATAATCAAAAAGCACTGCAGGTTGTGATCGGTATGGCATCCTGGGCTGATAACACATTGAAGAATTTAAGTCCGGAAGAATGGCAGAAAATGTTGAAATGCGAATTCGGTGGAATGAATGAAGTGTTAGCGAATCTCTATGCGATTACGGGCAACAAAAAATGGCTGGACCTTTCTTATAAATTTTTTGATGATTTTGTGATGAAGCCTTTGTCGGAAAAAATCGATCCGATGCCGGGAAAACATTCTAATACCAATATCCCAAAAGCAATCGGATCTGCCCGTCAATATGAATTGACGGGGAATGAAAGAGAAAAAACAATTGCCTCTTTTTTCTGGGACCGGATGGTCCATGATCACAGTTATGTGATCGGTGGGAACAGCAATTATGAATATTGCGGTGAGCCTGGAAAACTCAATGATCAGTTAAGTGATAATACCTGCGAGAGCTGTAATACCTATAATATGCTAAAGCTTACAAGGCATTTGTTTTGCTGGCAACCGAATAGCAGCTTCGCTGATTTTTACGAAAGGGCATTGTACAATCATATTCTTTCTTCGCAGAATCCGAACACCGGAATGATGTGTTATTTTGTTCCGCTTCGGATGGGATCAAAAAAACAATTCAGTGATTCTTTTAACACTTTCACCTGCTGCGTGGGTAGCGGAATGGAGAATCATTCCAAATACGCAGAAAGTATTTATTATGAAGGAAAGGACGGAGGACTCTATGTAAATCTTTTTATTCCTTCCGAATTAAACTGGAAAGAGAAAAAAATTACCATCCGGCAGGAGACTTCTTTCCCTGAAACTGCGGGTACGGTTCTGATCATTCAGACTGCGTCTCCAAAACTATTTCCCATCCGCATCCGGGATCCCTGGTGGGCAAGGGGAGAGGTCGGAATAAAGCTCAATGGGAAAAATATTCCGGCGAATAAAGAAGCCGACGGGTATATCTATATCCAACGTCGATGGACAAACGATGATAGGATCGAAATCCATTTCCCCATGTCTTTGTATTCAGAGAGTATGCCGGATAATAGCAATAGAATTGCCCTGATGTATGGGCCGTTGGTCTTAGCCGGACAATTGGGAAATGACATGCCAGATCCTGTTTACGGTATTCCCGTTCTGCTGACCGATGATAAACAGATAAAAGATTGGGTGAAGCCCATGATCAATCAGCCATTGACCTTTGAATTAAAAGATATTGCGAAACCTGCCGGAGCGAAGCTGATCCCTTTTTATAAAACTTATGATCAATATTATTCTGTTTACTGGGACTATTTTAGCAATGATGAATGGACAGCGAGGCAGGCCGGATATGAAAATGAGAAAAAGAAACAGGAAGAAATAGAAGAAAAAACCATTGACTATTTCAGGATCGGTGAAATGCAACCCGAGAGAGACCATCATCTGCAGGCCAGTGAAAAGTCATACACAAGTGATGCATTGGGAATCAACGGACGTGAGGCCAGGGCCGGTAATTATTTTTCCTTCGATATGAAAGTGCAGCCGGGAATTGGCAACAGTTTGCTGTTGACTTATATCGGTGATGATAAGAACAGAAAATTCGATATCCTGGTGGATGGGACAAAAATAGCAACCGAAGACTGGAAAGGAGGACAGGCAAACAAATTTTATAATATTGAATATTTAATTCCGGATTCATTAATTGGGAATAAAGCTCAAATAAGTGTCAGGATAGAAGCTAATTATAATAAAACCGCAGGGAGAGTCTTTGGATGCAGGACTATCCACAGACAATAACACGCAGGCCTATGGCTGCCACTCTCAATGGTTCACTTGAATCAATAGCTTCCCTCCCTATGATGAGAACCAGTTTATTTCAGCAGCGGGAACTAACCGGGCAACGCTTGCCCTGCTCGAAGCGTTACCGGATAAAGCAAAATAACGACTAAGTTGAATGTGATCTGTTCATGCTTTCTTCCAACGATTTAAAAAGTCGTTTCGTCGATTTATTAAATTGTATATTTAATATAGTTCTTCCTTTGATAAAATCTAATTTCCAGGCGAAACCTGATCCGGCCTTTCGGGTTTTATTTTTTGAACCAATCAATTAAAAACCATGAAGATGGGTTCCTGCTACGGATTTTACAGAAAAACACTTTTTCTTCTTTCTTTTTGCCTTGCATCCAATTCTTTTTCAGCCAGTCTTTTTGCTCAAACGACAAGTATTGCTGACAGCCTGAAGAGTATCGATTTGTTTCAGGTGATCAGGTCGGGTGATGTAACTGCACTCGAAAAAAAGATCAAAGAAGGAGCAAATGTTAATGCAACGCTGAACAGTTGCTCTGCATTGATGTCTGTTACCCTCAATGGATCGGCAGAACAAATGAAATTGCTGATCGATCACGGAGCGAATGTAAATTATGCAGATAAGGACAGCCTGACTGCTCTCTGGTATGCAATACCCGATTGGGATAAAACAGTTTTATTGATAGATCATGGAGCCGATATACAGATGCGGTCTAAAGAAGGATATACAGTATTGGCGAAGCTGGTCAATTTTCCAGGCACTGCGAAATTGCTGCAGTTATTTATAGATAGAGGGCTTGATCCGAAGAAATGTGCACCGGACAATACACTGGTATATGAAGCAGCCAGTTCCTGCGATACCGCGGTCCTGGGTACACTTTTTCGAAGTGGCTTAAAGGCGAATGATACTGTTGCTTTTGGTGATTACCCGATTAATTCGGCATTGAGTTTCCGTTGTTATGATTTGGTAAAGATGCTGGTTGAAAATGGAGCGAATGTGAATGTAAACCCTTCCGGATTCCGTTTAAATGCTTTCAATGGAGTGACGCCCCTGATGTACGCTGCATGGACTAATAATAAACGGGCTTTTCTTTACCTGCTTGAAAAGGGCGCAGATCCCAATGCAAAAAGTACTATGGGATACACGCCTTTAATGTTCCTTCAGCAGGCAGACACAGATGATCCCGAAATGACTCTTGCCCTGATCAAACACGGAGCTAACGTACATACAAAGGCGCCGGATGGATCGGATGCACTGTATTTTGCAGAGAAAAGAGGAAATTCAGAATCAGTTGCGATATTAAAACAACATATCAATAACTAACTCCTTAACTTAGATCATATGAGATCAAAAACATTTTTGATAACATTTATTCTTGCCGCCTGTATTTTTTTATTGAATGTATTGACGGGATGGAAGGAAATTCCTGCCGATGTCAAAGCCGCTGATATAGAAAAATCAGTGAGTAAAAGCCTGGGGCTTCTGGAAAA
>Ga0335085_10017280_pt1 | contig 10399 bp, 11 predicted proteins | sample Lox_Sample_45_FD_206712 | JGI IMG/M metagenome (GOLD analysis project Ga0335085, IMG submission 206712) | Soil microbial communities from Loxahatchee National Wildlife Refuge, Florida, United States - Lox_Sample_4.5 | ecosystem: Environmental > Terrestrial > Soil > Wetlands | place: USA...
TGATCATCGACGACGCCCCGGCCTTCGGCGCCGCCATCGACTTCCGCCTCCACCCGCTCGCCGCCGTGGAGCTGGCCTGGGAGTATTCCAAGCCGAACGCGCGATTCGCCTCCATCAGCTCCTTCTTCCCCAGCAGCGGGACCTTCGGCGTGGCCTCGCACTACTTCCAGCTGGGCGGGATGCACACCCGGCCCATGGGGCGCCTCGAGCCCTTCCTCGGCCTCACCATGGGCGCCGGCCTCTACATTCCCGACAGCATCCCGCTCAGCGGCGGCGGGACCGCCACCGCCAACGACACCTGGCGGTTCGCCACTACTCTTTTCCTGGGCAGCAAGGTATGGATGACGCCGAACATCGGCCTGCGGCTGGAGGCCCGCATGCTCATGCCCATCCTCTTCCAGAGCGGCGGCTTCTACTACGGCAGCGGCGGCTCCGGCCTGGTGGCCACCGCCGGAATTCCCTCCCTGCAGTTCGCCTTCACTGCGGGCCTCTGCTTCGGAAAGTAGGTGGCCTGCGGCCCCTGGCAGCGGTCCGGGGCTGGGATGATCCGCACAGGGGTTGGATTGTTCGGCGCCGCGGCGCTGGCCGCGGCGTTCGCCGTTTCGCGCCCCTGCGCGGCCGAAGACTCGCAGCAGAGGGTGCGCACTGGCGCGCAAATCCTCGGCTTTCTCGGGCTGGACTTCGGCCTGCTCTATCTGACGCCGCCCCCTTTGGGCGACCCGCCCGGCAACGTCCGCCTGCTCGACAAGCTGACGCTCAAGGCCTGGAGCTTCGACGCCAGCGCCTTCGAGACCAACTTCGTCGCCCACCCGCTGGCGGGCACCTTCACCTACACCACCGCCCGATCGAATCGCATCGGTCCGCTGGAATCGCTGGGCTGGTCGGCGCTGGCCTCGCTCACCTGGGAGATGGCCGAGTTTCCCGAGAACGTCTCCTTCAACGATCTGATCGTCACCCCGGTGGCGGGCGCCTCCATTGGCGAGCCCTTGGTGCAGCTCTCCCGCTGGCTGGATCGCGGGCCGCGCTCGCCCGCCCGCAGCGTGCTCTCGGGGATCCTCTTTCCCATGAAGCTGCTCAACGGCGGTCCGGCCCCGGGGCGGGACGAGGGGCCGCTGGACGCGGACCTGGGCCTGATCTCCGGCGCCACCCTGGGCGGCTCTCCCCAGCTCGGCGTGCGGCTGGCCACGCGGCTGGTCCACTTCCCGGGTTTCGGCGAGCCGGGCGAAGGATCACAGCTCGGGTCCGACGGCAACGTCAGCGGTCTCTCCCTGGAGACGCGCGGCAGCCTCTCGGGTCTCGCCCACCTGCGCTTCACCGCCAACGCCGGCCTTCTCTCGCTCTACCAGCGCAGCATCGGTCCGGCCGGCGACGGCTGGGATCTGGTGCTCTCGGGCGGGTTGGCGTACGAGATCCGGGAGCACGCCTGGGACGAGAAGTCGCTCGACTCCTGGTCGTCGGTGCACGTGCCCGGCGTTCTGCTGGAGCTTCGCCGGGTGGGCGGACCTTTCCAGGTGCGCTTGCGCGCGGACCTGGCGCTGACGTTCGGCGGCGCCAGCTCCTTCGTGCTCGCCGGCTCCCCCGGCCTCTTGCCCGAGGAGACGCTCACCAGCACCCAGCGGACCTGGGGCTATACGCTGGGCTGGGGCCTCTCGGCCGCGCCCTCGCTGCAAGTGGCCTGGGGACCTCTCACCCTGGACCTGGGAGCGGCGATCGACACCCGCTACAGCCTGCTCAACCCCGATCCCTGGCCAGACCGGCACCCCTCGGCGGACATCTTCGACAGCTGGTCCAGCGTGCACGGGGGAATCAACCTCGAGCTTCCCTGGTACGGGCTGCAACTCGGGGCCTCGCTGGAGCGCAACCTGCGCCGGGGAACCGCCGCCGGCTCTTCGCGCACGGTGGGCGAGACCACGGCCCTGGTGGGGCTGGGCTTCGCAACCCGGTGATTCAGCCCAGCGGGTCGGGCTCGCCGTCCATGTTGTCGTCTTCGTAGGTGTCGATGGAGGCGGCCACGTTCGCCTCGATCTGCTGGGCCGCGGCGGGATCGTTCGGATCGAGCACGCCGCCGTCGGGAAGGGCGAACCAGGTGTTGGGGGCGATGTTGATGTCCACGTTGTTGTGGTTCATCCCCATGCGGAAGACCTCGTCCCGCACCAGCACCGTGGTCATGCTGGAAGTGAAGGTGAAGGGTGCGCCATTCTTGTCGTGGCCGGTGATCACCAACGTCTTTCCCAGCATCGGCGTCAGCGACGGGTTGAGCGCCACGTCTCCGTCCGAGACCGGCAACAGGGTGATGTTCATCTCGTAGAAGCCGTGCGCGCCGACGGCGAAGTCGTCGATCAGGTTGGTGAACGCCCCCCCGGTCAGGTCCGAGCCGGTGAGATCGACCAGATACGGCCCGGGCCCCACGTAGACCGCTCCCGGGGTGTCGTAGCCCCCGTCGGTGGGCTCGGACTGCATGCGGAGGTTGCGCATGATCACCTGGAAGCGGTCCACCTCCACCCCGGTGGAGAGGACCAGGTAGCCGGGATCGGGCGGCCGATCCCCGCCCCGGATGTGCACGGAGAGGTCCTGGGCGCAAGCGCCGGCGAGCGAGGCGAGGACCAGGGCGGGGAGAGGATTGCGCTTCATCACCACCCCTGCATCAGCGTGTAGTAGAGGGAGAAAGCGCTGGCGCGCATCCAGATGTCGGGCTGGTTGAAGTACTGCGCCTGCCGGTGGGACCAATCCAGCACGGCGGAGACGCCGTGGATGTCCCAGATGCGGACGGTGGTCTCCAGCTTGCCGTAGAGGATGTTCTCCGACTGGCCGCGGGTGTAGGCGCCGGTGATCCAGTACGCGCGACCCTCCAGCCGCACGATCACCCGATCGGAGAAGTGGCCCCGGAACTCCAGCTCGATGTCGCCGCCCGGGCCGTAGTGGTAGTCGCGAACCCCCAGCGGCTCGGTGGAGCCGCCGCCGGACCAGGGCAGCACCTCCACCAGGCCGTTGCTGTAGAGGGTGAACCAGTCCCACTGCTTGACGTACATGATGCCGGGTCCGAGGCCGAATCCCTGCACGCGGAAGACCTCGGGGGCGATGAAGTCGTAGGAGGTGAAGAGCCCCCAGAGACCGCTCTCGCCGTCCTCCCCCAGCGTCTCGCCCAGGAGCAGGCCGCGGACGATCAGGGAGGAGGTGGCCTTGGCGGTGATGTCGCTGGTGAGCGAGAGCGAGCCCTGCAGCTCGAAGTGGTCGAAGGGCTTGCGCAGGCTGAGCCCGGGGGTCCCCGGGATGCCATAGAAGATGTGGGCGCTGACCGACCCCCAGGGACCGACGTCGAAGTCTTCCGAGCCCGCGGCCTTGGTGCGGTCCGATCCCCAGAGCACCATCCCGAAGCGGAACTCGCCCAGCCAGGAGGCGGGGAGCATCAGCTCGCCCCGGAACTTGTCGCCGAAGAAGAGGCGGTTGAGGCCGGCCATGGGATTGATGAGAAAGCCGAAGAACTGCCGCCAAGCGCTCGGGTTGTAGCCGCCCGAGTCCAGGATCAGGCGGTACATCCGGTACATGCTCTCTCCCACCATGCTGCCCCCGAAGGGGGTGTTCACCTGGTCGTTCATCGAGGGCGGCTGGATCTCCGCGAACTGCTCCCAGACCAGGGAGCCGATGAAGGAATAGAGGCAGGATTCGTAGAAGTTGAGCCCCAGCGAGCGCGCCGCGTTGTAGGTGAGGTTGCCGTGGATGGGGTGCATCAGCGAGTTCGCCCAGAAGTCGTCGGTGTCGATGATCCAGCCCTTGTCGAAGTTGTCCGCGATGCTGTCCGCGCTGATCTTCGCGTACGGCTTTCCCGACAGGTAGTCGAAGCCCCAGATCGCCGCGTCGATCCCGATCACCTCCCCGAGCGCGAGGAGGTAGGCCTTCTGCGGCGGCGAGGCGGGGCCCTTGACGAAGCCGGGGTCCGCGTAGGGGGGAAGGAGGTGGAAGCGGTTGAGGCCGACCTGTACCGGCGCGCCGGCGACCGGAGCTTTGGGCTCGGGGTCCGCGGGAGCGTCCAGCGCGAGCGCCAGCGCGGCAAGGGCGGTCAATACAACCACGGCCGCGCAGCATGCGGGGCGGCGTCCGCGAGCGGAATTGGACCAAGGACCCATCGCGCGGACGCGGGTTTTGCGCTCCAAGCATCCACCCGGGAGGACTTGCCATGTTCCTTTCCCTCGTCGCAGCCTTGCTGGCCCAGGCGGCCGCGGCCCCGGGTGCGCCGCCGGCCCCCGAGAGCACCTTTGCCGGGACGGTCGGTCTCGGCGGGGTCCGCCTCACCGGGAACTCCGAGAGCACCGCGGTCTCCTTCAACGCGGCGCTGGAATGGAAGACTCCCGGCTGGATCTACGGCTTCAAGGGCAGCGGGGCCTATGCCCGGTCCACCGATCCCGCCACGGGGGTGGAGAGCACCAGCGCCCTGAACGGCGCGGCCGCCCTGCGCGGCGCGCGCCGCTTCACCCCGGTGGTCTCCCTCTACCTGGAGGGCGACGTCGACGCCGATCACCTCAAGTCCATCGAGTGGCGCCCCGCGGCGGAGGTGGGTACCTCGCTGCAGCTGGTGGACGAGAAGGAGGGCGACTTCCAGACCCGCTCCTTCCGCCTCGACTTCGGCGTCCGCGGTGGGCGGGAGTACCGGTTCCAGTACTATCCCAATCCGGACAACCCGCCCGACGTCACCATCGCGGCCCCCAGGGGCGGATTCGCCTTCCGCTACACGCTCAGCCGCGACGCCGTGCTCACGGACGAGCTGACGGCCCTGGTGAACCTCCCGGACGGGGGGCCTCGGCTCCTGCTCAACAACGTGATCAAGCTCGCCACCCAGATCCAGCGCAAGCTGGCGTTCGCGGTCTCCTACACCATCGCGGAAGACACCTCTCCCCCGCCGGGCAAGATGAACCTGGACACCATGCTCACGCTGGCGCTGGAGCTCACGCTCTAATTCGTCGCTGGCGGCGGGTACTGGTCCAGCGTCTTGTCGATGGCGTTGGCCACCGTCTTGGCCTCGGCCCCGGGGTCGAAGGTATCGGTGGCCGTGCCCCGCCAGACCATCTGGTGGGTTCCCGAGTCGATGAGATCGATGATCAGCGTGCCGTCGCGGTACTGCCGCACGTCGACGCCGCCCGTGGCGAGCGTGGGATACATGCCGTAGTAGGGCGAAGGCCCGTACGCGTACCCGTAGCTGCGCACGTCGATGCGGTTCACCGCCCAGCCGTGGACGGCGACCAACAGGTCCGGCGACTGCCCCGACTCCACCAGGGCGAGGCCCTTGGACTTGAGGGCCGCGTTCACGTGCGAGATGGCCGCCTCGCGGATGCGCGGGTCGCGCGCCGGCGGCGCCTGCTCGGGGCCGGGCTGCTGGGTGATCCAGGCGTACGTCTTGTATCCCTTGAAATTCGCCGCCCGGTCCCACTCGCTCTGCACCTTCACCGAAGAGCAGGCGGCGGCGGCCATCGCCACTGCAAGCACTGCACGCGCGCGGGGCATGATGCTCCTCCTGGTTGCGCTCCCGATGTCAGTCTCTCACTTCGGGGCGGCTGGAGTCGACACCTGTACGGCCAGCGCCCGCACCGCGTGGATCTCGATGTTGTCGCCCACCTTCAGCTTGGCCACGTTGTTCTTGTCCTTGGCCTGGATGGGATACTCGTTCCCCTTGGGGCCCTTGAGGGTGACGATCATCTTCTTCTTGTCGATCTTGGTGACCGTCGCCACCACGTAGACTTCCTTCTGCGCGTAGCCCGCCGGCTTCTGGCCCAGGGGAGCGCCGGCCGCGGCCGCGCCTTCCGAGGCCACCGGCACCGACTCGCCCTTCTTCAGCACCCGCGCGTCCAGCGACTCGGTGAGGGTGGCGGTGAGGATGTCGCCCGGCTTCACCTGGGCCAGGTTCTTCACCCGCTGGTCCGCCTTGAAGGTGATCTCGCCGTCGTCGTTCTGCAGCGTCACCATCCGCGTCGCCTGGTCCACCGACTTGACCGTGGCGGTCACCGTCGAGGACTTCGACGCGTGGAACGTCGGCTTCATCTCGTCGGCGCGCGCCGTGCTCGCGGCGCCGAGCGCGGCGAGCATCACTGCCAGCCTTGCGGTCTGCATGCTCTTTCTCCTTGGTCCGGGTCCATCCGGGGCTGTCTCTGCCACCGGTGAGCCGGCCGGGAACATTGGACCTTGTGCTCATTTCACCTGGGACTTGGGCGGCATGTTGGCGGGCTTGTCCACGTGCTCCCATCGGGCCTTGTGGGCGCTGCGGATGCCCCTGGCCATCTCGGCGTCGACGCTGGGATTGATCAGCATCTTCACCGCGAAGGCCACCTGCTTGTACTCGTCGCCGCAGTCCTGCGCCCGGTCCTTGTCGAGATATCCCTTGTCCACCATCCCCTTGAAGGCCGCGGGATTGCTGCCGTACGCCATGCAGAGGACGTTGTAGAAGCGCTGCACGTCCAGGCCGTGGACGTCGGCAAAGTCGCTCTGGTCGGGCATGTGGCCCTTGGAGTCGTGCAGGTACATCCAGGCGGCGGGGCCCAGCGTCCTGCGCGCGGCCCCCTCGCCCAGTTGCAAAAGCACGAAGGCGGCCACTTGGTCGGCCGCGTCCTCCTCCCTTCCGAGGATGGGGACCTTGAGCAGGTCGAAGACGGCGTGGCTGGTCTCGTGGAGGAGGATGAAGACCAGGGAGCCTTCCCAGGAGGCGTCGGGGTCGATGCCCACCTCCTTGGCCCCGCGGGAGGTCTTCCACAGGTCGTCGACGTACTCGTAGCAGAAGGTGACGGTGCCGTCGGCGGGCTCGTACCAGGCGTTGATGGTGCCGTCGCAACCGGCGAACTTGATCAAGAGCGGCTTGGGGAGCCGCAGCGAGCCCAGCACATCCCCGAACCTCTCCAGGATCCTGTCCTTCTTCAGGCGCTCGTAATAGTCCTTGTGCTTGGGATCCTTCGGCGCGTCGTAGGCGCTGCGGAACATGTTGGTCTTGCCCTTGACGGCGGGGGCGGCCTGCCCGGCGGACGAGCCGAGCGCGAGGAGCAAACCGAGGAGAATTGGGCGCATGGAGCCTCCACTACCACTCTTGCGCCCCCCGCGTCCTCCCCGCCTATTGGACCATGATCCAACCCTCTCCGGAGAGCCGGGCCGGCGTGGTAGAGGTCACCCGTGGTCCGCTGGATTCTCTCGGCTGGGTGGTGCGCTCGGTGCCGCCCGGGGACGCCGCCTCAGCGCGCGGGGATGGTGACGATGGGGGCGCCTGGGCGCTCCCGGTCTCCGTCAGGGAGAAGGCCAGCATGAGGAAGCTGAACACCATCTTCGAGCACACGTCCCGGTCGTCGATCCAGAACCAGCGATCGCGGTAGCGGACCGAGACATAGGCCTCGCCGGCGAGGACGGCCACGCGGGGCTGGCGCCGGTCCGCTCCTATCCGCCCACGGGTTACGGCCTCTACGACATCGCCGGCAACGCCTGGGAGTGGGTGAGCGACTGGTACCGGCCCGACTACTACCAGCGGCTGGCCAGCACCGGGATCGTCGCCCGCAATCCCCAGGGGCCCGACACGCCGTTCGATCCCATGGAGCCGAACGAGAAGAAGCGAGTGCAGCGGGGCGGATCATTCCTCTGCACCGACCAGTACTGCACGCGCTACATGGTGGGCACCCGCGGCAAAGGCGAGGCCCGCACCGCCAGCAACCACGTCGGGTTCAGGTGCGTGAAGGGCTGAGGCTATTCAGGACCAGACGTCATTGGCACAAGGTCCAATTTTGCCGGACATCCGCCCCCTGGGAATGGGAACCGCAAGTTTGCGTTGTGGCGTGGAGGGGCTCGATGCGGGAGCTCAAGGGACTCGTGCTCGTGCTGCTGGCCGCCGCCGGGGCTGCCACCCCGGCGGCGGCGCAGGGGAAGAAGCCCAACATCCTGGTGATCTTCGGCGACGACGTGGGCTTGGGGGACGTCAGCGTCTACTCGCACGGCCTGATCTACGTGGTGCCCACCCAGGAGGTGGTGGCCCAGTTCCTCTCCACCTTCAAGGAGTATCCGCCCCGGCAGAAGCCAGCGAGCTTCAGCGTCGATCAGATCATCGAGAAGTTCCTCCAGGCGACCACGCCCAAGTCGCAGTGAGAGTCCTGCTGACGCTGCTGCTCTGCGCGGCGGCGGCGCGCGCCGAAGAGAAGCCGTCGCCCTTCATCGATCCGGACGACGGCTGGTTCGACGTCAGCGGCTTCCTGGAAAAGGTCTACGGCGCGGTGCCGGTGATCGCGCCCATCACCGAGCCGGCGGTCGGTTACGGGGCGGCGGGGGCGCTGGTCTTCGTCGATCGCGATCTCTCCGCCGGCCCCGGCGCGCGGCCCGACCTCTACGTGATCGGCGGCCTCTACACGGAGAGCCAGTCCTGGGGCGCCATGGGGCTGTACTCGGGAAACTTCCTCCGGGGCGACCTGCACACGCTCGCGGGGCTGGGATACTTCTCCCTGAACCTCAAGTACTACGGCCTGGGCGACGACGCCTCCCTCTCCCGGAACCCGGTCAATTACAACCTGCAGGCCAGCATCCTCGGCGGATCGGCCGCCTACCGCATCGCCTCCACCCCCCTCTTCGCAGGACTGGGCGTGCTCCTGGGGAAGACGGAGGTGGACGTGAACGGGGGCGGATCCGTGCCCAGCGATCAGCAGGTCACGCTGCTCTCCTTCCGGCCGCTGCTCCAGTTCGACACCCGGGACAACATCTTCACCCCCACCCGCGGGCTCTTCGGCGAGGCGGGCTTCTCCTTCATCCACCAGAGCGACGGGCCCTGGTTCGAGCTGTTCGATCTCACCGCCATCGGGTACTTGCCGCTGCTCCCCAGGGAGCTCTTCCTCGGGGTGAAGGCCGGGGCCGGCTTCAGCTTCGGCGACGGCCCCTTCTACCTGCGGCCCTACGTGGACCTGCGCGGGGCGCCCAGGCTTCGCTACCAGGGCGAGGAGGCCGCCGAGGTGGAAGTGGAGCTGCGCTGGCAGTTCTGGAAGCGCTTCAGCCTGGTGGGATTCGGCGGCGCGGGCGGAGCCTGGAACAGCTTCCTCGGCTTCGACCGCTCGCAGGCCGTGGTCACCGGGGGCGCGGGATTCCGCTACGAGCTGGCCCGCAAGGTGGGCCTGCACATGGGCGCGGACTTCGCCTTCGGCAAGGACGGCTTCGCCCTCTACATCCAGTTCGGCAGCGCCTGGGCCCACCTCTGAGGAATCTCAGAACGACTCGTTGAAGCTGAAGTAGAACCCGGTGGACTCCCGGCCTGCGCCCATGTCGAGCCGCACCGCCATCCGCCCCTGCACGACGATCCGGTAGCCCACCCCGAAGTTGGGCAAGATGCAGTTGAGGTGCTGGTAGCTGCTCCCCATGGTGCCCATGCCGATCCAGCTCACCACCCCGTTCAGCCCGAAGAGCGGCTCGCCCTGCGGGTTGAGCCCCTTCAGATCCATCCAGCGGAACTCGAGCAGCCCGTAGATCATGGTGCCGTCGCGGTAGCGCCCTTCGCGATATCCGCGCAGGTCGCTGCCCGAGCCGAGGAAGGAGAGCTCGGTCCAGGGCACGTCGCCGGCGCCGCTGCGGGTGCGGATGTTCCAGGCCAGCGTCACCCCGGGGCGGCCCACGGACATGTACTGCCGGTAATCGACGTCGAGGATGTTGTAGTTGGTGGTGCCCCCCAGGCCGGGGCGGTAGAAGAGGTACGACGCCTGGAGGTACCAGCCCTTGAACGCGTTCTGGGGGAAGTCGCGCGAGTCGAAGCGCAGGATCGGTCCCAGCCCCGAGTTCTTGAAGTAGGTGCCCTGGTCCACCACGTGGGGGTCCTGCGCCATCTGGGCGGCGAGCTGCGAAGCGGTGGTGGTGCTGAAATCGTAGATCCCGCCGAAGTAGAGGCTCTCCCGCACGCGCCAAAGCACCGAGCCGTTCAGCTGCCAGAGGTCGCGGTGATACTGGGTCGTGTCCGGCCCCAGGACGGTGGTGTTTCCTGCCTGGTAGCCCACCCCGAAGTAGTTGTCGGTCATCGACTTGTTGCCGTAGTAGAAGTCGACGCGCAGCTTGTCCTCCATCAAGTACATGGACGGCTTGATGGTGAAGACCTTGGCCCCGGTGGTGCTCAGGCTGAGGGCCACCGGCGCCGAGGAGCGCGGGCTCTGGTCGTCGAACTTGTAGCTGAGCAGCGCCCCTCCGGCGATGAGGAACCCCAGCTCGGGCGTGTACGCCGGCCCCAGCAGCGGAGTGATCCAGAACTTGCCAAAGGTGAGGGCGAGCTTGGGCTTCTCCTCGGCCACGTCCGGATCGGCGAAGGCGGCCAGGGACAACGAAGCGATCAGGCACGCCGCGGCGCAGGCGGGCCTCACGGTCACTTCGTGGCCGCGGTGGGCGCAGCCGGATCCGCCGGCTCCATCCGGGCCGGGGC
>Ga0335085_10017281_pt1 | contig 10399 bp, 8 predicted proteins | sample Lox_Sample_45_FD_206712 | JGI IMG/M metagenome (GOLD analysis project Ga0335085, IMG submission 206712) | Soil microbial communities from Loxahatchee National Wildlife Refuge, Florida, United States - Lox_Sample_4.5 | ecosystem: Environmental > Terrestrial > Soil > Wetlands | place: USA: Florida...
CATCCTGCCATAATAACCAATGGAATTACAGTAAGCGCAGCCCTTCCCATAATAAAACTTGGCCGTGGCCATCGCCCCTGCGGGTAGCTGAAGTCCGATCATGCTTTCCACAGGAGGGTTCCGGGGTTCTTTGCATTTGGGGCAGACGGTTCGCACAAGACGCTGGGCGATGACGCCGATCAACAGAGAGGCCACGAGATAACGGGGAATTCCAATATCCACCAATCGCGTGATGCTGCCCGCCGTATCGTTGGTATGAAGGGTGGAGAGAACGAGATGGCCGGTCATCGCCGCGCGGAAAGCTATCTCGGCCGTTTCCAGATCCCGGATCTCGCCGATCAAGATCACGTTGGGATCCTGTCGCAGAATCGCCCGGAGACACTGGGCGAAGTTGAGGCCGATCTCGGAATTGACCTGGATCTGATTGATTCCGTCTATGTTGTACTCAATGGGGTCTTCCACAGTCACAATATTGATCTCTTCCGATTTGATCGCATGGATCATGCTGTACAAGGTTGTCGTCTTCCCGCTGCCGGTTGGACCGGTCAAGAGGATGATCCCTTTGCGTCTTCGGATGAAAGATTGGATCTGCTTGAGGTCTCTTTCTGAGAGTCCCAGGCTCTCCAGTGAGATCACGACACGCCCTTGATCCAGAAGACGAATCACCACCTTCTCACCGTAAAGCGCAGGAATCGTCGAGACCCGAAAATCTATCTCGCGGTTATCCGATTTGACCCGGACCGCCCCATCCTGCGGCATCCGGCGCTCTGCGATATCGAGTTTTGCAAGAATCTTGATACGGGAGACCAAGGCCCCTTGGACCCATTTGGGGAGGAGAAGGCTCTCCTTTAACATCCCATCAATCCGGTACCGAACCCGAAACTCCCGATGCGATGGTTCGATATGGATATCGCTCGCACGCATTTTAATTGCCTTGGTCATAATCAAGTTTGCCAAACGGATAATCGGCGCCAGCCGGCTTTCCTCCTCCAGAGAGCGCGACTCATCTGCTGAAGCCGAAAGCTCTGGAATAATCTGGATCAGGGAATCCTCTAGCTCCGGGGCGGAATCTTGAACAATGCCTTCCACGGAACTGTCCAGGTTGTAATGTCGATCGATGGATTCCAGGATATCCTTTCTGGTTGCGATGACAGGTCGGATAGTATAGCCGCTCGAGAAACCGAGATCTCGGATGGATTCGTATGCCAGCGGATCCGCAAGTGCAACTAGGAGCGTGTTTCCCTCTGTCGAAATTGGAATGGCCTGGTGTTTCCTGGCTAAGGATTCAGGAATCAAAAGAATCGCCTCGGGCTCGATGGCTACTGTTCCAAGTTCAAGATACTGAAATCCGAGTTGGCTGGACAAGGTCTGGGCAATCGCAGACTCCGTGGCGATTTTGTTCTGAATGAGGATCTCGCCGAGCCGCTTACTGGTCTTACGGTGCTCATCCAGCGCCTTCCGGAGCTGGTCCTGAGTAATCAACCCCGCCTCACAGAGGATATCGCCGAGCCGCTTTTTCTGCTGGGGGGCTTGATCTTTTTCCTTCATGAAGCCTTTCTAGAAGCAGGTTTTTTGAACACAAAACAGTTAGTTAAAACCAGCAAAAAGAACATCTCAAGCGAACTGAGAAACATTCCAGCCAGACATTTCAAACTATACCCAACAGGCGGAGGCCTGTCAAGAAAGCAAGGACGGTTATTCGGCGGCCCACACCCTTTTCAGATTCGCCCATTCCTGTAAAATAAAATCCGACCGAAGCTCAACCGGCATCAGCCTCAGCTCGCGGTCTGTCCGGACCGAAAGCATCTTTCTGTCCGAACGGATCAGGATCGCACCATCCTGATCCGTTCGATAAAGTATCGATCCCAAGCGATGATAGGCATCCAACGCCTCGGAGGTCGGGTGTCCATAAGAATTATGGGCTCCGACTGAGATGACGGCAATTTCCGGATCAACCCGCTTCAGAAATCCCTCATCCAGGGATCCACGGCCTCCATGATGCGGAACTTTGAGAACCCTGCTCTTCATGTTCTCCTCCAATGCCACGAGGGTCCGTTCCGCCTCGGCCTCGATGTCACCCGTGAACAAAAAAGAGTCCTGACCGTTCTCAAGCCGCAACACAATGGACCGATCGTTATCCGCCTTGGAACGGTAATCTTCTGTACTATTGCCAGCGGCCTCGATTGGATTGAGCACCCAGACCCGCCAGCCGTCGATTTCTAGGGCGTCCTTGTTCCTGAACATCTGCCTCTCTTTTAAACCCTTCCGGCTGAGCGCCTGTAAAAATTCAACAAACAACGCGCTGTCCCGACGGCTCCCGTTGGTCCAGACTTCGCCGATCTCGAATTTATTCAACAGATAGTTTAGACCCCCGAGGTGATCCTGCTGAGGATGCGTTGCCACAAGGTAGTCTATGCGGTGAATACGCCGATTCCATAGATACGGGGCCACTACAATCCGACCGAGGTCAAAATCGCGGAAAGCCCCGCCTCCATCGATGATCATGACTTTGCCTTGTGGAAACTCGATCAGGGCCGAGTCTCCCTGGCCGACATCCAGATAGCTGATGTGCAATGCTCGGTCTGGAAAATGCGGCAGAAGACCCCAGACAACGAGAAGCCCAAACGCCAAAGCTAGTCCGCCACCCAAGAACAAGGGAGTCCGAATCTTTCTGCTCCAGAACAAGAAGAGCAAATATAAATAGAATAGTGCCATCATCCAGATCGGCGGCGCGGGGAGGTGAAACTCCGCGGCAGGAATTGCACGAGAAAATTCTTGGACGAGGCCATCGAAGATCGCGAGCCCGTGCTGATTGACCCAGGCCAACGGCAAATGGTCCAGGTTGAAGACCAGCACCGTGACAGAGCTGACCAGCCCCAGCGGGACGACCAGGAAACCCGCAATCGGGATAATGACAAGGTTCGCAAACAGGCCGACCCAGGCTACCTGATGAAAATGATAGGCCACTAGAGGCGCGGTCCAGACAGTTGTTGCCAAGGTGAGGAGAAACATCAGACGGATGGACCAGATCAGCCGAGCTTTAGCAGTTGAAATGATCTCTTTAGAGGCATGCTCCTGCCACCATCTTAGAACCAGACCCATGGCAAGTACAGATCCGTAGGAAAGCTGAAACGAGATGTCCAGAATCGCCTGCGGCTCCCAGAGGAGTGTCAGGACAGCCGCGAATGCCAGGGCGTTGAGGAGGTCGTCCTCTCTCTGAAGAATCACAGCAAGGAGGTAGACCAGGATCATAATCAAGGATCGCATCGTGGCCACTTTCCCGCTTGCCAACAGGGCATAAAACACTACTGGGAAAAAAGTCACGCCGGCAGCAACTTGGGAAGGAGTCAACCAGACCGTCAGGCGGAGAAAAACAGGCGTCGGCAGGAAACGTATGGTCCGTCGAACGACGAGGAATACCATAAAAGCCACGAGGCCTAGGTGGGATCCAGAGATCGACAGGATATGGGTGGTTCCGGAGGCCATAAAGTCATCCCGGATCTTATTGGTGAGATAACCCGACTCCCCGATGATCATCGCCTGAAGTATCGCCGCCTCACGACCGTGAAGGGAATTTAAAATCGCCAGCCGGATTCTCTCCCGCCAGATCGCAATCCTCCTCATGAACACACCCGGCGCTACTCCCAGCTTTATCACTCTCTCCGGATGCGAGATGGTCGTGACGGCCTCGATGCCGTCACGATGAAGATACTCGGCATAATCGAACCCGCCGGGGTTTTTAAATCCTTGCGGCGAGCGTAACTTGGCCTTGACCCGGAGAAGATCGCCGGGGAAAAATCCGGGATCAGGCCAGTCCAGGGTGAGCCGTATCCGGTCTCTGATCTCTTGCGGTGTACTCTGAAGAATCACTTCTTTTATTTCTAGGGTGCCGACCTGACGATCGGGATAGTGGCGTACCGGATCTTCGAGTTGGCCTTCAAACGTCACAAGATCCTTGTCCACATACGGAGACAGGTCGGATATCGCATCGTGCCGGCTGACAATCTGATAATAGAAGAGCCCGCAGAGGAGAGCACCCAGGATGAATCCGACCGGTGCGGAAGACATTGATGTTCGCCTGCACACCAGCAGGACCAAAACCGATAAGGCAAAGATCAAGACGGGGAAATAAGTGAATCTCTCGCCCAGAACGAGACCGGCGACTAAAAAGAGCGCTGCTGTTGCCAACTGGCTGCCCGCAGGTTTTGCAGGCGAGGTAATGATTGCGGGGCGATTGGCTCCTTCATCAGTCATGAAAGAACAGATTTTGTGCCCATTGCGATCATCACTGATCTGAATGAGCTGATTGCTTGCGCTTTAAGATAAGACCGTCAAAGCTCAGGTCTCATTCCTATGCCTGTTCTATAAATTTCTCAATCTTTTGACGATCCTCTAACTTTAGACTGAAAAAGCTAAGGCCGAATCTCATACCCTCATGCGTATAGGCAACACGGGCCTGAGTTCTAATGGGATGCTCATCTGCCTCGCGAAGGTTAAAACTCAGGTCAAAAACGGTGCCCACCAGAAAAGAATTTGCTGTTTCGAGGTGCATCCCGCCCATACTGAGGTCCGAAGACCGGAGAATTCCTATTCCAAGTACTTCCACCTCTTTGCTAAAAGGAATTCTCTTGCACTGACGGCGTTCATGGTGTTCTGTTTCAGCCATCGTGATCCCCCAAGAAAGTAGTTTGTACTGCGGTTATGTCGAACTGGCCCCATGGTATAAAGAATTATAAAGTTAGGGTCACATCTTCATATTTGGCCTCCTCCTTTTTTGATTTTCAAAGGAGGTTACGCCAAAAATTTCTAAAAATCAACTTTTAGATGTGCAATAGCGTATCGAGATTTCAATCGTAGGCAATTCCAGTGTCCAATGCTGCCTCCTCGTTGAGGTAGCACTCATATTCGTTCTTCGTGAACACGGTCATTATTGCGCTGGAGCCGGAGGCAGGTAACTTCCAGTCCACCCTGACTCCATATCCTTTGACACTCTGGTCTAGACAAGCCGTCCTCATGACCGTACCAGAGAGTCCTTTCCTCACATCATAAAGATTATTGACTTTAACCCATACTTTTCTGCCCACCTTGGCATTGGCTTCGGCAAGAGTGAAAAAGACTCGTTCCATTATAAAGCCCTCCATTCCTCAGCCTATTATAGCACTCCATCTGAGACAAACGCTCTAATTGGGCTCGTGTTCTCAGTGCTGAGTACGCTCGGCTTCAAAAGGTCGCCAAGCTCGGCCGCAAAACGATCATCGACAAATATTCCGCTGTAAACCCGGCGGAATTTTTCGCAAGCGTGATTCTTTATCGGTAAAAGCGTTAATGAACGGCTGACTTACCCGACGATACGCAACGCGATATACGGAACGAGATTGAACAAAAGGATCCCGATTTTATAAATCGCCATTCCTGCGTAATGGATGGCGTCGAATTGCTCCGCCGGCAAACGAAACCACCGGCCATGTAATCGATGCATCCAGTCGTGAGCAAACTTGAAGACTAGAAACCACAAAAGCAGCACGCCATAGTTGATGGCGGCGCACCATAGAAGGACTTCACGTGCTATCTCAATGCTCATCTGTCATGACAGATAAGGCAGAGCGTCTTCGAGGAGGCCCTCAAAAAAGGCGCCGTGCTGTTGTCATGGGGATTATGACAACTGTCGCAATGGATGTAACCCAGTGTGGTCCGCACCACGGTCGCGCTGACAGATAGATCCCCGGAATTCGAACCGGTCGGCAAAGAGAAATACTGAGACTGCGGGCCGGTAGGCAGGATGACCCCGGATGGAGTTCGATCCGGAATTGACCAGTAACGGAGAAGGTTGGGCGTATTTCGCCTTGGGACAAAGTGACCGTCCGGTTGCCGGGGATAGGCCAATGAAATAGGATGATTCAGTCTGGCATCATGTATCCCTGCGGCTAAGGCCCCATCGTGGCATGCCAGACAGGCTGACGAAGGGCCAAAGGGATGGGATGACTCAGGCGTTTCAACCGGAGAGAGCGGGATTAACTGAAATGTCTGGATCGAGGTCTTCTTATCCCAGAGGGGTGGACTAAAAGAAACTGTGCGGGGCGCAGCGGCAGCATCGGATGCTTGTGAAGGCTTGTAGACTTCACCAGTCATATGGCAAAAGATGCATGCCTCATCGTTTGAGAAACCCAGATTATGGCTGGTGTGATTCACTGAGCTGAAAACTGCGCTGACGGGTTGATTTGAAGGCGCTCCCCAGCCATCCTGAGAGATAAGCTGTAATAAAACCATCAGAAACAGTGCGCTACGACAGGCCAGAGAAGCTGTGAATCCCAACTCTTCCTCCTACTTGATTTACTATCTTGATTTACTATTATTTAGCCTAGCTGTTTTTGAATCAACCGGGCGAGTTCCTCTGCCATCGACTGGATTTCATCCTGTCGTTGCCCTTCGATCATTACCCGGACAAGCGGCTCCGTCCCTGAGCAACGAACCAGGACCCGACCGGAGTTATCCAATTTCTTCTCTATCCGCTCTATCTCTTGTTGCACAACCGGCACTTGGTTCGGCTCTTTTCGACTTTTCACCCTGACATTGATCATCACCTGAGGAACAACTTCCATGAAGTCCATCAGCGCAGACAAAGGCCGGCCGGTTTTGATCATTAAGGCAAGGACCTGTAAGGCAGTGATCAGGCCATCGCCGGTTGTATTATAATCTAGGAAGATAATGTGGCCCGACTGTTCTCCGCCAAAATTATATCCGTCGCGTACCATTCGCTCCAAGACGTAACGGTCTCCGACAGCGGTCCGCACCATCTTGATCCCGGAAGAATGTAAGGCACGCTCCAGTCCTAGGTTGCTCATGATCGTGGAGACGACGGTATCTCCTTGCAATTGTCCTTGACGTTTGAGCTCCAAGGCGCACATCCCCATCACCCGATCTCCGTCCACGATCTCCCCGGAACTTGTGACGAAAAGAACTCGATCCGCGTCCCCATCATGGGCGATTCCTACATCCGCTCCAAGCTCACGGACGGTCCTCTGCAGGAGAGCCGGATGCATGCAGCCACAGCCGTCATTGATATTGATTCCATCCGGCTTGTTTCCGAGCACGGTGACCTCCGCCCCCAGCTCCAGAAGAACCTTGGGAGTCACCTTGTAGGCTGCACCGTTGGCGCAGTCCACCACCACTTTCAGACCGTCTAACTTCATCCTCTTGGGCAGGGAATTCTTGACGAACTCGATATAACGTCCCTCCGCATCATCCACCCGATGAGCCTTGCCGATCTCGGCCGCAGTCGGTCGGAGATGGTTGATCTCACCGGAAAGGATCAGGTCTTCCATCTTTTTCTCCAAGGCATCCGGAAGCTTGAAACCGTCTCGGCCAAAGAATTTGATCCCGTTATCTTGGAACGGATTGTGAGAACCTGAGATCACAATCCCTGCATCGGCTCGAAGGCTCCGGGTCAGAAAAGCAAGCGCCGGGGTCGGTAGAGGGCCTACCAAGAGGACATCCCCACCCATCGAGCAGATCCCGGAGGTCAAACCGCATTCCAGCATATAACCGGAAATGCGGGTGTCTTTTCCGATGACCAGCCGATGTCGACCGGTTTCATTCTTAAAAATATAGGTCGCCGCTCGGCCTAGTTTCATTGCAGTCTCACTTGTCATCGGTTCCAGGTTGGCCAAACCTCGAACCCCATCGGTCCCGAACAAACGGTCCATTCTACATTTCTCCTACTTTAATCGATTTGGAAAGTACTCCCGGATCTTCTTGAACAAGGTCCCCTCTTCTCTTCGTTTTTCTCTTAAAAAAATGCGGGCCAAGATGCGGCGAAGCGCAGCGGCATCCAACTCACGGGTCATATTTCCACCGATGATGACCGAAAGGGTCCCGGTCTCCTCCGAAAGAACAATCACTACGGCATCTGTCTCCTCGGTCACACCGAGCGCAGCCCGATGCCGTGTTCCCAATACCTTACTAATATCGGGGCCCAAGGTCAAGGGCAGAAAGCAGCCGGCTGCAATCACGCGGTTCCCTTTGATAATGACTGCCCCATCATGGAGGGGGGAAGCTGGGAGAAAAATGCTGATTAAGAGCTCTTTAGAGACCTTCGCATCGAGTAGGACTCCCATCTCAACGATGTCTTTAAGCTCGATCTCTCGCTCGAGTACGATGATTGCACCGATTTTCCTGCTCGCGAGAGAGGCAATCGTACGGACCGTCTCTTCAATGGTTTGAGACTCTTCCGCCGCGGCCAAGCGGTTACCAAATGGGCGCTGGCCGATCTGGGACAGCATTCTTCGAATCTCTGGTTGGAACAACACGATCACGACTAAGGCGAATTGAAACCAAATACTGCTGACCGATCCATTCATTGAAAAAAACCCAAACCAGTTTGCCGTAAGGAGAACTGTCGCCAAGATTGCGAGCCCGACCATCATCTGCAAGGTCCGCGTGGTCCTGCGAAGGACAAACAGCCGGTAGAGAATAAAGGACACCAGGAGGACATATACCAGATCCTGCCATCGCACCTTTTCGATCAGATCGATCATCTCCACTGCTCCGCTTGGAAAACAGCCTCCGCCATTCGGATCACACGAACCGCTGGGCCGACATCATGGACACGGAAGATCCGAGCTCCTTTCATCAGCCCAATGGCCAACGTGGCGGCCGTTCCCTCCCAGCGCTCCTTCAGAGGCAGGTTGAGAACTTGACCTATAAAGGCCTTCCGCGAAGTACCGAGGAGAATCGGTCGACCAAGGCGTTTGAACTGATCCAGTTCTGCTAAGATCGTCAGATTGTCCTGAACGCGTTTGCCAAACCCAATTCCCGGATCAAGAATGATCTGTCCCCGTTGGATCCCAGCCGAGACAGCAAACCCGACCCGCTCTTCTAAAAACGAATAGATTTCGTCTACGACCGATTGATAATGAGGGTATTGCTGCATATCCTTGGGCGTTCCCTTCATGTGCATGAGGATCACCGGCACCCGGCTTTCTGCAATCAAACCAGCCATCTTCGGATCAAACCGGAGGGCGCTGATGTCATTGACCCAGCAAGCACCCGCTTTAAGGGCCGCGCAGGCTACATCGGCCTTATAGGTGTCAATCGAAATAGGCACCGAAATCTCTCGGGATAAACGTTCAATCACGGGGATGACTCGGTGGAGTTCTTCTTCTGAAGAGACTGACTCCGCACCCGGCCGCGAGGATTCTCCGCCTACATCGATGAGGTCTGCCCCGGCCGCGACCATCTCCCTGGCATAACGAACCGCCTGAGAAGGGTCAAGGAAACGTCCTCCATCCGAGAAAGAGTCTGGTGTAACATTGAGTATTCCCATGATGAGCGCTCTCCGAGACAGGTCAATTTCTGTCCCCTTGCCGTGTACGAGTCCGCTTAACTGGGAAGGAATATTAATCCTGGACAGCCTTTTCTTCCGATGTGAAGGAACAACCTTTGAATTGTGTTTCTGATCTGGAAAACGAAGAGACTGGGCCTTACCATTCTGAGCCATCGAGTCGTTCCTTGAGACGCGCATCGCGAGCGCACCCTCGTCGCCTACGGCGGGGTTAGCGGGCGAATAATAACAGGCTCTTTTCCAATTGTGGAAGAATCCCCCTTTCTAAGGCGGGATTCTTCAAAGGTAAGGAGAGCAGACCAAAGTTGAAGTCAGGAGGGACAATGTAACAGACTAGGCAGCCACACCGACGCCTTGGAGGATTTTATCGATCTCCGGAGCATCCAAGACCTCCTTCTCCAATAAGGCCTCTGCAATCGCTTTGAGGGCCTTCATGTTAGTCTTGATAATCGCCTTAGCCCTCTCATAGTTTTCAAATACAAGACGTTTAACCTCATCATCGATCTCTACCGCGGTGTGTTCGCTATAATCCCGATGTTTGGCAATCTCCCGACCCAAGAAGATCTCTTCCTCCTTTTTGCCAAAGGTCAGCGGACCCATCTTATCGCTCATTCCCCATTCGCAGACCATTTTCCGGGCAAGATCGGTGGCACGCTCAATGTCATTGCCGGCGCCTGTGGTCGTATGATTGAGCACCAGCTCTTCCGCAACTCGACCCCCCAACAGGATCGCGATATTGTTGTAAAGAAAGTCCTTCGAGTAGCTATACCGATCATCGGTGGGGAGCTGCATAGTCATCCCCATGGCCCTTCCTCGAGGGATAATGGTGACTTTGTGAATAGGATCCGTTCCCGGAAGCATCTTTGCCACGAGGGCATGACCGGCTTCGTGATAGGCCGTATTCTTTTTCTCCGCATCAGTCAAGATCAGACTCTTTCGTTCCACGCCCATCAGCACCTTGTCTTTGGCCGCCTCAAAATCATTCATCTCGACGTATTTTTTCCCCTTGCGGGCCGCCAATAATGCCGCCTCGTTCACAAGGTTTTCAATATCCGCACC
>Ga0335085_10017282_pt1 | contig 10399 bp, 8 predicted proteins | sample Lox_Sample_45_FD_206712 | JGI IMG/M metagenome (GOLD analysis project Ga0335085, IMG submission 206712) | Soil microbial communities from Loxahatchee National Wildlife Refuge, Florida, United States - Lox_Sample_4.5 | ecosystem: Environmental > Terrestrial > Soil > Wetlands | place: USA: Florida...
ATTCGCCCGCGTCGGTTCTCAAATTGCCGAGATTCGCCAGCGTCGCGCCGATGCCGCGTTCGTCCCCGTGCAGTTTCTGCAGTTCCAGCACCTCCTGGTAGTACGTCTGCGCCTGCTCCCGCCTGCCGCTGACCGCGCACACATTGCCGAGGTTGCCCAGCGTGGCCACGAGCGAACGCAGGTCGCCGGTCTCCCGGTCGTACGCCAGCGCCCGCTGGTAATGCGTGAAGGCGTCGGTGTAGAGGCCGCGCGCGAAATAGTCGTTGCCGATTTGATTGAGCCGGTCGGATGAAGAGGACGGCATGAAGGTCAGCCCTCGATGGCTCGCCGCACCGCCTCCTTGCCGCCCGTGAGAATCGAGGCCCCGTCTCCGACGAGGACCGTATCGAAATTGTACTTGAGGAGGCGCGCGAGGGACTCCCGGGCCTTGGCGACGTCGGCGAACTTGTCGGCGGGAAGAAGATTGAGCTGGCCGGGCGGCTTGCCGATCAAGGAGTCTCCGAGAATCAGGCACCCCTTGCCCCTGTCGAGGAACAGCGCCGACTCGCCGGGCGATTTCATGTCCTTCAGGTGAATGGCCCAGAGGCCGCCCGGCAGGAGCTCGCCGTCCTTGTAGGTCTTGTCGATGGGGATCTCCATCAGCGGCGCGTCCGCCTCGGGCGCGTAGACCTTGGCCTTGAAGTCCCGGCGGCAGACCTCCGCTTCCCGGACATGGTCGCGGTTCGTGAGCAGGATGTAGTCCACCGCGCGGCCCTTGAGGATCGCGGTGCGGTCGGCCGCCTCCATCGGGGGCGGGTCCACGAGGATGCAGTGGTCGTTGCCCGTCAGGACCAGCCCGTTGAAATCGAGCTGCTTCTCAGCGGAAAAGAAGGACCACTGCCGGATGTCGGGGGCGATCGTCTTCATCACTTGTCAGGGGACAGATTTTAAATCTGTCCCCCTCCTATAGCGTGGCGATGGAACTCCGGACTTCGCCGGTGACTTTTTTCAGGATGTCGGCGTCCTCCGTCAGGTCGAGAATGTCGTCCTCGCTGACCGTGAGAAACTTGCGCTGGCCCGCCTTGGTGAACGAGATCAGGAACATGCCCCGGCTCGGCGTGACCGGCATGACGACCTCCACGGACGGGTCGATGCTCTTGACGACCTGGAGGAACTTCTCCTTGCCCTCGTCGAATTCCCCCATCAAAGCGCCCCGCCGGTCTTCCCGCCCGCCGCGAGCAGCTTCTCCACTTCGCTTTTGATCACGTCCGCCCCGCCGATCTCCATCGTGCCGACGCGCTGCCAGCGGATGATCCCCTGCTGGTCGATGATGTAGACATTGGGAATGAAGCGTCCGCCGCCGTAGAGCTTGTCGGTCTCCTTCTTGGGATCGACCATGTAGGGATAGGACACCTTGACGGGAAACTCCTTGAGAAACTCCTTCACCTTGTCTTTCGCGTTGCCGGCCGAGTTGACCCCCAGCACCTGCACGTTCTTGCCCTGCAGGGCCTCATGGACCTTCTGCAGCTCGGTGCCCTGGACCATGCAGGGCTCGCAGATATGGAACAGGCCCAGCACCACCACCTTGCCCTTGTACTGGGCGAGGCTGAGCGTCTGGCCATCCAGCGTCTCCAGCGTGAAATTCGGCGCGGGATCGCCGACCTTGAAAAACCCCTTCGCCTGCGCGGCGGCCGCCAGCAGACCCACCGCCAGAACCGCCATCGCCAAACGACTCAAAATTTTCATCGTACTTTCCTCACGTGTTGTGCGTGCATCTTAGCACGCGGCAAAAAACACCGGCAACCGACGGATCGCTCAGATCAGCCCGCGCTTCTGAAGATAGTCCCGGTCGATCTTGATCTCCGGCTGTCCGCCGCCGCCCAGGCCCGATAACAGCCGCTCCACGTACCGGCCGACGAGGTCCGTCTCCAGGTTCACCGCGTCCCCGACGTGCTTGACCCCCAGCGTCGTCACCTTGGCCGTCTGCGGGATGATGGTGACGCGGAACCCGCGGTCGGTCACGTCGTTGACCGTCAGGCTGATGCCGTCCACCGTGATCGAGCCCTTGGGGACGCAATAGCGCAGGATGTCGCGGGGCGCCTCGATCACGATCTGGATCGCATCCTTGTCCTGGACGCGGGACCTGATGGTGCCGACGCCGTCCACATGGCCGGTGACGAGGTGGCCGCCCAGGCGGTCGCCCAGCCGCATGGCCCGCTCGAGATTTACCGGGTCGCCGGCCTTCAGCGCGCCGAGGGTCGTGACCGCGAGCGTCTCCGGCGAGATGTCCGCTTTCCATTCCGCGCCGTCGCAGCCGACCACGGTCAGGCACACCCCGTTCACCGTCACGCTGTCCCCGACTTTGAGACCCTCGAGCACGGCTTTAGCCAGGATCGTGACGCCACTGCCCTGCAGCGTCTTGCCCAACGCCTTGACGACCCCCATCTCTTCAATGATGCCGGTAAACATCGCGCCTCACGTGAATGTCCGGTTAGAGCCTAGTACGGCCGCCCCGACCCGTCAAGCCGGCCGCTCCGAGCCCACGCCGAAGCGGAACACCGCCGCCGCCAGCAGGACGACCCCGGCGATGATGGAAAACGCCGCCTGGAACCCCAGCGCGCCGATCAATAGCCCCGCTAGGATCGGCCCGGACGCATGGCCGATGTCCATGATCGTGCCCTGCATGCCCATCGCCGAGCCGAGCGTCTTGAGCTCCGATAAATCCGCCACCAACGCGGCGGCCGAGGCGTTCACGATCGCCTCCCCGAAGCCGAAGAGCGCGGACAGCCCCATCAGCGCCCCAAACGGACGGGTGAACGGAATGGCCGCCAGCGACGCCGCGCAGACCACCAATCCCAGCACAATGAGCGGCCGCCGCCCGACCCGGTCGGACGCCCAGCCCATCGTCGGACGCGAAAAAAACGAGGTCACGCTCTGCACTCCGAAGAGCACGCCCGCCTGGGCCGCATCCAGGCCGATGCCGACCACGTAGATCGGCAGAAACGCCATCAGGGCGCCGTTGGCGATCTGGCGTGCGCCGTCCGTGACGCTGGTGATCACCACGCGCACGTTCCCGAGCACGGTCCGCGCGCCGCGCGCCATCTCGCGCGCGACCGCCGCGGGCGCCGCGCCCGACACGGCGTGCGGGACCTGCGGCGGGAGCCGCATGAGCAGAAACAACAGGAACGCGGCCGTTCCCAAAATGCCGGCCGCGACGAACGCCGACGGGAATCCCGAGGAGACCACCAGCCAGCCCCCCAGCACCGGCCCAAGCATAGCGCCGGCCTGGGTCGCCGCCGTGTACGCCCCATAGGCGGCGCCGCGCGCCTCCCGGCGCAGGTCGGCCACGAGCGCCAGGGCGATGGGCGCGAACACCGCCGTCGCCATCCCATGGGCAAAGCGGAGCGCGATCAGCCAGCCCACGCCGGGGACGAACTGGTAGAAGAACGGCGGCAGCGCGAAGGCCAGCAGCCCGGCCAGCAGGAGCCAGCGCCGATCGCAAATGTCCGACAACGCGCCGGCCGGCCACTTGAGAAACACACCCGTCAGCGTGGAGGCCGAAACGATGAACCCGATGGTTTCAGGCCCGGCGCCCAGCGATTGCGCGTACAGGGAGAGCACGGGCATCCGGACGAGGTTGTAGCTGATGAACGCGAAGAGCCCGACTCCGCACAGGAGCGCGAACTGGCGAGACTTCACTTAGTCCAACCCACAACAGTCATCGGACCGGCGATGGCAGGCAGGCCCAACTGCGGCCGTCGAGCGAGCACATTCCGATGTGCGCGCTCCGGGAGCACGGGAATGCCTGCCATTGACGGGGACGCAAGAGTCACTTCAGGTAGCCTTCGACCAGGACGTCGGGGCCGACGCGCATCACCGCCACCCGCTTCAATTGCAGCGCATCGCTCAAACGCGCCGGCGACAGCCCTCCGATCGCGCCCACCGCGTCCCGCCCGCCCAGCAAGCGGGGCGCCAGAAAATACACCAGGCGATCCACCGCGCCCTCACGCAGAGCCGAGGCGTTCACCCCCGCCCCGCCTTCGAGCAGGAGCGACGCGATGCCCCGCCGCCCCAACTCGGCCAGCAGCGTGCGCCACCGGATTCTCCCTCGGCGCGACGGCAGCACCAGCACGTCTGCGCCGATCTTCCGCAGGGCCGTGCGCTTCGCGGGGAGTGCTTGGGCGGTGGTCACGATCAGCGCCGGCGCCTTACGGTCCCTCAGGACTTTCGCGCGGAGCGGAATGCGCAACGACGGGTCGAGCACGACGCGAAGAGGCGCGCGCCCGCCCCTGGCGCCCGCGCGCGGCGTGAGCCGCGGATCGTCCGCCAGGATGGTCCCGATGCCCGTCACCATCGCATCCGAGCACGCGCGCAGCCGGTGCACCAGCTTCCGGGCCGCCGGTCCCGTGATCCAGCGCGACTCGCCGCGCGCCGTGGCGATCTTCCCGTCCAGCGTGGACGCCGCCTTCAGCGTGACGAACGGGCGGCCGGACGTGACCAGCGTCCGGTACGGCTCGATGAGCTTTTCCGCCTCCGCGCTCCCGATGCCGAGGTCCACGCGCAGCCTGGCCCGCCGCAAGGCGGCTAGGCCCCGCCCGCGCACCTTGGGGTTCGGATCGCGCGCGGCGACGACCACGCGCGCGACTCCGCTTGCGATGACGGCCGGCACGCAGGGCGGCGTGCGCTTGACGAGATGGCAGCAGGGCTCCAGCGTGACGTAGAGCGTCCCGCCGCGCGCGCGCGCGCCGGCCCGGCGCAAAGCCAGCGCTTCGGCGTGCGGACCGCCGGCGCGCCGGTGGTAGCCCTCGCCGACGACGCGGCCGCGGCGCACCACCACCGCGCCCACCGGCGGGTTCGGGCTGGTCGTGCCCAGGCCGCGCGCGGCCAGCGCAAGCGCCCGCGCCATGAAATGCTCATCGAACTCTCGGCTGCTGAGAGACAAGGGGCGCTTAGCGGCGCGTCCGCCGGCGGGCCGGCCGGCGCTTCGGAGAACGAGAGGCGTTGCCTTTTCCCCCCGCCGTGATGGCGGCCTGCGCCGCGGCCAGCCGGGCGATGGGCACGCGGTACGGCGAGCAACTCACGTAGTCAAGACCGAGGTCGTGGCAGAAGGCCACGGACGCCGGATCGCCTCCGTGCTCGCCGCAAATGCCCAGCTTGATGTCCGGGCGCCCCTTCCGGCCGCGCTCGATCGCCAGCTTCATCAGCCCGCCCACCCCTTCCTGGTCGAGCGTGGCGAAGGGGTCGGCGTCGAGAATATTGTCCGGCGCCCCGCTGAGCTGGAGGCCGCAGGCCCGGCACTTCATGGTCTTCTGGTCCACCTCGCGGCTGAGGCAGCGCGGGCAGCGGTCGCGGCGGTTCATGTAAAAGTCGGTGAACTTCGCGGCGTCGTCGCGGGAGAACCCGAAGGTCGTCTGGGTGAGGTCGTTCGTCCCGAACGAAAAGAAGTCCGCTTCGAGCGCGATCTTGTCCGCCGTGATGGCGGCGCGCGGGAGCTCGATCATGGTGCCGACCAGGTAGGGAAACTTCGTCTGGCAGCGGCGCATGGTGTCACCGGCGATTTCCCGCACCAGGTCCTTCTGGGCTTTCATCTCGGCGGCCAGGCCGACCAGCGGGATCATGATCTCCGGCACGACTCGAATGCCCTCGCGGGTGACCTCGCAGGCGGCTTCCATGATGGCCTGGACCTGCATCCGGGTGATTTCCGGCATCGTGATCCCGAGCCGGCAGCCTCGGAGCCCCAGCATCGGGTTGAACTCGTGGAGTTCCTCGATGCGGGCCAGCAGCTTCTTTTTCGTCTCGATACTCGCGGCATCGGCATGGTTCAGCTCCATGCGCGCGATCTCGACCATCAGGTCCTCGCGCTTGGGCAGGAACTCGTGCAGCGGCGGATCGAGCAGCCGGATGGTCACCGGATGGCCCTTCATCGCCCGGTACAGCCCGATGAAGTCGCTCTTCTGGAGCGGCAGGAGCTTGGCGAGTTCGCGTTCCCGATCCTCCCGGGTCTTCGCCAGGATCATCTGCTGCATGATCGGGACGCGGGCCTCCGCGAAGAACATGTGCTCCGTCCGGCAGAGCCCGATGCCCGCCGCCCCGAATCCCCGCGCAATGAGCGCCTGGTCGGGGACGTCCGCGTTGGCGCGCACGCCAAGCGTCCGGAACTCGTCGGCCCACTTGAGCAGCGTGGAAAAGTAGCGGTACTTCTCCGACTGCTCCGGCTTGAGATGCCCCTGGATCACTTGAATGATCTCGGACTCCACGACCGGAATTTCTCCGGCATACACGGCGCCCGTGAAGCCGTTGATGGAGAGCGCGTCCCCTTCCTTGAGCGCGGTCGCGCCGAACCGCACGACCCCGTCGTGGCCCACCTCCAACGCGTCGCAGCCGGCCACGCAGACCTTGCCCATCTGGCGCGCGACGACGGCCGCATGCGAGGTCATGCCGCCCTTGGCCGTGAGGAACCCCACCGAGGCGCTCATGCCGTGGATGTCGTCGGGGCTGGTCTCGCGGCGCACGAGGAGCGCGCGCTCGCCCCGCGCCTTCATCTCCACGGCGCGCTCCGGCGTGAGGGCGATCTTGCCGGCGGCGGCGCCCGGCCCGGCCGGCAGGCCCTTGCCCACCGCATGGTGCTTGGATTCCTGCTTGGGATCGAAGATGGGATAGAGATACTGGGCCAGCTGCTCCGGGCCGACGCGCATCACCGCCTCGCGCTTGTCGATCACGCCGTCGTTGACCAGATCCACCGCGATCCGGACGGCCGCGATCCCCGTGCGCTTGCCGACCCGGGTCTGGAGCATGTAGAGCTTGCCCTCCTGGATCGTGAACTCCAGGTCGAGCATGTCGCGGTAATGATGCTCCAGTTTCTTGTACGTGGCCATGAGGTCCCGGTAGGCCGTCGGCAGCGGCTTGGCCAGGGCCTCGATCGGCAGCGGCGTGCGGATGCCCGCGACCACGTCCTCGCCCTGGGCGTTGAGCAGACATTCGCCGAAGAACTTCGGCACCCCGGTCGACGGATCGCGCGTGAAGGCCACGCCGGTCCCGCTGGTGTCGCCCATGTTGCCGAAGACCATCGCCACGACGTTCACCGCCGTGCCCCAGTCGTCCGGAATATCGTAGAGCCGCCGGTACGTGACCGCGCGCGCGCCGTACCAGGAATTGAAGACGGCGTCGATGCCCATTCTGAGCTGGTCGTAGGGATCCTCCGGAAACTCCCGCCCGGTCTCTTCCTTCACGATTTTTTTGAACCCCGCGACCAGGTCCTTGAGGGCCGCCGCCGTCAGGTCGGTGTCATGGACCACGTGCGCCTCGGTTTTCTTTTCCTTCAGGACATCTTCGAAGCGTTCCCTCCTGATGTCCATGACGACGGTCGAGAACATCGTGATGAACCGGCGGTAGGCGTCGTAGGCAAACCGTTCGTTCCGGGTTTTCTTGATGAGCCCCTGGACGGTCCGCTCGTTCAGCCCCAGGTTGAGGACGGTGTCCATCATCCCCGGCATGGAGGCCCGCGCGCCCGACCGCACCGAGACCAGGAGGGGATTCGCGGGGTCGCCGAACTTCGCCCCCATCGCCGCCTCCAGCCGCTTCATGTTCCGTGAGACCTCCTCCCAGAGGCCCGGCGGATGCTTTTTCTTGTTCTTGAAAAAGGCCACGCAGGCTTCGGTGCTGATGGTGAAGCCGGCGGGCACCGGCACCTTGAGGTTGGTCATCTCCGCCAGGCCGGCGCCTTTGCCGCCCAGCAGCTCCTTCATGCCGCTCTTGCCTTCGGCCTTGCCGTTGCCGAAGAAATAGACGAATTTCTTGGTCGCCACGCGTCCCCCGATCAGCAAAATCTAAATGAACGGTTGAAATAAGTTCATTGAAGATGCTGTTTCGTATTAGAATTTACGATCATTGAATGATCTTCGAAAAATCGGCGTATTGCCGGAAGAGGTTCCGCACGCGGACCAGCAACGCCAGCCGGTTGCGGCGGACCGCCTCCTCTTCAACCATGACCATCACCCCGACGAAAAACTCGTCGATGGGCGCCTTGAGCACAACCAGCGCGTCGAGGGCGTCCTTGTATTTCCGTCCTTCGATCAGGCCGGGCACGACGCTCTCGGCGGCCAGCAGCGCCGCGTAGAGACCGGTCTCGACGGCATCCTGAAACAGCGTCTGGTCCACGCCTTCATCCTCGTGCGCCTTCGTGATGTTCTCGGCCCGCTTGAAGGCGATGACCAGCGACTGGAACTCCGGCCGTGCCGCGAACGCGTGCAGGGCCCGCGCGCGCGCCACGAGGTCCCCGGGATCGAACTCACCGAACTGCCACTTGGCCAGCACAGCGTCCACCACGTCGCCGCGCAGCGCGACGACTTCCTGGCAGTAATGCCGGAGCCTGTCCCCCAGAAATCCCTGGAGCGCGGACGGCGCGTTCCCCTCGACGGCGATCCCCTGCTCCTTCAGCAGCGTCACCGCGTCCAGAATCGCCGTATTGACGCTCACGGACAGCCTCCCCTCGACCAGAATGCGGACGACGGCGTAGGCATGGCGCCGCAGCGCGAACGGGTCCTGCGAGCCGGAGGGGACGAGCCCCACGGCGAAAAACGCCGCGAGGGTGTCCAGACGATCGGCCAGGGACAACACCTTCCCCGCCAAGCTCGGCGGGATGGCATCCTCGGCGAAGCGCGGCAGATAATGCTCGGCGATCGCGTCCGCGACTTCCTTCGGCTCCCCGTCATGGCGGGCGTATTCCCGGCCCATGATGCCCTGGAGCGTCGGGAACTCGCCGACCATGCCGGTCAGAAGATCGGCCTTGCAGAGCTTGGCGGCCTGCCGGCAGTGCTCGAGGGCATCGAGATCGCCCAGGGCGTCGGCCAGCTTGGCGGCCAGCGCCATGATCCGTCCCGTCTTCTGATGGAGCGTGCCTAGCTTCTGATGGAAGGTCACGCCCTTGAGCTTCTCCACGCGGCTCTCCAGCCGAACCTTGCGATCCTCGTCGAAAAAGAACTTGGCGTCCGCCAGGCGGGCCGCCAGCACCCGCTCGTTCCCGGCCCGGATCGTGGCCGCCCGGTTGTCCTTCATGTTGGCCACGGCGATGAAATGCGGCAGCAGCCCGCCGCCCCTCTGGAGGAGGGAGAAATAGCCCTGGTGCTCCTTCATCGAGGTCATCAGCACGTCCTTGGGCAGGGCGAGGTGCTGCGGATTGAACGAGCCGATGAGGACCTCCGGCATCTCGACCGAAAACACGGCTTGCTCCAGCAGGGCCTCGTCCTCATGTACGTGCCCCTTCTTCTCCTTGGCGATCCGGGCCATCTGCGACAGGATCAGGGCGCGCCGCTTGTCGGGCGCCGCGATCACGCCGGCCTTCTCCAAGACGCTCTCGTAGGAGCGGGCGTCCTTGATCCGCAGCGGGCGGCCCGACGACAGAAAGCGGTGCCCATAGGTCTGGTCGGCGGCCGTCAAGCCGGCGAACTGGAACCGGACGGGCTTCCCGCCGTAGAGAGCCAGCAGCCAGCGAACCGGACGCGCGAAGCGGACGCCCGTGTCGTTCCATCGCATGGCTTTCTGGAACGTGAGGCTTCCCGCCAATTCGGGGAGAAGCGTCGGCAGCAGCAGCGCCGTCTTGCGGCCGGCGTCCCGCTTGACGGCGAACAGGTACTCGCCCTTGGGCGTCGTCCGGGCGACCAGCGTCTTGACGTCGACCCCTTGCGAGCCCGCAAAGCCGATCGCCGCTTTGGTCGGCTGCCCCTGGGCATCGAAGCCGACCGCCTTGGACGGACCCATCACTTCCGTCGCGACCGGCTCCTGGTGCTCCGCCAGCCCCTGCACCCACAGGGTCAGGCGGCGCGGCGTCCCCATCGTCTTCACGGCGCCATGAGACAGGCGAGCGTCCTTCAACAGTTGCCCGGCCCGATCCCCCAAGCCCGCGAGCGCAGGAGGCACAAACTGCGCGGGCAGTTCTTCCGTCCCGATCTCAAGCAGCAACTCATGGCCGGCTGGCGCCTTCTGTTTCATGCCCGGACCTGAGCCATGGCGACGTATCCTTCCGCGCAGAGACGGGCGAGCCCGCGGACGCGGGCGATGTAGGCCGTCCGCTCGGCCACGCTGAGCGCGCCGCGCGCGTCCAGCAGGTTGAACAGGTGGGACGTCTTCATGCAGCAGTCGTAGGCCGGCAGGACCAGGCCCTGTTCAATCAGGCGTCTGCCTTCGGCCTCGTAGCCGGTGAAGGTCGTCATCAGCAGCTTCACGTCGGCCGCCTCGAAGTTGTATTTCGAGAACTGCTTTTCGTCTTCAAGGTGGATGTCGCCGTACTTCACGCCGGCGGTCCACTCCAGGTCGAAGACGTTGTCCACGCCCTGCAGGTACATGGCGATCCGCTCGGTCCCGTAGGTGAGCTCGACCGAGATCGGGTTCAATTCGATGCCGCCCACCTCCTGGAAGTACGTGA
>Ga0335085_10017283_pt1 | contig 10398 bp, 7 predicted proteins | sample Lox_Sample_45_FD_206712 | JGI IMG/M metagenome (GOLD analysis project Ga0335085, IMG submission 206712) | Soil microbial communities from Loxahatchee National Wildlife Refuge, Florida, United States - Lox_Sample_4.5 | ecosystem: Environmental > Terrestrial > Soil > Wetlands | place: USA: Florida...
CGCCTGTAGCTGATTCAGCGCCTTGTGGAGGTCCATGACCAGCCGATGCAGGCTGTCGCCATCGGCCGTGTCCACGCGCGTGAAGGCATCCACCAGGGACGCGGCGACGTGCGTGTCGTCGACGGCGGTGGCCGTGCGGAGCGCGTCCAGGCGGCGGGCGAATGCGACGGCCTCGTCGCGCGGTGGGTCGCTCTCGGCGGTGATCGCCCGCGCCATGACCTCCGTCTCGGCGAACAGCCGCCGAACCAGGCGGTCGGCGCCCGGGATCGCGTATCCGCCGTTGCTCACCCGGCTGCCCCGCACGACGTCGTCAAGCCATGATTCGTCGATGCCGCTGGCGAGCCGCTCGCGCTCGAGGTCGGGCGGCGACGTACCCGGATGATCAGCATGCCAGCGGGCCGCTTGCAGGATGGTGAACAGGTATTTGGCACGGTCGTTCGCAGCCAGCCCGGCATTCACCATACCGGGAAGCATGAGCTGTCGTTCTCCGAGCACCCCGATGATGCGGTCCTTGCTCATGACCGCCCCTCTCCCCCCTGGCGCGACGTTTCTGCACCTAGGCGACGTTCGCCATCACGACACCGCTCCCGCTGTGGCGACCCCACTGATCCGACCGCCGAATTCCCGCGCGAACGCACCGAGTGCGTCCCAATCGGTGTACTCGAAGTCACGGGTCGTGTCCGTGTCACCGCCGGCTCTTGCCACGATCCGCTTCATGACCCACTTCTTCCACCAGCTATACCGGGTGTATGGCAGCGCACCCGCGACCGGCAGCCTGACGGCGGGGTGCCAGCCGGCGTCGGCGAGAAACCGGTCCATGATCTCCCGGACCTCCCGCTGTGCCTCGGCACGCTGCTCGAGAATGCCGAGACACACCGAGACAAACGCGCTCGGCCGGGCGTTGAGCGCCGAGGCGTGACTCGCGACCCAGCGCTTGACCGCACGCTGGTACCCCCGCGCGTGAATCGAGGCTGCGACGATGACCCCATCGTATTCCTCGGGCCGCGCATCGTCCGTGAGGTGCCGCGCGTCCATCGCCTCCACGGAGCTCCCTTCCGCCATCAACGTGTTTCTCAACACGCTCGCGATTTTCGCAGTGTGTCCATCGGTTGTGCCGTACAGGACCAGGACATGTGGCATCGGTTCCCCTTGCTCGTCGCCTCTGCAACTTCGCGATCCGTTTCTGAAGTCGGGTTGAGGCGGCGCTGAGGAAAGCGTCACGAGCGTCAAGGCGGGCGGAGGCTGCGGCCGGGGCTCTAGGCGCTGATGGGAACGGGTGCCGGGCGGGTGACAGCAGGCGTCGCGTAGTACCGCGCGCACTCCACCTCGCGCCCACGGACGATGCGCTTCCCCGCGAGACTGCCCCGCCGAGCCGTGATCACGGTGAACTGGCGCTCGTCCCGTCCTCCATCCGCGTAAAGCACTACCCAGTCGTGGGTGCGGCCGAACTGGTGCGCGCGAGCTGTGTTCGAGAACAGGGCGGTGTAGTGGCGGTCGCCGCGGCTGGTATGCAGCACGGGGAGCCAGGCCTTGCGCGCGACGTTGAAGCGGCGCGGCGCGATGAGCGTGAGCTCGCCGCGCGAGGCTTTGCGGCGGTACTCTCGGTCCACCGACAGCAGCTCGTCGACGGGGGGGGCTTGGGCGGCCGGAACCGGCACGGGCCGGCGCACTCGGCTCAGGCGGGTGGCGAGCGCATCGCGGATCCCGGCCAGTCGCTTCGGCCCGATGCCGGCGACGGTCGCGAGGCGGCCGTCGTGAGCGGCGGCCTCGAGGTCATGGAGCGTGCCGACCCCAAGGTCGTGGTGCAGACGCTCGGCGAGTGTCTCGCCTACGCCCGGCACGGACGCGAGCAGGGAGAGCGGGTCGCTCTCTCCCCGCATGCGCTCGAGCATCGGGAGGCGCCCGGTCACCGCCAGATCGCGGATTGCCCGCGCGAGGCTCGGGCCGATCCCGGGCAGCCACTCGAGACCCACGATCCCCTGGCTCTGGAGGATTTCCGACACCGGGACGGGGAGTCGCCGCAGAGTCTCCGCTGCGCGCGCGTACGCCTCCGCGCGGTAGGGGTTTGCTCCCTGCTCGTCGAGCAGCTGGGCGACCTCTTCGAGCCGCGCGGCGATATGGGCATTCAGCGTCACAGCCATACGCCTCACCTCATTTCCGTCGCGTGCGACTCGAGCGTTTTGGCGCGGGTCGGAGTCCCCGCTTCCGGGGCGGCTTCCGGGCCCGTTGCCGCGTCAGCTCGAGCCTCGCCGTAGGGACCCGTCCTGCAGGGACGACCAATAGAGAGGCCGGGAGCTCGGTCACGAGTCGCTGCGTCGTGCTCCCCACCAGGATCCGATCGACCCACCCCTTGCCGTGTGATCCCACGACCACGACGTCGGCGTGCCATGCGTCCGCTTCCTCGGCGATCTTTTCCGCCGACGCTCCGTGGAGAATCACGCGGTCTTGCGCCGAGATCTGCTCGAAGGGCGAGGCAAACCGTTCGAAGATCTCTTCTGAGCGGCGACCGTATACCCCCTCATCCCACAGGTCCGGTGGCAGATCCACAAAGCGGAGCGGCTCCACGACGTGCACCAGGCGGAGCCGGGCGCCGAAGAGGTTGGCCAGCCGCTGAGCGGCCTTGACGGTCGGCAGCGAGGCGCGCGAGAGGTCTACGGCGGCGAGCACCTTCGCGATCGGCGCGGTGGACTCTCCCACGATCAGGACCGGGATGTCGAGCGTCCGTACGAGGTAGTGCGCGGTGCTGCGTCCCAGCCCGCGGGCGAGCGCTCCGTGGCGCTTGCCGCCGAGGATCACCAGCTCGGCCCGTCGCCGGCGGGCGACCTCCGCGATGACGAACGGCGCGGGGCCGGTTAGCACCTCGAGCTGCTGCACCGCCCCGATCTTCTCGAGCGCGCGCGCCATCTGGTCCCGCGAGGCGCGCACCAGCTCTCCCTGGAGCTCGGGTGAATAGGCCGGCATCGGCTCGATCCCCACCACACCGCTGAACGCCGGGATGACCGGCACCGCGTGAACTGCGACCAGCTTCGTGTGTGCTGCGCTTGCGATTTTCGCCGCCAGTGCGGCCGCGCGCAGGGACTCGGGGGTGCCGTCAACCCCGATGATGATCGGTTTCCAGGCCATGGATGAACCTCCTCACAACGCCGTGGGGAACGTCTCCGGAATCTCACCGCGCTCCCACAGTCCGGTTCGTTCCAGGGGTTCGACCGCGCGCGTCCGGTCGTAGTACAGGACTGCGTCGAACTGCTGGGGCAGCGCCGCACGGAAGTAGTGACTCGCGCGCTCCGTCTCCGGGCGATAGATGACGCCGATAGCGCGCTCGAGACGAGGCTCTTTAAGCGCGGCGACGTCGGGCGCGGACGCCGCCAGGTCGAGCAGGAAGTTGCCGAGCCCGCTCTCGTGGAGCACTGCCTCGTAGCTGCCCGGCAAGCCCGGACGCACGACCTTGCGCTGCGCGGGCTCGTCCCAGTCCGAGGCGGCGGTGACCGTGCCGTGATAGGTGAGGAAGCCCACCAGCCGGGCCTCCCGGTCGTAGCGCTGCCTGACCAGCTGGCCAACGTTGAGCTCCCCGGCGGCGCCCATCTCCGTGGCGCGCGCGTCGCCCAGGTGGGAGTTATGCGCCCAGAGCACGACTTTCTCCCGGCGGCCCCGTGCGGCCTGGAAGCCGACCAGCGCGTCCAGCGTCTCGAACATGTGCTGATCCCGCAGGTTCCACGACGCGACGTGGCTCCCGAACATTGCGCGGTAATAGCGCTCGGCATTCTTCACGAGCCGCGCGTTCTGCTCGGCGAAGAAGAGAGCGTCCGCCGCGACGCGGCCGTCGCGCCGGGCATAGTCGGCCGCCGATTGCCGCAGCTCGATGAGCTGCTCCACGACCGCCGCTTCGCACGACGGTGCCAGTCCGAACCCGGCCGCGTACCCGTATGCCTGCGGATCGTCCCCAAAGTGCTCGAAGCAGGCGTAGCGGCCGCGGGCACGCAGCGCGGCGTCGGGGTCGACGATATCCAGGTAGCGCAGCACGGCCTCGATCGAGGCGTGGAGGCTATAGAGGTCGAGGCCGTAGAAGCCGACGCGTTCCGCCTCGGGGAGCCCGTCATTGTGCGTCCGGAGCCAGCCGACGAAGTCCAGCACGTCGGCATTCCGCCACATCCACTGCGGGAAGCGCCGGAAGCCCTGCAGCGCCGCTTCTGCATCCGCGTCAGATCCCTCGCCCCGCACATAGCGGTTCACCCGGTAGGCATCCGGCCAGTCTGCTTCCACGGCCACCGACGTGAACCCCTTCTCGCGGATCAGGCGCTTCGTGATCTCGGCTCGTATCCGGTAGAACTCGTGAGTGCCATGTGAAGCCTCCCCGATGAGCACGAAGCGTGCGTCGCCGACCCGCGTGAGCAGGGGGTCGAAGTCCTCCGGCGCGCCCATGAGCGGTTGCGCAGCAACGAGTTGGGTGGGCTTCATGATCGCAGTCTATGGCACGAACGTGCGAAGCCGGATGAAGCTGGCGTGAAGCTGTCTTGCAACGACACGGCGGCCCTGCTACGTGCGCGCTGCGCTCCAAGGCTCAGGCGCGGTCGGGTCACTGTCGGTTACTAATGGCCTGACCGTGATCAGGTTGGTGATTCCCTTGACGCCGGCCAGGCGATACAACGCTTTCTCGGCGGCGCTCGGCTCGTAGTTCCGATCCACTTCGCCCTCGAGGCGCACCCAGCCCTCCGACACACGCACCCGAATCTTCTGGTGAGGCACCCAGGCGTCCTGTTCGAGCGCCTGCACGACGGCCGCGGCTAATTGCGGATCGCCGGGCTCGTGCGGCATCGATGCCTTGACGTCCACGTCGTTCACGACGGCGTGGACTCCCTTCACGCGCTTCACGGCGCGCTCAGCCGCGATCTTTTGCGCGTAAGTCTCGACCATGCCGGTAATGGTGACGACGCCATCATCCGCGACGGCGATGTCGAGCCGGGACGCGCCCAGTTTCGGCTCCCACTCGAGCTCGTCGAGCAGCTCCTGTCGCAGCGCCTGTTGCTGAACGCTCATGGTTCGCTCCGGTCGGAAACGCGTTGGGTCGGGCAGGCGGCGACTGCCGCCCAGGTAAGGTTCGCAAGGTTCGCAAACCCTGGAGGTGTCGACTTCGGTGACACCATCCTGATTGCCCGACCCTGGTACCAAGCTAGCACGCGGCCTCTGACGAGAGCCTGAAATGCCCGTGAAGGTTGGCGTCATCCTTCGAGCTCGAGCTTGAGCGCCAGGAACTGCAGCAGGTCTTTGAGCGTCACGATGCCGACGAGCCGGCCGCCATCCACGACGAGCAGCCGCGACTGGCCGGAGCGCTGCATCGTGGCGATGGCCTCGAGGGCGTCGGCGTCCGAGCGGATCGTGTTATCGGGAGTGCAGGGCGCGCCGACCGAGCCGGCAGTGCGCCGGGGCCACTCCTCGCGAGGCAGCGCCTTCACCTGTCGCGTCGTCACGCAGCCGAGCAGGCGGCCGTCGTCGACCACGGGGAAGAGCGTGTGGTGGTACTTGTAGATGTAGGCGTCCACCAGCTCCGCGACCGAGGTAGCCGCCGGCACGGTCACCGGATTCGGTGTCATGAAACGCGCGACCCGCTCGCCGGCAAGGGCCTGCCGCAGCTGGACCTGTTGGTACGACTCGGCAGACGCACGCCGCAGGAACAGGCCGATCAGCACCCACCACATGCCGCTCACCACGTTGCCGGTCAGCACCGCGAACAGGCCGGCGGCCATGAGCACAACGCTGAACCCCGTGGTGGTGCGCGAGGCGATACGGGTGGCCCAGGCGAGATCGCCCCTCCACGACCACAGCACCGCGCGAAAGATGCGCCCGCCGTCGAGGGGGAAGGCGGGCACCAGGTTGAAGGCCGCAAGGACGCCATTGAGGAGCGCGAGATACCGAATCACCTCGACGACGGGGGCCGGCCACGTCGGCCGCACCGCGGCGGCGAGTCCGAATCCGGCCAGTGCGATGGCGATGCTCGCGAGCGGTCCCGCGGCCGCCATGCGCAACTCCGCCCCCGCGCTCGCGGGCTCGGCACCCATCTCCGCGACGCCGCCGAAGATGAACAGCGTGATGCCCCGCATCGGGATCGCGTTGCGTCGCGCGACCATGGCGTGGAAGAACTCGTGAATCACGATCGAGGCGAACAGGCCCAGGGCGCCCGCCGTGCCCATCGCCCAGTAGGTCGCCGGCGCCAGGCCGGGATGCAGGTGCGGAAAAGCCCCGACGGCGAGCGACCAGACCACGAGTGCTGCCACGATGAACCAGCTCGCGTCCAGGCGGATGGGAATCCCGAACAGCCTGAACAGCTCGATCCGAGTGCCGAACACGATCGCTCCTCCCCTGCCCCAAGGTGCTACCCCGGATCCCCAGCGAGGGTGAACGGTTACTGAACGTCCCGTCACATTGTTACTCTTGTAGCGACAACCGAGGGACCCGCGTGAATCCTGCCCAGCTGCGTGACTACGTGGAGCCGGCCGTCCTCCGCGACGGTGGCTCCGTGCTGATCCGGGCGATCCGGCCGGCGGACCAGCCGCTGCTGGCGGAGCTGTTTCGGCGCCTGACGCCACAATCCATGCAGTTCCGCTTCCTTCACGCGAAGGGCTCGCTCACGAGCCGGGAGCTGGACGCGCTGGTGGACCTCGACTTCGACGCGCGGATCGGGCTCGCCGCGGTGCATCGGGAGGACGGGCGGGACGCGATCGTCGGGATCGCGCACTGTTTCCGCAGCGACGAGTCGGGCGACGCGCCGCGCGCGGAATTCGCCGTGATCGTTGCCGAGGAGCATCACGGGCGCGGCATCGGTACGGCGCTGCTCGAACATCTGGCCCGGCTTGCCCGAGCGCAGGGCATTCAGGAGTTCGAGGCCCTGGTGCTCGCGGGCAACGCCGACATGCTGAAGGTGTTTGCCGAGAGCGGTTTCACCGTGCGCCAGACCGCCGAGGCCGGCGTCTTCCACCTCGTGTTCCCGATCCGCGAAACCGAGTCGTTCCTGCACGCGACCATGGCGCGCGAGCGCCACGCCGCGGCCGAGAGCGTCCGCGTGTTCTTCGAGCCCCGGTCGGTAACGGTGATCGGCGTATCGCGCCATGAGGGCACGATCGGCCGGACGATCGTGGAAAATCTCGTGCGTTGCGGGTTCCGCGCGCCGATCTATCCCGTCAATCCGGCCGCGCAGGAGATCGCAGGCCTGCGCTGCCATCCGAGCGTCGCCGCCGTCGGTGCACCAATCGACCTCGCCATCGTGGTCGTCCCGGCGGCCCAAGTCGAGAAGGTCGTGGCCGACTGTGCCAGCGCCGGCGTCCGCGGTGTGGTCGTGATTTCGTCGGGCTTCGCCGAAGTGTCGGCGGAAGGTCGCGCGGCGCAGGACCGGCTGCGGCGGTTCGTTCGCAGTGCAGGCCTGCGGCTGGTCGGTCCCAACTGCATGGGTGTTCTCAACACCGACCCGGCGGTCGCGCTGAACGCGACCTTCGCCCCCACCTGGCCCCCCGCGGGCAACGTGTCCATCCTCTCGCAGAGCGGCGCGTTGGGCCTCGCCATGCTCGAGCGCGCACAGGGGTTGAACATCGGCATCGCTGGGTTCGTCTCCGTCGGCAACAAGGCCGACGTCTCGAGCAACGACCTCCTCTCCTATTGGGTGGACGATCCGCGTACCGCCGTCATCGCGCTGTACCTCGAGAGCTTCGGTAACCCCCGCAAGTTCGCCCGCCTCGCCCCCGAGGTGGCGCGGCGCAAGCCGGTCGTCGCCGTGAAATCGGGCCGTTCCGCGGCCGGCACGCGCGCCGCATCGAGTCACTCGGCAGCGCTCGCGAGCCTCGACGTGGGGGTGGACGCCCTATTCGCGCAGGCAGGCGTCATTCGCACGGGGACGCTGGAGGAGCTGTTCGACGTCGTGGCGCTGCTCTCCACGCAGCCGGTGCCGCAGGGCTCCCGCATCGGGGTCGTGACCAATGCCGGCGGGCCGGGCATTCTGCTCGCCGACGCGTGCGAGGCCCACGGGCTCACGCTGCCGAGCCTCGCTGCGGAAACGGTGGCGCGGCTGCGGCCGCACCTCCCGCCCCAGGCGGGCCTTGCCAACCCGGTGGACATGATCGCGTCGGCCACCCCCGACCAGTTCGCGCAAGCCATCGAGGCCGTCGGGAATGATTCGAACGTCGACGCGCTCGTGGTGATCTACATCCCGGTGCAGTTCGCGAACGTGGACGTTGTCGCCGGGGCGATCGCGCGCGCGGCGGGGACCGTGCCGGCCGGGAAGCCGATCGCGACAGTGTTCATGTCATCGAAGGGGGTGCCCGCGCTCCTCTCGACGGGGCCGCGCGGCCGCATTCCCTCTTACAGCTTCCCGGAGAACGCGGCGAATGCGCTCGCGGCGGCGTGCTGGTATGGGCGCTGGCGCCGCCGCCCGCGGGGCTCCTGTGTGCAGCTCGACCGCGAGCGGGAGGCCGCGATCCGCCGCCGGCTTGCTCCAACCGGCGGGGCCGTGACCACCCCGGCGTGGCTGCCACCGGGCGACGTCGCGGCGATTCTCGCAGACGCGGGTCTCTCGGTTGCGCCCTTCGAGGAGACCCGGGCTGATCCCGGCGCGGCCGTGGTTGCTGCGGAGCGCCTCGGGTATCCCGTCGTGGTGAAAGCGATCGCCCCCGGGTTGGTGCACAAGAGCGACGTCGGCGGCGTCGTACTCGGTCTCGACTCCCGGGAGGCGGTGGAGCGAGCGGCGCGCGGCATATTAGGGCGGCTCAGGGATTCAGGGACGCCCCCGAGCGGGTTCGTGGTGCAGCGGCAGGTGAGCGGCGGCGTCGAAGCGCTCGTGGGCGTGACGACCGACGCGAGTCTCGGCCCCATCCTGGTTGCCGGGATGGGCGGCGTGGCGGTCGAGCTGTTGCGCGATGTCGCGTTTCGCCTCACCCCGGTGTCGGATCTCGACGCCCGCGAGATGCTCGCCGGGCTGCGGACCGCCCGGCTGCTCGACGGCTATCGCGGGTCACCGCCCGCGGATCGGGAGGCGCTGGTCGGCGCCATCCTCACGATCTCTGCGCTCGTCGAGAGCGTGCCCGAGCTGCTCGAGCTGGAGTTGAACCCGCTGAAGGTCCTGGCGCCGGGGCAGGGAGTCGTCATCGTGGATGCCCGCATGCGGATCGCCGGCCGCGCGTGAGGGCCGCTGTAATGTTCCACCCGCCACCTGGCTGACTTCCGTGCACCGCGAGGCGCCGGTGGTCTAGAAGGCCATCGTTAGCCCGAGCGTCCACTGTGTCGTCCCAAGCTCCCGATCCCAGGTTCCCTCGGCGTGGGCTCGAACGTTTCGCCGCATCAGGTAGCCCAGACCGCCGGTCACAGCCTCATAACGCGACATGCCCGCAGGGCCTCCCAGCCGCACGTCGAGCAGCGGCTGGCTCGCGTCGATCAGGTTGTACAGCGCGATCGCGTACGAGCGAGCTCCGGTGCGGTGCCAGAGCACTTCCGCGAAGCCGCCATTGGTGATGACCCTGGGCTCGTTGAGCGTGAACGTGGGATTGCCGTCCTCGCGGTGAATGAACTGCGCGCGCAACGTCACGGGGCCAATCCCGACGCTCGCGTCACCTCCCAGCATCCAGAGCTCATTCACGACGGTCGGGCCGCCGGGAGCCGCGCCTTCCTGATGCGTTGCGTAGCCCAGAGCGCCGAGCGTCACCCCCTTGACCACTTCACGGCGTATGTGCCCGAGGAAGCTCTTGTGCGGGTCGTCATCGAAACGATCGCTGGTCGATGCCGCGCCGTTGCCGTTCCCGTTCACTACCTCGCCGGTGAGCGTAAAGCCCGCGAGATCCGCGCCCACCATCAGGCCGCGGTCGTAGGTGAGATCGACGGGCGTGCTCCCAATCCGCGCCCGGTAGATGGCGTAGTCCTGGTGCTCGAGCCGCAGCTCGCGGGGGAATATCGGATCCGACACCTGGAACTGCCCAACCGACACGCTGACCGGCGCGCCGGCGACGTCGTTCCAGGTGACATATGCGTCCTCGAGGCCGCCGGTCGCGCCCTGTTCAGCGAACATGAAGTAGAGGTAGTATGACAGATTGTCCGAGAGCGGCCCGCCCGAAAGGATCTTCACGTTGTATGGCGTCTGAAAATCGGTCATTGCCTTCCCGTCGGTGTACGCCGTGGCGAACGCGTCCAGCCGGATCGCGAGCCGCAAGCGTTCCGGCAGCTCGAGCAGCGGATCGCCCGTCGGAACCCCGTCCGGCGGCGGCTGGTCCGGGGCGAAACGGTATCCGTTGCCCACAAACATTTCCCCGAAGGGGGTGAGCCGCGGTATCGGGTCGTGACAGAGGCTGCAACTCACCCGATGCAGCCGCGCGAACGCCGGGATCGCGTCCGCTCGCACGGTGGAGGCAGGCGTAGCGAGCAGCACGA
>Ga0335085_10017285_pt1 | contig 10398 bp, 8 predicted proteins | sample Lox_Sample_45_FD_206712 | JGI IMG/M metagenome (GOLD analysis project Ga0335085, IMG submission 206712) | Soil microbial communities from Loxahatchee National Wildlife Refuge, Florida, United States - Lox_Sample_4.5 | ecosystem: Environmental > Terrestrial > Soil > Wetlands | place: USA: Florida...
TGCCGAGCCTGGTGCACCAAATTCTGCTGGAGACGGGCTTGTCGCCGGCGCGCCTGGAGCTTGAAATCACCGAAGGCGTGCTGATCGGCGACTTCAATCGCGCGGTGTCGATCCTGCGCCGGCTGAAAACGCTGGGCGTGCGCATTGCCATGGACGATTTCGGCACCGGCTATTCGTCACTGTCGTATCTGCAATCGTTCCCCTTCGACAAGATCAAGATCGACAAGGTGTTCATCACCAATCTCGGCCACAGCCAGCAATCGGCGACGATCATCCGTGCCGTGATCGCGCTCGGCCGCGGGCTTGACTTGCCCGTCGTCGCCGAGGGCGTCGAGACCGAAGAACAGCTTACGTTTCTGGCCAGAGAGGCCTGCAGCGGCATGCAGGGTTACTATATCGGCCGGCCGCAGCCGATCGATGCTTACGCGGACGTGGTCGGCCGCGATCCGTCTTGGGAAAACACGAAGATCGCGGCGACGGCAAAGAGCGCTTGAGAAATAGAGCAAAGTAGGTCACGCAAATGCAAAGGCCCCAGGGAGTGGCTGGGGCCTTTGTTGATCGACGTCGATCGGTCGTCTAGCGGAGAATGGAAATTTGTGCCTATTCTCCTAAGCGCCTAATGCGGGCGCTCCCTCGACAAAAATCCGTTTGAATTCGGTCCACAAGGGAAGCACGCGATCATTTGGCGCCAGATGGCGACACAGTGCGCCGTGACCTGCGTCCGGATCACTGTCGAACCTGATGTGCTCTTCGAGGAAATGCTTGAACGCTTGCAGCGCAGGGGTATTCCAATCCTTTGCCTGCAAGATGGCCCGAAATACTTTTTCGAGCCCGCCGTCCTCGTAACTCGCGATGCTGACGGCCCGGCTCATCCTGTCCATAGCACGAATTTTCGCCAGATACCCTTGGCCAAGAGCTTCGAGGCGCTTACGCCGGCCGGCATCGATTGTGGTCAGTGCAAGCGTTCTCCGCATGAACTCGTCATGGTTCATCTTCTCTCCGGCAGCCGCAACTCCCGGCCATGGAGAAAGGTTGCTGGTATCTCGCTCGCCGTGATCGAGCCGCAGTAGTCGATCATCGTCCGGATAAAGGCCGCGGGCAATTTCGAGATTCTCGCGGAACTGAACCGAGAAATAGTAGTAGACCCACGCGGCGTCGATGAGGCCTTCGCGATCGAGATCGCTCCAATTCAAATTGCAGATGTCGTCGATTACTTTCTCGTACGCAAAACCTATCGAATCTTTCGTGGCTGAATCTATTTGAATCTGCTCGCTCATAGTAATCACCGTCACTCCGTTTGACACCGCCACACCTAGATAACAGCAATAAGTCTCGCTTTACGCAATATCTGTCTAGTGCCGCTGGCGAACGTAATTAATCTGCCGAGTAAGCGGTTATCGTACGCAATGCCTCAAATTTAGGCTTATAAATGCCCGTTCCCGCGCCACTGTTGGGCGTAATTTACTTCTCCCCGACGAATTCCGTGTCCCGGTTTGAGCAGGCTCCAGCGAAGCCGAGTTTTTATGACGCGTTGTCATAATCGCACACGGCTCAATGCTCGCAGCGAGCCGATTGCTTGCGTTGGCGCGAAGATCGGCCAAATTCGTTAGAGGGACTTAAAAGGGATTTAAAGGGGCGGGGCCGCCTGCTTTCGTCTTGAGAGTCACTAAAGATGAAAACGATCTGGCGGAGTCGCCGAAATTAAAGTGGATCGACAACTCCGCCGGCCGCTCGGTGTTCTGTGGCGGAAACCCTGGCGGCCCGATGTGTATAGATGTGCGCTTTCTCCGCCGCTACCCAATCCGTTGAGTAACCTGACCAAGTAACGTTAAGGGCGAACTGGCAGCGCACACGTCGCAATGGGCGGCAAAAAAATCTTTGGCGGTTAGACGAGTGCGGGCAAGTGAGACATTGGTTGGCTCGACGATTGCGATCGCCCAATCCGATCATGTCTGCGGTGGATATAAAAACGCCATTACAGGCGACGGCGACTGACCGCATGAACACGCGACACAAACGAGCCGTTGCAAGTCGACCTTGCTGCGTTGCGGTCCAAGCGTGCCTTGACGAACAAGGTCTTGTGCGATTATCGACAGCTATGCGTGCCCGTGATCGCGCCGTAAAGGCCGTCAAAGCAGTTAGCCCAATGCATTGCCAAGGCCGTTGACATGTTCCCCGCGTCTTTCTTACTCGCAATATTGCTTCTTTCGACGCCCGCGCTGATCGTCTTTGACGGCGCAATCATCCGCGGCTCGGTGGCAGCCGCAGCCGCCGTGATGCTCGCAATAGTTGCCCTGCGCATCCGGCCGGGCGAGGTCGGTCCATTGCAGACAGTCGTTCGCCGCCCCGCCATCGTTGCGGTTGTTCTCGCCCTTTGGATGCTGGCTCAAGTGCTGCCCCTGCAAAGTTTCGGGCTCGCCCATCCAATCTGGAAAAGCGCTGAGGACGCGCTTGGCCAAAGCTTGGCCGGAAGCATCAGCATTGATCCGGGCCTGACCCTTACCTCGTTCATCCGATTTCTATCGATCATCGCCATCGCATTCGTCGCGACAGCGGTGACGGTCGATCGTCAGCGCGCCGAATTGGTGCTGTACGCGCTCACCGCGGTCACGGCCGCCATTGCGCTGATGCTGCTCGCGCTCGATTTCGGCGGCTTCAAATTTCTTGGCGCCGTCAACGACGCCGTGCCGGTTGGTACGGCGATCGACATTGCGGGCTTGGGCGTTGTCCTCGCGGCTGCAACGGCACTTCATACGTTTGAACGCGGGAAATCCCGACGACCGGGCCAACTCAATTCGGTTGCGTGGGTGTGGTCGGCTTTTGTCGTGAGCCTGGTTGCGCTCGGAATATCGTTTTTAGCCCTGGTCGTCGGTGCAACGAGTCAGATCCATTTCGCCGTTGCCTGTGGAGTCGCTACGCTCGCCGTCGCGATTATGATCCGCCGATTTGGCATTGGGCCTTGGGGAATTTCGGCGATCATATCCGCCACGGTTTTTGTCGCCGCTGCCACTCTAATCCTTCAGCCTGGAATCAGAACTTTTGGTCTTTCGCTGGCATTTGCAGATCACGCTCCGGCGCCGCAAATTGCGGTAACCCAGCGGGCATTGTCTGATAACAGCTGGGCCGGCACGGGAGCCGGCACATTTGCTGCCGTGCTGCCGATCTATCGAAACACCGACGAGATATCGACGGGCCCTGCCGCGCCCACGGCAGCGGCCGCGATAGCCGTAGAGATGGGCCGTCCGTTTCTCGGAGTAACCTTCATAGCGACGATAGCACTCATCGCCGTGCTTCTGCGTGGCGCGTGGCGGCGCCAAAGAGATTCAATCTATCCAATAGTTGGAGCGAGCTGTGTGGTTGTGATCATGCTGCTCGCAATCGGCAACGTCGCCGTGCTTAACACATCGGTTTTGATAATCGCTGCAATCGTTATTGGCGCGGGCATGGCGCAAACCGAGAGTCGCTCGAGTATGACGGTATGATCTTTTTGACCGGGCTGATCACGAAAAAGCAGCCCAAAATCGTGAGAAAAATTCAATGACAGGGTCAGTCGTTAGCAGGTTCCGCATTAGTGTATTCGCGTCCGCGTGCCTCATCGGCGGGCTCGCGGCCTGGATGCTGGTGCCGGAGCTAATTTACCCAGCTGCCGTTGGATTTCCGACCGATCCTCAATCCGCGGCGTCGATTTATGCCCATCGCGGCGCAGCAACGACAGCTGCCAAAATTGGCCTTGTCCGCGGGGACCTGTGGACCAGGGCTGCATTTGCGTACGCCGATAGGCTTTGGAACGTGGATCCGCATACGTCTAGTACGGATGAGCTATTGCTAGAACAAACGCGAACGCTAACGGTACGAGCTCTCTCGCATGCGCCGCACGATTCGCGGTTATGGCTTCTGCTTGCAGCCACCTATTTGCGCTTTGGCCAGCCTGGCGACGTCGCGTCGGCAGCTTTGAGAATGTCTTATTATACGGGATCTAATGCCATCGAGCTTGTACCTGGGAGATTGCCGCAGGCATTGCAGATCCAAGCCACTCAGGACGAGGATTTTAGGGAATTGGTTCGCCACGATATTCAGATCGCGGTCATTCACAAAGCCGAGTTGATGCCGACGATTGTTGCCGCCTATCGTGACGCGCCGCTTTCGGGCCGGCAACTTGTGGAAAAAACGTTGGCGGAGTTGGATCCGAGCCTACTCGCGTCAATCCGCCTACAAGGGCAGAGCCGATAAGAATTTGCGGATCCAGCGAACTGGACGATCTCATCCGTGCGGGATTAAACAGTCGGCCCACATTTCATGGCGTAGCCGTCGATTCGCTTGTTCTGGCGATCCCATTTCAACAAGTCGACTGGCCAGTTATTGAAAAGGGTGCCTTTGTGCAAGCAACTGTTGCGACAAGGTCACAGTTTTCAGTAGAATAACCCGCAATTTGCTTGAGTTGTGCGAGAAGGCCGTGTTAGCGCGATAATATGCCGGCGACGCTGAGCGTTGGGGTGGGGCTGGTGGTTAAGCGCTTAAACGGTGGCTTTACTAGGAGTTACGCAATTGCGCTCGCGCTTTGCGTCGCTGGCTGCGGAATCACACCGTCGAGCGGTCCATCGAGTGTTGCGATCCCGCCGGAGACGGACAATCCACCCTATGCTTACGTGAAACTTACGCATGATGTCGCAGAGACGTTAAGCCACTACACACCCAGCATTGCGAACACCTTTACCGATCGGCGTCCGCCAAGAGACTTCCAATTCGGCGTCGGTGACATTGTCAGCGTAACAATATTTGAAGCGGCCGCTGGTGGCCTGTTTATTCCGGCTGAGGCCAGCGTCCGCCCCGGTAACTTCATCACGCTGCCGAACCAGGCCGTCGACAACCAAGGTAATATTTCCGTGCCCTACGCGGGGAATATTCTTGCGCAAGGGCGTACGCAGGTCCAGGTCCAGCAGGAAATAGTCGACGCGCTCAAGAACAGGGCTATCGAGCCGCAAGCCGTGGTTTCGTTGGTCGATCAGCGAACCTCTCTTGTCACCGTGTTGGGCGACGTTGGCAGACCGGCGGTACTGCCTGCTGTCGCGGCCGGCGAACGCATTCTTGACGCGATTACGCGAGCCGGCGGGCCGAAAGTCGCCGGTTATGACACCGTGGTCATGCTGGAGCGCGGCGGCCATCGGGCGACAGCGCCATTCAGCGCGCTTGTGTATCAACCATCGAACAATATCTACGCGCACCCTGGCGACACGATCTACGTCTACAACGAGCCGCAAACGTTTGTAGCTTTTGGTGCGGCCGAAAAACAAGGGCAATATCACTTCGATGCTTGGCGTATTTCGCTGGCCGAGGCCATGGCCAAAGCGAGCGGCCTGAGGGACGAGCAGGCGGACCCAGGAGCGGTATTTCTTTATCGCGGCGAAACGCGGGAGATCGCAGAGCGTATCGGGGTCGACGTCTCAAAATTCAATGGGCCAATTATCCCGGTCATCTATGGCATAAATCTGCGCGATCCTTCCGGATATTTCTTGGCGGCGAACTTCGAGATACGCAACAAAGACGTGATCTTCACGGCGAACGCGCCGTCGGTGGAGGGTACCAAGTTCCTGAATTTCCTGAGAACGATCATGGCCACGGCTGACGACCCGATCGTTTATGCGACGAATTATTACACTCTGCTGAATACAATGAAGGGTACGGGCGGGCTCACGGTGAATACCCCGACGAGCATTCACTGATAACGGCTGGGAATTGATCGAACGGACATTCTGATTGCGCCTTTTGGCGATGCGCATCGTCTGACAGTTCGCGGCCGCGCTAGCTGCTTTGCGGCCATCGCAGGCGTGTCGCTCCTGCGACGCGCAAGATGTGTGGCCTGCAAAATAAGAGGCCGCTAAATCCCGAGAGAGGATTTAGCGGCCTCAAAATCAATAGGTTATGAAAATAATCCAGGCGGAGCCGCCGAACTTCGAACAGATCGGCGACTCCGCCGACCATTCGGGGTATTGTGGCGGATATCCCGAAGGCCCGACATTTGTAAAGGTGCGGTCCGCGCGAAGCGATCTGATCCGCTGAATAACCTGACTAAGTAACGTTAAGGGGGATACTGGCGCGCGCTATTTCAAGCGTTTACGATACTTTGGTGGCTGAGTGTCGTCGAAGAGGAAATCCTCGTGACGAAGATGCATGCGCCATTTCCCGCGCCTGGGCGACACGGCGTCCGACAGCATCGTGCGAGTTGGTGGCCGGCCACCGCGCCGGCGTGGATGGGGTCGGCGTTCCTCATCGCATTTGTCCTGGCGGTCCTCGTGCTGGCGATTTTCGGCGTGGGAGAACGTGGAACCCGGGAAGCACTGCGTGTAACCGCGCGATGGTCTTTCTTGCTCTTTTGGTTCGCCTATGCCGGAAGCGCGATGGCAAAAATATTTGGGTCACACTTTGATGGCCTGGCACGCCACGCGCGCGAGTTTGGTCTTTCCTTTGCCGCGGCACATCTCGTCCACGTCGGGCTCGTCCTTTGGCTTTACTATATTTTGGGGAAGCCACCGCTAACCGGTGGCTTGCTGATCTTCTTCTCTGTTGGGCTCTCCTTTACGTATCTGCTGGCGCTCTTCTCCCTGCCGCGGGCTCGCAAGTCAGTCGGACGGCTTTGGCCGATACTGAGAACGGTTGCGCTTGAATATATTGCCTTAGCCTTCGCGGCCGATTTTGTGATTGGTCCGCTGGAGACTGATGGCCTCGGCAGATTTCCGCATTCCTATATGCCGTTGGCTTTGATGCTTATCGCCGGCGTATGCCTGCGCACTGTAGCATTCGCCCGGCGCATGCTGGCGCCGACCATTCGTAGTGTCGAGAAGCCTGCTGCCTTCAAAGGCGGCGGCAAATCCGTCCAGTCCAGATTGTGAGCGGCCACCCGCGAAAGAGCGCTTATTTGAGGCGTGTCCCGTTGGTCCCAGGACGCCCCGCCAGATATTTTCTATCGATAGAACTGAAGCCCAACGAAAACGCAGGCAGGAGTGGCATGTGCTGTTCGGAATTCTGATCTATGAGGGCGTTGAGCCTATCGACCTCGCCACCTTTGGCGTTTTGTCGATGGCCAAGCGAATCCGCCATGACATCGAGATTTGCACAATCGCTCCAGGCGATGGAGTGACGACACTGGCGAGCGGCCTGCGCGTCGTCGTTGACTACAGCTTTGCGACGGCCCCGCGCATTGACGTCCTGATCGTCACCGGCGGTCCTGGCTGGATCGCTCAATCCCAATCGCCGGAGACACTTGCTTTCATTCGGCAATGGGCAGCCGAAATCCCGATTGTTTCGGTGTGTACGGGCGGCATGATCCTCGCGGCCAGCGGCATTTTGGATGGCAAAGAGGCGACGACGAAGCGAGAAGTCGTGCCGCCCGAAGTGTCGCCGCTTCAGCGACTGCGCGCCGAATATCCGAAGATTCAGGCGCGCGAAGCGAGTCTTGTGGACGAGGGTGATGTCATTACCGGCGGCGGCGTGTCGCTTTGCATCGACACGATGCTTTATCTGTTGAAGAAAAGCTTCGACGAGGCGGTCGCGACCGAGACGGCGAGGATCATCGAGTATGAACGAGCGTGGGCGGCGAACTCAACCCAATTTCCACCGCTCATCGCAACGTGACATCAGTGAACGGCTTTGCTGATTTTCGAAAGTTTGAATCTACTGCTCGCCATTTGCGTTCGCCGCATTCTTGTCGTGATGCGGCTCGCCACGCGGGCGCGTTCAGCGTTAATGCTAGGAAACAAGTAACATTGCGCGGCACCGACGCAAGATGTAGCGTGGAGAAGTGACACTGCCCTTGGGGTAAGGGACGGTGCGCACGATCGAAAATGCTGTCGCCGGGTCTATGCACAGCGTTGCGCGTTCTCAACAGGGACCACGGCAGACCGCCCGCGAGCGCGAATTGTTATTTACCGGAGGCTGGAGGCCGAGCCCAGCGCAGGGCGCGAGGGCTATCGTTGGCTTCGAAGCCTCGGAGCAAAGTCATCCGGATGCTTAGGCGAAAGAGGCCAAGGGGGAAACCGATGTCCGTTCGAGCAGGTCGTGAGTTCTTAGCGGTCCCCGGACCCACCACGATACCTGACGAGGTGCTGCGGGCGATGCATCGCCCAGCCGTCGACATGTATGCGCCGAACCTGGTGGCGCTCACCGACGGCCTTCTCGGTGATCTTGGTCGATTGTTCGGCAATGCGGGACGTTGCTACATCTATATCGCCAATGGACATGGTGCTTGGGAAGCGGCGCTGACCAATGTGCTTTCCAAGGGAGAGAAGATACTCGTCCTCGAAAGCGGTCGATTTGCGCTCGACTGGGGTGACGCTGCGGCACGGCTTGGCGTTGAGGTCGAGGTTCTGAAAGGAGATTGGCATCGCGCGGTGCGCCCGGCAGATGTCGAAGCGCGCTTGCGCGACGACAGGGCCGGTACGATCAAGGCCGTGTTGGTCGTTCAGATTGATACCAGCTCGGGCGTTGTGAACGACGTTGCGGCAATCGGCAAAGCCATCAAGGCCGCGCGTCATGATGCGCTGTTTATGGTCGATACCGTCGCTTCGCTCGGTTGCATGCCATTCGAGATGGATGCTTGGGGTGTGGATGTCGCCTTGTCGGGATCGCAGAAAGGCTTGATGACGCCGCCCGGGCTCAGCTTCGTTGCCGCCGGCAATCGTGCCCGCGAGGCGCATCAGAAAGCGGGCCTGCGAACGCCGTATTGGGACTGGACCACGCGTGATGGCGCGTCGCACTACCAAAAATACACCGGCACGCCGCCCGAGCATCTGCTGTTCGCGCTGCGTCAAGCCTTCGACATGTTATTTGAGGAAGAACTCGACAATGCCTTTCGTCGCCATCGTCTGCTCGCCGAGGCCGTTCGCCGCGCCGTGACTGTCTGGAGTGAAGGAAAGACGCTCGCCTTCAACATCGCCGAGCCGCATGAGCGCTCCGACACCGTGACAACGATCCTGACGGTGGATGGTCGCGATCCGATCCATTTGCAAAACTATTGTGAGAGCAAATGCGGCGTCGTGCTCGGGGCGGGATTCGGGCAGATGAAGGGCAAGGCATTCCGCGTCGCCCATATGGGTCACATCAATGCTCCGACAATCCTGGGTATCCTTGGCGTCATTGAAATGGGCCTCGAGGCGCTGCAAATCCCACACGGCAAGGGAGGTGTCCAGGCTGCTATCGATTGGCTTGCAGGCAGTGTGAAGCCCTAGGCAAGGCTGCGAAGTTCAGCATGCGGCAACGAGGGGGTCTCGCGCTTTAGAATAGCCAAGATTATGTTTAGCCGCGCGACATGGTCGTGCGGGCGCGCAAAAATGGTTCGTTTGATCCCCTCGCGGAGCTGCGGAGGCCGCATCGGAATGCCGAGTAGCTCTTCGCTCGTACTATCTATCGCCTCAGACAATTGGCCGGGAAAAGCCGTGACGTACTGATTTGTGCCCAGCAGGAAGGGCTGGCGTTCCGCGCTCGAAGCAATGCGGTAGCCAAAAGGCGCGTGTTGCGACTTCCGAGGGTGGTATGCGTGCAAAAACAAAATATCCCACTTCGCGCCGTCAACGCTTACGGCCTCGTATATGTTAACACTACTGACGGCTCCCAGGCGGTGAAACATGATCTGCTGCGACGTATTCGTCCGCAGGTTTGACAAATAGATCATTTCGCCGAGGGGGCCGTTTACCGGAATTGGATTTCTAGGGTCGCGGCCGAATTCGCCAAGCGCCCCCGTTATTTCATCGCAATCGGCTCCGCGGCGCACTTCCGATCGAACCGGTTCCGGTAGCCGCTCGAGTTGAGCCTTCTCGTTGTTCAAGAGAGCTAGGATTTTCTCGAAAGCGGCCGCGTTTCTCCGCGATTCATGCGTGCGATCAGAAGACGGGTCCTTATCGTTTGTGAGACGTTGCGGTCGCATCCAGTGCACGAGCGTGAGCAACCCAAAGATGACAGGCCCCAATAAAAAGGTGATCAGCGTAAACTCGATCGATCGGGATCCAGAGTCGGCCAGCCAGTGGCCGAAGAAATAGATAGGCACGTTTGCGACTGCCGCAAAGCACATGCCGATCGATGCCGACGCAAGAATTCCTCGTCCGCGCGCCCGCCACCCGGTTCCGGCCGCAAGCATGGTGATGCCCGCTGACCAACCGATCGGCGCAAATACCCCGCCGCCGACATAGCCAAAATAGAACGGTGGTCCAAAAATGAAGAGGGCGCGAATAAGGAACACTATCTTCGGCATTCCAATGCTCTGCGCGGCTGCAAACAGCCTCCGATCTACAAATTCAGTCGACACTAGTCGTCCACAAGCCCTCTGCCCTGCAGCCTCAAACACCGGCGGCTAACCTGTCCGGTTCGGGCCCGCTACATGGTCATTGTTGTTAACTTATCAACTCATCG
>Ga0335085_10017286_pt1 | contig 10397 bp, 8 predicted proteins | sample Lox_Sample_45_FD_206712 | JGI IMG/M metagenome (GOLD analysis project Ga0335085, IMG submission 206712) | Soil microbial communities from Loxahatchee National Wildlife Refuge, Florida, United States - Lox_Sample_4.5 | ecosystem: Environmental > Terrestrial > Soil > Wetlands | place: USA: Florida...
CTTGCCCCTGATCCGTCAGCAAGAACGCGCCGATCCCTCCAACTCCCAGGACCGCCATTGTGACAAGCCATTTGCGCATCGTATCCTCCCTTGCTCCGGCCGAAATCTCCAAGCTCTTGCTCATTATCGGCAAGTTCCTGGGTTATTTGATGCACATAACGTGAATTTCGTCGTGCCGACCTTGGTTCGGTAAACTCTCCACAACTGCAACGCAAGAAACGGCATCGACCGCGTTCTTCCTACAGATCGATGTTGTACCCGAATCGCGGTGTTCCCATTTCGGAACCCTCGCTTTGCGTACAATCTTGGACGGTGATTACGAATATGAAACCCAATCTCACGAGGTTGTTCGCCTCCTCTCTACTCGCCCTTGCTTGTCTGGTTGCCGCGCCCCGCAGTCTGGTCGCGCAAGAACGCCCTTCGAATCCCATACCGAATACGGTCTGGGTCGGAGCGGACGGAAAGTATGAAGCCGAACCCGACACCGCACTCGTTCAGTTCAACATTTCGGCCCAGGAAGACAATCTGCAGGCCGCGAATGCCCGCGCCAGCAAGGCCGCCGAACAAGTGCGCCAGCTCTTGCGCACGAACGGGCTCGATCCCAAGCAGGCGCAGGTCGGAATGTTCTCCGTGCAGCCGGTTTACGACTACAAAAACCCCAAGCGGAAGCTTGTCGGCTATCGCGTCGACACCAACATCTCGATCAAGATCAAGGACTTCTCCAAGATCGGTCCCATCACGCAAGGCCTGACCGACATGGACGTCACCGGCAACCAGTCTCTGAGCTATACCCTCGACGACATGGATGCCGCCAAGATCAAAGCCGTGCAGGATGCCCTGCATCGTGCCCACGAGGAAGCCAACGCGGTCGCCGGCGGCAGCAACCGCTCGCTGGGCGAACTCAGCTACGCTTCGGTCGACACCTACGAGGTGCCTCGCGTGCGACCGATGCCGATGGCGGCCCAGATGATGAAGTCCGCCGACGCAATGGCGGCACCGACCGAGGACTTCGGCGCGCAGAAGGTTACGGTCACAGCGCACGTGAACGCCATGTACAACCTGAAATAGCACCGAACCATCGACCGAATTGGGAAAGATGGGCGCTGGCACCGCGACTTTATTGGCGTTTCTGCGTTTGACGCTGTAAGCTGAAACGTCTCACCGGTCACGGAGCTGCATGCGTAGCGTGGTCCAATCGTTGCTCGTCGTAATCGCCTTCACGGCAAGCGGGATCGCGCAGGACCAGCCCCATCTCGTTCCCCGAAATCCGATCCCGCAACAGCAGTCCAATGTCGATCCCGGCGGTGACTACAACGTTCCGTCGGGAACCAAGATCCCCTTGACCTTGACACAAGGCATCACGTCAAAGACGGCGAAAGAGGGCGATCCCGTCTACGCCCAGACGTCGTTCCCGGTCACGCAGAACAACCGCATCGTCATTCCGGCCGGAACCTACGTCCAGGGAATCGTGCGCCGCGTGGTTCGTCCGGGTCGCGTGAAGGGCCGTGCCGAGCTGCAGATGAGCTTCACGTCAATGATTTTTCCGAACGGATACACGGTGCTGCTTCCCGGCGCTGTTGACAGCGTTCCTGGTTCGCAGACCATGAACACGAAAGGTTCAGAGGGAACTATCCAAGGCGATACCAGCAAAGGCAAAGACGCCGCCACCATCGCGAAGACGACAGCAGCCGGCGCAGGAATCGGCGCCATTTCGGGTGATGGCAAGGGCGCAGGAATCGGCGCTGGCGCAGGCGCAGCGCTCGGGCTTGCCACCGTTCTCCTCACCCGCGGCCCTGAAATTCAGCTCGATCCGGGCTCCTCGATCGAGATGGTGCTGGAGCGCGAGCTGGATCTTGAAGGAGCGCAACTCCGCCGGCAGTAAGCGCTGTCTTTCCGCTTAGTACAGCAGATACTTGTTCCGCAATTGAATAAATTTGTCGAGACCATCGCGCCAATCTTCGGCAATGCGGCGCGGGTCTTCGCCCGCCTGCAATCCCTGAAACGCGGCCTGGTTCGCCAGCAACGTATTCATCTTCGACATGTCGAAGTCCTGCGCATACAGCTTGCGCAGCGCCGAAGCCAACTCAACTCCCAACTCAGGAGCGTCGAGGGTTTCGCGGTTGATGAGAACAATCTGCACTCCCCCGCAGGCCTTGCCGGAATTCGTGCTTGAAGCAGGTATGAACTCGGTGGGCACAAAGCGAACACCGGCTATGAGGCGCGCATTCAGGTAAGCCGCGAGTTCTCTGGGCTTGACCCACGGCGCACCGACGACCTGAAACGGCGTGTCGGTCCCCCGGCCTACCGACACATTCGTGTTCTCGAGCAATTCAACTCCCGGATAGAGGGTTGCATCCTGCAGGCTGCGCAGGTTGGGTGAAGGATTGATCCACTCCGATCCGGTCGAGTCGAACCAGTCACCGCGAACCCACCCCTTCATGGGAACCACGGTCAGGTTCGCCTTAATGCCACGCTCGGCGTTATAGAACCGCGCCAACTCGCCGATCGTCATACCGTGACGAATCGGCAGGCTGTGATAATTCACAAAGCTCGTCTGCGAGGCATCCGACACCGGTCCCTGAACATAAGAACCGGTCAGCGGAGCCGGCCGGTCCAGCACCACAATCGGCTTCCCTGCCTTGGCGGCAGCTTCCAGGAAGTAACCCAGCGTGGTTTCGTAGGTATAAAAGCGCACGCCGACATCCTGGATGTCGAATACGATTGCATCGAGGTTGCGGAGTTGCTCAGCCGTCGGCCGGCGCTTCGCATCGGTGTCGCCATAGACGCCATACACGGGCACGCCGGTCGCGCTGTCTTTGGAGTTGCCGACCTCCGTCGAGTCCGCGGTGCCCTGCAGGCCATGCTCGGGGGTAAAAATGGCCGTCAGTTGTATGGGCGTCGCATGTGCCAGTACATCGATGGTGCGCTGGCCACGACTGTCCACACCGGTCTGGTTGGTGACAAGCCCGACACGCGGTTTTGAAATTCCGCGGACCTTTAACTCCTCGAAATTGTTGTCCTCCAGTTGGTCAATCCCGGTTTTCGTCTCTCCATTCCTTACTACAATCCGGCGCGCTGCGGTGAAAAGCTCGTTGTACCCGGTAATGCGCGCCAGCCTGACTTTCTCCGTTTCAGGGACATTGAGCTGCAAGCCTGCGGCAACCGCAGTCGCAACTTCCGAGCGCAAGGTGATGGCGTTGCCGTGCGCGACGTGCACCGCATTAGTGAGGATGATGATGTATGTGTTGGTGGTGGGATCGATCCACATGGAAGTTCCCGTAAATCCCGTGTGTCCAAACGATCCGACCGGCAGCAGCTCACCGCGGTTGGAAGAGTAAGGCGAGTCGATGTCCCAACCCAGTCCGCGCACCACCGTGAGGTTCGGTGGCTGCTGCGGCGTCGTCATTTTCTCCACGAGGAGGCGCGACCACACCGGCGCACCGCCATTGAGCATCGCCTGCGAAAACCTGGCCAGATCGTCCGCCGTTGAGAAGACTCCCGCATGTCCGGCGACCCCACCCATCTGGCGCGCTGTCGGATCGTGCACCAGTCCACGCAGCATCAGCCCGGTCCGTTCGTCCTTTTGGGTTGGCGCGATGCGCAAGAACCAGGACTGCGGCGGAAGAAAGCGTGTGTTGCTCATTCCAAAGGGAGCGAAGACAAACGTCTCCGCATAACGATTCAGCGTCATGCCGCTGATCCGCTGCACCATCTCGCCCAGCACGATGAAATTGATGTCGCTGTAGATAAAAGTCGATCCCGGCGGATTGACCAGCTTCTCCCCATTGGCCAGGCGAAACGCTTCTGCCTGCCCCATCCACTCCGGCTTCAGATCGAGATCGGGCCGCAGCCCCGAGTAGTGGGTCATCAACTGGCGAATCGTTACTTCACCCTTGCCGTTCTGTGCGAACTCGGGAACATAGCGCGCCACCGGATCGTTCAGCTTGATCTGCCCCAGTTGCACCATGCGCATCACGCAGCCGGTGGTCGCGACCACCTTGGTCAGAGATGCGATGTCGAAGACCGTGTCCAAGGTCATAGGCTCGATCGTCGGCTCCAGCGAACGGTTGCCAAATGCTTTGCGGTAGATGACTTTGCCCTGGTGGCCGATGACAACGACCGCGCCCGGAATGTGCCCTCGCGCAATCGAATTCTTGACAACGTCGTCGACCGGAGCGAGGCGATCGGCATAGGTGGAGAGGTCCATCACCAGAGCGTTGTCGGGTGGCGCTGTCGCCTGTACTTGTGCGGGGGCGGACTGAAGAAGCAGCGCGACTAGAATGATGGCTGTGACGGCTAGCCAAAAATGGCGGCGGCTCAAGGCTTGGATGACCTCTCTCGGTTTACCCGATCGAATTGACGGACGTGAAGCACGCTCGCCACGATCGCCCGTTTGGGCAAGCTATTATAAGTTGCCGCTGCTAGCGGCTTCCGCACGATGACCGGCTCGAACCAAAGCCTTCAACCCCAACCCGACGTTCCAATCGCCTGCCACGATCAAGAAGCACGCTTTGCGCGGGCGTTCACTTTGCTGCGCGACGCTATTGACCGCCGCGCCTTTCCCGCGGCGGCATTGGCCGTGACGTTCCGCGGAACGCTTGTAGCAGGGCAAGCTTTCGGCCGTTTCACCTACGACACAAACTCGCCGGCTGTCGAAGCGGATACCATCTTCGATCTTGCTTCGGTCACCAAGGCTGTTGCTACCACGACTATGGCAATGCTGCTGTATCAGCGCGGGTTGCTCGATTTGCAGGCTCCAGTTGTCGAATCTTTGCCGGAGTTTCTCAGCGGTGCTCCGCCTGCCCGGCAAAGTGAACGCCTGGCCGTTACGGTTCGCATGCTGCTGGCGCATTGCAGCGGGTTGCCTGCCTACATCAAGCTCTTCCAGTCTGCTCCCACCCGGGAAAAGCTATTTGAGGCCGCCTGTGCCACCCCGCTGGTCGCCCCTCCCGGCTCCATAGCCGATTACAGCGACATCGGGTTCATCCTGCTGGGCAGGATATTGGAACGTGTGGCCCACGAGTCACTCGACGCATTCTGCAGTCGTGAAGTCTTCGCGCCCCTGAACATGCGGCAAGCTATGTTCAATCCCCCGCTGGGCCTGAGAGTCAGAATTCCTCCCACAGAAGACGACGGCACTTTCCGCCGGCGTATCGTTGCCGGCGAAGTGAACGACGAGAACGCGTTCGTGATGGGGGGTGTCAGCGGACACGCGGGACTCTTCGCGCCGGCGATTGATGTCGCTCGCTTCGCCGAGTGCATGCTGCGCGGCGGAGCGCCCATCCTGCAGCCTGCCACAGTGGCGTTATTCACCCGTCGCGAAACATCGCCCCCCGGCACCTCACGCGCCCTTGGTTGGGACACACCTTCGCCGCCATCCTCATCGGGCAAGCATTTTTCGCAGCGCTCCTTTGGACATCTTGGCTACACCGGCACGTCGCTATGGATCGATCCCGAGCGCGAGCTCAGCGTGACCCTGCTGACCAACCGCACCTGGCCGGATCGCAGCTCCCAGCAGATCAAGATCGTCCGTCCTTTGATTCACGACGCTATCGTAGAAGCGCTCGTTTAGCCGTCTGCTATTCTCGAACGGAATTGCGCATAGCCAAACATGGCATTTCGTTCTATCTCCGATTTCCTCACAACCAGAAAGCCTCTGTCTCTCCGCCGCGCCTATTGGCGCACAGTACCGATAAGCCGGCTCGCTCCCCTTCTGCTTGCCGTCTTTTTTCTCTTTGGCATGGTGGGCTGCTTCGTCGATCTTCTCGATCTTGGCCGCAAGCCGTTTGTGCCTGTCATCGTGTGGTCGGTATTCAGCGGCTTTATCGCTGTGGTGTGGTTCGTTGCCTTCTTCCGCGACTGGCGCTGGCAGGTCGGCGCTGTCCTTCTGTGGATCGTCGGATCGCGCATCGTTGCCAACCTGTTGCCGTATTTTGGCCCTTATCGTCAACCCAGCTCCGAGTTCGGTACGCGCGTCGCAACCGTCGCGTGCATGATTTTGAGCGCCCTGGCTTATGCGTGTTTCATGAATTTCATTCAACGGGTCGGTTCGCGCGCCGTGCGCATGCAGACTGAGCTAGCGCTCGCCCAGGGTATCCAGAAAACTTTGGTTCCCACGATCAATTGGCGTTCGGACCGAGTTGAAATTTACGGAGTATCCATACCTAGCGCCGAAGTCGGCGGCGATCTCGTCGATGTCGTCCCCCTCAGCGACGGCTCCATCTTTGCCTATGTTGCCGATGTCTCCGGCCACGGCCTTCCCGCCGGAATTCTCATGGGCATGGTTAAGACTGCCGTCCGCACGCAGCTTGTCGACCTGCCCTCGCCCACAGCGATCTTCGAGCGATTGAATCAGGTGCTTCCTGCAGTCAAAGAAGCGAACATGTACGCCACGTGCACCGCCCTCCGCATAGACCCTACAAACGGCTGTGTGCAATATGCCATTGCCAGCCAGCCGGCCATGTTGCTCGTATCGGCTGACGGCAACGCGTCCCGTCTTGAAGACAAACAACTGCCTCTCGGACTTCTCTCCGGGCCGCCTTACTGCGGTCACCAGATCGGCTTACAGCCGGGCGATACCCTGCTCATTGCCACTGATGGCATTCTCGAAGCCGCCGACAAATCGGGCAACGAATTCGGAATCGACCGCCTTCAGCAGCTTCTGATCGAGCACCGTTCGCAGCCTCTCGCGAATATCGCCGAGCGAATCCATACCGCGCTCAAGGCCGATTACGCTCAAGACGACGACCAAAGCCTGCTCCTGGTCCGCTTGAATACCTAATTTCTCGGCGCCGAGCTCTTGTATCTAACCGCTGCTGTGTCCGAGTGGCTCGGAGCCGACGATAGGCCCGCAAATTTACCAATTACCAGCCACTACTTACCTGCCGCCACTTGCTAGTCGCTCTTCCCTTCACTGCGTACAATAGCCATGGAATATTCATGGATAAGCTTGTCATTCGCGGGGGCAATCCGTTAAGCGGTACGGTGCGCGTCAGCGGCGCCAAGAACGCTGCTTTGCCGGCAATGGCTGCCGCCCTGCTCACCGAGGAGACGGTTGTCCTGGAGAACATTCCGCAGGTGCGCGACATTATCACCGAGCGCAACCTGCTAGCAGCGATGGGGGCCGAAGTCGAACTCGGCTACGGACGCGCGCAGCATCGCACCACCATCTCATGCCGCAATCTCGTAAGCGCCGAAGCCTCGTACGATCTGGTCAAGACTATGCGCGCCTCGACGCTCGTGCTTGGGCCGCTGGTTGCGCGGTTGGGACACGCCCGCGTTTCTCTTCCCGGCGGATGCGCCATCGGCGCCCGGCCGATCGACCTTCACTTGAAGGGCCTTGAAGCTCTGGGTGCCCGCATTACGCAGGAACACGGCTACATTGAGGCTCGGGCCGAGCGACTCAAAGGCGCGCTCATAGCTTTCGAGAAGATTACTGTCACCGGCACCGAAGACATCCTCATGGCCGCCACGCTGGCGGAGGGCGAAACCGTCCTCGAAAATTGCGCGTGCGAACCGGAGGTTGTCGACCTCGCCGCGTTGCTGACAAAAATGGGTGCTCGTATTGCGGGCGCGGGAACGGGCACCATTCGCGTGCAAGGAGTCGCCCGGCTGAACGGCGCGCGACATCGCATCATTCCGGACCGAATTGAAGCTGGAACGTTCGTTGTTGCGGGAGCGCTGACCGGCGGCGATCTTACCGTTGCGAATTGCCAGCCTGAGCATGTCGGCGCTCTGCTCAGCACGCTCAAGGATTGCGGCGTTCGGCTTCAGACCACCCAAGATTCAGTTCGAATTACAGGCGGCGACGCGCTGCACTCCGCCGATATCGTCACGGAAGAGTATCCCGGCTTCCCTACCGACATGCAGGCGCAATACATGGCGCTGGCGACGCAGGCCGAAGGCACCAGCACGATCACCGAAAATATCTTTGAGAATCGCTTCATGCATGCGCTCGAGCTGGTCCGGATGGGCGCCGTCATCAAGATCGAAGGGCGGCGCGCTATGGTGCGCGGCAAAACCCCGCTCAGCGGCGCGGCCGTTCAGGCCAGCGATCTGCGCGCTTCGGCTTCGCTTGTCCTGGCCGCGCTTGTCGCCGACGGGGAGACCATCATCGATCGTGTCTACCATATCGATCGCGGCTACGAGCGCATCGAAGAAAAGCTTCGTTCGGTGGGGGCCCAGATTCGCAGGATCGGGCGGCTGATTCCGAAGCGGGCTGCGACTGCCCTCGCGGTTGACTGAGCCGGCATCGGCGTCCACCACGAAGGTTGTACCGGTATGCCACATACTCTTTCGCACTATGAATGCACCGTAGGTAGTAGAATTCTGCCCAGCGGTTGCCCCCGGGCTGCAAGTCGTTTACTCCATTCACAATCTAGGAGCGTTGCATGGACACCTCGAAGATCAACGAGTTGATGCAGTCAGGCTGGGCGATGGCCATGGCCCTCGGAATTCGCGTGCTGGAAGCGCTTGCGCTTTGGATCGTCGGCCGCTGGCTGATCAATTTCGCCACCAAACTGATCGGCAAGAGCATGAGCCGGCAGCATATTGATCCCACCGTCATTCGCTACATCCAGAATGCGGTCGCTGCTCTGTTGAACATCATTTTGGTCATCGCCATCCTTGGATTCTTCGGCGTGCAGACCACCAGCCTCGCCGCCTTGATCGCCGCCGCCGGCGTTGCCATCGGCGTGGCGTGGAGCGGGTTGCTGGCCAATTTCGCCGCCGGGATTTTCCTGGTTATCCTGCAGCCGTTTAAGGTCGGCGACTTCGTGGTCGCCGGTGGCGTCATGGGGACGGTCGAGGAGGTTGGGCTGTTCGTTACGTCGATCAATACGCTCGACAATATTCGCAACATCGTCGGCAACGGCAAGATCTTCGGCGACGTCATTCAGAACTTCACGACCAATCCGTACCGCCGTGTCGATCTGCAGGCGCAGCTCGACCATACGGTTGATGTTCACGCCACCATCGCCGCGCTGAAGGCAAACCTGGCGAAGATTCCCAACGTCCTGACCGACCCTGCCCCGGACGTCGAGATCCTCACCTTCACCTTGGCCGGTCCGGTGCTGGCGGTGCGTCCCTATTGCAACAACGCGCACTACTGGCAGGTCTACTTCGATACCAACCGCGTGATTCGCGACACCGGAGCCAATGCCGGACTGCCTGCGCCTCATCAGCACTTCGCGGTGCAGACCTCGGCCACCCAGTAAATACCGATTACGAACCGGTACCCCACCCTTGTCGTCCGACACGTCGGGCCATAAGGGTGGGATCCGGCATCCTCCTTACCGCGCCGCGCACCCCGGTCCAAAAAACTGCATTTCCAGAGTGGACACGTAGGGGTTCAGCTCCATGAGCGGGATAAAGTTGGATGAGTACGATTTCTCGCCCTGTACCGCTTTGAAGTTGCTTTGCTCCTGCTTGGACATACTGCGGCCCTCTAACTCGGACGCGGGCGAAAGTCTCACTACCAGGTGCCCGCACGCTGCCGGATCTTCTTCCAGCATCCCTTTGCGCCAATTCGTAACCGCTCCCTGCGCATCCGATCCGTATCCTTCAACCTGAAAGGCCTTTTCGTTCAGCTTCTGCAACTCCTGGATTGACAAGCCAATTCGGATGCCGCTGGCTGTCCGCCACCGGCAGGGCCCGGTTTGGGTGGCAAAGCAGATGTGAATGGTCGAGACCCGCTCTTTGTCCCATGTGATCGCCAGAGCAGCGCTTGCGTCGTTACCAAATACGACCGTTGCCGCCTCAGGCCCTTCGCTGACGTCGAGATTGCGCTCCTGCACATTCTCTTTGCCGAACATGCTATCGAGATCGGCGCGCGTGGTGGAGGCTGTAATCGGACCGACGCGTTGGCCCGGAACAATCAGCCAGTCGAGCTTCTGAGCGTTGGCTCCGGCCGTCAGCAACACAACGGCGAGAGCGACCGGAAGTGGCATGGGTAACACAACGCGATTACTCACTCGCCGAATTTAGCACGAGCTTGTGAAATCGCAACAACGTAAACGGGAATTGCTTTCTCTGGTGTAAACGCACAGAATAGCGAAGTCCGAGTTTCCGTTTTGCGCGCCGCGGTCGAATACGAGTTCGGAGTGAGTGGATGACGATCCAGGCAAGTACCCGGTTGGTCGGAGGAGTTGCGATTGTGGATATCAGCGGCCAGCTCCGCCTCGGTGAGGGCACCGGCAAGCTGCGCGACGTGGTGACTCAGTTGCTGAACGAGGGCTATCGCAAGATCCTTTTGAATCTCGCGGGTGTGATCCACATCGATAGCTCGGGCATTGGCGAGCTGATGATGAACTACACCACGCTGCGCAATCATGGCGGCGAGCTGAAGCTGATGAGCCTGAACAAAAACGTTCGCAACCTGCTGCAGGTCACGCGCCTTT
>Ga0335085_10017287_pt1 | contig 10397 bp, 7 predicted proteins | sample Lox_Sample_45_FD_206712 | JGI IMG/M metagenome (GOLD analysis project Ga0335085, IMG submission 206712) | Soil microbial communities from Loxahatchee National Wildlife Refuge, Florida, United States - Lox_Sample_4.5 | ecosystem: Environmental > Terrestrial > Soil > Wetlands | place: USA: Florida...
CGGGACCAACGCGTAGTAGCTTCCGCCGGGAACTTTCACGGACGGCGGCACGCTGGCGACCTGTGGATTCGCGCTCTTCATATTCACCAGCCATCCGGCAGGAGGAGCTGCGGCCCCAAGCACCGGAGCAAGTTGCGCGGGAGCTCCACCCGGGCCCGAGGACGGGTAGACATCTACGCGGATGAGCGCCGGCTCCAGGTAGAGGTCGGTACTCGCCATCGCTCCATTCAGGCTGGCATTAATCGGGCTGTCGTGCTGGCTGCTCACGAACGAGGTGTTGATCGCGAAGTTCGCAGTGAGCGCGCCCTGTGGCACGGTGACACTCGCAGGCACGTGGCTGTAGCCATCGCTGCTGAGCGAGACACTCACGCCTCCGGTGGGAGCAGGTTCGTTCAATGCAACTGTGCCGGTGGCTCCCGCGCCGCCGATGACTCCACCCGGCTCGACGACATCGGCGCCTAACAGTGGCCAGACTGTCAGCGTGTTCTGCCCAACTCCAGACGCGGTGATCACGGCGGGAGAATCCTGCGTAACCAGCGGGGATGCAGCGCTGGTCGCGGTGAAGCTCGCGCTGCGCTGACCTTGCGGCACGGTGACGCTCGACGGGACCTGGACGAGATTGCTCGCGTTGCTGCTCAAGTTCACCACTACGCCTCCCGGCGGAGCGGCTTGCGCCAGCGTGACGGTTCCCGTCGAAGTGCTTCCATTCAAGATGTAGCGCGGCGAAAGTCCAAGCGACGCCTGCGGAGGCGGCGGGTTGAAGTTCTGCAGTCCTTTAGGGAAGGGCCGGTAAAGAGGGTCGCCGATATTCAGGATCATCCATTTCAGCCAGCGCGTGTTTCTGAAAAAAGCATCGCCAAGGTTGGCGCCCTGGAAGAGGTCGCGAAAGCTCCCGCCCGGCCGGACCAACCCTTGCAACTCCGGCTCATTGACTGCGCCCGTCGTGACCGTGATGCCCTTGGTGATCGCGTTGGCCGACCAGTTCGGGCCGCCGCGTGGATTCAGCGCGGAGGCGCTGTCGAGATGGAAGCCGATTGCGCCGGTGTTCCAGGTGAAGGCGTCGTTGTAGTTGTTGTAGCTATACCAGCCTGAGTACAGCGCGGCGCCGGGGCAGTCGGGCGCGGGTGGGGTGCCGAACTCCTGCGGGTTCTGATCCTCCAGCACAGAGAAGCCCGCGAGCCCAGAGAACGTTGCCGCCTGATGCAGGTCCCAGTCGCCCTCGCCGTAGTCGGAGTCATCAATGCCGGAAATGTCGCCGTAGCGCCTGTCGAGGCACGCCTGGCCCGACAGGCCGGAATGTTCCGCCGCGATAGCTTTGTCGACCAAACCCTTCGCGAGATCGGCGCTTGGGCCGTCAAGCCTCCATACTGAATAGATCAGCTTTCCCTGAACCTGACTGCGCCACGCCGAGAAGGACAGGAATGGCTGATAGACGTTGCCCTGGCTTTGCGAGTCGGCATAGTACGGCTGAAGCTGCGTTAAATATGGATAGGGAAAGAAGTCTTGTGTCGCATAGATGTCCCAGATATCGGCCACATATTGATCGAGGGCGTAGACCAGAGGGCTGGATGAACCAATGACGTCGTACGGAGTCTGGTAGGTGAATACGATGTAAAGGATTCGCGCCGATCCCACCGCGTTCAGGCAGTTGCGCACCGGAGTCTTCACCGAAGAGACGTACTGGCTCCATGTGAGTACGTCGGTCGCGGGCGGCGTGATAGGGCACATGTTCTGCGCCGGGATGAGCCGTTTGGCAGCGTAGTAATTCGCGACCGAAACCGAGTCGGAGTCGTTGGCGTTGTAGACCACCAGCGTCCGCAAGCTCAGGCTAGCGAGGGTTTGGCCATCGGCACGATTCGCGCACAGAGCAAGAATTGCCAGGCATGCAAGCACCGCCGCCGGCAGACCAGGAACATGGTCAATTGAGCGACGAGACCGGAACCCTTGGCAGGACATGACGACTACCTGGATAACTACCTGGAAAGTGGTACAACGCACGATGCGGACGAAGCGGGCTTGAAACAATGGAAGGATTATACCTTGGCTTTAGGGTCATCCGCGCGCATCCTTTTACGCCTTAGTGCGTCAAATGGTTATTCCCCCGCTGGACAATTAAATATTACGTTGACCTTGCAATGGCGACGTCTTACCATTCGCGGCATGTCCTCATGGTAGGCCCGAACTTGAAACCGGGCGATAGTCTCGGACATTTTCGTCTGGTCGAAGAACTGGGCCGCGGTGGCATGGGTATTGTCTATCGCGCTCATGACATCCGGCTGAAACGTGACGTTGCCGTCAAGGTCCTAAATCCCCGCACTCCCAGCGACACCAAGGCGCGCCAGCGTATCCGCAACGAAGCCCTGATCCTTAGCCGGCTGAATCATACCAATGTGGAGTGCGTGTACGAGTTCGGCTCGGAAGATGGAATCGACTTCCTGGTGCTTGAGCTGGTTCAGGGAAGCAGTTTGGATGAGCTGATCGCTCGCGGGCCGCTGGCGGAGCAGGAGGTCATCGGCCTAGGGGTGCAGCTGGCGCGAGGCCTGGCTGCGGCGCATAGCCACCGTGTACTGCATCGCGACCTCAAGCCGGGCAACCTGCGCGTCACGCCCGACAATGTTCTGAAGATTCTCGACTTCGGCCTGGCGCAGTTGATGGCGGCAGCGGACGGCGACACCGTGACCGAGTTGGCGACCGTCAGCCCGATGGCGGGGACCCCGGCGTACCTGTCTCCTGAGCAGGTGGCGCAATGCGAACCCGATGCGCGCTCGGACATCTACTCTGCCGGCGTTGCGCTGTACGAGCTGGCGACCGGCTCGAAGCCCTTCGAGCAGCCGAGGCAGTTGCTGGCGGATGCAATCCTGCACGGCCTGCCTCCGGCGCCGCGGTTGAAGAACAAGGAAATTTCTGCCGGGCTGGAAGCCGTGATCCTGAAATGCCTGGAGAAGGATCCCAAGCAGCGTTACCAGACCGCCAAAGACCTGCTGGCCGACCTGGAACAGCTTTGGGCCAGCCGCGATCCTTCCGGGCGGGCACTGGTCCTGCATTTGCAGCGCAAGCCTGTGGCGTGGCTGCGAGTCGCGCTGGCCGTCGGCTTACTGCTGCTGCTGGCGGGAGTGGGGATGCTGGTTTGGCAGTGGAAGGTAGGCCAGGAAGTGCCGCAGCAGAAGGTAATGGCCGTGTTGCCGATGGATACCGTCGGCCAAGACCCCGCGACCAGCGCATTGGGATTGGGACTGACGGAGACGTTGACGGCCAAGCTAGCCCAGGCGAGCGATAAATCGGGTATCCAAGTCGTCTCGCCGCACGACCTTCGCGACCGAAAGGTGACCACGGCAGACGAGGCGCAGCACATCTTCGGGACGGACTACGTGCTGGAGAGCAGCATTCAGCGTTCGGGAGTGATTGTTCGCATCAACTGCTACCTGGTTGACTCGAGGACGCACCGGCAGATGGCTTCCAGAACCATCGAGTCGGATATGTCGAACCCATTTGGTCTACAGGACAAGGTAGTCAACGCCAGCGCTGACATGCTTCCGGTCAAGTTGAAGCCGGAGGAACGCCGAAAACTGAATGCGCCTCAGGACACCGATCCGGCCGCCTACCAGGCATACATACAGGGACGCGGATATCTTCAGGAATACGAGAAACCGGAGAATATTGAAAATGCCATCGTGGAGTTCAATCAAGCCGTCAAGGTTGATCCGAACTACGCGCTCGGCTATGCCGGTCTGGGCGACGCTTATTGGTTGCAATTTAAATGGCTGTTCAAAGGAAATGAGGTAGTTGCACGCGCCTCGCAGAATTGTGAAAAGGCATTGTCCCTTAATGCTCAACTGGTGGAGGGACATATCTGCCTGGGTACCATCCTGAACGGCACTGGTAAGCATGACAGGGCTATCGAAGAGTTCAAGAGCGCATTGGATTCGAACCCCCAGAGTGACGATGCGCTGCGCGGCTTGGCTGAGGCTTACGAAGGAGCCGGCGACTTTTCAGCCGCAGAAACGGCTTATCGGCGGGCAGTGAGTTCTCATCCTAATTATTGGGGTGCTTATCACGCGCTGGGACTGTTCTACTATCGGCGTGCTCGATATGCTGATGCCATTGCGACCTTCAAGCAGGAAACGCAACACGCGCCGGACAACCACCTGTCCTACACCACCCTGGGCGGAGTTTATATAACTCTGGGCGACTACCCGGAGGCGGTTGCAGCCTTCCAACGGTCCATCGATCTTCGACCCGGCTTCGGTGCGTACAACAACCTGGGCTATACCTACTATCTGATGCACCGGTTCCCGGAATCTATAGCCGCGTTCGAACAGGCACTGAAGATTAATGATGGTAATTGGGAAGTATGGGGAAATCTGGGGGATGCGCTCTACTGGAGTCCGGAGCGAAGAAGCGAAGCTTCGGCAAAGTACAAGCGTGCGATTGAAATTGCAACTAAGCAACTGGAGGTCAATCCGAAGGATGCGCGGGTACTCGTCTACCTTGGGAGCTATTTAGCTATCACGGGAAGCAAGCAGGCGGCACTGGAACGCCTTCAAAGAGCTATAGAAGAAAGTCCAGCCAACAGCGAGGTCTTTTTCCGAGCGGCCATTACCTATAACTATCTTGGCGATGCAAGTAAGGCGCTTGTTTATTTGGAGAAGGCAGCAAGCTTGGGTTATTCACGGCCAGTGGTTCGAGACTCGCCGGAATTCCAGGACCTGCAACACGACAGCCGGTTTGCGGCAATAGTTGGAAGCGGCAAGTAAGCCTGGCCTTACATCATGATGATGCCGAGTGGATTGATGACGCCACCTCCTACCCCGCCCACATTTTTGCAGTGCGTACCGCCTATGACCAAGTCGGAATAGTAGGATGTCGAGGGCTGGTTCGTAGGAGGTGCGCTTACGACGCCGCCGGCATCTGAGAAAGAGTAATATGGGGTGGTCGTTTGGGAAACGGTAGCTGCAGGAGCAGCGAAGCTTACCGTAATCGAATTCGTCGCATTGTTGCTCCCAGAAGCTACCCAAATGACACTGTAGTTTTTCGGCACGTACGCTTGGTAGCCAGAGTTACCATTGGTTCCAAAGGAGCTCGTTTGCGTACAGGTGCCATCTTGATTCAAGGTTACCATGACAACGGCAGCACCCGCAGGCAGAGGCGAAGCAAAACCCTTCATTTTTCCGGCTGGGGCAGCAGCGGAGTTGTCACCGCCCTCCTTTTTCTTGTCGGCTTCGGAATTGCTGCAGCTGAGAAGGATAGTTAGCGCAAGCGAAAAGACAGCTACTGTAGCGCTCCGTCGGGGCATATTCGCAGTATCTCCCATCGATGGAGCTGATAACTCCACCTTAGTTGCTACATCATAATGATGCCGAGACTACCAGCATTGTTGCAGGTCTTTGGTCCAATAGTTATGCTGAAGTAATTCCATGTATCCTTCGAGTTACCCGTAACCGGGCCAGGGCTGATCAACACGGAAGGATTGACGAACTCATTGAATGGGTTATAGGGTGGCGACCCTGCTTGGTTGAACTTAATGTCGCTCGGAGTGCCATTACTGGTCTTCCACGCCACATAATTGCCGGAAGGAACCTTAGCGAGATTTCCAGTATCGTCATTGCCACTGGATCCCGACTGCCTACAGGTACAGCTTGTTCCGGCGCAAGCAGGGTCATAGGTCAGCGTCACCGTTACGGTGTTTGCGCTGGAAGCCGCAGTGAGGTTTCGCGTCTCAGGTTTGTTACAGCCAACACCTGCCAACACGACGATCAGCAGCAACCCCACCGCTAAATTCCGATGGCTGAGCAGTATCATAAGCCGCTCCTCAAAAGTATTGGATACAGTTGCCCGCCAAACTAGCACAACCAAACCTAAAGTCAAGCCAATTATCAGAAAAAGGCCATTACGATCCAGAAGTGGCTACCACTGCCTGACTCCTGCGGAGTGCAGGCTCCGACGGCGTAGGCACTAAGGTGGGTCTGGTCTAGTACGGAACGGACTTGTGGAGCTAGAGAAGAAGGATCGGGAGTACTGTAGCCGACGATTTCTTTCGACGGATGGTCTTCGTAGTCAACCGGGCTCTGTAGCTTGCCTCCGGAGCGCGCGATCTGGCAGGTGAGTTCGCGCAGGCCGTGGACGCTGACTCGCTTGAGTACGGTCGGATGGTGTTCCTTCCACTTGGACTCGAAGGCGATTGCTACCTGATTTTCTGCCTGTTCGGCGGAAAGCTCCGGCGTCAGCCTGGCAAAATCCTCGGTAAGCCAGTAGTCTCGTCCGGCGCGCAGCACTCCGATGCCGACGGCATCATAGGCAGCGTTGAGCATATTCGTGCGATGCCCCGGCGATCTGAGAAACATGCTGTTCACGTCGTCGAGCGCGGTATTCATGCCGACGTTCTCGGCGGCCTCGGTAAAGTACAGACCTGCCGATCGCAGCCGTTCGTGGAGGGGAGCTTCGCCGGGAAACTGGTGTGACAGCGCCCTGTGCTGCACCAGCAGAACGGTGTGGCTGCGAGCTGCGTCGCGAAGCTTTGGATCTATCTTCAGCGGCGGCAGGCCTCGCTCGGTACGCGATTGATTGAGCGCCGTGAGGATGCTCGTTTCGGCTTCGTCATCAAAATCAGGCGAGGTTTGCGCCACGAGGCACGGGGCGAGCACGAGGACGAGCACGAGGAGGAATCTGCAGTGCGGTTTCAAAAGGGCGACCCTATGCAAAGTATGTTACTTTGAACTTCCCGCTCGAAGTCAGGGAAGTCCCACTATGATGCTTGAAACCGAGCTTTTTCGCGTGGAGCCCGACATCACCGTCCTGTCGTGCGCCGGGAAGTTCACCATGGGCACAAGATTGAAGCAGACCGAGTCGCTGACCGACACACTGGTCGCCGAAGGGACGCGCAAGCTGGTGCTTGACCTCACCCACACCGAGACGGTCGACAGCGCAGGGCTCGGCGTCATCGTGCACATGTCGGCCAGCCTCGAACAGGTGGGCGGGTACTTTCGCATCTGCGGAGCCAACGAGCGGATCAGGCATTTGCTCAGCGTCACCCACACCGACACGATTCTGGCACACGACTCCGACCTGGAGAGCAGCTTGCGGCAACTCGGTGGCAACCCCGAGAGCATGGAATCCACGGGAACCTGATCGCAGCTTAAGCCTCACGACAGCTGCAGCCCACCTGTCAGCTCGCTGATTTTCTCGATACGGTGCTCCAGGCACCACTTCTCTAGCGCATCGACCATGCTCTCGCTGGCACAGGGATCCCAGAAATTTACCGTGCCCACCTCGACGGCCGACGCTCCGGCCAGCATAAACTCGATCACATCTTCAGCGGTGCTGATGCCGCCGATGCCGATCACCGGGATGCGGACCGTCTTCGCGGCTTCCCACACCATGCGCAACGCGATGGGCTTGATCGCCGGCCCTGAAAGTCCGGCGGTGATGTTCGAGATCCTGGGCTTGCGGGTCTCGGCGTCGATGGCCATGGCGACAAATGTGTTCACCAGCGAGATGGCGTCGGCCCCAGCGTCTTCGGCGGCGCGAGCCACGTCCGGAATGCTGGTGACGTTGGGCGACAGCTTCACGATTACGGGACGCGTGGCGATTCGCTTGGCGGCGCTGACCACCTCAAAGAGCATGTGCGGATCGCTGCCGAAGGTGATGCCACCGCACTTCGTATTCGGGCACGAGACGTTGAGTTCGTAGGCGGCAATTCCTTCGCCATCGTTGAGAGCGCGGACGACCTCTTCATACTCATCGAGCGTGTGGCCAAAGACGTTGCAGAAGAAAACGATGTCTTTGATCTTGCGCAACAGCGGCAGCTTCTCTTCGAGGAAGGCGCGCACCCCGATGTTCTGCAGGCCGATAGCGTTGAGCATGCCGGCGGCGGTTTCGAAGAGGCGCGGCGGCGGATTGCCGGCCATCGGCTCGCGCGAGAGCCCTTTCACTACGAAGCCGCCAAGACGCGAGAGCGCGACGACGTCCTCAAACTCCACTCCGTAGGCGAATGTGCCGCAGGCAGCGATGACGGGGTTCTTAAGCTGAACTCCGGCGACCGATACCGACATGTCCAGCTCTCGTGCGGGTAGTGGGGGAGTCACTGGCGGCCCTCCTTCTGCGGACGTGCTTTCGGCGGCGGCGCGGAAGGCGCCTCGTCCGAGCGGCTGCGCGGAGCAATCGCCTCGGTCAGCACGCGGCCGACGGAACTGGTCGGCTTGTTGACCCCCAGCATCACAGCCAAGGTTGGCGCGATGTCGATGGGCTCGACCTGATCGCGGTAGACTCCCTGCTTGAACGCGGGCCCGTAGAACCCTAGCGGAACATGCTGGTCATAGCTGTAAGGCGCGCCGTGCTCGGCAACGTCCTTGGTGGTGGCCGTATAAACAAAAGGCATGGGCACGCCCATGACCCAGGCCCCGCCGTATGGGGAATAGCTGTTCAGGTACACGCGCCCGACTGGCGTGGGCGGAAGCTCGCCGTTGCCCATCTGCTCCTTGGTGAAGGCGTTCAGAAAACCCGCCGACTTCATCGCGTCGGCCACGTGGTTTTCGGCTTCTGCTTCGGTGACATTCGGCGCAAACGCTTCGGTGTTTACGAAAACGATGGGGTAGGAAACCGAGCGTATGTAGTCTGCGGACTTGTGCAGCTTCTCACCGAGAGCCTTATTTAATTGCGTTCGTAGCTCCGAATTCGAAGGCGTCTGCAGCGGCAGCTTGAGCTGCTTGTCGGTGGCTTGCACTGGCGCGACGCCGTGGTCCGCCGTCAGCACCAGCCAGTATTGTCCCTGGCCGTATTGCTGATTCAGGAAGCTCGCGAAGTCGGCGATTTGGCGATCCAGCGCGAGCGCCATAGCGTGCATCTCGGGAGCGTCGGGCCCAACCATGTGGCCGAGGATGTCATTAGCCGAGAGACTGATCACCATCAGATCAGTCACCGTACCGTTGCCCACCTTCTCCTGCTGGATCAGCTCACGCGCGAAGTCGAATTCGTAGTCGTTGCCGAAGGGCGTCGAACCCACCAGCTCGAAGTAGCTAACCGGCTTGCCATCGTCGAAATTGTGCGGCTTGGTCGAGGCAAGCAGAGTGCCGTCGCTGTCTTTCCATTCCTGGTTTAGATATTTTTTCGCCGAGTCTGCACCGTTGAAGGCCAGCAGCCAGCGCGGAGGACTGCTCATGTAATAGGTCGACGTCACCCACGCGCCGCTGTCGCGGTCGATCCAGAAAGCTCCGTTGGCGCTGAAGCCGGTGGGAAGAATAGCGCCGCGGTCCTTGAGGGAGATGCCATACACGCGCGACTGGCCTTGCGTGGCTAGACGCAGTTCATCGGCAATCGTGTCGGCCAGCAGATTGTGCGGGGACGATCCCACGCCTTCCACCTCAGCGCCAATCAGCTTTGTGGTGTTGTCTTCGACGCTGCTGACCGTGCGCTTTTGTGCCGGGTCCCACCATTCGTTGGAGAAGATGCCGTGCGCCGGACTATACGCTCCCGTGCCAATGGTGGCGTGCCCGGGCGCGGTACGAGTGTTCGCATATTGGAAGTAGCAGGCCGGGAAGTAAGCGCCGCGATCGGTGAAGAGACGAAATCCGTTGGGGCCGAACTCCTGGTGATAGCGTTCGAGGTAGTCGCCGCGAAACTGATCGATGACGATGATCACCACCAGTTTTGGCGTGGCCTGGTAGGCAGATGCGAAACATGCAGCCGCTGCAAGTACGGTTGCGAGCAAGATAGTTAGCTTGGCGCGGAGCATCGCCGATCAGTGTAACAAGGGAGGGCGCGTTTTCAGCACGGTCCGAAAGTTGATTCAGAGCCCAGCGGGGATGCGATGACCGCCCAGCACCCTTCGGCTTCGCTCAGGGCGGGCTTCGCGCCGCGGAGCTGGGTAGGTGCCCCGAAGATGCTCAGCCCTGTAGCCGGTCGGTACAGGTTTTGGATGGTGAGTGTAGTGGCCTGATTGCGACAACTACCCTTCTTCCGTTGTCGGTGGCCCTTCAGCTAGCCGAGATCTTCGGTTCGTATGCATTGAGGTGGTCACTGCTGATTAGCCCATCCGTCACTGACAAACGTTCGCCACAGGTGTGAAATTTTGCTGGTACCGTGGGGGGTCTTGCCGGCCCGTTCTCCCACCCACTCCTCGCCGAGTCCGCTGGATCGAGAAGTAGACCCTCAATTGTTTTCTCCCCGGTATCGCAGCATATCTCATCGCGATGCTAAGGAGGTTCTCTTATGACACGCGCGCTTATAGTTGCGATCCGTATATCGATGGTTGTCGCTTTGCTGATCTCCTCGACGCTGATTGGCGCAGCGCAGAATCCTGTGCCTTTTCTCACGCAGCCGTTGATTCCCGCCGCAATGGCCCCGAGGCAGCCCGCACTTGTTTATAAGCTGGTCGTAAACGGAACCGGATTTGTTCCAGGAGC
>Ga0335085_10017288_pt1 | contig 10397 bp, 9 predicted proteins | sample Lox_Sample_45_FD_206712 | JGI IMG/M metagenome (GOLD analysis project Ga0335085, IMG submission 206712) | Soil microbial communities from Loxahatchee National Wildlife Refuge, Florida, United States - Lox_Sample_4.5 | ecosystem: Environmental > Terrestrial > Soil > Wetlands | place: USA: Florida...
CCCCCTCCGCCAGCCCCAGCAGGTCAGCCACGGCGGCACGAACCGCCGCCTCGTCGTCCAGCCCCAGCCGCACCCCGCCCACATCGCTCTTACGCGTCAGCTCCGGGTGATCGACCTTGGCCACCACGGGATACCCGAGCCGGCCCGCCGCGGCTACCGCGGTCTCGGCACTCCGGCAGCGGACGGTCGCGATCACCGGGATCCCGGCACCGGCCAGCAGCTGCCGCGCGGCGACCGCGCCCACGAGCCCGTGAGCTGGGAGCTCCCCCCGCTGCTCCGGCCACGGCGATCGGCGGATCATCGCCAGCCGTTCAGGCGGCCGGTGATCCGCGGGCGCCGCGGCACCAGGCACCTCACGCCCCACCGGCGCCCCGGCTCCCGGCACGCCGTGCATCTGTGAGCCGCACCGGACGGCGGTCCCGACCGCCCTGGCCGTCCGCTCCGGCCAGGCAAAGCACGGAACGCCCGCATCCCGCAGCAGGTCAGCATGGTGGCCCGCGTCACGAGGCGGCATCCAGCAGACATAAACCGGCACCGGCACACGATCCGCACGCAGCCGCGAGACCGCGTCCCGCACCACCGCGGCGACCTCGGCCGACGCAGAACGCTGCAGCAGCACCGGCACCACCGCGTCGACCTCGCCAGAGCGGGCCAGCATCTCGATCGCGGCCGGGTACACCGTGGTGAACAGCCGCCGGGCCGGGGTCATGTCCACCGGGTTGCGGGCACTGCCGTACGCGGGCAGCAGCGCCCGCAGCCCATCCTGCAGCGGCCCGCTCAGCTCCGGGACCGCCAGGCCCTCGTCGGCCAGCAGGTCAGTCAGTTCCACGCCGGTGCCGCCGGAGCTGGTCACGACCGCGATCCGCGACCCGCGCGGCACGGGCTGGCTGGCCAGCGCCCGGGCCGCGTCCAGGGCCTGCAGCCCGGTGCGCACCCGGACCACCCCGGCCTGGCGGAGCGCGGCGTCGCGGATCGCGTCGTCGGCGCCGGGCGCGCCGGTGTGGGCGAGCGCGGCCCGCTGCCCGGCCCCGGTGCGCCCGCCGACGACCGCGATGACCGGCTTGAGCGGGGTGGTACGGCAGGCCTCGGTGAAGAACCGGCGGGCGTCGGTGATCGACTCCAGCAGCAGGCAGATCACCCTGGTATCCCGGTCCTGGCGCAGGTAGCCGAGCAGTTCCGCGTCGGTGATGTCTGCCTTGTTGCCGGCCGCGAACACCTTGGCGACGCGCAGCCCCTCGTCCCGGCCGAGCGCGTGCACGGCCATCCCGTAGGACCCGGACTGGGTGACGATGGTCACCCCGCCGCCACCCCGTGGGGTGCCGGCCGCGAGGGAGGCGTTCAGGGGAAGGTCCGCGTTCTGCACGCCGAAGCAGTTGGGCCCCACCAGACGCACCCCGCCGGCCCTGGCCGCGGCCACCGCGTCCGCCTGCAGCTTCGCCCCCTCGTCACCGGTCTCCGCGAACCCCGCGCTGAGCACGACCGCCGCCCTGACTCCCTTGTCGGCAGCCGCGCCGATGATGCCGGGGACGGTGGCGGCGGGTGTCGCGATGACCGCGAGGTCAACCTCGCCGGGGACGTCCCGCAGGTCGGCGTAGGCCGCCCGGCCGCCCACCGTGGCCGCCTGCCCGACCGGCAACACCTCGCCGGGGAAGTCCGCCAGGTTGTCCCACAGCAGCCGGCCCACCGAACCCGGCCGGTCCGAGGCGCCGACCAGGGCAACCCGGCGCGGCTCGAAAACGGCGGCCAGCCCGCTCCCGTGACCGCCGTCACCGCTCCCGTGGCCGCTTGCGCTCAGCATGCGCAGTCCTGGCCATCACCCCGCTCGAGCCGCGGACCCGTACTCACGTAAGTGGCCACGGTCATACGCGTAGCGCGGGTGGTACGAGGCCGGATGCGCTGATCTTGTCGATTCCGCTGGGTACCGCTCCAGTCATACGCCGCACCGCCTCGTGAACGCGATAGCCGGATGATATGTGCTGAACCGGACTCCCGGCTCACCCCGGGCGGGCGAACGTGGGGCATTGATCCGCCTGCGGGACAGAAATCGGGGTCCCGCCGCGGCCCGGGTCCCGGCCTGGCACAGACCAGGGCCCGGCCCGCGGCGTGATCTCCGCTGGCCGCCCGGTTGCCCGGCGTCAGCCCGATGTAAGCTCCCCGATGCGGGCAGTCTACGAGCTGCGCGCGGCACCGGCGGAGCGGGCTGCCCATTCCGCCGGCGGCCCCGGCGCGGAGGGGATGCGGAGATGAGCGGGTCGAAGCAGCAGCAGGTCAGCGAGCTCTTGCACGAGGCCGCGGAAACCCACCATCGCGTCTTCCGGATCGTGGACGGGGCGGATGACGACTGGGCGACGTGGTATGCGGACTGGCTGGTGAACCTGTCCGAGCTGCCCGCGCTGCTGGGTGCCAAGCCGGCCCGCAGCGAGCTGACCTACCTGCTCGTGGGGCTCGACCGGCAGTACGCGGCAGAGGGTCCCGGTGAGCCGTGGGAGCCCTACTACGCCCGCCGGATCATCGAGCAGCTGGCGCGCTGACCCCGGCCGGCAGGCCCAAAAAAGACACCTAGGGCTCTTTCGTCACACCGGCCACTCGAGCATGCTGGTCCTATGCAAAACCGGGACCCTTCGCCCCCGTCACCATCCGCGGCCGTCATGGCCAGGTCGTGGCAGATCAGCCTGTTCATGGGGATCGTGACGCTGATACTCGGGATCATCGTCGCCGCCCACCCGACGGGCTCGCTCAACGTGATCGCCGTCCTGCTCGGCATCCTCCTGATCATCTCCGGCATCTTCCACCTGATCCGGGTGTTCGACTCCGCCGAGCCGCACCGGATCTGGCTCGGCTTCGCTGGCCTGCTGTTCATCGTGGCGGGCGTGATCTTGATCCGGCACCTGGACCTGACCCGGGCGATCATCGGCCTGTTCATCGGGATCACGTGGATCGTCCAGGGCGTGGTCGCGCTGATCGCCGGCATCGGGGGCGGCTCCCGCGAGGGCCGCGGCTGGTGGATCGCCTTCGGCGTGATCAGCATCATCGCCGGCATCGTGGTCACCGCCACCCCGCTCTCCTCGCTCAACGTCCTGGCCGTCCTGTTCGGCATCTGGTTCATCATCATGGGCATCTTCGAGATCATCGGGGCGTTCATGTTCCGCCACGCGCTCCGCACGGAGGGCCCGCCCGCCGTGTGACCACGGGCCGGCCCGGGCGGCACGCCCGCCCGCCGAGGCGGCCGGAGTGTCGTGGCGGTGGCCGAGAATGAGGCCATGCCGCTGCAGAACCGGGTGATGCCGACCGGCGAGATCGTCGCGGATGCGGGCCGGGGCCTGATGATGGGCAATCGCGGCTGCCTGCACGGGCCGCACCGCCAGCTCGGCGTGAGCCGCTGGCGGTCGCCGGCGTGGATCTGCTGCGTGCTGGAGTGGCGGGGCGTGCGGCGGGACCCGATGCCGCCCGGCCGGTGGACGGCGCTGTTCTTCCTCGACGAGGCGACCGCGCTGGCGGCGGGGCACCGGCCGTGCGGGTTCTGCCGCCGCCCCGATTACCTGGACTTCGCCGAGGCGTGGCGCGGGGCGCGGCGGCTGGCCCGCCGGCCAGCGGCGCGGGAGATGGATTCGGTGCTGCACCGCGAGCGGGTCGGCCCCGCGCGGCGCCAGCTCACGCACCGCGCACCCGCCGGTGAGCTGCCCGGCGGGGTCATGATCCGGGCCGGCGGAGGTGCCGGGCTGTGGCTGGCCGGCCGGCTGTGGCCGTGGTCGTTTGGCGGCTACGGCGCCCCGGCCGGGGTCAGCTTCCCGGGCCCGGTGGAGGTGCTGACCCCGCCGTCGACCGTGGCCGCGATCGCGGCCGGCTACCGGCCGCTGGTGCACCCGAGCGTGCTGACGGCGCCCTCGCTGGCCGGCCGGGCGCCGCCCGGGGTGCGCGCGCACGCCTGAGGCCGGGACCGGCCGTCAGGCCGGCGCGGCCCCGCCGCGCAGCTGGCGGGCGATCCGCGGGACGGCCTCTCCGATGGGGTCCCGGACGACCTCGGCCGCCAGCGGGTCGTAGGGGGTGGGGTCGCGGTTGACGATGACCAGGGCGGCGCCAGCGGCGACGGCGACCCCGCACAGCGAGGCGGCCGGCTCCACCGTGAGCGTGCTGCCCACCGCCAGGAACACGTCGCACGCGGACGCGGCCTGCCCGGCCCGTGCGAACACGCCCGGATCCAGCGGCTGGCCGAACATGACGGTCGCCGATTTCAGGATCCCGCCGCACCGGGGGCAGGCCGGGTCGTCCTCCCCGGCATCGACCCGGGCGAGGGCGCCGGCCATCGGGGACCGGTCGCCGCACGACACGCACACCACGCCGAACATGGTTCCGTGCAGCTCGATCACCCGGTCCGCGGGCGTGCCCGCCTTCTGGTGCAGGCCGTCGATGTTCTGCGTGATCACCGAGGTGACCAGCCCGGACCTGGCCAGGTCCGCCAGCGCCGTGTGAGCACGGTTGGGCTCGGCGCGCCAGGCCGGGTGGGCCCGCCGCGCCTGCCAGGACCGGCGGCGCACCGCGGGATCGCTGACGTAGGCCTGATAGGTGGACATCTTCTCGGCGCCCGGGTTCCGCGTCCACAGGCCCTGGGGGCCGCGGAAATCGGGGATGCCGGAGTCGGTGGAGATCCCCGCCCCGGTCAGTACCGTGACCGCCCGGGCGCCACGCGCCCACGGCGGCGCCCCGGCGCCGCCGTCGGCATGCTCGGCACGGCCCACCCTGCGATCCTCGGCCAGCCGACGGCCATCATGCAAACCGGCCACCAGCCGCCCGCCAGCCGCCCCGGCTCGGCCTGACCCGGCGCCCGCCCGTGGTATCCGTTGCGGGGGGGTATCGGTTCGGCCACGAATCGAGACGGGTCTTGCCTGACGGACCGGTCTGCCCTTGAATTTAGGTTCATAAAGCGGCTGTATCGGCATCGTGAGCAGGGCAAGCGCGATGAATGATGGTTCATCGACCGAGGCGGTGCTCCCCCCGTCCGGGCGGCGCGCGGACGTGCTGGAGGTCCGCGGCGTGACGGTCCGGTTCGGCGGCCTCACCGCCCTGGACGGCGTCACGCTCACCGCCGCCCCGCGCCGGGTCACCGGGATCATCGGCCCGAACGGGGCCGGCAAGACCACCCTGCTGAACGTGCTGTGCGGCTTCGTCCGGGCCGACTCCGGGGCTGTGAGCATCGGCGGCACATCGCTGACCGGGCTGGCGCCGCACCGGCTCGCCTCGCTGGGGATCGCCCGCACGCTGCAGGGCGTTGGCCTGTTCCGGCGGCTCACCGTGCTGGAGAACGTGATGGCCGGCGCCACGTGCCATGCCCGGGCCGGATTCTGGCCGGCCCTGCTCGGCCTGGCCCGCTCCGATCGCGACGAGCGGGCGCTGCGGCAGCGCTCGCTCGCGGCACTCGACCGGGTGGGCATCGCGGCCCAGGCCGGGCAGCTGCCCGACCAGCTCGCCTACGGCCTGCGCAAGCGGGCCGCGCTCGCCCGCGCGCTCGTCGCCGGGCCGCGGGTGCTGCTGCTCGACGAGCCGGCCAGCGGGCTGTCCGAGGCCGAGCTCCCCGGGCTGGGCGACCTGATCACCCAGCTCGCCGCCGACGCCACGGTGGTCGTGGTCGAGCACCGGATGGACCTGATGATGTCGGTCTGCCAGGCCATCGCCGTGCTCGACTTCGGCAGGCTCATCGCGCACGGGACGCCGGAGGCGGTCCAGGCCGATCCGGCGGTCACCGCCGCCTACCTCGGCGCCGAAGATCCCGGTGGCGAAGATCCCGGCGGCGGTGATGCCGGTGAGACGGCCGATGGCTGACCAGCCGGCGCTCGCGGTCGAGGACGTCGTGGCCGGGTACGGCGGCGTCCTCGCCCTGCAGGGCGTCTCCCTGTCCGCCCGGCCGGGCACGATCACGGCCGTGCTGGGCGCCAACGGCGCGGGCAAGACCACCCTGCTCACCACGATCTCCGGCTTCGTCCGCCCGCGGCAGGGCCGGATCACCCTGGAAGGTGCCGACCTGACCCGCCGCCGCCCCGAGGAGATCGCCCGCGCCGGGCTGGCGCACGTCCCCGAGGGGCAGGGCGTGATCACCGAGCTGACGGTGGAGGAGAACCTGCGGCTCGGCGCCCTGTGGCGGCACGGCCACGCCGGCCGGGCGGAGGCGCTGGCCGATGCCTACCAGCGCTTCCCGATGCTGGCCACGGCGCGGGGCCGCAGCGCGGGCACGTTGTCCGGCGGGGAGCGGCAGATCCTGGTGATCGCCCGTGCGCTGATGGCCCGGCCCCGGGTACTGCTGCTGGATGAGCCGTCGCTGGGCCTGGCGCCGAAGATCGTTGCCCAGGTGATGGGCCTGATCCGGCGGCTGCGCGACGACACCGGGCTGACCGTGCTGCTGGTCGAGCAGAACGCCCGCAGCGCCCTCGCCATCGCCGACCGGGGGATCGTGCTCAATCTCGGCCGGGTGGTCGCCGCCGAGGACGCGGCGGTCCTCGCCGCCGACGTCGGTCTCCGCCAGCACTACCTCGGGTTCTAGGCATTTCTCGGGAGGTTGCCAACGGTGCGGGAATTCGTCCAGTTCACCCTCGGCGGCATCAGCTTCGGCATGGTCTACGCGGCGATAGCGCTTTCCCTCGTGCTGATCTGGCGCGGCACCCGCATCCTCAACTACTCCCAGGGCGCCATGGCCATGCTCACCACCTACATCGCCTTCACCGTCATCGGCCACACCGGCTCCTACTGGGCCGGGTTCGCCGCCGCGCTAGCGGCCGGCCTGCTGCTGGGCGCGGTGATCGAGCGGACCGTCATCCGCCCGGTGGAGAACAAGCCGCCGCTCAACGCGGTGGTGGTGACCATCGGCCTGCTCGTGTTCCTGGAAGGGCTGGCCGGCATCATCTACGGCGGTCAGTACCGCTCCTTCCCGCCCGCCTTCTCGATTACCGGCCTGCGGGTGGGGTCGGTCTCACTGGGGGTTTCCCGTAACGATGTCTTCGTGGCCGGTGCCGTGCTCGCCGCCGCGCTCGGCCTCGCCGTGCTGTTCCGCTACACGTCGGCGGGGCTGCGGCTGCGGGCGGCCGCCTTCAACGCCTACGCGGCGCGGCTGCTCGGGGTCCGGGTCGGCCGGATGCTGACCCTGGGGTGGGCGCTCGCCGGGCTGATCGGCGCGCTGGCCGGGGTGCTGGTCTCGCCCGCCACGTTCCTCTACCCGGCCAGCATGGACTCCATCTTCGTGCTCGGCTTCACCGCGGCGGTGATCGGCGGGCTCGACAGCCCGGTCGGCGCGGTCGTCGGCGGCCTCATCCTCGGCGTGTCGCTCAACTACGTCGGCGGGTATCTGGGCGCCAACCTGGTGCCGATCTTCGGGCTCGCCGCGCTGATCGTGATCCTCATGATCCGCCCCTCGGGCCTGGTCTCCACCCGCACCAGCAGGCGGGTGTGACCATGACGCTGGCGCGCCACGCCGGGGCCGCGCTCGTCGCGGCGGTGGTGATCTGGGTGCTGTCCGTCTCGCTCAGCACGTTCCGCGACTACCAGATCGCCGACATAGCCGTCTATGTCGTCGCCATCGCCGGGCTCACCGTGCTGATCGGTCTGAGCGGCCAGATCTCGCTCGGCAACGGCGCGTTCATGGCGATCGGCGCCTACGCCACGGCGCTGCTGCAGACGCACCTGGGCTGGCCGCTGTGGGCGCTCTTCCCGGCCAGCGCGGCGATCGCGGCGGTGGCCGGGGTGGCGGTCGGCGCGGCCGCCGCCCGGCTGCACGGGCCGTACCTGGCCGGCGCCACGCTCCTGCTGGCGGTCGCCCTGCCCTCGCTCGCGACCCAGTTTCCCGGCGTTTTCGGCGGCGACCAGGGGGTGACCGTCTCCGTCGCCGCCCCGGCCGCGCTCGGCGCGGCCTTCCCGCTCACCCGGTGGCTGGCCTGGGTCAACGCCGGTACCGCGCTGATCGTCCTGGTCCTGCTGGCCAACCTCGCCCGGAGCCGGATCGGCCGCTCGTGGCAGGCCGTCCGGGACGACGAGGCGGCCGCCGCCCTGGCCGGCCTCAACGTGGCCGGGCTCCGGATCCTCGCCTTCATCGTGAGCGCGGCCTGCGCCGGCCTGGCCGGCTCCATGCTCGCCGTGTACTCCTCCCAGGTCTCCCCCGGCTCGTTCACCGTCACCCTGTCGATCGCGCTGGTCACCGGGGCGGTGATCGGCGGCCTCGGCAGCCTGGCCGGGGCGCTGTGGGGCAGCCTCGTCATCGTCCTGGTGCCGGCCTACGTCATGAACGTGGCCACCAGCCATGGCCTGTCCAGCACGGTCGCCGCCAACATCCCGGTCGCGGCGTATGGGGTGGTCCTCATCGCCGTGATGCTCCTTTTCCCCGACGGCATCCAGGGAGGGCTGCGCCGGTTCTTCGGGCTCAGCCCGCCCGCCGCCACCGGCCCGCGCACCCGCTTCAGCTCCTTGCGCCGGCGTCAGCCGGCCAGCGAACACCAGGAGGAAGGCACCACATGAACAGAACACACCGGGTACGCACACCCGCCATCGTCGCCGCGGCGGCCGCCATGGCCATGATCGCCGCCGGCTGCGGCGGCAGTTCGTCCTCGTCGTCTTCGGGCGCCGCCACCGCGTCCGCCCCGGGCATCACCGCGACCCAGATCCTGATCGGGAGCCACCAGCCGCTCACCGGGCCGGCCGCGCCCGGCTACAGCGAGATCGCCCCCGCGGCCAACGCCTACTTCCAGTACGTCAACCACCACGGCGGCATCTACGGCCGGAAGATCAAGTACACCTATCTCGACGACGGCTACGACCCGTCCAAGACCGTGACCGACGTGCACCAGCTCGTGCTCCAGGACAACGTGTACGCGATCTTCAACGGCCTGGGCACCCCCACCCATCTGGCGGCGGTCAGCTTCCTCAACTCCAGCAAGGTGCCCGACGTGTTCGTCGCCTCCGGCTGCGACTGCTGGAACGACCCGTCCAAGTACCCGGAGACGTTCGGCTGGCAGCTCGACTACATCCGCGAGGGAAAGATCCTCGGCGCCTACATCAAGCAGCACTTCGCCGGCAAGAAGATCGGCTACTTCTACCAGAACGACGAGTTCGGCCAGGACGGCGTGAAGGGCCTGGACGACGAGATCCCGTCTGCGCAGGTCGTGAGCAGGCAGACCTACGTGCCGACCAACGTCAACGTCGGCCCGGCGGTCGCGGCGCTGAAGGCGTCCGGCGCCCAGGTCGTGGTGTCGTTCGCCATTCCGGCGTTCAACGCGCTGTTCAAGCTGACCGGCCTCAAGCTCGGCTTCAATCCCACCCTGGTGGCCAGCAACGTGGGCACGGACCCGATCACCCTCGGCGGCCTGCTGGAGGCGTTCGCCAAGCAGGGCGGCGCAAAGGTGAACGGCAACCAGCTCACGCAGGGGATCATCACCGACGGCTACCTGCCCACCCTCGGCGCCACCGGCAACAGCTGGATCGCGCTGTTCAAGAAGGTCCACGACACCTACGACGCCAAGGCGCCCTTCGACGGCAACGTCCTCTACGGCGAGGCGGTCGGGTACGCGTTCGTGCAGGCCATGATGAAGGCCGGCAAGAACCCGACCCGGGCCGACCTGGTCAGCGCGATCAATGCCGGGCTGCCGCAGGGCCCCGCGGTGGCGCCCTACGCCTACTCCTCCAGCGACCACTCCGGGATCACCGGGGCCTACATCGGCATGATCAACAATGGCGCGATCGTCCAGCAGGGCCCGGTCTACACCACCGACGCCACCCCGGCCGGGGCGGTCACCGCGTACACCGGATCCGAGCAGGCGGCGCCCGCCACCGGGATGCCGTAGGCAGGCGCCCCGGTCAGCGGCCACTATCATGCGGCCAGGCCAGCCATCCAGGGCAGCCGCGCCGGTGCCAACCCGGCGCGGCTGCCCGGGGTTCATCCGGGACGGGGGTGAGCGGTGACGGCCACAGCGAACCGGCGCGCCGCCGCGGGTCCTGAGCTGCCGCCTGCGCAGCGGCTGCTGCGGGCGGCGGAGGAGCTCTTCGGGGAACGCAGCTACCGGCGGGCGACCGTGGCGGGGATCTGCGCCCGGGCCGGGATCGCCACCGGGAGCTTTTACGCGCACTTCGGCTCCAAGGCGGAGATCTTCGCCGCCGTGGTCCGCCAGATCAACGCCGATCTGCGGATGGCGATGAGGGAGGCGCTCGAGCAGGCCGGCGACAGCCAGCGGGACCGCGAGCGGGCCGCCTTCCGCGCCTTCTTCGACATGCTGTCGCAGCGGCCGTGGATGGACCGAATCGTGCGCGAGTCGGAGTTCATCGACCCCGGGCTGTTCCGCGAGTATTACGAGCACCTGGCCCGCGGCTACTCGCGCGGGGTGCGGCGTGCCCAGCTCGCTCGCGAGGTGGATGCCAGGTACGACCCG
>Ga0335085_10017289_pt1 | contig 10396 bp, 10 predicted proteins | sample Lox_Sample_45_FD_206712 | JGI IMG/M metagenome (GOLD analysis project Ga0335085, IMG submission 206712) | Soil microbial communities from Loxahatchee National Wildlife Refuge, Florida, United States - Lox_Sample_4.5 | ecosystem: Environmental > Terrestrial > Soil > Wetlands | place: USA...
GTCAGGCTTTTTGCGCTCAACTTGTCCATCGTGTCCTGAGCCGTATGGTGATACGAATTCTGTGTGCCATAGTCGAGGTCGATCACATCTGCCGACGCCACGCCGCGTTGCACGAATGGCAGATGGTCATCCTCAACCGTGTCGGTCTTCGCGAAGAAATAGGATCCGTAGCCCAGCTTTGTTGCAGCCTTCTTTACGACATCTTCTACCCACAGCGTCGAATTCAGATCGCGTTCCACATCGAGGTTTTTGTCTCCAAGCATATCGGCAAGTAGAAATGCTTTGATGCGCTTTAGCGTTCCATCATTCTGCCACTTCGCCGCGAGATGTCGGCTGCCGTAGAGCGAATCCGAGTGTGACCACTGCTGGACCGCTTCCTCGCCATCAAAAAAGACCAGCCACACACTGTACCCGTCGAGAGTCCGTCCGCGCAGATGATTCGCTAGCTCGATCAGCAACCCCGTAGTCGAACCTCCATCGTTTGCGCCGACAAAGTTAATGTCGCGCAGCGGATAGTTCGTCTCGTAGTGCGTCGCAACCACGATCACCCCGTCTTTCTTCCCCGGAAAGCGCACGATAAAGTTGCGCATCTGCATTGGACCCTCGGGAGTCGACGCCGTAAAGGTGTCTTCCTCGAGCTTGTCGTGCTCAAACTGCTTCCGGATGTATGCTTCAGCCTTTGCATGCCCCGGGCTGCCAATCCAGCGCGGTCCGATGGAAACAAATTCTCGCGCATATCCCAAGGCGCGTGCTCCGTTGAAGTTTGCCTGCGCGCTTGCGTTGGGTAAAAGAGCAGCAAGACCCAGACACAGGAGGAAGAATCGTCGCAATCAGCTCTCCTGCCGCTTTTTGCGTGTTGCCGGATGGACTACATACGACACGCCGATGCTCAGCAGGTAGAGACACAACATCGGAGCCGCGAATACGCACATCGTCAGCACATCGGGAGTCGGCGTGATAATCGCCGCGATGATGAAGATGATCAGAATCGCGTAGCGGATGTTCTTCCAAAGGAATTTCGGGCTTACGATCCCGAACAGGGACAGAAACAGCACCAGGATGGGCAGCTCGAACGTGATTCCCAGGCCGAGAATCACCGTGAGAAACAGGTCGGTATATTCGTTTACCTCGATCAGCGGCCGGAACTCATGGCTGAAGGTGAACAGAAAATCCAGCGACCCCGGAAAGACCCAGCGATAGCCGAAGAATGCGCCGGCCAGAAACAACCCCACCGTCGCGGCCATGAACGGCCAGACATACCGCTTCTCGTTCTGATACAACCCCGGCGATATGAACAGCCATACCTGATACAGCACGAAGGGCGCCGCAATAATGCACCCTCCCATAAAGCTGATCTTCAGGTACATGTTGAAGCCGTCGATCGGATTGTGAATGATCAGCTGCGGCGGCAGGCCATGCTTCTTGAGCGCGTACGAAATCGGCGCCTGCATCAGGCTGTAGATTCGCTCGTGAAACCCCCACGCCAGGAAAAACCCGAGCACGAGGTAAACGACCGAATGAATGATGCGGCGGCGTAACTCTTCGAGGTGCTCGAGCAGGCTCATGCCCGGCAGTTCGGCCCGTTGCGTTACCGAGGTTCTTGCGCGGTCGAGAATGTCATCCATGATGAACGGGGGCGTGCTCTACACCGTTCACCGGAACAGCATCGCCGTTCAGATGACCGTTAAGGTGGACTTCCGGAGCCGGTGTGGCAGCGCTTGTATCGGACGATTCAGGCAGTTCCGGCGGCGTAACCGGCGCGTATGGAGCGTTGGTGCTCACAGTCTCTCCAGTGCTCGGCGGCGAAACACTCAGCGTTGAACTGGCCGGAGGCAGAATCGATGGTTCCGGAACAGCTTCAGCAGCTTCCGGGGTCGGCAGGGCTGGCTTTTCGGCCTGTGCTGCCGCCTCTTCGAGCTTCTTTTGCCGCTCCTGCTGCTCCATCGCGCGCAACTCATCGTCAATCTGCATCTTGAACTCGTTCGAGGCGCGCCGAAAGTCCGCCAGCAGCTTGCCGATCTGGCGTCCAATCTCCGGCAGTTTCTTCGGCCCGAACAGAACCAGCGCCAGCAAAAAAATTACGATGGAATCCGCAAAGTGCATTAGCCCTCATGATACCCGTGCGGACAGTTCGGTCACAAACTCCCGCCTCCTGCCGGATCGCTCTGGATTTCACCCGCGCAACATGGGCGTTCCCAATCCTGCACCGGTTACAGATGTATTAAACTGATCGTATTGAGACGCCCTTAGCGTTCTTCGTTTTTGCGACGAAGGTCCTCCCGGGGGCATCAGTATAGCTAGGTTGCAACATCCCCGTCGGTTGGGCGGCATTGCCGCAGCGAATTGACTGCAACCGAGATGCTTTCAACATCCCCGTCCATCGCAGCTCCTGAGTTGAGAGTGGACTGAAGGCGGAATGAATCATGAGTGTGCTTGAAGAAGAAGATACAGTTGTGCCCTTATCTCCAGAACAGGACAGCTGCTCTTTAGATAACTACCTTACTCTCCCCGATCACAGCATGGACGCCCGCATCGCCGCCGCCCGGAAGAAGCTGGGCAAGAGCACGGTATTGCTAGGCCATCACTATCAGCGCGACGAAGTCATCCGTTTCGCCGACTACACCGGCGACTCCTACAAGCTCTCGCAAATCGCTGCCGAAACCGAAGCCAGGTATCTCGTCTTCTGCGGTGTCCATTTCATGGCCGAGAGTGCTGACATCCTCGGCCGTCCCGACGACTCCCCCGGAACCGGCCAGCAGGTAATCCTCCCCGACCTCAACGCCGGCTGCTCCATGGCCGACATGGCAGAGATCGGCCAGGTCGAGGATTGCTGGGACACCCTGCTCGACGCCGGGCTGAATCCCGGCGAGGTGCTCCCGCTCACCTACATGAACTCCACTGCGGCTATCAAGGCGTTCTGTGGAGAGCGCGGCGGCCTGGTCTGTACCTCATCCAATGCCGGCAATGCCTTCGAGTGGGCCTTTGCCCACGCCGAAAAGATTCTCTTCCTGCCAGATCAGCACCTGGGACGCAACACTGCTTATACGATGGGAATCCCACTGAACGAGATGGTCGTATTCGATCCTTGGCAGATCAATGGAGGCATCACTCCCGACCGGCTGCGCGCTGCGAAGGTCATTCTCTGGAAGGGGCACTGCTCCGTGCATCAGCGTTTTCTGCCGCAGCATGTCGATGCAGTTCGCGCAAAATACCCCGGAATCCAGGTTATCGTGCATCCCGAATGCCGCTGGGAGGTCTGCCAGAAGGCCGATGCCACGGGCTCAACCGAGCGCCTCATCAAACTCGTCGCTGATGCCCCCGAGGGCTCCATGTTCGCCATTGGAACCGAGATTCACCTCGTCAATCGCCTCGCAAAACAGTTCGCGTCGAAAGGAAAGAAAGTCATCACCCTCGACGACACCGGCTGCCTTTGCACTACCATGTATCGCATCAGCCCACAGCATCTTTGCTGGGCGTTGGAGAACCTGGTCGACGGCCGAGTCGTCAATAACATTCGCGTGCGCGAAGATGTGAAACACTGGGCTCGGGTCGCGCTCGATCGCATGCTGGAAATAAAGACCTAACCGATGGACGACGAGATCAAAACCTTCACCCTCGACGAAGCACAGGCCCTGCTGCCGGTGCTCGAAGCGCTGCTCAAGCGGGCCATCGAGGGCAAGAAGGGGGCCGAATCCGTCGAGGCCCGCATGCAGGAACTGGCCAAGAAGATCATTCTTTCGGGCGGACTTTTCGTCGACATCGCCCGTGTGCGCCGGCAGCGGGCCGCGCTTGAATCTCACCTGCAGGCCGCGAAAGACTCCGTAGCAGAAATCGATGCCATCGGCGTCCAGGTAAAAGACCTAGACACCGGTCTCCTCGATTTCCCCTGCGAGATTAACGGCGAGATCGTGCTGCTTTGCTGGAAGCTGGGCGAGACTCGCATCGATTTCTGGCACACCGTTGAAGATGGCTTCCGCGGGCGCCAGCCGATCGATGACCGCTTCAAAGGCAAAAAGAAAAAGCACAAGCCAGAGCAGCCGAATTAAAGCCAACGGTATGGATCGTCGCTCGCTTCTTCAATCCATCCCCGCCTTGGCGTTGACAGGCACGGCACCGCTCGCGCAGCCGATCGGCGACGCCGTCTATGAACTCCGCATGTATACCGTCTATCCCGGCAAGCTGAATGCCGTGCTGAATCGCTTCCGCTTTCACAGCCTGAGTCTCTTCGAACGCCATGGCATGAAGAACATCGCCTATTGGACCGTCATCGATCCCATCGGCAACCAGCCAAGTCTCGTCTATATCGTTCAGCACGCCAGCCTGGCCGCGGCGGCGATCAGTTGGAAGGCCTTCGAAGCCGACCCGGAATGGCAGTCAGTGCGGGATGCTTCCGAGGCTCAGGGGCAGCTGGTGAGCGACATCAAATCGCTGTTCCTGAAGGCGACAGACTTCTCCCCTCGTCTCTGCTGACCGTCCCAGCCGCAATAACATGAAGCCAATTCAGATTTTTCGAACGGATTTGCTAACTGGCGCGTCTTTCTTTCGCCTGAGCGAAGGTAGCCGCGAAGCTGGCCGCGACAACCGCCGCCCAGTGGTGATATCAAAAAGCTTGTACTTCCATACACAGGAGCGGCCGCCCGAGCTGAGGACAGAAATGCACATGCTGAAAGCCGTCCCCCGATTTGTTGTTTTTGCCGTTCTTCTCTCGCTTTGCGGCTGCGGACAGTTTTTCCCGCCCATCAACAACTGCACCAGCAACTGCCCCAGCACGGGCGCTAACTACATCTACGCCGCCAACGGAAACACCCTTAACATCGCTGGCTTCACGATTTCCAGCACCGCCATCAACTCCATTTCCGGGTCGCCGTTTTCGTTCGGAGTTACCCCGAGTGCACTGGCTATCACTCCATCGAACACTTACCTCTATGCCGCAACGCTGTCCGGCGGGATCTTCGGCTACTCCATAGGTACAGGAGGCGTACTCTCTGTCATCAACAGCGGGAGCGCCGTCGTCACCGGCGTGAGCCCCAGTTCGATCGCAGTCGACACCACCGGCAAATGGCTGATTGCGGTCGACGCCACCCCAACGGCCTATATCTTTTCAATCAATAGCGACGGCACTGTGACTTCCGCAGGAAGCGTTCCTCTGGTTACAGGCACCAATCCGAACCAGAGCCCAAACCATATGGCGTTCACGCCAAATGATAATTTTCTTTACGTTTCGCTCGGAAACGTCGGCGTCATCATCCTCACTTTCAACTCAAGCACCGGAGTGCTGACCAACAATAACCAGGTTCTCCCACCGAAGAAGTCCGTCGATGCCATGCAGGGACTCGCCGTCAATACGGCTGGAACGTATCTCTACGTCGCCGAGACCGGACTCAGCGGAGTACGCGTCCTTTCCATCAATGCGACCACCGGCGCGCTTACGGAGATCACCGGCTCGCCCTACACTACCGGGACTGGACCCTCCGCCGTGCTCCTCGATTCCACTGGAAGTTACCTCTATGTGGCGAACCGGGCCTCCAACTCGATAAGCGCGTTTCTCGTCTCCTCATCGGGAGCGCTGACGCAGATCAGCGGCTCACCCTTCGCTGCCGGAACCAACCCCATTGACATGACCGAGGACAACACCCACACCTATATTTGCGTCGTCAATGCCGGAGGCAGCCCGGACCTGCAGACCTACACCATTCTTACCTCGGTGCCCGGAGCCCTCGAGCCATTTAAGAGCGCGGCCACCGGTACCGATCCCACAAACGCCCTCGCGATCGCCGCTGCTCATTAGAGATAGCTGCTAGGGGATAGGAGTCACCGTCGCCGCGCGCCGGTGTGCCATCAGGTAGCCCAGCCGCGTCGTGCCGCTAATCAGAAGATTAATGCCCACCAGCGTTGCCAGCGCCCAATTCGAGCTCGAAGGCCAATGCGCAAGGATCAGAATTGCCAGAAGCACTGTCACGATGCCGTCAAATAGCATCCAGCCTGCACCCGGCAGAGCGCGTATCCCGAAATAAGCCATGATCTGCAGCACACCCTCGATCAGAAACACGATACCCAGCACGAAGGTGAACGATGCCAGAGCGCGTACTGGATGCATCAGGAAATAAATGCCGCAGATCATATACAGAATGCCGATCAGCGTCCGCCACAAATAACCGCCGAAGCTCCCCGCCTTGACCGCAAATATCAAGTGAAATACGCCTGCCGCGATAATCATGGCAGAAAACCAGATCGCGAGCCCAATGCCCGCTTCGAGTGGCAGTACGATCATCACCAGTCCTGCCAGAATCAGCAGAACGGCCCACACCATCGCCCCTCCTGTCCCGCGTCGCTTGACTACTATCTCGTTCGCCATGAACTCTCCTTACGCTTGAAGCAGAAGTGAATGGAGCGAAACCATCTTAGCGCCACGCCTGTTTCGCGCAACGCGAAATCTGCGGCCAACATACGGTTTCGAATCAGATTCCCTTAGCGTTGGATGAAGAATTCAGACCTGCCGCCGATGCTATTCTCTAACTGGAAAGCGGCTGAAGCTGTCTTGTTGCCCTCTTTCCGCGCGCATCATGGCGTATTCTCCCACGCACATCCTGTCTCGGCTTTCATGCCTCCTTCTTTTGCTGGCGGCGATCTCCGGCTGCGGACGCTTCTCCACCAAACCGCCTCCTGAGTACGTTTACGTCTCGGCCAAAGGCACCTACATGCGAGACCGTCTCGCAGCAGTCTCGAACCGCGTCGCCCAGGTCTCCAATGGACAAAAGTTGCTCGTTCTCGGACGCGCCCGCCGCTTCGTCAAGGTGCAGACCGAAAAGGGAGAGATCGGTTGGCTTGACGAGCGCGCCGTTATCGACCAGCAGACCTTCGACAAATTCAAGCAGCTCGCTGTTCAGCATGAGCACGATCCTGTGATCGTTTCCGCGGTTCTCCGCGATGACGCCTATCTGCACGTCACACCAGGCCGTCAGACCGATCACTACTACCTCATGCCGGAAAACACCAAGTTCCAGCTTCTGGCGCGTGCCTCCGTCCCCAAGCCCGGCCCGCCCCAGGCCCTCCCGGCTCCCAAACCCAAGGTGAAACCCGCCGCCGAAGCCGCTAAAGCTCCTGCGAAGGCCACTGACACACCGCCTCCGCCCCCCCCGCCTCCGCCGCCCGTTCTCCAGGATTGGTACCTGGTCCGCGACTCCCAGGGTCGTGCCGGATGGGTCTGGGCACACATGCTCGACGTGGATATCCCCAACGAAATCTCCGGCTTGGCCGAAGGTCAGAAATACGTCGGAGCCTATGTCCTGCGAACCGTGGACGACCCCGAATCCAGCTTTCCCAACGGCAAAGCCCCCGAGTACCTGGCCCTGATGAACTCCTGGAAGGAAGGCCTTCCCTGGGATTTCGACCAGGTGCGCGTCTTTACCTGGAACACCAAGCGCCACCGCTACGAAACCGCCTTCCGGCAACGCAACTTGCAGGGCTATCTGCCCGTCACTGTCGGCAGTGATGTCTTTAACAAGCAGACCGAGCCGGTCTTTTCCTACCGGGTCTCCACCAGCGATGACGTTGCCATCGACCCGGACACCGGTTCAGCCCACCCTGCCAACCTGGAGACTGCGACGTATCGTATGGAAGGCGTGCTGGTTAAGAAGGTCGAGCCTCCTTCAGCCACACCGGCTCCGGCGCCAACACCAGCCAAATCTGCCGCTGCTCCTGCAAAGGAGAAGAAGAAGCACAAATCCGAGGCCAGACACAAAAAGCATCACTAGCCGCCTCCGGCCCTCCACGCACCCGGAAAATTGCATCTCAAATGCCGGGCAGTGCTGAACTTGTACGCGTGTACACGGCTTCTCGTGGCCCTTCCGGAGCCGCAAAAACGCAAATACGAGGTGAACCTGTTGCCTAAGGTATGTTGAACCCCGTATGGTGATGTTATTCACAAAGGCGGCATCGGGGGGCCGTGCCAAGCGCCGATGCTGAATTTCGGTTCCACTTTGGATTTGTTAAAACCTGAAGACTGGCAGCAAAGGGAGATCGGCAATGGACAACAAGCCGGCGCAGAATATTCAGGACACATTCCTGAATACAGTTCGCAAGGATAAGACTCCGATCACCATTTATCTGGTTAGCGGAGTCAAGTTGACCGGTAAGATCCGGTCATTTGATAAGTACTCCGTGCTCCTCGAAAACAACAGCCAGGAGCAATTGATCTTCAAGCACGCAATCTCTACAGTCGTCAGCAGCCGCTCGGTGCTCCATAGTGAGCATCGTCCCTTGAGTTCAAGCGCCGCGTCTTCCCCACACGCCCCAGCGGCATCCTCGGCAGCGACCTCCGGTCAGGACGGTGGTTCCTGAGGTTGTTTCGGCATCAGTGAAGAACGGGCTCGCGGCTGGAACGAATTATGCAAGGTCCAGCCGGTGTGCTGCGTTCACTAATAGCCGCCACTGTAAGAATTTTTCATCGCATTGAGTACAGTTCGTCAGTCCGTCCCGGAACGCGCTTTGCTCGTTGCCGTCGATTTCACCGGGCAGCGCCGGCCGCTCACGCGAACTGCCGCCCTCGCACGCAATGCGGCGCTCGCTAGCGCTGCTCTCGCGGAGGGCCATGACGGCTTGGAGTCCTCCGAGCCAAACCCCGCCGGCTCTGCCGCGGTCAACCTCGACGCATCGCTCGAGGAGTTTCGCGAGCTGGTCATCTCGGCGGGAGCACGCATCGCTGGTGAAGTCATCCAGCGCAGACCGAAAGCCGATCCCGCCACCCTCATCGGCAGCGGCAAAGTGCAGGAGCTGGCTGGCATAGCCTCATCGGCCCGAGCCGAAGTCATCCTCTTCGATCACGACCTGACGCCGACGCAACTCCGCAACCTCGACGATGCACTGCCCTGCAGAGTCGTCGATCGCACCCAGCTCATCCTGGACATATTCGCGAGCCATGCCCGGACCCGTGAGGGTCAGTTGCAGGTTGAGCTGGCGCAGCTCGAATACATGCTGCCGCGCCTCACTGGGCGCGGTTCAGCCATGTCTCAGCTTGGTGGCGGCATTGGCACCAGAGGCCCTGGCGAAACCCAGCTCGAAACCGACCGCCGTCGCATCCAGCGCAGGCTCCAGCATCTACGCCAGGAGATCGAGGGTGTCCGCCGCATCCGAACTCAACAGCGCCAGAGAAGGGAATCGGTTCCCGTCCCAGCGGTCGCGCTGGTCGGTTACACCAACGCCGGCAAGAGCACGCTCTTCAACGCCATGACCGACGCCGGAGTGCTCGAGTCGGCGCGCATGTTCGCCACCCTCGATCCCAAGCTGAAAGCAATTGTCCTGCCCAGCCGCCGCAAGGTTCTGCTTTCCGACACTGTGGGATTCATTCGCAACCTCCCGCACACCCTCGTCACCTCATTCCGAGCCACCCTCGAAGAAGTGCAGAAGGCCGAGGTGCTGGTGCATGTCCGCGATGCCGCGAGTCCCATGCAGGACGAGCACAAAGCCGAGGTAGAAAAAGTGCTCGGTGAGCTCGACGTCCTCTCCAAGCCCCGGATCGAAGTGCTGAACAAGATCGATCTGCTGCCTCCCGCCGAAAGGGAGGCCCTCGAAGCCGCCGACGCGCCGGCAGTCTCCGCGAGACTCGGCTGGGGCGTCGACAAGGTATTGGCCCGAATTGATTGCGCCTTGGTTGCGGATCCAATCGTCGAGCAGCGCTTCAGTATCCCGCAGTCGCAGGGCAGCGTACTGGCTGCGCTTGGTGCTGGCGCTCTGATCCGCCACCGCGAATTCATCGGCAACACCGTCTCGATGACCGTAGCTGGGCCTGCATCGCTGCTCGGGCGCTATCGCCAGTACCGCATCGACTCGAAGTCCGCTCATGCCCAGACGTAAGAATGGGCCGGACGTAGGGGAGCAGAGGTAGGTCCCAAACATCCGGCCCATTGGACCCTGGACCGGGTCATAGGTGATACTGTTAAGTGTACGCCGGAGTGACGGCGAGTCAAGGTAAATTCAAGGCCCTGTTCTCCACCCCAGTTCGTGGGGGATAAGCCGTTTGCGCGCATTGACATCGCATTTTCACCTCTGCTAAAACCAAAGGTTCCGCGATACCTTCCAGTTAGCTTCCAACCGCGACCGTCGGCTAAATCATGGTAGATGAACTTCTGCGTCAACTCGGCGATCTTGCGCTCGGCTCCATACCGACCATCATCATCTTTGTTTTTCTGGTGATCGCTTACCGTTTTCTTCTATACAAGCCCCTGATGCTGACCCTGGCCGAGCGCCGCGAGCGCACTCTGGGAGCTGTCGAGAAAGCCAAGGCCGCGATCGCCGCTGCCGACGCCAAGAGCCAGGAATACGAGGCCAAACTCCGCGCTGCTCGCGCCGAGATTTTTCACCGCCGCGAACAGCGTCTGCAAGAGTGGAACGCCCAGCG
>Ga0335085_10017291_pt1 | contig 10396 bp, 9 predicted proteins | sample Lox_Sample_45_FD_206712 | JGI IMG/M metagenome (GOLD analysis project Ga0335085, IMG submission 206712) | Soil microbial communities from Loxahatchee National Wildlife Refuge, Florida, United States - Lox_Sample_4.5 | ecosystem: Environmental > Terrestrial > Soil > Wetlands | place: USA: Florida...
TAGGCGTACCTGGCGGGGAACACGCAAGCGATAATCCACGCGCACCGGCGTATCGAGGCCGGAGGGATAGAGGGTGTGGAACGCCACTCCCTGTCCGCTGGTTTGCACCGCCACCTGCACGTCATCCAGTTGATCGGTGGGAGCCTTGCTGCGAATGGCGACAGTGGCCTCCACCTCCGCGCGGTCCCATCCCTCTACCAACACGCTGCCGTGCACGTTGACAACGGAGACCTGGCCGCCGGGCAAAAGTGCAAAGCGTTTCTCCCAGACGCGCTCCGCTCCTCGCGCCGGCTGGACCCAGGCGCCCAGGACTATCAGAACCGGGAGAAGCAGGGGAAGCCGGAATTTGGAAGGCTTAAAGCGCCGGGCGAAACCCCAAAGCCGCGAGGACCATGTCGCCTCCCGCCTCGCCAATTCCGGTTTTCGATTTTCGATCGGGGCGTTGGGATTTGCGATAATCTGCCGTTCGTGCTCACTGGTCATGATCGTCCTCCTCCCCCTCCTGTTGGCGTTGCCGGCGTTCCTTCTCTTCATCCTGGGCGCGGCGGCTCTTCTCCGTGCGCCGTTCCTGCCACGCCTTCCAGTTGGTATCCTCGCGCTGTTGCAGTTCCCGCAGCGAGGCATCATCGATCTTGCGAATCTCGATGTTCCCCGCCACCGTCCGAATCCTCAACACATCTCCACCGCCATTCAAAGACCCGTGACCACGCAGCGTGGAGGCCGCCAATTCTCCCTTTTCGTCCTGAATGTTCAGGGGGAAATCGGATTTGATTTGGCGTCCGGCGGAGGTCTCAATGGCCGCATCGATGGTCAGGGGAAGGTTGGTCGGCAGATAGACAAAAACGTCTCCCATGCTGGTTTGCAGTTGGGAGGGCCCAAAGGTTTTCTTGGTGCTGTTGAATTCCGCCAGGATGCGCCCGGCCGCTGTAGAGGCGCGGACAGCGCTGGCGATTTCGATAAGGTCTATACTGCCCCCCGCCGTTTCCGCTACTACGCGCCCGCGTGCGCCCTGCAGCCGGATGCTGCCCCCGGCGGTCTGGGCTTTCACAGTGCTGCCCGTGGGACCGATCTGGATTTGCCCGCCCGCGGTTTGCGCCAACACCTGTCCATCGGCGCCGCCCACCACGATATCACCGCCGGCAGTTTCCGCTTTCAGCTCTCCACCCACTATACCGGTGAGGATTTCTCCCCCGCTGGTTTCGACCATGGCATCGCCGTGTACGTCACCAATATGAATGGCGCCACCCGCGGTGCGTGCAGCCAGCTCCCCGCCGACTTTGCCGAGGGATATGCTGCCCCCGGCCGTTTCAATGCGCGCCCCACCGGAGATATCGGACGAGCGCACATCGCCGCCTGCCGTGATCAGACGGACTTCGCCCTCCAGCGGCGAGGCCACCGAGATGTCCCCCCCTTGGGTTTCCACATCCAGGTTATAGTGCTGGGGCACGGTGATTTGAAATTGCACGTGGAAGTTCGTGCTGTGCCGGACACGAGGAGGCGATTGGCTGCTGAGGTAGACGCTCCCCGCCTCGGCCGAGCGTGCGGTGAGCTGGAACTTGTCAAACATCTGCCGAGCCTCGGCTTCATCCGTGGTGTAGGCGCGCAGGATCACCACGCAATTCACCTTCTCGCCCGGAGCAGGAAGAATGGTGACCCCGCCATTGTCCGCTCGCAGCAGCAATCGGGCGCCGGCCTTCACCGGGGCCTCAAACTCCGAGCGCTGCTCCCAGGTGTGCCCGCGCCGCACCGGGGCGCCCTGCTTCACTGAGGAGACGTCCAGCGCCGCCCCCGGCAGGGCCACGAGAAAAGCTAAGATCGCGAATCGGTATATCGAGTTCGTTTGCATGGGAGAGGTGGAATCCTCACTTCTCTAATTTCATGACAGCATTGGCACACTTCAGACGGACATAGGGATTGCGGTCGGTGGCGGCCAGGTGCTCCAGAGCCTGCGCCGTGGACTCATCGCAACCTGCCTGCTCCGTATGATGGATCAGGGCGTCGACGGCCGCCACGCGCACACCCGGGTTGGTATCGTGCTCGAGCGATTCAAGTAAAGCCGTCCGCACATCGCCGCTGGATTGCATATTGCAAACGGCTTCCAGCGCCTCCAGGCGCACTCCGGCATTGGGATCGTGCCGCATGGCATAAATCAAAGCCTGGCGAATATTGGGATTGTCGGCGTGGGCGCGCAGAGCATCCAGCGTATCGCGGCGGATACCGGGGTTGTCGTAGCTCTTAACCGCGTAGACGAGGACCTGTTGAATGTTCGGATCGTCCAGTGAGCCCTGAAGGGTGACGCGCCGTTCCGCATCCATGGTAATCTTCACGCCGCCAGTCTGGGGGTCGGGGGAAATGCTGCTGATGCCGCGGATGCGCACATTTTCCAGATCGGTATTACCCACGCTGGCGGCGCCGATGTCCGGCACGCTCTGGGTCAACCGCCCGGCGTGCGGACGCAGCCCCCAGCCTAAGCCGAAACCGCACAGAAGCAATGTCAGCGCCAGGGCAAAGCCGGAGGCGGGTTGAAAGCGCAAAATGGGCCGGCCATCCCACAGGGCGCGCCAGCCGTGCTGGTAGCTCTCCACCTCCGCGTCCAGGGCCATGCGCGCTTCCGCAAGCAGCGCCGCACTGGCCTCCACGGCGGGCCGCTGGGCTAGAACCTGCTGGAACCGCTCCAGCTTTTCCTGCTCCGCGCGGCAAACGCCGCAGCCCGCAAGGTGCTCCTCACACGCCGCCTGCTCCCAGTTGGAAAGCTCTCCGTAATGGAGAAGTGGAAGGTATTCCGCCATCTTTTCGCAATTCATCGTTCCTTCTCCCCGCGTCGTTTCCTGTCGGCATGGGCGCGAACCGCTTTAGAGTGCGGTAGCAGCAGCTACCGCCTTTCCTCACCTGTCCGATAGTACATTGCAGGATGAAGTGAAGGCAGAAGGCGGTGGCTGCTGCTACCGCAGTCCAAGGCGCCTAAGCCAAATCACCCAATTCCATCCGCAATTTCTGGGTGGCGCGAAATAGACAGTTCTTGGCCGTCTGTTCGCTGGTATTGCAAATCTCCCCGATGGCCCGCAATTTCAATCCCTGGTAGTGCTTTAATTCGAAGACCAGGCGTTCTCGGGGGTTCAGCCGGTCCAGCGCCGCCTTAATGCGTTGGGCAATTTCCTTGGAGTGGGCGGCGCGCTCAGGGTCAAGGTTGGGCCGGTCGTCCGGTACGGTTTGCAGGAACTCCACTTCACCTTCGGCAGGCTGCGGAGTCGGGACTTCTTTGCGGGTCTTCTGCCGCCGCATGTGGTCGAGGCAAACATTCATCACCACGCGATAGAGCCAGGTGGAGAACTTAGCCTCCGACCGGAAGTGGCGAATCGATCGGTATACCTTCAGGAATGCCTCCTGATACAAGTCGCGGGCTTCTTCCGGAGAGCCAACCACTTGCAGCGCCAGCCGCAGAACGTTCTTGTCGTAAAGACGGACCAAGGTCTCGAAGGCGGAACGGTCCCCTTCCTGGGCACGCCGGATCAGGGAGAGCTCGTCAGCCTCGCTGATCGGCGACGCGTGCACAGAAGCTTTGCCGGCGAACTCCAAGCAGGTGCCATCCATCGCGCGAAGGTTCAAACCTCTCGCTTATTTTAGACGCTCTTCGGACAAAAAGGTAAGCGGGAAGAAGATGGGTTGTTGCGAGACCACGAGGAGGCTTTACCGAATGCCTACGCGGAAGCTACAAGCATCCCGCAGACCGGACGAAGCAGGGATTAGATTTGCAGTCGCCGTCATGGAACCTAGGTGTGATCGTCATGACGCCGGGGTAGGGCTTGCTGCCCCGCCCCGGCAGGCCATCGGCCCGACGAAGGAGCGTACGGTCAGCCGCGCAATCCCTCGAAAAGCGGAGGGGGGATCAAAAGACCCGCGCCTCCGCGCTTATCGCTGATTCTGTGAGAGCTTTAGGTACACGTTGGCAGCCCTGTAGAATTTCTGAGTCAATTTTGTGTGTTCGGCTGAGGATGTAAAGCCCTTCAGCATTTCATAGTTCTCAAGCGCCTTTCGAGCTGCGAGCATACTAAGCTTTGCGGACTCAATCATACTGGGAGAACCGGATGGAATCATAGGAGGTCCAATTCGGGTGTGAATGGATACATACGAGCCTTCCGGCGATTACCAATAAACCGTAGGAGACCATTACCGTCACCGTCGCGTCTGTGCAATTCTGCTCATTTGCGCATTTTTTTGCCGTCAAGGAGCGGCACACCTCGACTATCTTTACCCGCCGGTAAACCGATGGGTGGTGCAGACATTGGCTTCTATGCCTGCGACCTGAGCTGTCGCGCTGCGACGTCGCCCGCCGTTCAGCGGAGGAGGGTCACACCGTCCCCTACCGCCTCGACTCCGGCGAGGAAAGATGTTATGCTCCGCCACTATCCGGGAATCATTTCCCCGCGCCCGAACCCGCCCGGCGCACGCTGTTTTCGGCGGAGCGGAATTCGAAGGGGGCGTCTGCGGAGCCCGTCTCGGAAGGGTAAGGGCATGCCACGGCGTGCCCGTTTGCTGGTAGATTTCATTGCGGCTTTTGCGGACCCTATTATAGATAGAAAAGGAGGGAGTTCTGATGGCTCAATTCTGCACAAAATGTGGCAACCCTCTACCGGAAGGGATGAAGTTCTGCACCGGTTGTGGAGCAACGCTCGGCGGGCCGCCTGCCCCCGCCGCTCAGCCTGTGGCGCCCTTGGCGCCAACTCCGGTTTCTGTTACGCCCATGGCGCAATCCCCAGCAATGCCCGGGGTGGCGCCGGCGGCCGGAAAAGGTAGCCCCGTCTTAAAAATCGTCCTTATTGTTCTTGCCGTACTGGTGTTCTTCGGCCTTTTGAGCGCCGGGGCCTGCGTCTATCTGGTTTATCGCGCCAAACAGAAGGTGAAGCAGTTTGAGCGGCAGGTCCAAACAACCTTCCCATCGTCCGGTGGAACCCGGGAGGTCCACGTTTATCCCCAAAGCCCGTCCGCGACGCCCAGCCAACCCAGCGGGCCCGTCATTGACCTGGGGGTTCCCGTCTATCCCGGAGCGACTCCGTCATCAGCCGGGACGACCATGAACATGGGGAATGGGGCCGTCAAGGTGCAGGAGTACAATACTGGCGACTCCGTAGAGCAGGTGACTGCCTTCTACAAGGAAAAATTCGGGCCGGGCGCTATGGTCACGCAGCGGGCCCAGGAAGCCGTTGTGCAACTCTATGGATCGAATGGGATTGTGAGCGTTACCATCACCCAGGATAGTAGCCTGGGAAAAACTAAATTTACCATTTCCAGCATTGGAAAGTAGCGGCGCCCTTCGGCCTTTTTTCTCGCCTCTGATCGAGAGATGCTGATTGGGGGGAGGGGGGCAGACTTGGTTCAACGCCTATTGGGCAGCGGTGCGAAGCCCTCGAGGATTCTTATGAGTAACCATTTCAGGTTCATGGCTGTGTTGATTGTATCGATCGCATTTGTCGGCCCGTTGCGGCTTTTGGGGCAGGCGGGCAACCCGGCCGCTCCCCCTTCGCCGCCGGCTACTCCTCCGGCGGCTCCTGCGTCGCCACAGGCCACACCCGGAGCCGCTCCCACAGCGCCCGCGGCGGCGCCAGCCGCACCTGCCGCCAGTGGCAACCCCACGGTAGCCCTCTTGAAGCAGGGGCACACGGAAAGCGTGCGGGCCAAGGCGGCGCAGGATTTGGGCAAGCAGGGCGATGTTTCCACCATCCCCGCCCTGACCGATGCTCTGAACGATCCCAGTCCCAAGGTTCGGCGCGAGGTGGTGTTGGCGCTTGCCCAATTTCACTTGCCGCTGGTTTTGCCGCCCCTTGAACAGGCTGCCAAAGACGTGGATGACGGCGTGCGCATTGCCGCCGTTCAATGTTTGACGGGATATTACTCGGGCGTGCTGCCGAAATCAGGCATTACGGGGTTTATGAGCAGGAACTGGCAGCGCGCCACCAGCCACTTCCAGGTGGACGACACCAAGGTTGACCCGGGCGTGGCGGTTGACCCCACCGTCGTCACCACGCTGATTGGGGTGATGAAGGATACCCGCTCAAACTCCGCCTCCCGCGAAGCTGCCAAGGCGCTGGGGATTCTGCTGGCAAAACCCGCGGCTCCCGACCTGGTGGCGGCAGCGCATTCTTCCGATACGGATTTGGCGCGCGAGGCTTTGAACGCCCTTTCCAAAATCAAAGATATTGATTCCGGTCCGAAGCTTGTTGACCTGCTGGACTCCCCCAATAAGGACGTGAAACGCGACGCCTGCGTGACGCTGGGCATCCTGCGCGCAAATGAGGCTTTGCCCAAGCTCCAGACCATTTTCCAGACGGACTCCGACGAAAAAACCAAAGTGGCCGCCATGCAGGGCCTGGCATATTTGGGCGACAAGGTCACCGTGCCCATCTTTACCAAGGCCTTGTGGAATGAGAACAAGGACATCCGCCAGGGGGCGGCCGAGGGATTAGCGCGCGCCGCCGACCCCACCAGCCGCAGCGAATTGGAGAAGGCAGTCACCGCCGAAAAGGATTCGAGCGCCAAGCTCGCCATGCAATTCGCTCTTACTGCCTTGGGAAAAGAAGATGCCTTGAACGACATGGTGAGTGAGTTAAGCTCCAAGATTCGGGGCGATGTGGCCAGCGCCTACTTGATCGAGCTATCCCGCAATCCGGCGTTCCTGTCCAAGCTCTATCCCTATTTGCAGAGTCCGGACAATGCCATTCGCCGACGGATCTGTATCGTGTTGATGTATAGCGGGGACCAAGGCAGCCTGCAGCAACTCGACCGGCTGGAGCACGATTCGGACAACGATGTGGCGGCGGCAGCACTGCGCGCCAAACGCGCCATTCGCACTCGTCTGGGCACAGCGGCGCCGCCGGCAAAGTCGTGAGGAGCTTCCCTCCCCCTTCGCGGAGGCGGGTGGGAAGGTTACCTGTGATAGAATAGTGCCGTTACTTCAAACCAAGCTAAAGCAATGGGACCCGGCATGACACCCTCCATGACTCAGAAGGCCAGTGATTCCAAGGCGCGCGGGGTCGAGTTGAAACTGGCGCACAGCCCGGATTCCGACGACGCTTTTATGTTCTATGCGCTGGCCACCCGGAAGCTCCCCACCCAGGGCTTGGCATTCAAGCACGTCCTTGAGGATATCGAGACCTTGAATCAGAAAGCGCTGGAGGGAGTCTACGATATCACGGCGGCATCGTTTCACGCCTATCCCTACCTTGCGGACCGTTACATCCTGCTGCCGTCCGGGGCCAGCTTCGGTGAGCGGTATGGACCCATCGTGGTGGCGCGCTCCAATCCGGGCGCGAAGGGTTTGCGCGGGAAGCGCATCGCGGTTCCGGGGAAGATGACCACTGCTCATTTGGTTCTGCAGCTCTACGAACGCGAATTTGAGCCGATCTTTACCCCCTTTGACCGGATTCTGGAAACGGTGAGCCAGGGCGGTGCGGATGCCGGTGTGATCATCCACGAAGGCCAGTTGACTTATGCCGAATCGGGCTTGAAGAAGATCGTCGATCTGGGGGAATGGTGGCATCACGAGACGTCGCTCCCGCTGCCGCTGGGGGGCAATCTGATTCTCCGCTCGCTGGACCGACGCACCACTCTCGCCGTAGCCAAGGTGCTGAAGGCCAGCATTCAGTATGCGCTTGACCACCGGGAGGAGGCGCTGAACTACGCCTTGCAATTCGGGCGCGGCCTCGATTCCTCCACGGCCGACCGCTTCGTCGCAATGTACGTCAACGATTGGACGCTCGATTACGGTGAGCGCGGCCGCCGGGCGGTGCAGACCTTGCTTGACCGCGGCTTCGAAAAAGGCGTGCTGCCCACGCAGATCCAAGCGGAATTCGTAGAAGAGTGAGGCAGGTAAAAGCGAAAAGGACAAAGGGTGGGACCCCGGGCTCTTCAGCGTTTGCTCTATCCGGGGAGGCAAACGACAGCCTGCGGGTTTTAGCCTTTATCCTTTTGACTCTGTCCCTTGACCTTTGCCCTTCGCGCTGAGCCCTTATCAGAGTAATGTCAACTCAAACTTCTCGCCCACGCGTCTCTTACACCTCGACCCAGAAGAAGATGATCTTCGCGCTCGCCAGCATGGTGGGAATGCGAATGCTGGGGATCTTTCTCGTCTTGCCCGTTTTCACCCTTTACGGACTGCAATTCACTTCCTCCAAGTTCCTGGTCGGGTTCGCTTTCGGCGCCTACCCGCTGGTGATGGCGATTCTGCAGATTCCCATGGGCCGGCTGTCCGACCGCATCGGACGCCGACGGGTATTGGTAATGGGCATGACGCTGTTCAGTGTGGGGTCGTTCCTTTGCGCCCTCCCCCCGCTATTTCCTCATTCCTGGCAGATCTGGGAACTCATTATTGGGCGGTTGGTGCAGGGCGGCGGCGCCATCATCTCCGTCGCATTCGCCACCGTGGCCGATTACATTGAGCCGGAGCAGCGCTCCACCGCCATGGCTTTGTTGGGGATTCCCATCGGTGCGTCATTTGCGGTGGGAATTGTCATTGGTCCCATTCTGGCGGGATGGTTTGGCACCGCTTTTCTGTTCTGGCTGACGGGTTTTCTGGGCCTGGGCTCGGATTTCCTGTTAGTCCGCTACCTGAAGGATGAGGTTCCCCCTCAGAAGGCTCCCGCTCCATTGGCGGAAATCATGTCTCATCTGTCACTCGTCGCTTACGCCCTCGGCGGGTTTCTGATCAATTTCTTCTCTTCGACATTCTTCTTCCACTTTCCTCTGATCGCCACAGGCCAGCACCACTTGAAAATGACCCAGTACTACATGCTGCTACTCCCGATGATCCTGGTCAGCGGCTTGACCATGTTTGGGTTTTCTCGGGGGGCGGACAGAGGTTGGGGGCGCCCCCTCTCCGCCCTCGCCTACTTGATCTTCATCCCCAGCTTCCTGCTCCTCTTTGAACCGGCATGGTTGGCCCAGAACCCCGCAAGTTTGTTTCCGGTAATCCTGGCAGGCACACTTTTCTACATCAGCTTCACGGGGTTAGAACCGATTCTGCCCAGCCTGGTCAGCGAAGCCGCTCCGGGGGCATCCTATGGAACTGCCCTGGGCTTTTATAACTCTGTGCAGTTTCTCGGAGGCGCCGTGGGAGGCCCCTTGGCCGGTTATTTGGCCAACTTCCCGCCGGATCGGACGATGTTTACGATGTTGGCCGCTGCCGTCGTCGGATTTGTCATGATGGCCGCCACCAAGACACCCACACGGAGCGAAATTCCTCAGCCCAGGGGCGATCTTTAGGCGCAATTCCCGAAGCGCCCTAATTATTCCATGCCCTCGAGCCCCGCTGCTCCCGCCAACTATTTGCAAGCCTCTACCGGAACCGAAATGCCCCGTTTTGAATCAGATGGTTGATCGAAAATCGTGCCAATCGCCGCGGGTTCGGGTGGAGTGTGCGTGTTTTGGGTTGGCCGGGGGCACTGTTGCGATTTCCAACAGTATCCGCGATTTGGTAGGGAACTTGCGTGACCAAGCTATGCACGACGCCGAAATGGGCAAAATGTCGCACCTAAAAGGAGAAGGCAAGCTGAACCGCCAGGACGTGAGGGAGTAGAAGACTTCCGTCCGATCTGCTTTTTGGGCTGCTCAGACCGCGCCGAATTCGAATCATGCCAACGCCGAACGAATTTGACCTCGCTCGACAAAGGGTTTTGGAAGCCGAGAAGGAACTGAACGAGTACTGCCGCCAGCATTTTGTCAATCTTGATCAAATGAAAAGACTTACTGCCGCAGTGCGATCCGCAAGAGCGGAATTCGTCGATAGTGTGGCTTCCCTCTTCCCGGATGTCCTCAAGCGCACATCTTAACGCCGTGGGCTACTGCCGTGAGAACGGTGTGGGGTGACCCAAGAATCGCTCAATCGCGATTCTTGGGAACGAGTGGCGGTTAGCATCTTCTGGGTGTGTTGGTGTAGAATCGGGCGGCATGAAATCTAAACGTGCTACTGCTTTTTCCGAGGATCTCCTCCAACCATTGGGTTTCCCGGGTTTTCCTGATCACCTCATCCGAGGTTTCCACGCTATGCCCTCCAAGGGTCAAGGAGCAAGGCTCCTGTGGGTTCAAAATCGGCGGTGTCTCGCGTCATGACCTGAAGGCCGTGATGAAGCGCGGTAGCGGCAATTAACCCATCCGTGGCGCTCACCGAGCACCCCGCCCTCTGCGAGCGGGCGGTGAGTTCTCCCCAAAGGCGGCAGATATCGCGGTCAACAGAGAGGATCCGATCACGATAGTCCCTCTCTAGGGTGTTCAGCCAGCTTGCCAGGGCATGCTTTCTCGGGCTTTCAGGCAGGAGTGAAATCCCCTTCAGGATTTCGCCAATGGATATGACGCTCATAAAAAGTTCTTCTTCAAGGTGGGCCGCCACGGCGCGGCGCACCCCGGG
>Ga0335085_10017292_pt1 | contig 10395 bp, 7 predicted proteins | sample Lox_Sample_45_FD_206712 | JGI IMG/M metagenome (GOLD analysis project Ga0335085, IMG submission 206712) | Soil microbial communities from Loxahatchee National Wildlife Refuge, Florida, United States - Lox_Sample_4.5 | ecosystem: Environmental > Terrestrial > Soil > Wetlands | place: USA: Florida...
CACGCCCCGCCAGTCCACCTGGAACAAGAGGTAGAGCAGCGGCGCCGCCAGGTAGAACAGCAGCACTCCGCCCAGCAGGGCAAAGGGCAGGAAGCCGTATTCCATCCGGCGTCTCATGGCGAACGTGTCCCCTGGATCAAGGGCTTCAACTCCGGCGGCAGCGCCGACGCGTCCCCGGTCAGCGACAAAGGGACCGCCCGCAGCCCCGCCTTCTCCAGCAGGGCCCTGGCTTCGGCCGAGCCGAGGAAGCGCACGAAGGCGATGGCCCCGGCAGGGTTCTTGGCGGGATTGAGGAGCGCCACCGTGAACAGCGTAGGCGAGCCCGTGACCTTCAGTCCCTTGGTGGTGGTGACGGAGTGGGCGGCGTAGAGCGCAGCGAAGCGAGGGTCCCCCTGGTTGATCTCGCCGGGCAGCGCGATGTAGGGGATGCCGTGCGCCACCACCTCGTGGCGATAGAAGATGCCGGCGTCGAGCTCACCCGATTCCATGCGGATGAGCAATTCGGGCTCGGGAAAGATCTGGCCGGGGTTGCCGGGCGGGCCCAGCAACGCCGCCAAGCCGGGTCTCTTGTAGTACTGCTCGGCGAGCTCAAAAAGGAAGAGCGTGCGATAGCCCTTGGGATCGAGATTGGGGTCGGTGCGGCCAAGCTTGACGCCAGGCTTGGCCAGCACGTCATACCAGGGCAGCTTGCCGGCCTGCGCCTGCTCGAAGAGGTCGCGGAAGCGGCTGCGCGGGTTGTAGCCCAGAACCAGTTCGCCGGAGGCGAAAGTGAGGTACCAGCTCTCGAAGCCGCCGTTCGCCGGCCCCAGCAGGATGCGATCGTTGACCGCCGGGTCGGCGGAGATGAAGACATCGGGAGCGCGCAGGCGATCGTGGATGGCGCGGGCGGCGCCCACCGAGCCCTGGCCCTCTCCCTGGTAGTGGTAGCCGGTGGCCCGCTCGAAGGCCGGGCCCACGCTCTTCTCCATCACGGCGCCCAGCGAGCCGGCATAGAGCACGGAAACGTCGCCCTTCTCACCTTCCGTCGCGCCTGGGGCGCTGAGAACCAGCAGGGCAAGCCAGGGCAGGAGCCAGAGCGTTCTCATGGCAGCACGTAGCGCAGCGACACGTACGACATGAACAGATGAGCGTTCTTGGGCGCGCCCGCTGCGACAAACCAGGGCGCGCGCGTCAGGTATGACCACTGCGTGACGAGTTGCAGGGCCCCATACTCCCGGTTCCTCCAGAAGGTCTGTGTCCAGTCCAGCGTCGCCTCCTGGATGGCCCGGTTCGCGGAGTTCGGCGAATTGGGTCCGCCGAAACCGATGCAGGGATGGAAGGGAGCCACATCTCCCGCATTGCAGGGGATGGTGGTGATGACGGGGGAGGTCACGTCCTGGAACGCGTTGCGTTGCGCGTAGACTGCTCCGTAATACACGCCCAATTGCGTGTTGGCCCAGGGCAGGAATTCGAGACCGGTGAACACCCCGCCGGAATGGACTTTGGAGATGTCGACGGTAAACGTGGCCGGACCCGTCGGAACGGGGACGATGACCGCCTGCGGCGCCAGTCCGGTGAGGTAGCGGCCGATCCCGTTGCCCCACAGCACGCTGCCCACGAACCGGAGATCCCGCCCCTGCGCGTCCCGGAAGAGATCGAAGTTCAGCCCGGCCTCGAGGCCGCCGCCGACGCTGGAGTGCGAGGTGAACTCAGTTCCGCCGACCGGAAAGTCCGTGACCTTGACGGTGGTCAGAAGGCCTCCGGCTTCAGCGTGGAAGTTCCGCCCTGCAACAACGTTGTCGTACGCGACCTTGGTCGCCACATCGGGGGCCACATTGGGGGTCCCGGGGTTGTTGCCGGCATCGAACTGCGGCCCCAACTGGGCGTTGAAGGCGAAGGGGAAGATGACTTCGCCCGTGCCGACATACTGTTGGGGGTTGTCGACGGATGCTGCCCACACCACATGATCGTTGAAGTGGTACGCCACACGGAATTCTGCTGTGCGGGTGTAATAGGGACCAACGTGCGTGTTGCCGTCCTCGGAGTAGCCCAGCGTCAGGTCCGACGGCATGGGTGACACCCCAACCCGATTGGGCTCCAGCAACCCCCAGGTCTGGCCTCCCAGGAACTCCCACTTGCCTCGCTTCAGGTCCAGCCAGTACAGACGAAGGCGCGCGGTATGGCTGTTGCCGGTCACGAAGGTATTCGCCGGATCGTTGCCGTTAAAGTCGGCCTCCAGGTAGCCGGTTATGTCATTCTGGCCGAAGCTGGCATGGGTCTTCAGGGTCAAGCGGGAGTACTGGCCCGTAGCGCGGAACTCGGTGAGGTGTCCCTGGATCGTATTGCTGAAGGGAATGGAACCGAAGCTGGTCGAGGAAGCGTTCCCCGTGTTGGTGGTGCGGAAGACGTTTTCGAAGTCCACCCAGCCACCCGGGGTGAACTCCGCTCCGCCGATGCGGAAAGAAAGCGGGGATTCCTTGGCCTTCTCTTCGTCCGGCGCCACAGCGTCCCCGACGACCGCGCGGGCGGTGGCTTCGCTGCTGGAGGTGTGCAGAGCGGCATCGCTGACCTGCGGCGCGCTCCCCCCGGCCAACTGCCGGCGCAGAGCTTCCAACTCCTGCTGCTGCTGGTCGATCTGCTTCTGTTGCGCCGCGAGCGCGTCCTGCAGTGCCTGGAGCTGCTGGGGCGTCACCACGGCCGGCTTGGCTGGATCGGCGGGTGGATCCTGGGTGGCCGGCCCGGCCTGGGCCAGCAGCACACCGGACAGCAGCAGGGTCAACAGGCAGGTTGCAACGAGCTTCATCGATTCTCCTCCTCTTACTTTCACACCCGCAGGATCATGACTTCGGTGGACTTGATGAGGGCGGCGACGGTCTCGCCCTTCTGGAGGCGCATCTCGCGCACCGCGTCGGCGGTCACGATGGAGGTGATGTGCTGCCCGCCGATGGAGAGCGTGACCTGCGCCATCAGGCCGCCGACCCGGATGTCGACCACCCGGCCCACCAACTGGTTGCGCCCGCTGATGCGGCGGAAGTTGCGACGCGTGCCCGCTCCCGGCTTCTCCCCGACGCGGTACAGGTAGCGGTCCAGCTCGGCCTCGGGGATGCGATGATGTCCGCCCGGCGTCTTCACGGTGCGCAGCTTGCCGTGATAGATCCATTGCTTGAGGGTGGGATAGCTGATGCCGAGCATCCGGGCCGCATCCCGCGGCCGCAGCAGGACCAGGTTCTTGCCCATGGCACCCTCCGGGACGACGTTATAGTGTGGTCGGAACGGATATGTCAATACGTTAGTATGCGAATCAGGGAGCGGGAGGACCCGCCATGTTGGGGGGCTTTCGCCCCGCCCAGCGAAGCGTTAGCATGGAAACAGAGCGCTCCCTGGTCCTGGCGGCTGGGGGCGCGACTTATGCCCTCCAGACGGGTTAGAACTAAGGTCTGGCCAGATCGGATCAGGGGTGTCCCAACTCCCCTGGCGAAGGATGCCATCTTGAAGCTACTGCAACGCCGCTGGTTACTGCTGCTGATCATCGCGCTGGTGGTCGGATTGACCGCCGCATTCTTCCTGAAACCCAAGAACGAAGTGCAGTACTTCACCACCAAGGCGGACCGCGGGGACATCCATCAAGTGGTGCAGGCGACGGGCACCATCAACGCCGTCATCACGGTGCAGGTGGGCTCCCAGGTCTCCGGCACGATCTCCAAGCTCTACGCCGATTTCAACTCCAAGGTGAAGCAGGGGCAGGTCATCGCCGAGATCGATCCCCGGCTGTTCCAGGGAGCGGTGCTGCAGGCGCGCGCCGATCTGCAGAATGCCAAGGCCAACGCCGCCGCCGCCAAGGCCAACCTGGAGAAGGCCCAGGCCACGGCGGTGCAGACCAAGGCGGACTATGACCGCACCGTGGTTCTCGCCCAGAAGGGCGTGATGAGCCAGCAGCAGCTCGACCTGGCCAAGGCGAATGCGGACACGGCGGAGGCCGCGGTCTCGGCGGGGGAAGCCCAGGTGGCGCAAGCCAACGCCCAGGTGGAGCAGAAGCAGGCCGCCCTCACCGTCGCTGAAACCAACCTGAACTACTGCACCATCCACGCACCCATCGACGGGGTGGTGGTGGCGCGCAACGTGGACGTGGGCCAGACCGTGGCTTCCTCCCTGCAGGCCCCCACCCTGTTCACCATCGCCCAGGACCTCACCAAGATGCAGGTCTACACCCAGACCGACGAGTCCGATGTGGGTCAGATCCAGATCGGGCAGCCGGCCACCTTCACGGTGGACGCCTTCCCCGGACAGATGTTCAAGGGCAAAGTCAGCCAAGTCCGCCTGAACGCGACGGTGGTGCAGAACGTGGTGACCTACAACACCATCATCGACTTCGACAACCCCGACCTGAAGCTCCTGCCCGGGATGACGGCGTACGTCAACATCCCGGTGGCCAACGCCATGGGCGTCCTCAAGGTACCCAATGGGGCCTTGCGCTACAAACCCGATCTGCCGGCCCAGGCCATCCGCGACCTCTATGCCAAATATGGCATCGACGTGGGCGGCGCGCGCAAGACGGGGACTGGTCAGGGTGGCGGGAGAGGGCAGGGCGGAGGCGCCGCCCAGGCTGGAACCCAGGGAGGGCGCGGGCAAGGAGCGGACCAGGGAGGCGGCCACGGGGCGGGCGCGGCCCCGAGCGAAATGCAGGGGCTGCAAGCCAGCGATACCGCAGTGGTCTGGAAGCTCCTGCCCGACAAGACGCTGCAACCGGTGAAGATCCGCACCGGCATCACCGACCACACCTTCACCGCACTGGCGCAAGTGTTGCAGGGCGACCTGAAGGACGGAGATCTGCTGGTGACGGGCTCGGCGACGACGGGCGGTCCCCCCTCGCTGGGTCCGGGCGGCCCACGACGCTAGCCGGCAGCGAAGGTCGCGGCCGAGCCGCCGGCGGGCCGCGGCCCGACGGCCTCCTTCGCCGGCCATCGTCTCCCGTCCCGGCCAGTTTCGGACGTTGCGCATTCTCGGAACCCATCACGGCGGGCCGCCGGCCCGCCGTATTTCTATCTGCGTGGAAGGAGAAGCTTATGTCGCGCTGCCTGTTGCGAGTCCTGGTGTCTGGTCTCCTGGCAATCGTGCTGGCGTCGCCCCTGGCGGCGCAGCAGCAGGAAAACTACGCCCAGTCGCGATCGCAGTTCCCTAACGTGCTGCTGCCCTATGGGCCGCGCATCGTGCCCCCGCCATCGCTGGCCAACACCCCGCGTATCGACCGGGTGATGCGCGACGGCAAGCTCTATCTGTCGCTGAACGACGCCATCGCCCTGGCGCTGGAGAACAATCTGGACCTGGTCATCGCGCGCTACAACCTGCCCATCGCCGACACCGACGTGTTGCGCGCCAAGGCGGGCTCGGGAGTGCGCGGGGTCTCCACCGGCGTGGTCCAGAACACGCCCGGGGGAACCGGCACCGGGATCGGGGCCACGGCGGGGGGAACCAGTGCCGGCGGGACCTCGGCCGGGGCGGGCGGGGCCGGGGCGGGCACGGCGGGCCTGGTCACTTCGACCACGGGGGTGGGCGCGAACATCGATTCCTACGATCCCATCTTCACCTCCAGCCTCAGCCTCACCCACGCCACCACTCCGCTCTCCAACGTGGTGACCAGCGGCACCGCCACGCTGCAGAACAACACCGGGGGCGCCAACTTCTCCTATGTCCAGGGGTTTCCCACGGGCACGCTGTTTTCGGTGGGCTTCAATAACTCCCGGGCCACCACCAACAGCCTGCGCACGGTGCTGAGCCCGGCGCTGAACTCCGGCTTCAGCGTGGGTCTGCGGCAGCATCTGCTGGCCGGCTTCGGCCTGGACTCCAACCTGCGCTTCATCCGCATCGCCCACAACAACCGCGAGATCGCGGACGTCGCCTTCCGCCAGCAGGTCATCGCCACCGTTTCGCAGATCGAGAACATCTACTGGAACCTGGTCGCGGCCTACGAGGACGTGCGGGTGCAGGAAGACTCGGTGAAGCTGGCGCAGAAAACGCTGGCCGACAACCAGGCCCAGGTGCAGGCGGGGACGCTGGCGCCCATCGCGGTCGTACAGGCCAAGAGTGACCTGGCCACGCGCCAACAGAACCTGATCGTCTCCCAAACCAACTTGCAGTTGCAGCAACTGCTGATGAAAAATGCCATCACCCGCAACGAGAAGGACTCGGTGCTGGCGGGGGCGCCGGTCATCCCCACGGACACGGTCAAGGTCCCGGCGACCGAGCCGGTGGTCCCGGTGGAGGACCTGGTCAACCAGGCGCTGGCCCATCGTCCCGAGCTGGCGCAATCGCGCATCGACCTGAAGAACCGGGACATCAGCAAGCACTCCGCGCGCAACGCCCTGCTGCCCACCCTGGACCTGGTGGCCAGCTACGGGGGCAGCGGGCTGGCGGGAGCCCTCAATCCCCTGTGCATCGCCAGCGGCTGCACCTCGGGCTCGATCGGGGGCTACAGCGACGCCTTCCACGCGGCCACCAGCGGCGACTTCCCCACTTACACGGTGGGCCTGACCCTCACCATCCCCATCCGCAATCGCAGCGCCCAGGCCGACCAGGTGCGCTCCGAGCTGGAATACCGGCAAGCGGAGGTGTTCATGCAGCAGCAGGAGAACCAGGTGGGGATCGAGGTGCGCAACGCCAAGTTCGCGGTGGAACAGAACCGCGCGCGGGTCGACGCGGCGCGCGCCGGCGTGGACCTGGCGCGCCAGACCATGGAGGCCGAGCAGGACAAGTACCAGGTGGGAGCTTCCACCACCACCCTGGTGCTGCAGACGCAGCGCGACCTGGTGCAAGCGGAGTCGAACCTGGTGGCGGCGGAGACGGCCTACGCGCAGTCGCGCGTCAACCTGGACCAGGTCACCGGCCTTACCCTGGAGCACAACAACATCGCCATCGATGATGCGGAGAGCGGGCGCGTCACGCAACTGCCGCAGGCGCCCTACGTGCAGCCGCGCCCGGACGTCGCCGTGCCCCCGAGCGGAGGCAACTGAGAGAAAGACCGTGGAGGGTAGAGCCTAACGGCCCATGGCGGCCAGGGTGCGGGCACATTCCGCCGCCAGCGGATCCTGGCCGGCGTTGCCGGCGAACTCGCGCAGCATCTGCTCACAGGCCTCGGAAGGGATGCGGCTCAACGCGCCCATGGCGACCCGGCGCACCGCCGGGTCGAGCGTGTCGTCGGCCATCACCGCGCCCAGCAGGTGCTCGGATTGAGGACCGGGAATGGCCGCCAGCACCTGCACCGCCAGCACCAGCAACCGGGTCTTGCCGTGGGAGTCGCGGAAGACGAAGCGCTCCAAGGCGGGCAGGCTGACCTGGTCCTTCAGGAAGAGAAGCTCTCCCAGCACGTCCTCCACCACCTGGTGATGCAGGTACGGTAGCCCTTCGGAGAGAACGGCAGCCCGGCCGGGATCGCGGCTGTCGAGGATGGCGGTGACCGCGGCCTTCTGCACCCGCTCGTTGGCATGGCGCAGCAAAGGGGCCAGGGACTTCAAGATCTCCGGGTCCTTCAGGTCACCCAGCAGCTTGCAGGCATTGCGCACCACGTACCAGCGCTCGTCGCTCAGGCGCTGGCGGGCGATATCGAGGGCGGGGGCGCCGATCTTGGTGATGAGGCGGATGAGGGCGAGGCGGTTGCCGGTGGTCTGCTCTTCCTCGAGCTGGCGGAAGACCTTCACGATGGCGGCGGACCCGGCGCCGCGCAGCAGGTCGGCGGCCAGCCGGGTGAAGGGGCGGTCGTCGCGCTTCTGCGTGAAGATCTCAATGACCCGCTCCACGGCGTTGGGAGTCAGCAGCGCGGCCAGGGTCTTGGTGCAGCACTTGGCGTGGGGGTCGGGAGCGCTGGCCACCAGCCGGTCCAGCGCCGCCGAGACGGCCTGGATCAATTCAAAGTCCTCGTAGAGGGCCACCGTCCGGCACAGGGCGATCACCGCATTGAGGATCTGCTGGTGGAGGAAGGGCTTGTCCGGCCAGCGGTTCAGGACGTCGCACAGGCGGACCGCCACGCCCTGCCAGAACTCGCTGCGCACCCCGGCCATGGTGCGCAGCAGGTCGGGGATGCGGCTGATCTCCTGCGGCTCGGGCTCCTCGGGCAGATCGAAGATGGTGAAGTAGTGGTTGCCGAGCTTGTTGGCGCTGTCCAGGTCGCCCTGCTTGATCAGTTCGGTGAGTAACTCCAGCAGATGGCGAAATTCGTGGACGTTGAGGTGCTGCGTCTGCAGCAAGCGCTCGATCTTTTCCTTGGGCGGGACCACGATCCAATGCAGTTCGTCCTGGATGCGCTCGTAGGTGGACTTGGGGATCTTGTAGTCCTTGATGATGGAGGCCAGCTTGCCGGCCAGGCGGCCGGCCGCTTGCGTGGCCTGCAGGCTGCGCAGGAGAACGCGGATGACCTCTTCCTCGACGATGACGGCATCCTGCCCGGTGGGCGCCGACACCAGGCGTTCCGCCGCCCACTTGACGGCCGTGTCCTCGATGATCTCCGCCGCCATTTGGTCGGGGGGCAATTGACGCAATTCCTCCCGCCGCGTCGGAGGGAAGGCCGAGAGCACGAACTCGGGGCGCATCTCGCGGATGACCCGTGCCAGTTCAGTGTAGGAACGCTGGGGAGCGTCCTTGGGATCGAGCATGCTGGATTCGAAGTAGCCTTCCACCATGCGCGTGATATTGTCGGGCCCGCCGGCGCCCACGGCTCCGGCGCTGCCGGGCGGGCCGATGGGGCTGCCCGTTCCGTAGCCGGGCAGAGGAGCTCCCATGGGGAGGCCACCGCCTCCGCCGCCCGGGCCACCCTCACCGGGGCCGTAGCCCTCGCCGCCACCACCGCCTCCGCCTCCGCCACCACCCCCTCCGCCCCCGCCACCGCCGCCGCCACCAAATCCGGGGCCGCCGCCTTCGCCGCCGCCGAAACCGGTTCCTGGGCCGCCGAAGCCGACACCGCCGCCACCGCCGCCGAAACCGACTCCTCCGCCGCCACCGCCGCCGAAGCCGACTCCGCCGCCTGACCCTCCTTCACCTGTCCCGAAGCCCTCCCCGCCGCCGCCACCAGGGCCGCCACCTCCTGGTCCTCCGCCCGGCCCTCCCCCGGGCCCCGGCCCCGCGCCGGCGCCGGTCTGGGACAGCAGCCACTCCATCTTCTCGAAGCCGGGCGTGCGCAGGTCGGAGAACGCCTTGGCCATGAGGTAGGATTCCGAGTCCATTTCCAGGATGGTGTCGCCGCTCTCGGTGCGGGTCTGGCTCTTGGCCGCGGGGAAGATGCGCATGAACTCGACCGGGTTCTGCTCCAGGTAGGGCAACAGCCCGCCCGCCTCTTCAATGGCCTTGGGGCTGCGGGTAAGGATGGCCATGGCCCGCCGGTAGCCCGCCAGGGTCATGCCGGCCTCGAAGGTCACCGCCCCGATGCCGCGCTTGAGGAACTCGTTCTCCAGCCCCGCCAGCGAGCGCTCCGTGGTCAGGATGTTGTTCAGCATCATGCGTTGGTCGACGAAGCCGATGGTGAACTGGCGGACCTGCTTGACCAGATTGTTGAGCATGTCGAAGCTGGTCCGCAGGGGCTGGGTGGACGCGCTGTGGTCGGCGGAGAACATGGCGACCGTCTTGAAGACCATCTGCAACGACCGCGCGTAGCGGATGCCGAGGTTCTTGACTTGGTTGCGGTCGATCATGCCATTCGTCCGTCTGGACCAGGCGCCCCCGGGGAACGCGGCGGGAGGTCTTGTGGTGGCTCCGCCCTACCGGGGTGGGGGGATTCCCTTTCTAGCCCCTACAATACACCAACTCGCAGGGCCCAGCAGTGCCCTGGGGGTTACCCCGGGGTGCGCTGGGAGCTGGAACGGCGGGGACGACTTTCAGCGGCCGCCGGGCACCTGGGAGGCGACGCAGGCCTCGAAATGCGCGGTGAAGTGGCGCAAGAAGGGGGCTTCCTGGGTCAGCCGCAGCCCCCGGATCTGCTCCCGCCGCTGCCACACTTCCAGAATCACCTCCACCACATAGTCCACGTGGCTCTGGGTATAGACCCTGCGGGGAATAGCCAGGCGCACCAGGTCCATCTGTGCGGCTTTGCCGAACATGAGCGTGCCGATCTCGACCGAGCGGATGCCGCCTTCCAGATAGAGCTCGCAGGCCAGGGCGACGCCGGGAAACTGCTCCGGGGGGACCTGGGGCAGGAACGCCCGGGCATCCAGATAGACGGCGTGCCCGCCGGGAGGCTGCACGACGGGCACCCCCTGCTCGGCGATGTGATTGCCAAGATAGGCGGTGGAGGCGATGCGGTAGCGCAGGTAATCCTCCTGCAGGGCCTCCTGCAGGCCGACGGCGATGGCCTCCAAGTCGCGTCCGGCCAGGCCCCCGTAGGTGGGGTAGCCTTCGGTCAGGATGAGCAGGTCCTTCTCCTGCTGCGCCAGCAGG
>Ga0335085_10017293_pt1 | contig 10394 bp, 9 predicted proteins | sample Lox_Sample_45_FD_206712 | JGI IMG/M metagenome (GOLD analysis project Ga0335085, IMG submission 206712) | Soil microbial communities from Loxahatchee National Wildlife Refuge, Florida, United States - Lox_Sample_4.5 | ecosystem: Environmental > Terrestrial > Soil > Wetlands | place: USA: Florida...
ACGCTCTGCTTGCTCAAAGCATTCGCCCCCTCCCGCGAGGGGAGGGGGGAATTTGAATGCGGGTCTCGCTACTCGTTCTAAATATGCAACGCCCTCTTATCCGCGTCGAGCACGGCTTCGTGCATCATCTCCGACAGCGTGGGATGCGGGAAGATGGTGCGCGCGAGGTCGGCGTCGGTGAGTTCGCCGGTGCGCGCGATGGCGTAGCCCTGGATCAGCTCGGTCACTTCCGCGCCGATCATATGCGCGCCGAGCAGCTCGCCGGTCTCGGCGTCGAACACGGTCTTGACCAGCCCCTCGGCGTCGCCCAGCGCGATCGCCTTGCCGTTGCCGATGAAGGGAAAGCGTCCGACCTTGATCTTGCGGCCCGAGGCTTTGGCTTTCGACTCCGTCATGCCGATGGATGCGACCTGCGGCCAGCAATAGGTGCAGCCCGGCACGTTGGAGGTGTCGAGCGGATGGGTGCCCTTCACGCCGGCGATGCGCTCGGCGACGATGACGCCTTCGTGCATTGCCTTGTGCGCCAGCCAGGGCGGTCCGACCAGATCGCCGATGGCCCACAGTCCCTGCACGCCGGTCGCGCCCCATTCGTCGACGACGACGTGGGTCTTCTCGATTCTGACGCCGGACTTCTCCAGCCCTTCGACATTGCCGACGATGCCCATGGCAAGGATCACGCGCTCGACGGCGAGGCTTTCCGTCTTGCCGTCTTTGGCTTTCAGCGTCGCGGTGACGGTGCCGTTTGACGTCTCCAACTTCTCCACGCCGGTCGCGACGCGGATCTTCATGCCCTGTTTGACGAAGGCTTTTTGCGCGAGCTGCGAAATCTCTTCGTCTTCCACCGGCAGAACACGGTCGAGGATTTCCACCACCGTCACCTCGGCGCCGAGCGTTCGATAGAAGCTCGCGAACTCGATGCCGATGGCGCCGGAGCCGACCACCAGCAACGATTTCGGGAACGTGTCGGGCACCATGGCCTCGCGATAGGTCCAGATCAGTTTCCCGTCGGGTTCGAGACCGGGCAGCGTGCGCGCGCGTGCGCCGGTCGCGAGCACGATGTTCTTGGCCGCGTAGTCCTTGTCGCCGACCTGGATCCTGCCCGCGCCCGCGAGCGTCGCCTCGCCCGCGATCACCGCGATCTTGTGCTTCTTCATCAGGAAGGCGACGCCGCCCGAGAGCTGCTGCGAGACTTTGCGCGACCGCTCGACGATCTTCGCCAGATCGAAGCGGATGTTGTCGGCGCTGAAGCCGAATTCGTTCAAGCGGTGCATCAGGTGGAAGATTTCCGACGAGCGCAACAGCGCCTTGGTCGGAATGCAGCCCCAGTTGAGGCAGATGCCGCCGAGCTTCTCGCGCTCCACCACCGCGGTCTTGAGGCCGAGCTGGGCGCAGCGGATGGCTGAGACATAACCCCCCGGCCCGCCGCCGATCACGATGACGTCGAAGGTCTCGGGCATGGGGGGCTCGCTATTTCCAGACTTCAGCTACTCACTAACATGGTTGTCACTGTCCGATCCACCGCACCGCTGTCATCCCCGGCCGAGCGCGCGTCCAGGATGCCTGAAGGACGGGAATCCGCGTGTTGTGCATCCTATGCTTAAAAACGACAGTGTCATTCCCGGCCGAGCGAAGCGAGGCCTCACAACAAACCCGGTGTCATCCCCGGCCGAGCGGTGCGCCGGCACCGCGAGGGGAAGGGGACCCAGGTATTCACGCTTCCTTGCTGTCGGAAATAAGCCGATGTATATTCTCACGATGAAGGAACACCTCTATTTCGTCTACATTCTCGCAAGCGCCCGCAACGGCACGCTGTACGTCGGCGTTACGAACGACGTCATGCGCCGAAGTTGGGAGCACAAGAACGATCTGATCGAAGGGTTTACGAAAAAATATGGCGTGCATCGTCTGGTCTGGTACGAAATCCATCACGATATCTATGAAGCTATTGCGCGCGAAAAGCGGCTGAAGCGCTAGAACAGGGCCTGGAAAATCAAGCTGATCGAACAAGGCAATTCCGGATGGAACGATCTATATGCGAGATTGACCGGCGAGATCGCATTGCCGGACGGACCTGGGTCCCCTTCCCCTCGCAGTGCTGGCGCACTGCTCGGCCGGGGATGACACCGGGGTTTGTTGTGAGTGCTCGCTTCGCGCAGCCGGGGATGACACCGGGTTTGTTGTGAACGTCCCTACACGTTCAGGAAACTCAGCGCGATCACGATGCCGAGCGCGGGCAGGACGAAGAACACGACATAGACGAACGACACAAGCGCGAACTTGACCGCGGTCCAGAACCAGTTCTGGCGATAGAAATAGCGCGTCGCGATCAGCGTATAGACGCCGCCGACGAGCGCGATGCCCGCCGCCACGATGCCGCCGGAGAGTATCTGCGCCGCGCCCGCCGCCAACATCAAGAGCACGAAGCCGAAGGTGTGGATCGAGAGCGAGAAGATCAGGTGATCGACATAGAAGAATTTCTTGCGCTGGCGGATATAGAACAGCGCGAGCAGCCCGGCATAGATCGGCACCAATAAAAACAGCACGCGCGGAATCCAGTCGGTGAGCGGCCCGTTCAGCGCGGCGGGATCGGCGGCGAGCCTGTGCATGCCGGCAAAGGCGCGCGGCAAAAGCCAGCGTCCGACCCAGCTGTTGTTGACCTCGTCCTTCTCCTTCTTCTTCTGCGCCGGCGAGGCGTTGCTCGCCGCGTCGATGTCGTCGTTGAAATTGGTCTGCTTGAGGCGCTCGGCCACATTGGCGGGAAGGGTGGAATGCAGCGTGCCGATCGGCTGGAAGAAATAGATCTCGCTGGAGAAGGTGTAAGGCCCGCCCGGCTCCAGCGCCTTCTTCCTGGTGATGCGCACCATCTTGGGCATGAAATGGGTGTCGGGATCGTCGCGGTCATAGGCCGGATTGTCGATATAGGGCTCGCCCTTGATCCAGGTGATCTTGGCCGGCGTGCCGACGACGAGAAGTTGCAGGATCGCGATGTTGGACAGCCCAAGCACCAGAAAGAAGATCAGCGAGACGAAGAGATAGAGGCGCAGCGCCGGCAGGTAGCGCTGGGTGCGGCCTTCGCGGAACGCGCTGGCCAGCTCGCCCGGCCGCGCGAGCAGCGCATAAGCCGTGCGCAGGATGCGGCTGTCGAAGCTGATGACGTCCTCGATGAGAACCTTGACCAGGCCCCAGACCGAACGGCGATGGGTGTCGCGCTCCTGGCCGCACACCGCGCAATAGGCGCCGATCATCGGCTTGCCGCAATTGGGGCAGGGCTGGACCTCCTGGCCGCGCTTGGCCAGCGCCGAGGCCGCGAGCTCCACCGCCGCGGCGCCGCTGGTTTCGAGAATGGCTTCGAGATCGGACATCGGATACGGCCTTCGAGGCGCGAAGTTTGCGCAAGTGCGAAGGGAAGGCAATCGTTGAGTTCGGGCGTCGGCGAACAATTGCCCTCTCCCCTTGTGGGAGAGGGCGGAAAATCCGGTACTTAGCGGAGCACTTGCGAAGCTAAGTGCCTGGATTTTCCGGGTGAGGGGTGGCGCGATGGAACTTCAGTTCGTGCTCGATGGTGTCCAGCACAGCGTCGAAGTCTTCAATCAACTCGTGGTTCCCGAATCGTTTCACTCGAAATCCGTCGCCATTGAGAAAAGCGCTGCGTTTTTCATCCAGCTTCATATTTTCTTCAAGACCATGGTGACTTCCGTCGAGTTCGATAACGAGTTTCGCTTCGAAGCAAACAAAATCGACAATGTAAGGACCTATGGGCTCCTGCCGGCGGAACTTCGCACGGCCAAATCTGCGGTCGCGCAGTGCGAACCACAGTTTGCGTTCGACATCGGTCTGGTTGCGGCGAAGCTGTCTCGCAAAGACGTGTTTCACGAAGACTCACCCCTCACCCGGAAAATCCAAGCACTTGGCTTCGCGAAGGGCTCCGCCAAGTGCAGGATTTTCCGCCCTCTCCCACAAGGGGAGAGGGCACGGTGGATGCAGGATATCATCAACGTCTGCTCCGAAGAAATGCTTCTTCGAAACCGACTTCAAATGTGCGGAAAGTCAGTGCGTTTCTCTAAAACTCCCAGCTCACGCGCACGCCGCCGCCGTCGGCGGAGCCGTAGACGTCGGTGTGGAAGCGCGAGCGGCGATAGCGCGTGGTGATGAGCTCGCTATAGCCCCAGCCGATCGCGGCGCTGGCGGCCACGTCGTACCAGTGATGCTGTTTGGAATGCACGCGCTCGTAGCCGACATAGCCCGCGAGCGCATAGGCCGGCAGCCCGTATTCCCAGCCGTAGCGGTCCCACAGGAACGCGGCCGGCGCGAACGCGGCCGCGGCGGTGTCGGATGGAAACGAATGCCAGTCCGAGCCGTCGGGGCGCTTTTCGCGCACGATCTGCTTCAGCGCGAGCGCCGTGCCGACGGTAAGCGCGGTGTCGAGCGTCAATTGCTCGACGCCCTGCCAGTCCCAATGATGCAGCAGCGCGACGCCTCCCGCCGCCACCGGCAATGCAAGCGCGATGATCTTTCCCGAATTCTGCGAAGATGAGGACGATGGCGATGCGGCGTTTGCCGGCGCCGCGAACAGCGCGAGCGCGAATGCTGCAAAGATAAGACTCGTTCTCACAGCCGCGCGCTCCAGCTCCACGCCGCGACTATAGGAGTTGGCGGGCGGTCTGCAAGCGGACATCCTTCCGATGTTGTAGGTTCGCACACTTTGTGCCCTCTCCCACAAGGGGAGAGGGCACGAACATGGAAATATTGCTCTAGCCTCTGCAATTCGTCATCGTCGCATCGTCATCGACAAGAAAGGAACAACCATGCCGGGGGAAAGTTGGACGTCGGCCGAGAAGCACGTCGTCGCGGCGAGCTTCCTGGGCTGGACGCTCGATGCCTTCGACTTCTTCCTCATGGTGTTCGTCATCAAGGACGTGGCCGGCGAATTCGGCGTCAGCCACGAAGCGGTGGCGCTGGCGATCACGCTCACGCTCGCCTTCCGCGCGCTCGGCGCCTTCATCTTCGGCAGGCTCGCCGACCGTTTCGGGCGCAGGCCCATCCTCATGCTCGACGTCGCGCTTTATTCGCTGTTCGGCTTCGCCACCGCCTTCGCGCCGAACCTGACGGTGTTCCTCGTCATCCGCGCGCTGTTCGGCGTCGCCATGGGCGGGGAGTGGGGGATCGGCGCCTCGCTCACCATGGAGAGCATCAAGCCTGGGTCGCGCGGCTTCGTCTCCGGCCTGCTGCAATCGGGCTATCCCACCGGCTACCTGCTGGCCTCGATCGTCTACTATTTCCTCTACGCCGCGATCGGCTGGCGCGGATTGTTCATGGTGGGCATCGCGCCGGCGCTGCTGATCTTCTACATCCGCAAGAGCGTGCCGGAGTCGCCGGGCTGGCGGCGGGAGCGCGCCCGCGTCTCGTTCCTCGACGTGCTCAGGCGCCATGGCGGGCTTGCGCTCTATGTCATCGTGCTGATGACGGCGTTCAACTTCTTCAGCCACGGCACCCAGGACCTCTATCCGACCTTCCTCCAGGTGCAGCATAAATTCGACACCCACACCGTCGGCACCATCGCCGTGATCTACAATATCGGCGCGATCCTGGGCGGCCTGGGCTTCGGCGCGCTCAGCCAGCATCTGGGAAGGCGGCGCACCATCGTCCTGGCCGCGCTGTTCGCCATTCCCGCGGTGTGGCTGTGGGCGTTCTCGCAGACGGCGGCGATGCTGGCGGTCGGCGCCTTCCTGGTGCAGGTCTTCGTGCAGGGTGCCTGGGGCGTGATCCCCGCGCATCTGAACGAGCTCTCGCCGGCAGAGGCGCGCGGCACGTTTCCCGGAACCGTCTACCAGCTCGGCAATTTCATCGCCTCGTCGAACGCGGTGCTCCAGAGCCACATCGCCGCGCGCCAAGGCGGGAATTACTCGATCGCGCTGGCCGGCGTCGCCGTCGCGGCGGCAGTCGCCATCGCCGTGCTCGCCTTCCTCGGCCCCGAAGCCAAGGCGGTAGAGATGGGTGGGTAGTGTGCTCCACTGTCATCCCCGGCGAGCGCGCACTTGCGCGCGAGGGAAGGGGACCCAGGTGGTCGAGCAGGAAGTATTTCGAAGAAGGGCAGCGAGTGTATTTTTCCGGAATTGTTTGCGGTGGGCACCTGGGTCCCTTCCCCTCACGCGGCCACGTGCTGAAGCGCTCTGCGTGCGCCATGGAGGGGTGGCCGCGCTCGGCCGGGGATGACACTGGTTTTGGGGTCCAAAAAATAATTTTTACCGCTTGCTGCAGTGCACAAGTTTTTCAGGCGTCATTTTTGTTTGCCAAATAGAACCAAAGGCTTGAATGCGATTTTGGGCCTCGAAAATATTTTTTTCGGACCCCCTTGAACCTGCCCGGTCGAAATCCCATTTGCGCTATATCCCCACAGGTATGACCACACCCCGGCCGGTGAAAATCGGCACCGGGGTTTTTCGTTTTTCGAACGCCGCAAAGACGCCGATGCGCGCGCGCTTCAAGAGCGCCAAGTGTGTCGCCGCCAAAGGCGTGTGCGGGACGAAATAAGACTGCACGCGGAGGCGCGGAGCCCGCGGAGCCCGCGCAGCGGATCGGCGTGTGTCGATTCCGACATCAGCTTGGACCGCAGCACCGGCGCCACGCCTCTCCGCGTTCTCCGCGACTCCGCGTGAACCGACGATCGAAAAAGAAAACCATGCCCATCACGACCGAACTGACCACCGGACGCAGCGCGGCCGACACCTCGCCCGCCGCATGGACCGACGGGCGTCAGGTGAACGACCTGCCGCAGGGCTGGGTCGATAACATCGTCCACCGCATGTTCAACGTTCTCAACATCCACCTCATCAAGCTGGAGACTGCCGCGATGAAGGCCGATGGATCCGAAGAGCCGCGCGAGCGCGAAAATCCGGACAAGCCGATCACCCAGGAGGAACTCGACCAGATGGAAAAGCGCGCGCGCATGCGCGAGACCAATGTGCGCACGCTCGAACGTCTCGAGCGCATGCTGAACCGCCTGATCCAGACGGAGACCGGACGCACGCTCCGGCGCAACAGCCGCTCGGTGAATGTCCATGAAGAAGCCCGCATCACGCTTATCCGTCAGTTCAATCGCCTCGTTGGACCCGATCAACAGGTGCCGCTTCTTCCACGAGATGACGAATGAGCAGGCGCGCGATCTTCTCGCCAGCTGGGGCTTCTGGGCGCGCGAGGCCCAAGTCGCGCCGACCGGTCGCTGGCGCACCTGGCTGTTCTTGGGCGGACGCGGCGCCGGCAAGACACGGGCCGGCGCGGAATGGATCGTCAAAGGCCTGGCCGAGGAAAGGATGCGCCGCGTCGGACTGATCGGCGCCACCTTTCGCGATGCCCGCGCGGTGATGATCGAAGGCGAGTCCGGGCTGCTCGCGCATGTGGAAGGCGCCGTGTTCGAACCGTCGAACGCGCGCGTGCTGCTGCCCAATGGCGCGGTGGCGACGGTGCTGAGCGCGGAGGAGCCCGACACCATCCGCGGCCATCAGTTCGACGCCGCCTGGGGCGACGAGTTCTGCAAATGGCAGCGGCCGCAATACGCGCTCGACATGCTGCGCATGGCGTTGAGGTTGGGCACGCGGCCCAGGCTGATGCTGACGACGACGCCGCGCAACATCCAGGCCTTGAAGGATCTGATGATGGCGCGCGGGACCGCGACGACGCGCTCGGCGACGAAGGACAACGAAAAGAACCTGGCGCCGGATTTCGTCGAGGATCTCGAGGCGCGCTATGGCGGCACGCGGCTGGGCCGTCAGGAACTCGAAGCCGAGATCGTGGAGGATGCGCAGAATGCGATCTTCAAGCGCGACTGGATCGAGAAGGCGCGCCTGCGCGACGCGCCGCAGCTCGTGCGCGTAGTGATCGCGGTCGATCCGCCGGCGACCTTGCGCGGCGCCGAATGCGGCATCGTCGCGGCGGGGATCGACAAGGACGGCCAGGGCTATGTGCTGGGCGACTACTCCGCACACGGACTGACCCCGGCGGGCTGGGCGGCGCGGGTGGCGGACGCCTATGAGCGCCACGAGGCCGACAACGTCATCGCCGAAGTCAACCAGGGCGGCGACATGGTGAGCGATCTGCTGAATCGCGAGATGAAGCAGCTGCCGATCAAGCAGGTGCGCGCCTCGCGCGGCAAGCGCGTGCGCGCCGAGCCGGCGGCGATGCTCTACGAACAGGGGCGCGTCCATCACGTGGGCGCCTTTCCCGAACTGGAGGATCAGATGTGCAGCTATGACGGCAGCGGCCCAAGCCCCGACCGCATGGACGCGCTGGTCTGGGCGCTCGCCGATCTGTTCCCGAAGCAGCGGCGCGTGGAGCCGAAGGTGAGGAGTACGTGAGGCGCACAATTTTTGCCCTCTCCCCTTGTGGGAGAGGGCGCAAAGCCCTGCACTTGGCGCAGCACTTCGCGCAGCCAAGTGCTTGGGCTTTGCGGGTGAGGGGTGCATCCTCCCCTGCTACCCCTCACCCGAAAAATCAAGGGGTTGAGGCTCCGCATACGCTCCGCCTAATCCCATGATTTTTCGCCCTCTCCCACAAGGGGAGAGGGCAAGTCTTGCAGCATCACAACCGCATCGAGGTCACCATGCCCTTCTTCCGCCGGGCGCGCGCGAGCGTGCCTGAGACCAAATCCATGTCCGGCTTCGTCGCCTTGAGCCTCGCCGGCCGCGCCAGCTGGACGCAGCGCAACTACGCCGCACTCGCGCGCGAAGGCGTGATGCAGAACGCGATTGTCTATCGCTGCATCCGCATGATCGCGGAAGCGGCGGCCTCGGTGCCTTGGCTGCTGTATGAGGGCGCGAGCGAACTCGAAACCCATCCGCTGCTCGAGCTGCTGGCGCACCCCAACGCCGGCGAAGACGGCACGCAATTGTTCGAGCGCTGGTATGCCTATCTCGAATGCGCCGGCAATTCCTATCTCGAGGCGCTGACGCTGGGGGCGGAGGTGCGCGAGCTGCATGTGTTGCGCCCCGACCGCATGCGCGCGGTGAGCGGCGCCGACGGCCGCGTCGTGGCCTGGACCTACACGGTCGACAATGTCGCGACCACCATCGCGGCGGACCGCGACACCGGCTTCCTGCCGCTGTTGCACGCGGCACTGTTCCATCCGCTCGACGACGTTTACGGACTGTCGCCCATCGAGGCGGCGGCGCGCGCGGTCGACATCCACAATGCCGGCGGGGCGTGGACCAAGGCGCTGCTCGACAATGCGGCCAGGCCCTCCGGCGCGCTGGTCTACAAGGGGCCGGACGGCGCGCCTTCGCTCACCGACGACCAATTCCAGCGCCTGAAGCGCGAACTGGAGGACGCCTATCAGGGCAGCGGCAATGCGGGCCGCCCGATGGTGCTCGAAGGCGGGCTCGACTGGAAGGCGATGAGCTATGCCCCGGCGGATCTGGATTTCGCCAACAGCCGCGACGGCGCCGCGCGCGAGATCGCGCTGGCCTTCGGCGTGCCGCCGATGCTGCTCGGCATTCCCGGCGACAACACCTTCGCCAATTATCGCGAGGCCAATCTGACCTTCTGGCGCCAGACCGTGCTGCCGCTTGCCGCGCGCACCGCGGCACAGCTGACGCGCTGGCTCTGTCCGCGCTTCGGCGCGAACCTTCGCCTCGCCATTGACAGCGATGCGATCGTGGCGCTGGCGAGCGACCGCGAGTCGGCCTGGGACAAGCTCAACACGGCTTCGTTCCTGACCCTGAACGAAAAACGCGCCGCCGCGGGATACTCGCCGGTCAGCGGCGGGGATGTGGCGGGGTGAGGTTTGTGGTTGTGTAGAAAATAGAATACAGAATCCCTCTCCCCCTCCTTCAGGGGGAGAGGGCAAGGGTGAGGGGGGGGTCAGAAGTCAGAAGTCAGAAATCGGAAATCGGAATCGGCTGCACATACAGCGCGTTCTGATTTCTGCATTCTGATTTCCGACTCCCCCTCACCCCAACCCTCTCCCCCGCTGAAGAAGCGGGGGAGAGGGAGATTGCTTGGAGATCATCATGGTCACGCAAGCGCGGACAGCCGAACGCAAGGCGCGAGAACTGAACCGCTCGCGCGCGAAGGAGATGCGTCGTGTCCCGTCGATCACGGAGAAGGAATTCTGGAACGAAGTCCGCGACCGCAAGCTTGGCGGCTACAAGTTCCGGCGGCAGTATCTGATCGGACCTTTCATCGCCGACTATGTCTGTGTGGAAAAGAAGGTGATCGTCGAACTCGATGGCGTCGTGCACAAGGATCGCGTCGGCTATGACAGGGCGCGCGACGAATTCATGCGCGATCGCGGCTATCGCGTGATCCGGTTGAAGAACGAGGATTTCCTCGGTCAGATGTGGCCCATGCTCGAATACATACGCCGGGAGCTCGACGCCGCCCCCCCCCCCCCACCCACAACC
>Ga0335085_10017294_pt1 | contig 10394 bp, 9 predicted proteins | sample Lox_Sample_45_FD_206712 | JGI IMG/M metagenome (GOLD analysis project Ga0335085, IMG submission 206712) | Soil microbial communities from Loxahatchee National Wildlife Refuge, Florida, United States - Lox_Sample_4.5 | ecosystem: Environmental > Terrestrial > Soil > Wetlands | place: USA: Florida...
ATTCTTCAGCGTCATGGAGGCTCGTATTAAAACCGCTTATCGCGACTTCCCCGTCGAAAAGGGTGGATCATAATTAGCATATTCGCACGACGGCGTCAAGAGATATTGAAAAATCCGGTTTGGAAAAGCGGCGACGGCGATCGGTGGCGTGTTGGAGATCACCAACGAAAAACGAACAACGGCAGCTCCACGAGAGACGCCGGACGGGAATCATCGGGGACCAAACCGAAATCCTGGCGCGGCCGTTCTTCGACGGAGAAAAGGGGCTGGACGAATTGCGGGGGGAGATGCGGAATGAATGGGGCGCTTTTCAAACGGTTCGGATTATCTTCCGACGGTGCGGATTCACTCACCCGTGAACCGGAAGAGACCCCCCAGTAAATGACTCCTGCGCCGATCACAACCGCTCCGCCTACCGAAAAACTCACATAAACCTGCGATTCAGCCCGAGCCGGGTTTGGGGCGAAGAGGATTAGAAGACCGAGCAGTCGGATCAGGATTCGACGCTTCATTTGATTTCGTTTACGTGAGCGGATCGTCGAATGCAAACCGTTTTCCCACTTTCCGGTCGCCCCGGGACGAGTGGAAGATCGTTCATGCCCACAGGATTAATCCGAGTTCCCACGGACTCGAAAGGTCCTCGTGTTTCGGAATCACACGAATGGTGAAGCCGTGAAGTCCGCTTTTGCTGCAGGGCACGGCCCAGACTTCGAAGAGGGAAAGCCCCTCTTTTGACCGTTCCTTAAACTCCATCCGGGTCGGCTGGGCCTCCACGATTTCCCCCTGTGCATTCGTTCGACCCATGAGCAGTTCCACGGTAACATCCTCTGGCGTAAGTGTCCCCAACTGAACCCAGGTCTTCACATCGATCTTGTCCCCGACCCTTAATTGAGGCGCGGGAGGAGCCTCGACTCTTTCGATCCGGATTTCTCCCCAATGGGTCCGAAGCCTCGCCTCCCAGCTTGCAAGACTCTTCGCCCTCGAAAAATCGGTCGCATACAGCCGCTCAGAAACATCGGCGGCCGGGAAATAAAACCGCTCGGAATATTCACACACCATCCGGTTGGTGTTGAACTCCGGACAGAGCACCGCCATCGCTTTTTTCATCCGGGTGATCCATCGTCGGGGGAGATGGTTCGTTCCCCGCTCATAAAACATCGGGATGATTTCCTTCTCCAAAATGTCGTACAGCGCGCTGGACTCCACTTCGTCCTGTGCGGCCTCGTCGCCGTACAGCTCTCCTCGACCGATGGCCCAGCCGATTTCGGATTGATAGGCCTCGTCCCACCAGCCGTCCAGAATACTGACGTTGAGGACGCCGTTGGCCGTGGCTTTCATTCCGCTGGTCCCGCTGGCCTCCAGCCCTCGTCGGGGCGTGTTAAGCCAGACATCCACGCCCTGCACCATATACCGGGCCACCTCCATGTCGTAGTTTTCGAGGAAAACGATCCGGGACCGGAATCGATCCAGCCGGGAGAGGTGGATGATCCGACGAATCAGTTCCTTGCCCTGATCGTCTCGGGGGTGGGCGAGACCCGCATAGATGATCTGGACGGGGCGCTCGGGATGATTGAGAATATTCGCAAGCCGATCCGGATTGTGCAGAAGCAGCGTCGCCCGTTTGTAGACTGCAAACCGCCGGGCAAAGCCGATCGTCAGGGCTCCCGGGTCCAACACTTCGTCGGCCCGTTCCAGATCGGCCTCCGGGGCCCCTCTGAGGTGAAGCTGCGTCCGCAGGCGCCGGCGAGCAAAAGCCACCAATCGCTCACGCCGCCGCTCATACGTCCGCCACAGTTCCAAGGGCGGGATTTCTTCAATCCCTTTCCAGTTCGTCGGATCCGCGGGTTCTTCCAGCCATCGGGTTCCAAAATAACGGTCAAAGAGATCGGCCATGTCCTTTGAAATCCACGAACGCACATGAACAGCGTTGTTCACATGCGACAGCGGCGATTCCTCGAGCGGGACGCCCGGCCAGACGCCGGCCCACATTTTTCGTGAAACCGTTTCGTGCAACCGGCTGACCGCATTCAGATGGGCCGATAGCCGGAGGGCCAAGACCGTCATGCAGAACGGTTCACGGTCATCTTCGGGATTCTGGCGACCGAGGGCGAGGAACTCTTTTCGAGAAAGGCCCACCTGGCGATAGAAATTCCCGAAATATTTTTCGACGAGGTCGGGGTGGAAATAGTCATTCCCGGCCGGGACCGGAGTGTGGGTCGTAAATACCTGACCGGCGGCGGCCACCTTCCGGGCTTCGGCAAACGAGAGTTTGTGGTCCTTCATTAAACAGCGGACACGCTCGATGGCCAGAAAGGCCGAGTGCCCCTCGTTCATATGACAGACCGTGGGTCGTAATCCCAGAGCCGAGATCAACCGAAAACCGCCGATTCCAAGAATCATCTCCTGTTTAATCCGCATTTCGATGTCTCCGCCGTAGAGTTGATCCGTGATTTCACGGTCCTCTCGACGATTGGTATCGACGTTAGTATCCAGCAGATAAAGCGGAACTCGCCCCACCTCAACGCGCCAGACCTGGGCCGTGACGGTACGCTCCGGGAAGGCCACCTCGACCGTCACCCGCTTTCCGGTTGCATCAAGGACCGGTTGGATCGGCAGATTATAAAAGTCGTTGTCGGCGTAGGATTCTTGTTGCCAGCCGTCCGCGTTGAGATACTGGTTAAAATAGCCCTGCTGATAGAGGAGCCCCACGCCTACCAGCGGCAGGCCCAAGTCGCTCGCCGATTTGAGAAAGTCGCCGGCCAGTATCCCCAACCCGCCGGAGTAGATCGGAAGGCAGTCGGTCAGCCCGAATTCGGCCGAGAAGTAGGCGATGCGGTCTCGATCCTCGGTGCCCCGTGTCGCGCGATACCACGTCGTGGGATTGGAAAGATAGTTATCAAAATTCCGACAGACCCGATCAAAGTGAGCGAGGAAACCGGTGTCCTCCGAAGCCGCGTTCAATTGTTCCTGATTGATCCGGCCCAGCATCAGAACGGGATTGTGCCGTGTTTGTTCCCAGACCTCCCGATCCAAACGGCGAAAAAGCTCTCGCGTGTCGGGATCCCACGACCAGTACAGGTTATAAGCCAGATCTCTTAGCCGCTCCAGACGCGCCGGGAGGGATGGCACGACGGTAAATATGCGAACCGGTTTCATCAGCGCTCCTTTTTCAAGGGAGACAGTACGGCAGACTATTTCCGCCCCGTCGCTTTTTCGGTCTCCACAATCATGACCGTGGTTTTCATTATGGCGTCCGGATTGAGCGAAATGCTGTCGATTCCCTGTTCGACCAGGAATCGCGCAAACTCCGGATAGTCGCTCGGCGCCTGGCCGCAGATGCCGATCTTTCGGCCTTTGGCTTTGGCGGCTTTGATGACGGTTGCCACCATCGATTTAACCGCCGAGTTTCGTTCATCGAACAGCGGGGCCACAATCTCGGAGTCCCGGTCCACCCCCAGGACAAGCTGGGTGAGATCATTGGAGCCGATCGAGAAACCGTCAAATAATTCCGCGAAGGCATCGGCCAGAATTACATTGCTTGGAATTTCGCACATCACATAAAGTTCCAATCCGTTTTGGCCCCGTTTGAGGCCGTTCTTTTCCATTTCGGCCTGGACGAGCCGCCCCTCCTCGACGGTGCGGCAAAACGGGACCATTAATTTGACGTTGGTCAATCCCATCTCATCCCGCACCTGTTTCATCGCCCGGCATTCCAACGCGAACCCGTCGCGGTAACGCGGGTTATAGTAACGCGAGGCGCCGCGGAACCCCAGCATCGGGTTCTCCTCGACGGGCTCATACGGCCCCCCGCCGATCAGGTTGGCGTATTCGTTGGTCTTGAAATCGCTCAGCCGGACGATGACGTCCTTCGGATAAAACGCCGCCGCAATCGTTCCGACCCCTTGGGCCAGTCGGTCGACGAAATATTCCACTTTGTCACCGTATCCCGCCGTCAGCCGATCGATTTCGGCCTTGACCGCCGGGTCTTCCAGCTTATGATAGTTCACCAACGCCAACGGGTGAATCTTAATCCATGTGCTGATGATGAATTCCTCGCGGGCCAGTCCGACTCCGTCGTTGGGAATGAATGAAAGGCCGAAAGCCTCCTGGGGATTGCCCAGATTCATCATGACCCGGGTTTTGGGGCGCGCCAGGGATTGGAGGTTGATTTTCTCGACCGCGAAGGACAGGACTCCCTCATAAACGACACCGGTCTCCCCCTCGGCGCACGAGACGGTCACCGACTGACCGTCTTTGAGTCGTTCGGTCGCCTGTTCGGCCCCCACCACCGCGGGAAGGCCGAGCTCGCGGCTGACGATCGCCGCATGGCAGGTCCGGCCGCCCCGATTGGTCACGATGGCGGCCGCCTTTTTCATGATCGGCTCCCAATCGGGGTCCGTCTTGTCGGTGACCAGCACTTCGCCCGGCTTGAAACGGTCGATATGCTGAACGCTCTTAATCACCCGCACCGGGCCCTGGCCGATCTTCTCCCCGACGCTTCTCCCTGTGACCAACGCCTTCCCGCGTTGCGCGAGGTGGTAGATCTCGACTTCATTCCGGTCCTTTTGGGACTGGACCGTCTCGGGGCGCGCCTGAACAATAAAGAGCTCGCCCGTCAATCCGTCCTTGGCCCATTCCATATCCATTGGCGTCCGCCGGCCTTTTTTGGCGCTGTAGTGCTCTTCGATGACACAGGCCCACCGGGCCAGGGTCAGGATCTCGTCGTCGGTGATGGCGAATCGGGCGCGATCGTCGGGGGGAACCGGAATGTTCTTCACCATTCGGCCGCCTCCCACATCATAGACCAGTTTGAATTCTTTGGTGCCCAGCATCTTTTGCAAAATCGGCCTATATCCCGCCTTGAGCGTCGGCTTGAAGACGTAAACCTCGTCAGGATTCACCGATCCCTGAACGACGTTCTCGCCCAAACCGTACGAGGCGTTGATCAGTACGGCGTCGGAAAAACCGGTCTCGGTATCAATGGAAAACATGACCCCCGACGCCGCCAGATCCGATCGCACCATCCGCTGCACGCCGATCGAAAGTGCGACCTTGAGGTGATCAAATCCTTTGTCCGTGCGGTAAGAAAGCGCCCGATCGGTAAAAAGCGAGGCGAAACAGCGCTTGCAAGCGTCCAAAAGCGCTCGGCGGCCCTGAACATTAAGATAGGTTTCCTGTTGTCCGGCGAAGCTCGCATCCGGCAGGTCCTCGGCCGTCGCGCTGCTTCGAACGGCCACATCGAGCGGGCCGTGGGTTTGATCGCTCAACCGATCATAGGCGTCGGTAATCGCGTGCTCCAATTCCTTGGGGAGATTGGCCGAAACAATCGCTTGGCGGATCTTAAGCCCCCGTTGGCGAAGATTCTCCAGATCGCGCGTATCCAATCCCTTCAACGCTTCGCGGATGGTTTGATCCAGACGGGCTTCCCGGAGAAAACCGCGATAGGCCGCCGCCGTGACCGCGAACCCGTTCGGTACCTTGACTCCTTTGGAGGTCAATTCCCGGACCATTTCTCCCAGTGATGCGTTTTTTCCGCCGACATTCGGGACATCGTTAATGCCGATCTCTTCAAACCAAAGGATAGATGAAGTAGCGTCCGATTTAGGATTCACAATATCGCCTCACATCCTGTAATGGATTCCGATTTACGGAGGCCGCGCGGTATCACTTCGCTTTTCCCTTCGCCTGATTCGCGACCGCCTGAGCCGCTCGCTTTGCACGAGCGGGATCGCCCAGATAGAAACTCCGAACCGGCTTCAGATCCTCCTCGAGCTCATAGACCAAAGGGATACCGGTGGGGATGTTGAGCCCGACGATCTCCTCGTCCGACACCCGATCCAGATGCTTGACCAACGCCCTCAGGCTGTTGCCGTGCGCCGCGATCAGGACCCGCCCGCCGCGTTGGATCGCGGGGGCGATGGTCTCATTCCAGTAGGGAAGAAATCGCGCCACCGTGTCCTTGAGACTTTCGGTCAACGGCAACTCATCCGGCCGGAGTCCGGTGTAGCGGGGATCGCGGCCCGGGAAGCGTTCGTCATCCGGGGTGAGCGACGGGGGGCGTACATCGTAGCCACGGCGCCATCGCAGCACCTGCTCTTCACCGTGGAGCCGGGTCGTCTCGGCTTTGTCGAGCCCCTGTAACGCGCCGTAGTGCCGTTCATTCAGCCGCCAGCTTCGATGGACCGGGATCCACATAAGATCCATCTCTTCCAAGATGATCCAGAGAGTCTTGATCGCGCGTTTGAGCACCGAGGTGTAGGCGATATCGAAGGTGTATCCCTCCTGCTTCAGAAGACGCGCGGCATCGAGCGCCTCGCGGGCCCCTTTTTCGCTCAGTCCGACATCGATCCAGCCGGTAAACCGGTTTTCCTTGTTCCAGAGGCTCTCGCCATGACGGACTAGCACCAATTTTCTCATATTCCGGAATTCCCCCCATTGTCACTTTTTTGGTATAAAGGATTATCGCGCTAAGACGCGCGCCAACTCCAGAAGACTGAGATCCAGCGGCTTCCTGACGTGGGCCACCTCGGCCAGCGGCGTTGTCGAAACCCGACCTTCCAATAGTCCCACCAGGACGCCGGACTGACCCCGAACCAGCGCTTCCACCGCGCCGGCGCCCAGCCGCGTGGCCAGGATTCGGTCAAACGCACCCGGCGCGCCGCCCCGCTGCACGTGCCCAAGAAGCGTCACGCGAAGGTCGAACCCGATGCGTTGATGGTGCTCATGAAAGTAAGCCGCAATCTCGGCCGCCTTATATTTCGCCCCCTCGGCGATCACGGCGATCGCGTGGGATTTTCCCCGATCATAGGCGGCCCTAAGTTCCTGAGCGATGATCTCCGGATCACAGGGCGCTTCGGGAATGGCGATCACCTCGGCGCCGCCCGCGATTCCGGCCATTAGCGCAAGGTATCCGCAATCCCGTCCCATCATTTCGACCAGGAAGGCCCGTTGGTGAGAGGAGGCGGTCGTCTTGAGCCGGTCGATCGCTTCCAGCGCGATATTGAGAGCGGTATCAACCCCGATGGTGATCTCGCTGCCAGCCAGGTCGTTATCGATGGTCGAGGCGACCCCCACCACCGGCACCCCCATCTGGGAAAGATCGTATGCCCCGGCCTGGGAGCCGTCCCCGCCGATGATCACCACGGCCTCGATCCCTTGAGCCTGGAGCGCCGAGACGGCCCGGCGTCGCGCCGGTTCGGTCTTAAACTCCGGGCTGCGCGTGCTCCCGAGCATGGTTCCGCCCCGCTCAAGAATTCCGCCCACCCCGCGCGCCGTCAACGGAACGGCATCGCCGGCGATCAGCCCCGCATACCCGTGTCGAATGCCGAAGACCTCCATCCCCGCGGCAATCGCCGCCCGGGTCACGGCCCGGATCGCGGCATTCATTCCGGGGGCATCGCCCCCGCTGGTCAATACCCCGATTCTTCTCATCGGTCTCCCGTTACCGGATCACGCCCTTCTTCATGTTATCCTCACACCCACAGAAAAAAAAATCAAGCGGAATTTCTTATTCAACGTCCCATGACATCCGGATCGACGCCCCTTCGACAAAATCCTTCATGTGGCGAGTTCCCCCAACATCCCCCTAAACTGTTCCCACGGTATGGCCGGCCAGGTCTCGGTCGTTGCATGGCCGAAAGACCGAACAATGGTCGCGACTTGTCCGGCCGTGATTTCATCCGGCGCCTCAAACACGTCCAGATAATCATAGGGTCCCAAAACGGCATAATTGGAGACCCATTTCACCCTGGGACAATGCTTCTTGATTTTCTCCTTCACCTCTCCTTCAAGCTTTTTAAGCCGGTCCGGCGAGGTCATGCTCTCCGGCGAGACCTTCGTCAACAAAATGTAGGTTCCCATTCGATCCCTCCTCGTTGATATTCATTCCCGGTTGTTTTGTACATCCGCGCGACCCTCCTACGACGGCTCGCACGGCGGGGTCCGCACTTTCAACGACCGACGCTTCTCGGGCGTCAAAGCCGATTCCAGGTGCCAGGCGGGATCGGCGTCGGCGTCATTGTTCTTTATCGGAAGCCAATCCTTCCCCGATCCCCTCCCCTTCATGAAGGCGGTCAATCCCTCATGACCCATGACAGGCATCCTTTTGTTTTATCCCAAACAAATATCGTTCCGAATCCCTCAGAAACCCTTTTCATCTTCTCAGCAATGGCACGGGCCCGATCGCTGGCGGCCAGCCGTGCCTGGAAACTCTCGATCACGGTCGGATACAGCCACAACTTCTTCAAGGTCCCATCCTTAATTTCAACGATAAAAATAAATGACTCGTCGTTGCGCTCAATCTCGTCAACCGCATAATCGTCCACAAAGTTTCCTGTAGAATAAAAAATGGGGCGGCCCTTGTAAATTTCGACCCCTTGAAAGACATGGCAGGAATGGCCATAGACGATATCAGCGCCCGCGTCGATCAGCGCATGGGCAAATGGGATATGCTTCGGCTGCGGCCGATAACCCCAGTTGGGACCCCAGTGCGCGGAGACGATGAGCAGATCCGCCTTCCCTCGTGCCCGGCCTACAATCTGAAAAAGCCTTTGAGCCCGACGATCCTGGCCATCCACCGGCACATAGAAGATCCCGGGTTTTTCATCCGTGGCTTCCCATTCCGGTTCATTATCGGTAAAGGCGATGATGCCCACCTTCGTTGCCTTTTGATCAATGACGGATGACCGGGATGCCTTCTCATCATTTTCGCCCGCCCCGGCATGCGCTATACCGTATTGATCTAATATTTTCAGCATCTCGAACAGGGCCTCATACCCGAAGTCCAGGGTGTGATTATTCGCCAGCGAGACGGCGTCCAAACCCGCCGCCTTCAACACTGCGGCATTCTTGGAATCGGAACGAAAGCGAAACACCTTCGGCGTCGCTGACCATGGCGCCCCGTAATCAGAGAGCACGCACTCAAGATTCCCCATGCGAAAGTCGGCGTCCCTAAACACAGGCAGGGTATCCCCCCATGGATATTGGGCTGATCGACCTCTCAGCATTTCATTGACCAGCCGCCCTAGCATGATGTCGCCGACAAAAAGAAGTCGCACGAGTCCTGACTCCACATTAAGAAAAACCCGGACCTTGAGCGCAATTCCGAAGGTTTTCCTCAATAGAATCGACGTAGCAACGAAGGCATCTGCAGACCACCCTCGCGATTATCTGGGATCCACGGGACGCATCACCCATTACATAAGAGGGTCCTTGATCATCCAAGTCCTCCCATTTATGCGGTCTCACACGGGGGAACCCTAATTTTCAACGACCTGAGCCGGACCGGCGTGAGGGCCGGCCTCAATTTCCATGAGGCATTGGCATGTCGATCCTTCTTCTTGATCAACAACCAGTCCTTTCCGGAACCTCTCCCCTTCATCAGAACCAGCGAGAACTCTCCTTGCAACTTTTTGCCTTCCAGGCGGAACGAGAGACTGCCTTTAGACAATCCAGCTTCCGCATCTTCAAGCGGCACAAATTGTCCCTCATCCCATATCAGGACAGGCCCCGCCCCATAACTGCCCTCTGGAATGATTCCCTCGAAGCTTCCGTACTCCAGCGGATGATCCTCCACCTGAACGGCCAGCCGTTTCTCGGCCGGATTCATCGAGGGTCCTTTTGGAACGGCCCAGGATTTTAAAACCCCCTCCACTTCCAGGCGCAGGTCATAGTGAACCCGGGTGGCATGATGTTCGTGGACAACGTAACGAAATCGGCCCATGAATTCGAACCCCCTCCGCGGGTGTCGGCTCCTTGAAGTATGATCGATTACTCCCTCAGGAACTTCTAGGCGTTCAACGCCCGGCCAGCATCCTCACAATATCGTTATTTTCTTCTTCCGCGGCGAGCATCAAGGCGGTCCGGCCGAATGCGTTCTTGGCCTTGGGATTCGCCCCCGCGTCGAGGAGCGTTTGAACGATATCGGGCCAGCCCGCCTGCGCTGCAAACATCAGGGCCGTTTCACCGTCGGGGTTCCTGGCGTTGACATCGGCCTTGTGAGCCAGGAGCTCCCGGACTACGCCTCCAAAACCGTTCCAGGCCGCCGCCATCAACAGCGTATCGCCGTTGTTGCTTTTCGCGTTCGGATCCGCACCGCGCTTTAAAAGAAGTCGAACCACCTCCTGGTAGCCGCTCATCCCGGCCGACATCAAGGCCGTATCCCCGTTCTCATCTCTTTTTCGAAAATCCGCCCCGGCCGCCAGAAGCACCTCGACCACGTCGGCATGGCCGTTGACCGCCGCCGCCATCAATGGTGTCCTTCCTCCGGAATCGCTTCCATTGACGTTCCCCCCTTGGGCCAAGAGTGCTTTCACGTCTTTCACCCGCCCGTTCCAGGAGGCGTCCATCAATTCAACGAAGGCGTCGCGGTGCACCGCCCCGGATTCCGCGGAGAC
>Ga0335085_10017295_pt1 | contig 10394 bp, 7 predicted proteins | sample Lox_Sample_45_FD_206712 | JGI IMG/M metagenome (GOLD analysis project Ga0335085, IMG submission 206712) | Soil microbial communities from Loxahatchee National Wildlife Refuge, Florida, United States - Lox_Sample_4.5 | ecosystem: Environmental > Terrestrial > Soil > Wetlands | place: USA: Florida...
GCAGTCGGCCCCGGTCGTACAGCTGATCCGGCCGCCGAGCGACGCGTCGCGATAGCCATCGTCGGCGACGAAGAAGAGGGCCTTCACCCCGAGGAGCAGGACGGCGTAGGTCAGGCCGGTCAGCAGGCCGGCGTAGACGGCGTTCGCGAGGATCCGGCCCCACGGGCCGGCGGATCGGTTCGAGCGGCTGTTCGCGTAGTAGCCGATGAGGAGGCCCGACGGCAACGCGAGGAGCCAGTAGATCGGCTCGATCGGGATGACGAGCAGGAAGCTGATCGCGACGGTCAGGGCCATCCCGACCCCGACCCAGCCGGCGGTGATCGCCCCCCGGTCCAGGACGCGCTGCACGCCGGTCAGTGGCCGCCGCGCCGCGACGCGCCGGCGAGCGCCGCCCGGCCGGGATAGACGCCGGCCGAGCCGAGCTCCTCGCCGATCCGGAGAAGCCGGTTGTACTTCGCGACGCGCTCGGACCGCGACGGCGCACCGGTCTTGATCTGGCCGGTCCCCATCGCCACGACGAAGTCGGCGATCGTCGTGTCCTCGGTCTCGCCCGACCGGTGGCTCACGACCGAGGCCCAGCCGGCCGCCCGGGCGAGCTCGATCGCCTCGATCGTCTCGGTCAGCGTTCCGATCTGGTTGAGCTTGATGAGGACCGCGTTCGCCGAGCCCTCGGCGACGCCCCGGGCGAGCCGCTCGGTGTTCGTGACGAAGAGGTCGTCGCCCACGAGCTGGACCCGGTCGCCGAGCCGCTCGGTCTGCAGCCGCCAGCCGGCCCAGTCGTCCTCGGCGAGCCCGTCCTCGAGCGAGACGATCGGGTAGCGGGCGCACCAGTCCGCCCACAGCTCGACGAGCTCGGCCGACTCGAGCGTCCGGCCCTCCTTCGCCAGGACATAGCGCGTCGGACGGCCATCCGCCCCGGAGCCGGCCTCGACGAGCTCGCTCGCGGCCGGGTCGAGGGCGATCGCGACATCCTCACCCGGGCGGTAACCGGCTCGCTCGATCGCCCGCAGGACGACCTCGACGGCCGCCGCGTTCGAGGCGAGGGAGGGAGCGAACCCGCCCTCGTCGCCCTGGCCGGTCGCGAAGCCTTCGTCGTGCAGGATCGCCCGGAGGGCGTGGAAGATCTCGGCGCCGGCCCGGAGCGCCTCGCCGAAGGAAGCCACGCCGACGGGCATGACCATGAACTCCTGGAAGTCGGTCGAGTCCTGGGCGTGCTTGCCGCCGTTGAGGATGTTGAACATCGGGACCGGCACGATCCGTGCCCCGACGCCGCCGAGGTAGCGGTAGAGCGGCAGGTCCTGCGAGGCCGCCGAGGCATGGGCCGCCGCGAGCGAGACGCCGAGGATCGCGTTCGCCCCGAGGCGGCCCTTGTTCGGCGTCCCGTCGAGCTCGATGAGGACCCGGTCAAGGCCGGCCTGGTCGAGGGCGTCGAGCCCGAGGACCGCCGGACCGATCTCCTCGACGACGTTCCTGACCGCGGTGAGGACGCCCTTCCCGCCGTAGCGGGTCTTGTCGCCATCGCGCAGCTCGACGGCCTCGTGGATGCCGGTCGAGGCGCCCGATGGGACCGCCGCCCGACCGAACGACCCGTCCTCGAGGAGCAGGTCGACCTCGATCGTCGGGTTGCCGCGCGAGTCGAGGATCTCGCGAGCCTCGACGAGCTCGATGCGGCTCATGCCCGCGACCCGGCCTTCGCCGCGGCCGGCCCGGCGCCGGCCGCCTCACGGTCGAGGAGGACGGCGATGCCGGGCAGCTCGCGGCCCTCGAGGAACTCGAGCGAGGCGCCGCCGCCGGTGCTGATGTGGGTCATCTTCGAGGCCAGGCCCTGCTGCTCGAGGGCGGCGATCGAGTCGCCGCCGCCGACGACGACGGTCGCGCCGGCCTCGGCCTTCTCGGCCAGGACGCGGGCCATCGCCTTCGTGCCGTGGGCGAACGACGGGATCTCGAAGACGCCGAGCGGGCCGTTCCAGAAGACCGTCCGTGCCGGCTCGAGCGCCGCCGCCATCGCCTCCCGGGTCCGCTCGCCGATGTCGACGATGTGCCACGAGGCGGGGACCTTCTCGACCGGGACGACCTTGTACTCGGTCCCCCGGGTCACCTCCTTGGCGATGATGACGTCGGTCGGCAGGACGACCGGGATCCCCTGCTGCTCGGCCGACGCGAGGACCCGTCGGGCGTCCTCGACGCGATCGTGCTCGGCCAGGCTCTTGCCGACCGAGCGGCCCTGGGCGAGGAGGAACGTGTTCGCCATCCCGCCACCGACGAGGAGCAGATCGACCTTCGTGAGCAGGTGGCCGAGGACCTTCAGCTTGTCCGAGACCTTCGCCCCACCCAGGACGGCCGCGAACGGGCGCTCCGGATCCTCGAGGAGCTTCGAGAGCATCTCGATCTCGCGCTCCATCAGGAAGCCGGCATACGCGGGCAGGAAGGCGGCGATGCCGACCGTCGAGGCGTGGGCCCGGTGGGCCGTGCCGAAGGCGTCGTTGACGTAGACGTCGGCGTACGAGGCGAGCGCCTCGGCGAAGCGCGGGTCGTTCTTCTCCTCCTCGGCGTGGAAGCGGAGGTTCTCGAGGAGGAGCAGCTCGCCGGGACGGAGCCGCTTCACGGCGTCCTCCGTCCCGACGCCGAGGGCGTCACCGGTCACCGGCACGTTGCGGCCCAGGAGCTGGGTCAGCCGGGCCGCGACGGGCCGCAGCCGGAGGCCGTCGTTGACCTTGCCATCCGGCCGCCCGAGGTGGCTGGCGAGGATGACCCGGGCATCGTGGTCGAGGAGGTAGCGGATCGTCGGCAGCGCCGCCCGGATCCGCGAGTCGTCGGTGACCTTCCCGTCCTGGAGGGGGACGTTGAAGTCGACCCGGACGAAGACACGCTTGCCGGACGGGTCGAAGTCTCGGATGGTCAGCTTGTCCATGGGGCTCGGTCCTTCCGTTTCGGGGCGACCGCAGCCGGCCGGTCCACGCGGGCCGCCCGGCGACGGCTCAGGTCAGGCGGCGACCGGCAGCCGGGCGGCGACGAACGCCGCGAGGTCCGCGATCCGGCAGCTGTAGCCCCACTCGTTGTCGTACCAGGCGATGACCTTCACCATCGTCCCGCCGAGGACCATCGTCGACGCGGCGTCGACGATCGAGGAGCGGGCGTCGCCCCGGAAGTCGGTCGAGACGAGCGGCTCGTCCGAGACGCCGAGGATGCCCTGCATCGGGCCGGCGGCCGCGGCGCGGAACGCTTCGTTCAGCTCCTCGACGGTCGTCTCGCGGCGGACGTCGGCGGTGAAGTCGACGACGCTGACGGTCGGGGTCGGGACCCGGAGGCTGAAGCCGTCGAAGCGGCCCTTCAGATCCGGGATGACGAGGGCCAGAGCCTTCGCGGCCCCGGTCGTCGTCGGGATGATGTTCAGGCCGGCCGAGCGCGCCCGACGGGGGTCCTTGTGGGCGACGTCGAGGATCCGCTGGTCGTTCGTGTAGCTGTGGATCGTGTTCATCAGCCCGCGCTCGATCCCGAGCAGGTCGTGGACCACCTTGGCCGCCGGAGCGAGGCAGTTCGTCGTGCAGCTCGCGTTGCTGATGATGTCGTGCGTCGCCGGGTCGTAGGCCGACTCGTTCACCCCGAGGACGATCGTGATGTCCTCGTTCTTCGCCGGGGCGCTGATGAGGACCTTCTTCGCGCCGGCGTCGAGATGGGCACGGGCCTTCGTCGCGTCGGTGAAGATGCCGGTCGACTCGATGACGATGTCGACACCGAGGTCGCGCCACGGGAGGGCGGCCGGGTCCTTCTCCTGAAGGCAGCGGATCGTCCGCCCGTCGACGACGATCGAGTCGGCCGTGTGCTCGACGACGCCCGGATAGGCGCCGTAGGTCGAGTCGTGCTTGAAGAGGAGCGCGTTCATCTCGGTCGGGATCAGGTCGTTGACGGCGACGACCTCGACGTCCGGCGCTCGCTCGATGATCGCCTTCAGGGACTGACGGCCGATCCGGCCGAAACCGTTGATGCCGACGCGGACGGGCATGGCGCTCAGGCCTCCTGGCGTAGGCGGAGCGCGGCGTCAGCCGACCGGTCATCGTCGCACTCGACGCGGCGCCCCGGCCGCTGCGGCCCACTCCGCGATGCTGTCTGTGGGAACCGGACCGAGTATAGCGAAGGCCCTTGGCCGGCCCACGGGGCCGAACGTCATGAAGGTGCCGAGCCGGCCGGCTCGGCACCCTGGCGGTGCCGGGCGGACGAGATCCGCCGGTCGCCGACGGGTCCCGGACGCGGGACGGCCCCCGCCCGGCGGACCGGGCGGGGGCCGTCAGAGGGTCGAGGTCAGCCGCCGATCTTGAAGACCTTGTTGCCGCAGATCGGGCAGGTGCCCTGAAGGGCCGGCTTGCCGTTCTTCATCGTGATCCGCTGGGCATTCTGGACTTCGACTTTGCGCTTGTCCTTGACGCAGTAGGCCTCGGCCACGGTGTTCCTCCTCGTGGTGCTCGCGGCACGGGACACTCGTCCCGCGTCCGCCCGGTCAGTCGCTCGGTCGCCACAGGGACGGGCGCCAGCGATCCGTCCCTGCCGCACGCTTCTGGGCATCCATCGACGCGAGGATCCGGAGGCTTTCGAGCCCCGTCTCCACGCAGTCGGTCTGCGCGCGCTCCATCTGCTCCCCCCCGGGGAATTCGCCGGTCGTGCGCTGGACATACACGGCGCAGACGACCCCGGCCCGACAACCGGCGAGCCCGGCGAGGACGAGCAGCGCCGACGCCTCCATCTCGAAGTTGAGGACGCGCTGGCGCGCCATCTCCTCCGCCAGGTCCGGGTATCGGATCGGCAACTGTGGGATCGGGCGCCCCTGGGCACCGTAGAACCCGGGTGCCGTCGCCGTCACCCCGACATGGGCCCGATGTCCGAGCCGCTCCGCCGCCTCGATGAGGGCCAGGACCGCCTCGTGATGGGCGACCGCCGGATATCCATCGTGGACGAAGTAGCCCGTGGTCGCCTCGAGGCGGACGGCGCCGCTCGTGATGACCAGGTCCCCGGACGCGATCTCCGGTTGGAGTGCCCCGCAGGACCCGACCCGGATGAAGGTCGGTCGTTCCGTGATCGCCAGCACCTCGGCAACGACGATCTCGACGTTGTCCGTCCCGATCCCGGTCGAGACGATCGAGACCCGTTGGCCGCGGTACGTGCCGGTCGCCGTCGCGAACTCACGATGCCGATGCTCGAGCTCGATCGTGTCGAGCCGAGCCGCGATCAGCGCGGTCCGGTCAGGGTCACCAGGGAGGAGGATGTACTCGGCCAGGTCGCCCGGACCGAGACCGATGTGGTACTGCCGTTGCCCCTCGGGGATCGCGATCCTGCGATCCGTCGTTGGCTTGACGCGGGTGTCCGCGCTCGGCAAGACCTCGTCCCTCACTCCGTTCACGCTTCGCTGGCGCGAAACTCGGGCGAGGATAGTCCGGGCTTCTCACGAGCGTCAACCAGCGTCGGATGCCTCGGCCGGCACGCTCGCGAGCGTATCGACCGCCGATGGGGCCGCGGCGACGCCGTCGAGGTGGCCATCCACGCCGCCGTGCGGGCCTCCGAAGCGCTCGAGGCGGTCGGCGATCCGGCGGGCCAGCCGACGCCGGGCGACCGTCCGACGGACCCCGACGAGGCCCGCCCCGGCACAGAGGACGAGGAGCACGACGAGCCCGACGAGCATGGCCGTGCCGTCGCGCTCGCCGACGGGCGCCGCGGGGATCGGGCCGGCGGCGACGCGGTCCGGCGCGCTCGGCTCCCCGGCGATCGGCGAGGGCTCCGGGGCCGGGGACGCGGCGTCGCCTCGATCCGCGGTCGGCGATCCGACGAGCGTCGACGCCAGGACGATGTCGGACGGGTCGGTGACGCGCAGCCGCTCGCCGCTCGGGTCGACGTCCACGGTCCCGACGATCTCGAGGGCGTCGCCGACGCGGACGTCGCCGATGACGTCGAGCGCCGGTCCGCCGACGGCGACCCATACGCGACCCGTGCCGTCGTCGATCCGAAGGCGATCGGCGGTCCGTTCCGCGACGAGGCCGGCGATGCGGACCCGCTGCCCGTGGTAGTCGGACAGGGCTCCGATGTCGACGCTGACGGTCTCCTCGGCCGGGGTCGTCGATGCGCCAGGGCCACCGCCGCTCGTCCCCGTACCGGTGCCGGTCGAACGGCCGCCGCCGCTCGACGTGGAGCCGCCGGAGCCTGAGGAGCCGGATCCGCCGACGATCGTCGCCGAACCGCCGGACGAGGCGGCCGCACCGACCGTCACGTCGGCCGGCATCCGCGGGACGATCGCGAACCGGCGGTCGGTCGCCGTCGGGTAGGGCCGGCGGACGATCCCGGTGATCGTCGCCGTCGCCCCCTCGACGAGCCGGCTCGTGGGGATCCGCGCCCCCGCCAGACCGGAGACCGCGACGAGCTGGCCGCCGACCTCGAGCTCCGCCCGCCAGGTATCGCCGATCCGGTGGACGTCGGCGATCCGACCGGTCGCCCGGACGAGGCGCCACTCGAGGGACGGTCCCGGTCCGCCCCCGAGACGGACCGGCGTCGGCGCCGCCCCGTGGCCGACGAGGGAGACCGTCGCGGCACGGAATCGCGGGGCCCCGTAGGCGCTGCCGGCGACCCCGACGATCCGGAGCCGGTCGCCGATCCGGACCGTCCGCGGGGTCGGCAAGAGGACCTCGATCGCCGCGCTCGCATCCTGGACGACGATCCGTCGTCCCGATCCGTCGAGGAGGTGCGCATCGACGGTCACGGTCGCCTCGATCGTCACCGTCGCTCCGCCGGCCGCTTCGGCTCCGAGGATCGTGAGGGTGGTCGGCGATGCCGACGGCGTCGGCGAGGGCGACGGCCCTCCGCTCGGCGCGGGCGAGGCACCAGGGCCGTCGAGGCGCTCGAGGTCTGCCGGGTCGCGGAGCCAGAGGCGGTAGCCGTCGAGGGCTCCCGTCCGCGAGGCCCGCTGGCCGAGGACCCCGGTGAGGCGGTAGCGTCCGCCCGCGACGAAGGCCGCACGGTCGAGCGACGCCGAGGCGTCGACGGCGACCCGGAACGGCGCGCCGGAGGCGTCGACGAAATCGATCGCGAGATCGCCGCTCGACGCGCGCCGGGCCGCCGCAGCCTCCCGGCCCTCGATCCTGACGAGCCGGCCCTCGAGGCCTTCTCCGAGCTGCGACGCCGTGGCGGCGACGGGAGCGGGGGGTGTGCCGGGTCCGAGGTCGTGGAGCCCGCCCGCTGCTGGCCGCACCTCGAGCTGACCGTACGGGCCCGCGAGCGTCCCGACGACCTCGACCTGGCGGCCGCGCCCGGGAAGATCCTCGGTCGCGGCGACCTGGACGACGATGCCGGCCGTCCCGTCGTCGATGACGATGGCGGACGGCTTCCCGATCCGACCCGCCTCGGCGGTCACGGCCCCGGTGACGGCGATCGTGCTCCCGATGGGCTCCGTCCGGGCGACGGCGATCGCGATGACGCTCGGTCCGGCAGCGGTGGGAGACGGGCTCGGGCTGGGAGCGGCCGTCAGGCTCGGCTCCACGGTCGGCGATGGGTCCGGGCCCGTCGTCGGGCTCGGGCTCGGCGCGGGCTCGGCGGGCGGCAGGACGGCCAGCTCGCCCGGCAGCGTCGCGAAGACCCGATAGCCTGCGGACCCGGTGCCGCTGCTGTCGCGCTGTCCGAGCGGCCCGATCGCGGCGATCTCGTCGCCACGAGCGACCGTCGCGTCGCCCAGCGCAGCCGACCCGACCACGACGCGGATCTCGCCGAGACCGTCGTCGATGACCAGGCTCAGGCCGTCCGACACCGCCGACGGCGTCTCGATGACCTCCCCGGCGACCGCGACCCGAAGGCCTTCGGTCGCCTCACCCACGGCCGATGCGTCGATCGGCATCGGCGCCGGGATCGTGTCCGGACCGAGGTCGAGGATGGCCGCCACGTCGACGCGGAGCGTCCGCTGCCCGTATCGGGTGTCGAGCTCGCCTGCGACCCGGATCCGCTCGCCCGCCGGGAGGATCGGCTCGCCGACCGCGGCCGGATCGATGTACACGGCGATCCCGGCCGTGCCGTCCTGGACGAACCCCGTGCGGCCGCTCTCGAGCGCACCGAGCCCGGTCGTCAGGACCCCTTCGATCGTCGCGACCGCGCCGTCGGGGAGCCCACGAGCCGATGCGATCGGGTCGAGCGCGACAGGCGTCTGGCTCGGCACCGGACTCGGGCTCGGGCTGGCGGACGGCGACGGACTGGGACTCGGCGATGGCGACGGGCTCGGACTCGGCGAGGGCGACGGGCTCGGGCTCGGCGATGGCGACGGGCTCGGCGATGGCGACGGGCTCGGCGATGGCGACGGGCTCGGGCTCGGGCTCGGCGATGGCGACGGGCTCGGCGATGGCGACGGGCTCGGCGATGGCGAGGGGCTCAGACTCGGACTCGGCGAGGGCGAGGGGCTCGGGCTCGGCGACGGCGATGGGCTCACGGATCCCGCCAGCCCCTCTGGGATCGGGCTCGGGTCGACGATCCAGTCGCCGGCGTTATCGTTCGTATCGATGGCGGCGCCGGTCGGATCGATCCGGCGCTCGATGCTCGACCCGGCCGGCGGGGCCGGCGCAGCGGATCCCTCCACGAACGCGTTCGTCGCGTCGCCCCAGCCGACGGCGTCGATCGGCTCCCCACCGGTCGGCCGCAGCAGGAGCGCTCCGCCCGTCGCCGCGAGGCCGCCGGTGTACGTGACGTCCGCGCCCGACGCATGGCTGCCGGCGGCGTTCGCCAGGAGGACGCGCTGCTGCGGCGCGAGGATCATCCCGGCCGACCAGCCGGCCTTCCGGGTGACCGTCGCCCCCGACGACGAGACGTACGCGATCTCGAGACCCGCCAGATCGACGGGCGAACCGCCGGCGTTCAGCAGCTCGATCCACTCGTCGGACGCACCCGCGCCTCCCGTCACGACCTCCTCGAGGACGAGCCCGACCGAGGGCGGCCAGGCGACGGCCGCGGCCGGCAGCGGGTCGGCGACCTCCATCGTGGCCCGGCGACCGGCACCGGTGCCGAGCGCGACGGCCACGACGAAGAGACCGACGAGGGCGGCATTACCCGCCCGACGGGCGCGATCCATCAGCGACCTCCTCGGCGGGACGGGTGGTCGGCGGGACGGCGGACGACGGGCGGGTGCGACCGTTCTAGCAGCCGGGACTGCACCGCCACGTATCCCGCGCTCATCGGCCAGACCCGCCACGACCGCGTCCGGTCGGCTACGATGCCGCCGTCCCGCGGCGTGGATCGCGCCGCGTCCGTCGATCCGAGGAGGCACCCGTGGCGCGCGCCAAGCGGACCCAGCGTGCCGACGCCCGCCGCCGCTATCGCCAGGCGGTCGCCGCCGAGGAGTCGAGCGGCGACGCGGCGGCCACGACCGCCATCCCGACCGCGGCCCGGGCGGACCGGCCACGGTCACCGGCCGCACCGACGGCGCCCGCCGAGCGGCCGTCGGTCGTCGCCGCGTTCCGCTCGTCGGCCAGCCCGGCCAACATCCGGGCCGATATCGCGGCGTTCCCGTCGATCGCCCGGGGGTCGAAGGCCGTCTGGGTGCCGACGCTCCTCTCGGTCGCCGCCGGGGCGGTGTTCGTCGCCTTCGCCGGTCAGGACAACGCGATCGTGTTCCTCGCCTTCAACGCGCTCGTCCAGCCGCCGCCGATGGCGACGGCCTTCCTCGCCGGCATCCTCGCGCCGCGGGCGAGCTGGCTGGCGGGCGGCGTCGTCAGCCTCCTCTCGGCGGTCGTGTACGCCATCGTCGTCGCGATCTACCCGTCGGCCGGGACGTCGGTGACGCCGGAGCTCCGGGCGCAGGCGATCCTCTTCGCCCTCGTCGCGTCGCCGCTCCTCGGCGTCGCGGTCGGCGCCTTCGCCGGGTTCTACCGACGCTTCCTGCGGACGACGAACCCATCGTCCGGTCGATCGAACGGGCGGAAGGGCGCGACCGCCCGGCGCTGACCGCCGGTCGACCAGGTCGCCGTCAGCCGATCCGCCGCATCCCGGCGTAGCCGAGCTGGCGGACGCCGAGCGGCCGTTCGGGCCCGCCCGCTCCGGCGGCGAGCTCGGGGAGCGGCGCCACCGTCCGCCCGATGACGTTGACGACCTCCGCCTCTCGCTGGAGCGTCCCATCGACGACGAGCAGTGCGTGCCGGCGGACGACGCCCCGAAGACGGGCCCAGGCATCCGGCCAGAGGGTGACGTTGGCCATCCCGGTCTCGTCCTCGACCGCGAGGAAGACCGTGCCTCTGGCGGTCATCGGGTGCTGGCGGGTGACGACGAGGCCGCCGATCCTGACCGGGCCCGGCTGGCGCTCGGCCAGCGTCGCGATCGTCACCGCCCCGAGGCGGTCGAGGGCCTCGCGGAAGAGCCCCACGACCTGCTGCCCGGCGTCGAGC
>Ga0335085_10017296_pt1 | contig 10394 bp, 7 predicted proteins | sample Lox_Sample_45_FD_206712 | JGI IMG/M metagenome (GOLD analysis project Ga0335085, IMG submission 206712) | Soil microbial communities from Loxahatchee National Wildlife Refuge, Florida, United States - Lox_Sample_4.5 | ecosystem: Environmental > Terrestrial > Soil > Wetlands | place: USA: Florida...
GGACATCTTGCTCGCAATATACTGCTTGGCCTTGGCCATCAGGTCCCTGGCTTGCGGCATCTTGTCCAGCGCTTGCAAAACAAGCGGATCGTCGGAGATGCTCATCTTATTGGCTTCGTTTTCGCCGAAGATGGAACCCACCAACTGGATACGAATGTGGTTTTTGATGAAATCGAGGTTGGCGGTCATATCCAGGTCGGTAAATGGCACCTGCTCTTTAGCCAGGTATTGCTTGAATTCATCCAGAACGGCGTCAGTGGTTTGGAAATCCTTGGGAATGGTCTTGTGGATTCCCAGGTAGAACTTCGCGAAGTTGAAGAAGGCGCTACGCTCGGCCAGGGTTTCCTGCGCTGGAGTCAGCTTGGGAGTGGTGAACTCGACGTCGGGGGTGATTCCGCCGCCGCCGTACACCTCGCGCCCGCCGTCCGTCATCCGCACTTCGTTGTGGTTCGACTTGGTGAGTTCGGGGTGATAGTAGTAGTTGTACAGCGACACATTCTCGTAGGGGCGTTGTATTAAACGCCCGCTCGGGGTGAAATAGTGGGCAGTGGTCAGGGCCAAGCCGGTGTGTTCGCTCAGCTCATAAACCGATTGGACCAGCCCCTTGCCGAAGCTGGGCTCGCCGACCACCAGGGCGCGGTCGTGGTCTTGAAGGGCGCCGGTTACGATCTCCGCGGCGCTGGCCGTCATACCGTTGATGAGGACGACGATGGGATATTCATTTCCCCCATCCCCGTGCGTGGCGTAATAGCGCTTTTCCGGCGAATACCTTCCCGAGTGGTAAACAATCAATTGGCTCTTTTGCAGAAAGTGGTCGGATACCTCCACGGCCTCCTGGAGCAGTCCGCCGGGGTTGCCGCGCAGGTCCAGCACCAGGCCCTGCAAGGCCTTTTCGTTCAGCTTGTGCAGCGCATCGGTAAGCTGGTCGTTGGTATTCTCATTGGAGAAGTTGCTGATGTGGATGTAGGCAATATTCGGACGCAGCAGGAAAGCAGCATCCACACTCTGCTGGGTGATTTCATCCCGGACGATGCTGACATCAAACGGCTGTTCGTCGCCTTCCCTTACGATAGTCACCTGAACCTGGGTTCCTCGGGCCCCCTTGAGCAGTTTCGCCACTTGGTCCGTGCTCATACCTTCGGTGGGTTTTCCATCCACCTTGGCGACCACATCACCGGGGCGCAAGCCGGCGCGGAACGCGGGCGAGCCGGGCATGGGTTCCACCACGCTGGTCACGAGTTTGCCCATTTTGCCGGGACGCGACTGGATGGACATTCCGACCCCAAAATACTTGCCTTCCTGGTCTTCGCGCTGGCGCTCAAAGGCGCGCGGGTCGAAGAAATTCGAGTGGGGGTCGAGGGTGCGGAGGGCTCCCTGAATAGCGCCGGTATTCCCGTTGGGCGATCCGTAAATGCCACGGTCCGGATCGACCGGGTCGGCATAGTTGGCTTCAACGAGATTGTAGACGCGCGCGAAGGTACTGATGTTCGTCTTGACGTCGGAGTCGCCGTTTGAGGAGGCTGCTTGCACACGCCGCCCGTGCAATACTCCCAGAAGCACACCCAAGGTAATTGTCGACAAAACAACCCAAACGAACCGACGAGTCTGTTGCATTTTTTGCAGCTCCCACCCTGCATTTCCAGTTTAGCACGCAAGGTCAATAACCAGGTCAAAAAGGCTGCCCCACGAGTTTGATGCAGACCAACGGCCCGAGGTTCGATCAACGCAGACCTGTTGCCCACTATTTTGAGACATGGAATAATGAAGGTTCACGCAAAGCCACCAGGAGGTGTCGGCCGCGGCGGGTTCCTGTTGAACATTCGCAGCCTCTCGAACGCTTTGCTACGAGGTTCCGGAGAAGTGCTGCGCCCCCGATGGGGAGTGAGGACAGAATGTCCCCACCAGTGACACTATTTGTCAGGGTTTTTGACAGAAAAAGGCGACACAATAGATGGATAATGACTCTTGAATTAATTCGATGTAAAATGTTGCTTCAAACTGTCTCATAACAAAAGCATTCGGTGATTCCTGATGATGCTCATTTTGAAACGCTTGGCGACAAACTTGCTCTATGAGTTTAATCAAAACCACTTTGCGGTTCCGTCCTTGACAGCCGGGGAGGATCGAATGGATAGACGCTCCAAGGGGTTTTCACTGATCGAACTCTTAATCGTGGTGGCGATCATCTTGGTAATTGCCGCCATTGCCATTCCCAATTTCATGCGCTCGCGGATTGCCGCCAACCAAGCCTCGGCTGTCGCTTCTCTGCGCACCTTGGATACCTCCGAGGTCGCCTATTCCGCCACTTACGGGGGCGGATTCACCGCGGACATGGCTTCCTTAGCCCCCGCGCCCGGCGGGGCCAATCCTACTTCGACCGCGGCCGGGCTGATTGACAGCGTCCTGGCCAGCGGGGTCAAAAGCGGATACAGCTTCACCTACTCCCCGGGCGCCACCGATTCTTCCGGTCGAATCAACTCTTACGAATTCGATGCTTCCCCCGTCAGCGGAAATACGGGCATCAATTACTACTTTACCGATCAATCCGGAGTGGTTCGGTTTAACATTACCGCTGCCGCCTCCTCGACGGACTCGCCCCTGGCGGGGTGAGTTCAGGGCAACCTGGCGCGAGGTCCGGAACGAGCGATGTGCAAGACCCCTGCCGCAGTCCAATCTCCTCCACGCGTCTACCCAGGATGCGTGTATGATTAGAAGCAAGTCCTACGAAGGACAAGTATATCGAGAAATTGCTCGAAAGCCCGCGAGCGGACCTGAAAGTCCGTGTCGCGACCGCGCTTTTCTCACTACTGGAATCGTCTCAGCCGTTGGACGCTAGAAAACTGATTACCAAGGCCGGCGACGATAACTTTGAGGATGGCGCGAAGCAAATCCGCAAACAAATCGAACCCACCACCACGTCAGGCCCCGACGGCCCGAAGTTTCGGAGCAGAATTCTGGATTGGCAGAAAAGAACATTTATTGACCTGGGGTTCAAGTAAGGGAGGGGTCCCACGCATACCCTCATCAAGCCTGTGCTGGAAAAGCCGCACGGCTTGGTGATACAGGCCGTCGTTTCGATTCACCAACGCGATCCAAGCGGAGGCGTCGACAAAAGTGAGGCGCTGGGAGGCGAACTCATGATTGTTTGGACTGGCCGTACAGATGATGTTCGAGATTCCGAGCCAGGTCCTCTGGCCCGACGTCACTGGCGAGGTCGGGAATGCTGTAAGCAGAGTCGGGGATCGTTTCCGGCATTGCGTTTTCGGGAAGAATTACGGTGACGCGAGTGTCCTCAGCCAGATGCACGTCATCGGGAAGTTGGATACATCCGTCCCGGCCGGCTGGCGCAGAACCTAGTTCTGCGATTTCCATCATCTCATCACGCCAGAAGCGCAGGGCTGCGCTCGACCTGCTCCACCCCTGCCATTCCTTACGTTCAGAGAAGGGCCAACGGGCAGAACGGTATTGACGGTGGCTAACATCCCAGCCCCCCTCGCAGTGCCCCCGCCACTCCCTCGCTTCGTCTATCGGCAGATCTTTGTGACGAGTTGAACTTTACTTGACTCAGTGACCTTGGGTGAGCGGAAGTGACCCCTCATCCCCACGACCAGTAAAGCGTGGCCCCCCACCTCCTCCGTCGGCCGACTTCTCCCCGGGGAGAAGGAAAATCCCTGACTTGGCACGCGCGCGCGTACCCGCTTTTTCGCTTGACAAAGGCTAGTCATGTGTGCATAATGGAGTGCGAAGAACAGGCCTTGAAGTGACGGGTTGTGCGCATGGCTAGCCGGAAAGTTTCCTACCTCCACCCCCCCGTGCCGCTTTCGGCACACCTCAAACCAACAAAAAGTCCCCCTCGGCGCAGACCCAAGCAGGGGTCGGATGAAAGAGCAGGTGCCAGGTATCAGGTGTCAGGTGCCAGGGAACGGCCATCCGGGCAAATTCCCCTATGGACTGGGCGGATCGGCAAGAATCGGCGATCAAACCCGGAATGTGTATGAAAACAAAGAGGAGCAGGCGTCAGGTCTCAGGTGCCATGTGGCAGGGGAAAAGGCCGGAGTGCGAAGTCTACACAACGCGGCAATTGGCACAATCATTCTGGCCTCTGACTTCCAGCTTCTAATTTCTGATTCTAAAAACGCAGGTGCATCCGGCGATATGTATGAAAACAAAGGAAAAGGAAAAATAGGTGCCAGGTGTCAGGCCACAGCCCCGCGTGCGACTGCCCTTGGTTCCGGATCGCAGTTGCATTCAGAAGAGGCCGGGTGTATGTTGCCGCCGGCAAATGGGAAGAGAATTGGAGCTCGACACCCGGAGGAATGATCCATGACTAGACCCGACGCGTTTTTAGCAAAGCTCGCTCTGGCTTTGTGCATCGGGCTCGGATGCGGCCTGGCCTCGTCCTACGCCCAACCGCCGGGCGGACCCGGATCGCCCTCCGGCCTGCGCTGTGAGTACCTTCCGGAGCCGTTGGGGGTCGATACGCCTCAACCACGATTCTCCTGGGTCTTGACCCACTCCGAACGCAATGAAAAGCAGTCCGCCTACCAGGTCTTGGTGGCGGCCACGCCAGAGGCTCTGGCACGCGACTTGGGCGACCAATGGGATAGCGGCAAGACGGCCTCGGAGGATTCCAGCCAGGTGGTGTACGCGGGCAAGCCCCTCGAAAGCGGCCGGGCCTACTACTGGAAGGTGCGCTATTGGGACAAGGAAGGGAACGGCAGCGGCTACAGCCGGCCGGCGCGGTTTGGCATGGGATTGCTTTCGCTGGGGGAGTGGAAAGGTTCTTGGATCGGCGGGGGCAGTGCCAAGGGCAACCAGTTCCGCAGAGAATTTACGCTGAGCGGCAAGGCGGCCGATGCCCGCGCCTATATTACCGCTTTGGGTTATTATGAGTTGAGGATTAATGGAACAAAGATTGGTCCCAACGCGCTCGATCCGGCGTGGACGACCTACCCCAAGCGCGTTCTGTACTCGACCTATGACATCACCACGGCCTTGCGCCCGGGGACGAATGTGGTGGCGGTCATGCTGGGCGGCGGTTGGGCCACGCAGTTCGCCGATTTTGCCTATTACTCCTCGCCGGCTTTTCTCTTGCAGTTGAATGTGGATGTAGAGGGCGGCCAGCGGGTGAGCGTCGCCACCGATACCTCCTGGAAGGCCACGCGCGGCCCGATTCTCGAGGACAGCGTATTCGACGGTGAGATTTACGACGCGCGCCGCGAAACGCCGGGATGGGACGCGCCGGGATTCGATGATTCGGCCTGGAGCGCGGCTGAAAAGGTGGAAGGCTCCGCGGGCATTCGTTCTTCCCAGATGATGCCGCCGATTCGCGTGGTCGATACCGTTGTGCCCGTGCGGCTCACCACCCCTCAGCCCGGCGTCTACGTCTTCGACATGGGACAGAATATGAGCGGCTGGGCCCGATTGCGCGTGCGCGGCGCGGCCGGGACCAAGGTGACCCTGCGCTATGCCGAACTGCTCAACTCCAACGGGATGCTGAACCGCTCTACCGTCAATACGGCCAAAACGCGCGATATCTACTTCCTGCGCGGCGGCGATGTGGAAACCTATGAGGCCCGGTTCACTTACCATGGATTCCGCTACGTCGAGGTGACCGGCTTTCCCGGCACGCCCAGCCTGGATTCGCTCCGCGGGCGTGTGGTGCACACGGCAGTGAGCACGACGGGAAGCTTTGCGGCTTCCAAACCCATCCTCAACGACATTCAGCGCCTGATCCGATGGTCGCAGCTTACCAACTTGATGAGCGTTCCCACCGACTGCGACCAGCGCAATGAGCGCCAGGGCTGGCTGGGCGACGCCCAGGCGACCGCCGAGGAAGCCATGCTGAACTTCGATATGGCGGCGTTCTACACCAACTACATCCGGGACATTGCCGACGCCCAAGGACCGGACGGCGCGCTGCCCTCCACGGTTCCGCGCAAATACGGGATGTACCCGGGCGATCTCGGATGGGAAACAGCCTACCCCTTGCTCTGCTGGTATATGTGGGAGCAGTACGGCGACCGCCGCATTCTGGAGCAAAACGAGAAGGGACTGCGGAAGTACGTCGAGTTCCTGCACAGCAAAGCGGTCGACGGCGTTTTTCGCGCCCACCTCGGCCACGAAGGCGACTGGGTGGAAATCGAGCACACTCCCTACGACTACCTTGCGGAAGTTTGGTACTACTACGACGTCGAGACCTTTGCCCGCATCGAGCAGGTGCTGGGGAATTCCACCGACGCCGCGTCCTACCGCCAGCTTGCGCAGGCCATTCGTGAGGCGCTGAACCGCACGTACTTCCATCCGGACACCAACCAGTACGCCAATGGGACGCAGACCGCGAACGCCATGGCTGTGTACCTGGACCTCGTTCCAGAGGATCGCCGCCGGGCCGTGGGCGTCAATTTGACGAATGACATCCTTTATTACCACAACACTCACGTCACCAGCGGATTTATCGGCGTCAAGTTCCTGATGCCAGCGCTGACGGCCATTGGACGCTCGGACTTGGCTTATGACCTGGCGGTGCAAACCACCTACCCCAGTTGGGGATACATGGTTGAACGCGGTGCCACCACCCTGTGGGAGTTGTGGCAGGAAAAGACCGGGTTCGGAATGAACTCGCAAGACCACATCATGTTCGGCAGCGTGGGGGCATGGTTTTACCAGGCGCTGGCGGGCATCAACGTGGACGCCGGCGGCGCCGGTTACCGGCACATTCGGATTCAACCCGGAATTCTGGAAGACCTCGATTGGACAAGCGCCACGGTGGAAACTCTGCGCGGCCCCCTCACATCATCGTGGACCCAAGCCACGGGCGTTGTCACCCTAAACGTGACGATTCCCGTGGGGGCCGACGCCCGCATCATGATTCCCAAACCGCGCGGGATGACCGGGCACGTCATTGAGGAAAGTGGCCGGGTGATTTGGGAGAAAGGCCAGTTCGTCCCCGGGGATTCGGGGATCCTGAAGGTGATGGAGGAGCACAACGACTTACTCATCCAAGCTGGGTCAGGGGATTATTCGTTTCGGCTGACGGGGGAATGAAGCCGGGGTTCGAGCGTGCGGCTCACCATGATGATGGTATCAGCTTTCCCCGCGCCAATTTGGATCGGGCGATTCATGGCGCTGGTGGGGATGGTATATAGAGGGAGGCCTGAAATTTCAGTGTTCTAGCGCAGTCTGTATTGTGCCGTTTGTGCAAATTCGAGCTTGCGGTTGGAAGGGTTAGTTGGCATCATAGCCTTTAACTGGGTCAGCTTGCCATTTTCAAGTCGTGAAAACCCTTATTATTTACGACTTGAAGTCCAGTCGGCAGTTCCGTATAGTAGACGAGATGAAGTGGCTCTTGGGTGGACTGGTCCTCGTAGCGGTGGGTGTCTTGTTGCGCCGAATCCTGTGGAGGGGTTCCTCAGTAAAGCCGCAGGCAACCGGGTTTGGATCCTTGCGCGCGGACTTGCAAACCATCTACCAGCCCCTTGCGCAAGAGATTGAAACGCATACCACCATCCTGGGAATTACCCTAAACGATGCATTTGGCGAGCGCGAGGCCAAGCAAGATGAGATGGCGTGGCGGGTCGTGCGCCTTGCCCTGGGCGAATGGGACCGGCTCACGGAACTGGTGGTGGGTCTGCAGGGCGTCCTGTCCAAGGCCTTGCCTGGAACCAACGCTATTGTCCCCGTACGGCGCGTCGCCACCAGCCACTTCAAATCGCGCGCGATGATGGATAACGTAGGGCTCTACGAATTCTTAGACCAGATCTTCTTTACCTCCAAGCGCCGCTTCGCTTTGCAACTACGTTTCTTGTCACGCGCCAGCACCATGGTGAGCAAGGATTTTCGCCATGCCTGCCGCGAGGGTGAGCGCTTCCTGGATTCTTCGGACGAGTTATGGACCCGCTTGGATTACTACTTCCACGATTTTGATCTGATCGCCAAGGAGACGCTGCTGGCTTTTCGCACCCTGCTGGTCTGCCAGACGCCAGAGGGCGCGCAGGACTTGGCACACGAGCTGCAAGCCCTGCTCGAACGCGGGGTTCGCGTTTCCATTTCCCCCTCGGACCAGTAACCTCTCCCCAGCCTTACACCTTTACCTCCAACTCCCAAATCATCCGCCTGGCTGGAATGCCGTGGGCAGTGAGCGCCAAGCATCTTTGCCACGATGGGGTGTATCCAATGGAAGTCAAGACAGTTTGAGCTTGATTCCGTAGGGCTGGCGAAGTTATCGTGATCAGCAAAGGCGAACATCAATTTCAGAGATGCTGGGTCAGCATGAGCATTGTCAAGGCATTGTGGGGATTAGGGTGGGCATTCGCTCTGGTCGCTGCCTTGTATGCTATCGAGCGCCCTTTCCAGGAGTATCCCTCCGTGGAATACGGGCTTGTACCCCTGCCGCCAGACTGGAATGAGAAGGGCGAATGGACCTTCGCCCGCCTGATGTACCCGCCGGGTCCGAACGACGGCTATCGCGGGCGGTTCGATGGCGACTGGCGGTTGGGTCTTTCCCTCTGGACCCAGGATTACCCCCGAGCCGACCGTAACCTTGCACAGGCTGTCCGCCGCCTGACCTTCGTGCAGGCGCGCTCCGTCGAGCAAGCGGTGAATCTCGAAGATGGGGATGAAGTGTTCAACTGGCCGTGGCTCTACGCTGTCCAGACGGGTGAATGGGGTTTGACGGAAGCCCAGGCCAAAGTGCTGCGCGAATACCTGCTGCGCGGGGGATTCTTTATGGCGGATGATTTCCATGGACCACTGGAATGGGCGGTTTTCGAAAGGAGCATGAAGCTCATTTTTCCCGACCGCCCAATTGTGGAGATTCCCAACTCCGACGCCATCTTCCATACTGTTTTCGATCTCGACGACCGCTACCAGATTGTGGGCGCGGAGCACCTGCGGGAGGGCTCCAAGAATGGCGGCAAGGTGGCGCATTGGCGTGGAATTTACGACGACAAGGGCCGAATCATGGTGGCGATCACCTTCAATTCCGACGTCGGCGACTCCTGGGAGTGGTCCGACGATCCGCGCTACCCGCAGAAGTACTCCGACATGGGAATCCGGCTGGGGGTGAATTTCGTCGTCTACGCAATGACCCATTGATTATCCGTGCCAGGCACCCGGCACCTGACACCTGTATCCCTATCGCCCCCAGTGGGCGCGGACAAGGTAGGAAATTCCCATGAAGAGAAGGAGGATGTTGGCGGCGAGGAACAGATGCTGCTTGAACTTCTTGTGCAGGCCAGCGCTCCAGGCCAGCAAACACAGAGTGGTGACTGCCGCGCCGTAAAAGCCGACGAGGCCGCCCACGAAGAACGGAACCACGTGCCCATATCCGTGCTGGCGGCCCTCGGCGAGAATGGGGCCCGCCACCGTGAGCCAATAGACCCAGGTGCCCGGAGAAGCTACCTCGGCCAGCAGTGCGACAGAGATGCTGGCGGCGCTCAGCGCGTCGGAGCCTGCCATTTCCTGCTGGGTTTTGCCCCGGGTTTCCCACAGGGAGTAGCCGGCAAAGGCAATCAGAGCCGTACCCCCGATATATGCGACGTAGTGTGCGATGGCGGGTGGGATGAACCGAAAGAACAGGGCGGTGACCAGCAACAAGCAGCCGTCCACCAAAAGGGGCGCACCGATGAGTATCCGCAAGGCCCGCCCCCAGCGGCCCATTGCGACCTGCGTGAGGGCAATCATATGCAACGGGCTGGGAACCAAGCCTCCCACAATTCCCATCCCCGCGCCAAGAATGAACAAGTCCATAATAGGTACGTCTCGCGATGTTATGCGGATAAGCCGGGAATGTAAAGTGCGCGAAGACGAGGACGGGACCATGACGTTACAGAGCTCGGACGATAAGTATGACTTCTTCTCTTACAAGCGCGATGAAGCTCAAGGCCTGAGCCAGCAGCACCCGCGAATTGAGCCTGGGAATCACGCGGACAGCGCCAGACTCCCTGCAGGGGCGCCGGAGACAGTTGCGCGGGTGAGCCCATTAACGTCAAAATAATGCGAGCCGCGTCTGCGATTGATGTGTCGTGGCGCAACGACTCATGCCTTTGCCGCCCAAGATTTTGATCTTGTCGCTTCCCCATGGCGCCGCGCATCAACGTGCTGCTAGAGCCATGCGGGAGGCATTTTTGAACCTCCAACCGGGCGCGCGCGTGGAGGTCATCGATGTTCTTCAACACTGCACCCCATGGTTCCGGGCTTACTACAACTCCTATCTGATTCCGCTGGCGATTTGGCCCAGCCTATGGCGTTGGATTGAAAGTCGGCAGCACCAGTCCAATTCTACCGGCCCCGGATGGCTCTACCGCCATGGCGCTCAGCCTCTTTTCCGCTACCTGCGCGATTTCGCTCCCGATGTTGTCATCGCTACTGAGGTGGGCACCTGTGAGCTCGCC
>Ga0335085_10017297_pt1 | contig 10394 bp, 7 predicted proteins | sample Lox_Sample_45_FD_206712 | JGI IMG/M metagenome (GOLD analysis project Ga0335085, IMG submission 206712) | Soil microbial communities from Loxahatchee National Wildlife Refuge, Florida, United States - Lox_Sample_4.5 | ecosystem: Environmental > Terrestrial > Soil > Wetlands | place: USA: Florida...
ACGCGTTTGGGAGCAGATGGTGCGCATCGATCCATCCCGCGAGCCAGGCCAGCGGCAGCGATGCGTGCGACGCGGCGTCCGACGAGACGTCGAACACCCACGCCGGCGAGGCGCTGGGCGCGTATCGAAAGCCGTACGCGGCCCAGATCGCCGCGACCGTCACGAGGGCGACGAGCGCGGCAATCTCCGCCGCGCGCGCCACCGACATCTCGGCGCGCCTCCAGGCCGCGAGGCCGAGCATCCCGATCACGATCGGTCCAAGCACGATGCCCGAGAACTTCGTCAGGACCGCAGCCGCGACCGCGGCCGACAGACCGGCGGCATTGCCCCACGTCGGCCGGCGGCAGACGCGCCAGAGCAGGTACGCCGCGGCAAAGATGAACAAGGTCGCGCCCAGATCGGTCGTGACGAGCGTGGCGTGCGCCAGTATCTCCGGTGACAGCAGGAAGCAGGTCAGCGCCAGCGTCGCCACGCGGAAGCCGAGCCACTCGTATGCCCAAGAGAACACGAGCGCGCCGAGCGCCAGGCCGAGCAGCACGATCATGAAGCGCGACGTGTTCACCCAACGATCGGCGTCGGGCCGCGAATACAGGAACCGGCGGGCGGCGTCGCTCGGCCCGCTCGAAGAAAGCCACGTGCGGGGAGCGCCGCGGTCGATGGCCTCGCTGGCCGTGGTCGACCGGTCGAACGCCAGCAGCGGCAGGGCCGCCCACATGCGAACCAGGGGCGGATGGGAGGGATCGAGCCGGAAGTCTCCGGCCGTCAGCGCCGCGTAGCCGGCGACGAGATGCATGGGCTCGTCGACGGTCGCCGATCGCTGGATCCCGCTGGTGACGGTCAGCAGCGTGAACGCGACGGCGAACGCGCCCAGCACGAGCCCGATGATCCGCGGACGCGCGCGATCGGGCGGGCCCGAGACCGGCTCGGTCGTGGTGCGCCGCGGGCCCGGGGCCGGCCGTCGTGCGCGTCGGCTCATACTGGGGGATGGTACGGCGAGGTGACCTTGAGATCAAACGAGATGGGACGAAAGACGATTTCCTTGGGGTCGCGCCGCTCGATACGATCGACCAGTCGGGCTTGTTGTCGTGATTACATTGCGAGTTGCGCTGGTCGCTCTGGCGCGCAACCGGCTGCGTTCGTCGCTCACCATCCTCTCGATCGCCATCGGCATGGCGGCCGTCGTCTGCACCGCCGCGCTGGGACGAGCGGGCGTCGTCCAGGTACGGGGGCAAATCGACGCCATCGGCGAGAACTTCGTGTGGATCCGCGCCGGCAGCGTCCGGGCCAATGGCGTCCATACGGGCTTCGGCGGCGTGCAGACGATGACGCCCGACGACGCGACGGCGATCGAGGAGCAGGTGCCGGAGATCGCGATGTGCTCGCCCGTCGTGCAGGGCCGGCAGCAGATCGGCCGCGCCGGCGCCAACTGGAACACGAGATATCAGGGCGTGCTGCCGTCGTTCTTCACGATTCGCGATCGGGTGACCGAGCGCGGCCAGCTGTTCACCGATTACGATCAGGGTCACGCCACGCGCGTGCTCGTGCTCGGCGCCTCCGCCGCCGAGCAACTCTTCGGCCAGGACGATCCCATCGGACAAGCGGTCCGCATGAACGGTTTTCCGTTCACGGTCGTCGGCGTGTTGGCGCGCAAGGGCACGACCGCGGGCGGGCTCGATCGCGACGACGTCGCGTTCCTGCCGCTCGCGACGCTCGAGCGCAACATCGACGGCCGAGATCGCGTGAGCGACATCATGTGCGCGGCCAAGCAGCCCGAAGCGACGGCCCGCGCCGAGCGCGGCATCACCGCCGTGCTTCGCGATCGTCACCGCCTCGATGACCTGGACGCCCCCGACGACTTTCAGATTCAGCGACCGGTCGACGCGCTCAACCTCCGCGCCTCGTCGGCTGATACGCTGGCGCGGCTGCTGACCGGGATCGGCGCCGTCGCGCTCATCATCGGCGGCGTGGGCATCTTGAACATCATGCTCGTCTCGGTCGCCGAGCGCCGGCGCGAGATTGGCATCCGGCTCGCGATTGGCGCGCGCACGAGCGACATCCGGCGGCAATTCCTGATCGAAGCGTCGGCGTTGGGCATCGCCGGCGCCGCCGCCGGCATCGCGCTCGGCTGGGCCTCGGCCCTGACCTTTTCAGCGCAACTCGGATGGCCGATCGATCTGTCGCCGTCGATCGCCGCGTGGGCGGCGGTCGCCGCGCTCGCGGCCTCGATTGCCTTCGGTTACTTCCCCGCCCATCTCGCCTCGAACCTCGATCCGCTCGAGGTCATGCGGACCGAGAACTAGGCTAGGACACGCCGGCCTCGAGCTCGCGCACGAGGGCGCGAAGCAGATCGGCGGCGACGGCGAGATCGCTTGGGCCGACGCGGCCGAGGACCTGAGTCACGGCTTCCTCCACCGAGCCCCGCGACGCCCGCGTCGTCGCGCGCCCGCGATCGGTCAGCGCGAGATGGACGCGCCGTCGATCGCTGCCGTCGACGGTGCGGGTCAACAGCCCGCGGCGCTCGAGCCGTTGCAGCACGCCGGTGAGCGTGCTCGGATGCAGCTTCAGCGTGTCGGCCAGCAGGCCCGCCGACACGTGGGGCATGTGTCCGATCACGCGCAGCGACAGCCGCTGCGGGCCGGTTACGCCCTGAACGCGCGCCATCCACTTCGATCGCTTCTGCAGCGCGTGGTCGAGGCCCCACAAGAGCCGCATGAACTCGAGCGTCGGGCCGAGCGGCGATTCCCCGCTGCGCCGCGCGCCCCGCTTCGCGCCTGGCCCGGCCGGCCGCAGGCGCAGCAGCGCGGCGAGCAAGCGATCGATATCTTCCTGCCGTCTGAGCCCGAAGCCCGCGCTGGTCTCGACCGCGGGTCCGACCCGGATTCCAAGCAGCCGGCTCGGCCGGGCCACGCGGAACACGCTCTCGTCGGTGTGATCGTCGCCGACGAAGATCGCCCGGCGGCAATCGTGCCGCCGCCTGGCGGCTTCGACCGCCGCGGCCTTGTCGGGCGCCTCGCGCGCGACGATGTTCAGCACCAGCTTGCCGGGCACGACGCGGACGCCCTCGAGATTGCGGGCGGCCGCCTCGAACACCTCGCGCGAGCGCTCGCGCCGGGCCGACTGGCGATAGTGGATCGACAGCGAGAACGTCTTGTCCTCGAGCCAGGCGCCCGGCCACTGGCGCACGATCGGTTCGAGCGCGCGACGCGCGCGCGCGATGACGCGCCGCACGTCGACACCGCGCGCCTGCGGCTCGGCGCCGTGATTGCCGATGATGTCGACCGGCATGCCCTCGAGCCGCGCGAGCGCGTCGCGGCGCGATCGTCCCGTGACGACGACGCACGGGAACCGTCGCGCGACGGCCGAGAGCAGCCGCGCGGTGGTCGGCCGCATCACGGCCGAGGCCGGGCGATCCGCAATCGGCGCCAGCGTGCCGTCGAAGTCGAGCGCGACGAGCGTCCGATCGTGCGCGAAGGCGGCCAGGATCGGCTGATAGCGAGCAGCGAGGATCGGCTTCACCGATCTTCAGTGTACCTCCTCGCACCCGACAGGCCGGCGTCGCCGGCGCCAGCGTCCAGTTGCTATGATCGCGAGATGCGGCTGGAGGAGCTGGGCCTCATCGGAAACTGCCAATGTGCCGCGCTCGTCCACGACTCGGGCGCGATCGTCTGGTGCTGCCTGCCGCGCTTCGATTCGGAGCCCGTGTTCGGCGAGCTGCTCGATCCACGCGGCGGCCGCTTTCTCGTGGGCGCCGCCAACGGCACGGCGGGCGCGCAGCGGTATCTTCCCAACACGAACGTGCTCGAGACGACGTTCGACGCGCCGGGCGGAAAATTTCGCGTGCTGGATTTCGCGCCGCGCTTCGAGCAGCACGGCCGGATGTTCCGTCCGGCGCAGATCGTGCGGATCGTCGAGCCCCTCGAGGGCTCGCCGCGCATCGTGGTGCGCGCGGAGCCCGTGCTCGGGTGGTCGAAGGCGCGCCCCACGCCGCTGCAGGGCTCGCATCACATCAGTTACGACGGCTACGCCAGCGAGCTGCGCCTGACGACGGATCTGCCGCTGTCGTACCTCGAGGGCGAGCCGTTCACGCTCAACGGGCGGTACGGCCTGGTGCTCTCGTGGGGCGCGCCGATCGAAGAGCCGCTGCTCCCGCTCTGCGATCGCTTCCTCGCGGAAACGTCGCGGCATTGGCAGCGCTGGGTCAAACACTGCGACATCCCGCCGCGCTACCAGGGCGAAGTCATCCGCTCGGCGCTCGCGCTCAAGCTCCATTGCTTCGAGGACACCGGCGCGATCGTGGCGGCGGTGACGACGTCGATTCCCGAGGCGGCGGGCAGCGGGCGCACGTGGGACTATCGCTACTGCTGGCTGCGTGACGCCTACTACGTCGTCGACGCGTTTCGGCTGCTGGGGCAGTTCGACGAGCGCGAGCAATTCGTGGCGTATGTGCTCAACGTCGCGGAAAGCAGTGAGGAGCTCGCGCTGGCGCCGCTCTACGGCATCGCGCCGAAGGCGGACGTGCGCGAGCGAGTCGCCACCAACTGGGCCGGATGGAACGGCGATGGGCCGGTGCGCGTCGGCAACGGCGCCGCTTTTCACGAGCAGCACGACATCTTCGGCGAGCTCGTGCTGGCGCTCGCGCCGGTGTTCTACGACGAACGATTCAGCGCCGAGCGATCGCCGGCGACGCGCGATCTGCTCTTCCGGCTCGCGCGGCGCGCGATCGCGCTCTCAGGCAAGCCCGACACGAGCATCTGGGAGTATCGCACCGCGCCGAGGCCGCGCACCTTCTCGAGCCTGATGTGCTGGGCCGCGGCCGATCGCGCGGCCGCCGTCGCCGAACGCATGCTGCCGTCGGCCGCCGAGGAGTTTCATGCGGCCGCCGCGCGGATCCGCGACCAGATCGCTCAGCGCGCGTGGAGCCCGATCCGCGGCGCGTACGTCGGCTCGTATGATTCAGACGGCCTGGACGCGTCGCTGCTGCAGATGGCGCCGCTGCGCTTGTTCCCGTCGAACGACGAGCGGATGCGCGCGACCATCGACGCGATCTGGTCGCAGCTCTCGCACGACGGCTGGCTCATGCGCTACCGCGAAGACGACGGCTTCGGCAAGCCGACGGTCGCGTTCATTCTTTGCACGTTCTGGCTGATCGAAACGCTCGCGACCGTCGGACGCGTCGATGAGGCGCGCACGTTGATGGACGCCGCCGACGACATCGTCTCGCCGCTCGGGCTGCTCGCCGAGGACTACGACACGGCGCAGCGCCGGCTGTCGGGAAATTTTCCCCAGGCGTACTCGCATGTCGGCTTGATTCGCGCGGCGTTCGCCGCCGCGCCTCGCTGGCGGGACGTGCTGTAGCAGAAAACAACGCCGGGAGTCTTTTTTCGGACCTGCCGCAGGAAAAGACTCCCGGCGTGTTCTTGCCTACTTGTCGATCCCGAAGTCCCACATCGTCGTGGTGGCCGCGCCACCGCCGCCGCCGGCCGTCGACGAGAAATAGAACGCGTACTCACCGGGCTTGAGCGGCTCCTTCGGCGTCAGCACGTACTGACCTTGCGCGAGCCGTTCGCTCGTGCACGCCACCGCGTCCCGGCTCTCGGAGCTCCCGCCCGCGGACATCTTGCCGACTTCGGCCTCGCGGTTGTTGGACTTGTTGAGCGTGAAGCGCACGAGCGTGAAGTCGCCCGCGGTCTTCGCGTCGGCCGGAAGCGAGTCGGTGCCGCCCTGGTTCATCATGGCCATCGCCGCCGCCATGGGATCGTCAGAGGACTTCGCCTTGTCCTTGTCGTCGGCGGTCGCGAAGTAGAAGTAGAACTTCGGCGCGCTCTTCACGCGCACGTCGGAGATGGGTCCTCCGAGCTCGGCGCGGAATGAGCCCTTCGCGATGCCCTGCGAGAGCACCATCTTGAGCATGCCGCTGCTCTTGACCTCTTTCGGACGGCTCCCCGAAAGCTTGGTGAGCGCGTCGGCGCCGCCCTTGCCGGGCACGCCGACGTAGATGCCCGGCTTCTGCTTCGCCGGTGCGGAATCGGCAGCCTTGCCATCCTGCGCCAGCACGCTGGCGCCGGCGCCGAGGACGACCGCAAAGATCAGCAGACGTCGTGACGCGAACATGAGTCCTCCTCTACCGGATCCGGAAGCCCTGCGACTGCTGCGCGGACTTCGTGATCGAATCGGTTTCCTTCGTCATCTCTTTATAGATGAAGTAGGTGGCGCCCAGGCTCGCGACCAGCCCGACGACCATCATCGTCGTGCCGCCGCCACCGCCGCCGCTCGCGCCCCCGCTGGCCGCGTTGCGCCGGTTCGACTTCTTCTCCGTCGGCGGCGCCAGAATCTGCTGCCGGTCGACGACCTGCTGTTGCTCGTTGATCGTGCTCTGCACCGCGCGCGCCGTGGCGCCGCGCAGATCCAACGTCGACATCAGCTTCGACGAGGCCGGCGCCTTCGTCGTCACGATGCTGTCATCGCCCGCCCAAGCCGTCGCCGGCACGAAGCCGACCAGAAGGCTGGCCACTACGCCTGCCGCCGTCATTCGCTTGATGCTCATGATGTCCCCCTGTCCCGCTCTTGTGATCCGGTCCAGCACAGGGAATACGCGCCAGCCTGGGGTGGCGGAAGAAAGGGCAAAATTGACGCCTTTGCCGCCGACAGGCTACGGTACGGACGCCCTTCTTCCGGCATAGCATTCTCGAGCGTATTCCTCATGGCGGAGTTCGATGCGGTCTACCGGGCGCACGTACAGTCGGTCTACCGATTTGCGCTGCGCGCGGTCGGCAATCGGGCGCTCGCCGAAGACCTGACGGCCGAGGCGTTTCTCGAGCTGTACCGGCGGCGCGACGAGATCGACGTCTCGCGCCTGCCGGCCTGGCTGCTCACCGTGGTCCGGAACAAAGCCCGGGATCACTGGCGGCGCCAGCAGGTCGAGCGGCGTTACGCTGAACAGGAGGCCGAGCTCGACCCGGTGGAAACGCCGGCGCTCGAGCGCTGGGTGCTCGAAAGCGCAGACCTGAAGCCCGTCCATCGGACGTGCCTGATGCTGCGCTACGTGCAGGGCATGACCCGCGCCGAGATCGCCGAGACGACCGGGTTGACCGAGATCCAGGTCAAGGGCCACCTTCAGTACGCGCTGGAACTGTTGCGCAGGACGTATTTCAAGGACGGCATGAGATGACCACGCAACCTGACGACTGGGATCGTCACGAAGGCGAGCTCGTCGCGCCCGTGCGTGCCGAGCTGGAGGCGCTTCGGGCCAGGCATCGGCACGACCCGCCGCTCGAGCTGTTGCGCGCGGCCGACGCCGGCGCGCTGCCCGACGACTTGCACGACCCGGTCGCCGCGTCGCTCGCGCAGAGCGCGTGGCAGCGCCAGCTCGTGGAGGATCTTGCCGAGGTCGAGCCGGGCCTGGACGAGGCCGCTCGAGCGCGATTGCTCGCGCGCATTCAGGCAGAGGCGGGACGAAGCGCACCGGCCAGCGCGCCCGTCCGGCGATTTCCTTATTTTTGGCGGCCCGTCCTCGCCTTCGCCGCCACGGCGGTCATCGTGACCGCGGTGGTCGTCCGCATGCGCGTGCCGGGCCAGCAACCGCCGGTCACGCCGGCCGGCACGCCGGCCGCGGCGGTCGACGCGCCGCATTACGTCTTGACGCTCGACAAGCCGGACGTCAAACTCACGGCCAAGGCGCTCGTGCGACGCAGCACGGGCCGCGGGGCCAATTTCGTGGACGATATCGCGCCGGCCATGAACGCATTTCGCGCGGGTGACTACGCGACCGCAGCGCGCGAGTTCGCGCGCGTGGCGCCGCAATACCCGGAGGCCGAAGAGATTCCGTACTATCTCGGCGTGAGCCGGCTCTTCTTGAACGATGCGCCCGGCGCGATCGCGGCGCTCACCTCGGCGCAGAAGATCGCCGACGACACGTTCAGCGCCGACGTCGCGTGGTATCTGGCCGTGGCCCACGAGCGCGCGGGCGATCCGACCGCCGCGCGGACAGGGCTCGACGCGCTCTGCCAAGGATCGTCGGCCTACGCCGCGCGCGCGTGCGACGCGGCAGCGAGGCTCAAGGGCTAGCACACCCATGGCGCGGCTCGGCCCGCTCCGCGCGGTCCTCGCGGCGTGCATCATCATCGCCGCCGGCGGTGGAGTGCGCGCCACCGCCGGCGCGCGGCAGGATCCGGCCACCGACGCAAAATATGAGCCGGCGTTTGCCGCCGCGCAGAAGGCGTACGGTGAGCACCGGTATGCGGACGCACTGGCGGGCTTCCAAGCGTTGCTCACCCTGGCGCGCGACGACCATTCCACATTCTGGGAGGGACGTGCGCTCTTCGGCCTCGGCCTCGCCCAACGCTGGCTCGGACGGCCGGCGGAGGCGCGCGCCACGCTGCTCCAGGCGCTCGCGATTCAAGAGGATCTGAAGAATTCGAACAGCGTTGGCCTCGTCCACATGCAGCTGGCCTTCCTCGCGGAGTCGACCGGTGCGCGAGAGGAGGCCGTGAGCAACTTCAAGGCCGCCAGCACGGCGTTCGACACGGCAGGCAATCGCGAGAACCAGCTCGACGCCGACTACGACGAGCTGCGCGATCGCGATTCTGCGATGACCGAGGAGCAGGCCAACGCGACGTACCAGACCCTGCGCGACCGCGCGCACGCGCTCGGCCAGGGCTCCGAGGCATTCGAGGGCCGGATCCTGCACAGCTGGGGCGATCTCCTGTTCAACATGGGGGACTATGACGCCGCGATCGCGAAACTCACGGAGGCGGTGCCGCTGACCAAGAGCGATCCGTCCGAATCGGGCACGATCTACAACAGCTTGGGCCGCGTCTTCCGCGTGCACGGACAGTATGCGGCCGCGCTGCAATGCCAGCTCCAGGCGCTCGCGATCCTCGAACAGTCCAACAACGCGCACGACGTGATTCAAAGCCTCAACGCCGTGGCGGTGGCGTATCAGTTCGTGGGCAACGATGCCCAGGCGCGAACCTACTACGAGCGCGCGCTCGCGGCCGCTGAGAAGTCGGGTTCCCAGTCGTTCATCACGTTCATGCGCGCGAACTATGGGTCGTATCTCGTCGATAGCGGAGCGGTTGCGCGCGGCCGCGAGCTGATCGCGCAAACGATATCGGACACGCCGCCGTACCAGCTCAGCCGGCGATACCTCCAGCTCGCAGATGCGGACCGGCACCTCGGCCGGAATGCTGACGCGCTGCGCGAAGCGGACGAGAGCATCACCACCTGCCCGGACGGCGAGCGGACCCAGTGTATCTTCGCGCGGATCGAGCGCGCGAACACCGAGCTCGCCCTTGGCGACGATCACGCCGCCCTGGTGGACCAGCAAGCCGCGCTGCAGCTGATCGAAGAGTCGCAGGCCAAGCTCGCCTCGCAGGATTTCTTGAAACAGGGATTCGATCGGTCCTGGCAGCCATCGTACACGCTGGCCGTTGAGCTGGAGCTGCGCGCCGGCAAGATCAAGGACGCCCTCGAGACCGCGGAGCGCGGCCGATCGCGCGCACTGCTCGACCTGCTCGCATCGCGCGATCTCGGGCAAGCCGCGCCGGCGCCTGTCTCGACGCTGACGCTCCGCGGCACGCCGACGAGTGCCGTGCGGAGCAATGCCGTCGCGCAATCCGCGACGTTCGACGGCCTCTCGTCGATGGCCGCGCGGCTGCACTCCACGCTGCTCCTCTATTGGGTCGGCGAGGACAAGATCTACGAATGGGTGCTCACGCCCGACGGCAAGCTGACCAACGCCAGCGTCAAGATTTCGCTCGACAAGCTCAGCTCGCTCATTCACGCCACGACCGCGTTTGCGGATGAGACGGCCGCCGGCGGCAGTCCCACGACGCGCACGCGCGGACAGCAATCGATCTCGCTCGTCATGAAGCCCCAGGCCGCGTGGCGCGAGCTCTACGACCTGCTGATTCAGCCGGTCGCCGCCTCGCTGCCGTCGACGGCCGGCGCGAGGCTGACGATCGTCCCGCACGGGCCGCTCATCAACGTGCCGTTTGCCGCGCTCAAGGACGCGCAAGGCCGCTACTTGATCGAGCGCTACGCGCTGCACTCGCTCACGGCCGGCGCGATGCTCGATTACACGCAGCACACCGCCAGCAATCCGCGCGCGGGGTCGATGCTGCTCGTCGCCGATCCCGCCGAGCCGCCGAAGATCCCCGGCGAGCCCCCGCTGCCGCGACTGCCGGGCGCGGAGGCTGAAGTGCGGGCGATCGCGTCGCTGCTGCCGGCGGCGCGCGCGACCGTGCTCGATGCCGCCGACGCCACCGAGCCGCGCGTCGTCAAGGCCGCGGCGCAGCAGACGGTGCTGCACTTTGCCACGCACGCGATCGTGCGCGACGGCGATCCGCTGTCGTCGTTTCTCGCGCTCGGACGCACGGCCGACACCTCGGTGACGG
>Ga0335085_10017299_pt1 | contig 10393 bp, 7 predicted proteins | sample Lox_Sample_45_FD_206712 | JGI IMG/M metagenome (GOLD analysis project Ga0335085, IMG submission 206712) | Soil microbial communities from Loxahatchee National Wildlife Refuge, Florida, United States - Lox_Sample_4.5 | ecosystem: Environmental > Terrestrial > Soil > Wetlands | place: USA: Florida...
CCACGGAAACGATTCTGACGGTGCCCGCGGATTGGCTGACGGTATCGAACGGCAAGTTGATCAGCACCACAGATGCGGGAAACGGCATGAAGATCTGGACGTGGCGTGAGACTCAACCGAGTTCGATGTACCTTTTCACGGTGGTAGCGGGCGAATTCGTCGAAGTGAGAAACACCTGGCGGAATACACCTGTGACGTATTACGCGCCGAAAGACCGCGGTGACCGTTTGGCACCAAACTATGAACGTACACCGGCGATGATCGAATTGTTCAGCAAAAAGTTGGGCGTGGACTACCCCTGGGAGAAATACGCGCAATCTATGGTGGACGATTTCGTAGCGGGAGGCATGGAAAACTCCAGCGCGACCACGAATACGGCGAGTTCTTTGCGAAATCCAAAGCTGGTGCCGGAATATCCCACCGATGAGGATGGATTGATCTCGCACGAATTGGGTCATCAGTGGTTTGGCGACCTGGTAACAACAAAGGACTGGGGAAACATCTGGCTGAACGAAGGTTTTGCGACATTCATGGAGACGATCTGGACGGAAGACCACTATGGAAAAGACGAGGCGGATCACGATCGTTGGGAAGAAGGTCGCCGATGGTTTGATCAGAGGAATTTGTATGCGAAACCTATCGTTCGGCACGACTTCGATGATTCCAGCGAATTCGATGGAAACGCCTATGGCAAGGGTGGGTGGGTGCTATACATGCTGCGGCATCAGTTGGGAGATGAAGCTTTTTATGCCGGATTGAAGCACTACCTGGAAGTGAATCGCGGCAAGAATGTGGTGACTGCGGATTTAATCAAGGCCATCGAAGAAGCGACCAACATTAATGTGGATCAGTTTTTTGACCAGTGGGTCTATGGAGCGGGTGCGCCGAAATTCGAAGTCAGCTATAGCTACGATGCGGCCAAGAAAGAGGTCGCGCTGTTGGTGAAACAAACGCAGACCATGGAAGGACGAGTCGGCTTGTTTCGTGTACCGGTGGATGTCGAAATCACGAACGAGACCGGACCCAAACTCTATCCGATCGTGGTGGCGAAGGCCGAGGAGACGTTCACGTTCCCCTCAGGTACGGTTCCGCAAATGGTGCTATTTGACAAAGGCACACAAATCTTGAAATCCATGGAATTCAAGAAGGAAAAAAAAGAACTGCTGTATCAGTTGAAGAACGCCAGCGAGTTGGCGGATCGCGCGGATGCGGCGGTGGCGTTGGGCAAGCTGAAGGGAGACGACGAGGCCGCCGCCGGACTTGGTGAGGCGCTGAAAAATGACAAAGCGCGTGGCTTACGCGAGGCCGCTGCGGAATCGCTGGGCGACCTGAACAGTCCGGCGGCGGCGAAGCAACTGCTCAGTGCACTCGGCGAGATGGAGGAACCGGAATTGCGCGCCACGGTTGTGCAGGCACTTGGATCGTTCAAGGAGACACCCGACGTCAGCGCCAAACTGGAAACGATTGCGCGCGACGATTCTTCGTATCGTGCGCGGGCGGCAGCGTTGGGAGCTATTGGCCGCATGAAGACTCCGAAGGCCTATGAGATCCTTACGGCAGCGGTGAGCGGCGATTCACCCGACGGATTCCTGCGAAATGCGGCGTTGCGTGGCCTGGGACCATTGGGCGATGACCGAGCTGTGCCGTTGCTACGAGAGTGGGCGGCGCCGGGAAAGGAAATTGCCTCAAGACAAGCCGCCATCGGTAGCCTGGCGCGATTAGAGAAGAGCAATAAGGAAATCACCAACCAGATTGCGGGTTATCTCAGCGAGCCGCATTTCCCGGTGCGGGTAGCGTCTATATTTGCGCTCGGCTCGCGCGGCGACGCATCGGCGATACCAGCGATGGAAGCACTGTTAAAGAGTAACGACTTGAGTATCGAGATGGCTCCTATGATCAAGCGGCAGATTGAAATGCTGAAGAATCCCGGCAAGGGCGGGGGCGGAATGGGTGACGGCGACGCCGGCGCCGAATCTGCTGCGAAGGGCGCTGGAGATCAACGACTGGCTCATCTGGAGCAATTGGTGGAAGAGACGAATGCGCGTCTGAAAGCGATTGAAGCGCGCTTGCCGCCAGTGCCGAAGCAATGACAGCTCACGGTTCGGCAAAGAGGATGCGGAGATCCCGCAAGTTATTACCGGTGGGCCCGGTAACAATCGCATCATCGAGCTTCGCAAAAAAAGAATAAGCATCGCTTTCGCGGAATGCCGCAACAGGGTCAAGACCAAGGGCGCGCGCACGGGCCAAACTAGCTCCGTCGGCGACGGCACCGGCGGCGGGACTATTTCCGTCGATACCATCTGTACCCGCGCTGAGCACTGTAATTTTGCGATCAGCGATTTTCTCGATGCAACTAAGGACAAAAGCAGAATTTCTGCCGCCTACGCCATTCCCGGTAACTGGTGAGCTCACCTCGCCGTCGGCGACTACGGCGACGCGTTGGCCGGAGTTCTCTCGCTGCCATGCTTCCAGTTGGGACAGCAAATTGGCGGCGGAATCTTCCACGTTCCAATCGTCGGTGGAGTTATCGCAAATGCAACGATAGCCATCCGCTTCGACGGCGTGGTGGGCAGCATGGAATAGGTCATCCATTCCTAGGAGTAGCTCGAAGTGCGCGTTGGCAAACGCGGGGTGACCAGGCTTGGGAGTTTCGGGCATGCCCGCGTTGGCGAGCCAGCGCTGCAGCGAGACAGGAAATCGCTTTGGCAAACTGTACTGAGCAAAGACCCTCTGAGCATCGGCAATGGTAGTGGGATCCGGGAGCGACGGTCCCGACGCAAGCGCAGCTTCTTTTCCAAGAGGCACGTCGGTTACGGCGAGAGTAATTTTTCGGGCCGCCGCGGCGGCGAGCGCCAGTCTGCCTCCTTTGACGGCCGAGAGGTGACGGCGGACGGTATTCATGGCATCGATAGGTGCGCCGCAAGTGACGAGTGCGCGATGCGCGGCCTGAACGTCCTCGAGGCTGAGGGACGGATCCAGGGGAAGCTCGACAAGTGCGGAGCCACCTCCCGAGAGAAGAAAGAACACGGTGGTTTGTGAATCACAAGTATTCAGAAGCTGCAGGATAGCCTGAGCGGCGCGCAAGCTATCCGCGTTGGGAAGCGGATGTCCGGACGCAAAATATTGAAAGCCGGGATCTGGCGCCGCAGCGGGAGCCGTGGGAGCGGCTACTATGCCTTCGAGCCTTGTACCACTCGGCAAGAGGTTCTTCAGGCCGTTAACCATCGCATGGGCGGCTTTACCAATGGCAACGACGACTATTCGGGGGCCATTGGCGAGATCCAGACAAACCGACGGAAGAATAAGGCGCGAGCGATCGACCTGCAGTTTTCGCTGCATGACCGCGGGAATATCGATCGAGGAGAGCGTGCGGCGAAAAATGTCGCGAGCAATTTGTTTTGTGGATGACACGGTTCCATCACCGCAGCTTCAGCCTTTCTTGAAAATATCGGGATTGAGCATGTTTGGAGGACGCTGGCCCTTGAATAGGGCCACAACGTTGTTCACGGCCATGACCGCCATCTTCGAACGGGTTTCCAGCGAAGCAGACGCGAGATGCGGAGCCAGGACGACGTTGGGGCGCTTCAGGCCGGGGTGAATGAACGGCTCATTTTCGTAGACATCGAGGGCAGCGCCTGCGACCTTTTTGTTCTCGAGGGCGGCAACAAGAGCGGCTTCGTCTACAACCGGACCGCGCGAAGTGTTAATCAGGAAGGCGGTGGGTTTCATGCGGAAGAATTTGGGCCCGTCGAACAAGCCGCGAGTTTCCGGTAGCAGTGGAACGTGCAGACTGATGAAATCGGATTCCGCCAAAAGCGCGTTCATGTCGCGGAACTCAGCGTTTACGATCCGCTCTGCCTCTTCGGCAGCGCGCACAGCGTCCGTATAAATTACCTTCATCTGAAAGCCCAAGGCACGGCGAGCTACCGCCCGGCCAATGCGGCCGAAACCGACAATGCCGAGCGTTTTTCCCCAAATATCGGCACCACAGAGTTGATCAAGGTTCCAGCCTTTCCAATTGCCAGAACGAGCGAGAGCTTCGCCTTCGCTGAGGCGGCGAGCGACGGCGAGAAGCAGGGTCCAGGCAAAATCGGCCGTAGTTTCGTCGAGCACACCGGGGGTATTGGTGGCGACTACACCGCGTTTGGTACACGCATCGACATCGATGTTGTCGAAGCCCACCGCGACATTGGCAACAATACGAAGTTTGGGCGCGGCGCGGAGCAATTCGTCGTTGATTTTCTCGGTGAGAAGACAGATCAGCCCTTCTCGGTCTTTGACACGACGCAAAACTTCATCGCGGGAAGGGCGCTCGGACTCAGACCAATATTGGACATCGCAATTGGCGTCCAAAATTCTCCGGGCTTCTTCAAACAGGGGATGGGTCGAATAAACCTTCGGTTTCGGCATTCGTGCGGCCTCTTGGTTTTTCTGGGAATCTACACTAGCACAGCTAAAGGAAACAGCGGCCTCAGGCCTTGCCAGTATGCAGTGTGCGTTACTATAGTGAAGTTGTGAACCCGCTTCGTGCATCGGCTAGCCCCTCTCTACTTCGCGAAATGAAATCGGTTCTGGGACCCGCAAACGTTTTGGACAAACCGGAGGACTTGCTGCTATACGAGTTCGACGGCTCGGTGGAAAAAGGCCGTCCTGATGTGGTGGTGTTTCCACACACTACTAGAGAAGTATCAGAGATCATCAAGCTGGCCGCGCGGTATGAGGTACCAGTGGTTGGACGCGGGGCGGGTACGGGGCTTTCCGGCGGGGCCTTGGCGCGGGGCGGCGGTGTGATGATCGTGTTCGCACGAATGAATAAGATTATCGACGTTGATGTGGAAAACCGGCGCGCGGTGGTGCAGCCAGGAGTGGTGAATCTGGATATCACCCGTGCCGTGGAACACGCTGGGCTTTATTTTGCGCCAGACCCTTCGAGCGCGAAGTCGTGCACCATCGGTGGAAATGTGGCAGAGAACGCAGGAGGACCGCACACGCTTGCTTATGGAGTGACAACCAATCACATTGCAGCGCTGGAATTGGTGATGCCGGATGGTGGCATTGTGAGGGTAGGAAGCACGCACGGTGATGCCGTGGGATATGACCTGTGCGGATTGTTTGTAGGGAGCGAAGGGACGTTGGCGCTGGTAACGGAAATAACCGTGAAGCTAGCTCGCAAAGCCGAAGCCGTGAAAACGCTATTGGCCATTTTCGAGACGATTGAGGATGCATCACAAGCGGTGGTGAAAATCACAGCCAGTGGAATTACTCCGGCGGCGTGCGAGATGTTGGACGGCTGGACGCTGCGAGTTGTGGAGGACTATGTCCATGCCGGATACCCGCGGGACAGTGGTGCGGTGCTTCTGTTAGACGTCGAGGGCCTGCTGGAATCCGTGGAGGCGCAGGCTGCGGTGATCGAGGAGGTTTGCGCAAAATGCCATGCGCGGGAAGTGCGCGTGGCGAAAGATGCGCGAGAGCGTGATTTGCTATGGAAGGGACGAAAGAACGCCTTTGGCGCGTTGGGACGCGTGGCTCCGAGCAACTACGTATTGGACGGAGTGATCCCGCGATCGAGATTGCCGGAAGCGCTGGAGCGCATCAAGGAAATTGGTAAGAAATATGGGTTCCACATCGGCAATATCTTTCATGCCGGCGATGGAAATCTGCATCCGATTGTGTTGTACGACCCGCGAGACGCCGGTCAATTCGAAAAGGCCATCGCCGCGTCTCGAGAAATCATTCGGGCTTGCGTGGAAATGGGCGGAGCTCTCACCGGCGAGCACGGTGTGGGGATGGAGAAGAACGAACTGATGGGGTTGCTGTTCAGCGATACGGATTTCGCGCTTATGAAGCGGATACACGATGCGTTCAACCCGGATTCTTCGCTGAATCCAGGGAAGATTTTCCCATTGAGCAAGGGCTGCGGGGAGATTCGGATCAAGAATAAGGAAACGGCAGGGACTCAACCATGACGGTGGTGTCCGATGTGGCGATCCGTTTAGCAGGGGCCATCGGTGCAAAGCGAGTGGTCGCCGTCCCAGAAGAATTGACTACCTTTGCCGTTGATGGAATCACGCCGAGTGTGATTGCACGGCCCGCTTCGCCGGAAGAGGCGGCGGAAGTGGTACGTTTCGCGGTGGCGGAAAAGCTGGCGGTGCTGCCGCTGGGATCGCGGAGTAAGTGTGAGCTGGGAATGTCTCCAGAGCGATATGACATCGCGATGGACATGACCGCAATGCGAGAAATCGCGCACTATGATCCAGGGGATTTAACGTTGAGTGTGGACGCGGGGATGCCTCTACGCGAATTGGAAATCTACTTGAAGGAGAAGGGACAATTCTTGCCGCTGGCCGTGCCCTGTTTCGAGAGCACAACGGCAGGAGGAGTCGTCGCTTCCGGGATTGATTCGGCGTTACGGCTGCAGTACGGAACTGTGCGTGATTTTTTAATCGGTGCGGAATTTGTGGACGGCACCGGGCGGCTCTGCAGGAGTGGCGGGCGCGTCGTGAAGAACGTGACCGGATATGACTTGCACAAACTCCTGATTGGTTCCTTGGGAACGTTGGGAGTCATTACGCGAGTGAATTTCCGGACGTTTCCATTGCCAGCGACATTTGGCGGGCACTTGGCGGGTTTCATGACGGGTCAGGAAGCATTGCGGCATGCAAACATTCTCGAAAACGCTGGGTTGCCGCTGGCGAACATGGAAGTGCTCAACCCCAGTGTTGTGGGAATGATTCGCGCCATCTTGCAGAACGCGGGAGAACCGTTCCCCGCGGAGCTAGAACAAGAGCAATGGTACGTCTACGCTTCGTTCGAAGGAAATGAAGCAGTGGTCAAGAGAATCGCGCGGGAATTACAAAACATCGCGCGAGAAACGATCGCCAAATGCAACAGGGTGCTGGAGATAACCGAAGACGAAGCCCTTGGAGGAATGCTGCGGGAATCCTTCGAGTGGTTGCGATGGGCCTCGCCCGCGAATCTCATTTGCCGCCTGGCACTGCCAGAAGTAAAACCCACGACACTCACCGACCTGGCACAATCGGCGGAGTCGAGCCTCCTCAAGGTAGCGCTCCTGGTAAAGGCAGCGGGAATTGTGTATTTTGCGGTGTTTGCTGACAGAGAGGACGAGGAATCAAACTTGTCGCTCGAGAAAATCGCTTCGAGCGTGGACTCGATCGCGCGGGCCGCGCATGGTTATTCCACGATATTGCACGCGCCGCTGGCGGTGAAGAAGGTGGCCGGCACGGCGCGAATACCGGCGAATGACAGGGGATTGCAACAACGCGTGAAGCTCGCTTTCGATCCTTCGGATGTTTTTGCCCCCGGTCGGATTGTGGGAGGCATTTAGGCTTGGCCGCGGCGGATTCGATTCCGGGGATGATTCCCGTTTACGAAGATTATGCGCGATGCGTGCATTGCGGCCTGTGCCTGAACCACTGCCCAACGTATCGCTTATGGCAGTTGGAAGCGGACTCGCCGCGCGGGCGGATCCGTCAAATGATCCTGGTAAATGAGGGGCAATTGCCATTGTCGAGCACGTTCGTCGACCACATCGACAAATGTTTGGATTGCCGGTCGTGCGAGACGGCGTGCCCATCTGGCGTGGAATACGGAAAGCTAGTGGAATACGCGCGCGCGCAAATCGAGACCGAATACCGCCGGCCATGGTTCTCTCGTGTGACGCGGAAACTCGTCTTCGAGCGCTTGCTGCCTTATCCCAACAGAATTGCGACCGCCGCAAGGCTGTTGCGGTTTTACCAGCGGTCGGGATTGCAGTCGATTGCCCGTGGGTTGGGCATTTTGAAAATCCTTGGTTTGGCGGAACGTGAGCGGCTGCTACCGCGAATTGACGACCAGTTTTTCTTTGCTCAACTTGGAAAAACATTCCCCGCACGGGGGCCGCGACGGGCGCGAGTCGCGTTCTTCGCGGGTTGCATCGCGAATGTGACGTTCAGCAACCTCGCCGAAGCGACGATTCGAGTATTGACGGCGAACGGGTGTGACATTGTCGTGCCCAGTGCGCAGTTGTGCTGCGGTGCGCTTGCAGCGCATGCGGGAGTACGGGAAACCGCGCGGGATCTGGCACGAAAAAATATAGCGGCGTTTAGAGCGGGTGCATTTGATGCGATTGTGACGAATGCGGCTGGCTGCGGTTCGACGTTGAAGGAATACCATCGGCTATTCACAATGGATGAGCCAGAATACGCAGCGGCGCTGGAATTTCAGCAGAAAGCTCGCGATGTGACCGAATTCCTGGCTGACTTGGGCTTATCCGCAAATTTGAAAGCGGTCAACGCGCGAGTGACCTACCAGGATTCCTGCCACTTGTTGCACGGCCAGAAGGTCCGCGAAGCACCGCGCCAGCTATTAAAAGCGATCCCGGGCGTGACACTCGTGGAGTTGCCGTTCAGCGATATTTGTTGCGGGTCCGCGGGAGTGTACAACGTCACCCAAACAGAAGCTTCGCTAGATTTGCTGTCGGAAAAAATGGATTACGCGAAGAATACCGGAGCACAAATAATCGCAACCGCGAATCCCGGTTGCTTGCTTCAGCTTCGCGCGGGAGCAGAAATACATGCTACCGGGCAAGAGGTTCTGCATGTAGTGGAACTGCTTGACCGCGCGATCGGAAAGTAGATTTAGCGTTCGCCGATGACATAACGGCAGCCCTTGGGTCCCGTTCTGGCGGAATGAACAGCGTTTGCCGGGACGTCACAGCGGTCGCCCAGGCCGTAGGTGGCCGACTTGCCGCCCATTGTAAACGTCATCTCTCCGTTCAAAATGATGTGGGTGGTTTCCGCCGGATGCGTGTGATCGCCATAACAAGTGTTCGGCCCGTCTTCCCAAACATAAATTCGCAAGAAACCTTCGCGCCGAAGTTGCGAGACCAGTTCGTCTTCACTCATAAATAAAAGTGTACCGCCAGCGACGGATTTCGCACATGCGGCCAGAAACGGCAACGCCCTCCCTGCAGAAATGGGGGTTGCTGCAGAAAGGGCGCGCCGTCTTCAGGAGAGAAGGCCGTTATACTCAACCTATTCGGCTGGTGGAGTTGCCTCCGCCCCACGAGGCGGGCCACCCGGGCCGCGCCGGCCACGGTCGCGCATCGTGGTTTGTTTTACCGTGTAGTCAGACGGAACAGTAAAAAGCGAAGCAGTTGGTTCCGTGCGCTGAATGTTGGTCAAGGTGTAAGTCACCTGGCCGAGGCGAGGATCATTCCGCACACTTTTCACGATGAGCTGCAGGTCTGGGGAATACCATTGTTCGTTCACGATGGTGATGGGACTGGCATTACCAATCTGGCCAGCCGGAATAATGCGGGTGTACCGCGTACCCTGCGCGGCGATACCATTGATCGATTGCGTGCCCAAGTCTTCTTTTTTCAAAGTGCCGTTGGCAATTTCCTGCTGGACGCGAGCCTCGAATTTATTCTGAAAATTCTCGGGATTCTTCGCCCGCTTCGGCGGGACAGGAAGCTGTTCGGCCACTTTGGTGTCCGCATGGAGGATGTACGCAGCCGAAGCGACTGGATCATGAATGCTGATCATAGAGCGGGGTTGGCCTGAGGCAGCTAGATTTCCTACTCCGGTGAAGGTGGTTTCGCGCCGGGTGCGTCCTTGACTATCGCGGTAGACGTTGGATTGAACTTTGCGGTCAATCACATTGCCATCCGCCAGGGTTTGCTTTGTTTCGGTGATGGCCACCGCACTGTAAGGCGCGCCACTCACCACTTTGCCGGGATGCATTTCCCCGAAACCGAGGATTTCCATCCGAGGGCCAATGGGTCCGCCAGGCATGATATCGCCAGGGGGCGGCGGTGGAGGTCCAGCGGGTTCTTGAGCATTGAGCGACAAAGCGCCAAGAATAAGCGCACTGCACGCCAGCAAGACATTCCGCCTATTATTCATTGCCGGTTCTCCTGTTCTCTCCTACAAAAATCAATTTGTAGTTCCTGCGGCGCTCTCTGGCAGACGTACTGCCTGAGGCAAACCGTCATCACCGACCAATAAATCCACTTGAATCCAATCGCCAGCGTGCTCTTCGTTCACGGTCAGACCAAACGCGCCGAGCGCGGCACGCTGCATCTCCACACGCACGACAGTGGCATCTTCCGGCAGCGGCGGCATACTGTCTGGCAAAAGAGTAAAGTCGCCAGAATTGGACGCCATAAGAACTGTTCCGGGGTCGGAAGTTGCGGAAGCGCCTTCCGATGGCAACATATGGGAATCTTGCTGCGCAATCGCCTTCTGGACGTGAGTCTGGTTACCAGCCAGGTTTTCGTCGTGGTGCCGGCGCCAATTTACCGACGCAACTATCAGGAAAAGCGCCGCTGCGGCAGCCAAACTCCAACCTAGAATCACTGCCGTCCGGCGAGTTTTGACCGTTCTATGTCTGG
>Ga0335085_10017300_pt1 | contig 10393 bp, 11 predicted proteins | sample Lox_Sample_45_FD_206712 | JGI IMG/M metagenome (GOLD analysis project Ga0335085, IMG submission 206712) | Soil microbial communities from Loxahatchee National Wildlife Refuge, Florida, United States - Lox_Sample_4.5 | ecosystem: Environmental > Terrestrial > Soil > Wetlands | place: USA...
CCAGGAGGCGCCGAGAACCTTGAACGCCGGCATGCCCAGCCGCGACGACTCGTCCTTCACCAGCACGCGGCCGACCCCGAGCTCGGCGGCGATCGCGGGGACGGGAACCAGCGGCGTGGGCGCATACCCCGGCAGCGACCGGTGGAACGCGTGGGCGTCACGCGGCGCGGAGGGGCCGGTCCAGTCCCGGGCGGCTGGTGAGGAGTACCACGACATCATGCTGATTATCATCCCCGCCACCACTCATCAGGTCCAGCGCGAAAAAGGCACGGTAATGTGAAGTAAAACTGATGCTTTGAGGAGGCGCGATGCTCGACCTCAGGCGCCTGCGGCTGCTCCGTGAGCTCGCCCGCCGGGGCACCATCACCGCCGTGGCCGAGGCGTTGTCCTACAGCCCGTCCGCGGTGTCCCAGCAGCTCACCGCGCTGGAGAAGGAGACCGGGGTGCGCCTGCTCGAGCCGGCCGGCCGGCGGGTCCGGCTGACCGCCCAAGCCGGCCTCCTCGTCACCCACACTGAGGTGCTGCTGGAGGAGATGGAACGAGCCGAAGCCGCGCTCGCCCAGTCCCTGAACGAGATCGTCGGCACGCTGCGCGTCGCCGCCTTCCAGACTGCAGTCCTCACCCTCGTGCCGCACGCCCTCACCCAGCTCGAACAGCAACACCCCGCACTCCGCATCGAGGCAACCGAGCTCGAGCCCGAGGCGGCCCTGCCCGCCCTCGTAGCCGGCGAATTCGACATCGTCCTCGGCGAGGAGTACCCCGGGCATCCCCTGCCGCGCCTTCGCGAGACCGAGCGACACGACCTGCTCACCGACGAACTTCGCCTCGTCACCCCGGCCGGCTGGAGCGAGCGATCACTGCCCGAGCTGGCGTCGCGTCCGTTCGTGATGGAACCCGTCGGCACCACCGCCCGCGAATGGGCCACGGCGGAGTGCCGGCAAGCCGGGTTCGAGCCCGACGACCGCTACACCACCACCGACCTGCAGATCCACCTGCGACTCGTCGAGCGTGGCCTCGCAGCCGCTCTCCTCCCCGACCTGGCAGGTGCCCGTGACCGTCACGACGTCGTGGCACACCGGCTCCCCGGTCGTCCGCGACGGCAGATCTTCACGACCGTACGGCGTGGCGCAACGCGCCAGCCCAAGATCCAGGCATTCACGGCTGCCCTCAAGGCCCAGGAAACCCCGCCCGCGCCGGAGCGGCCGCATCAACTGCCTCGTCGCTGATCACGGGCCAGGCCATCTGTTAACCGCTGTTCAGCGATATCCGGCCAGAATTTCCCCGCTCGCTACTCCGATCCCTGCGAGGTGGGCGGCGTGCCGGTGCCGGGGCGCAGGGCGATCAGGAGCGGCTTGGTCAGGATGGTCATCTCGAGCGGCGTTCGCGGGCATCCGCGCTGCAGCCAGTCGGCGGCCACGCCGAGCAGTGCGCCGGCGACGAACGCTGCGGGCACGTCGAGCGGGAAGTCGGGCGAGCCGGCGGTGTCCGGCGGCGCGGTGTCGCCGGTCGGCGCGAGGCGCCCGGAGTAGTGGGCGGCTGCGGTGGTGCGGCGGCGCACGTGCTCGATGACGCGCGCGCTTCCGGTCGGTCCCAGCAGGCTGCGGTACAGGCCCGCGTGCTCGGCGAAATGCGCGAAGAAGGCCGTCAGCGCCGGGTCCGGGGGGTCAGCGGGGTAAGCGGGGGCGGTGTCGAGGGCGAGAACGAACCCGAACATGTCGTCGAGCATCGACGTGCAGGCGGCCTCGGCCAGTTCGTGCACGTCCTGGTAGTGGTCGTAGAACGTGGAGCGGCTCACGTCGGCCCGGTCAGCGACGTCAGCGACGCTGATCTGCGAAAGATCCCGTTCCTGGACCAGATCGATAAGGGCGCGCTGCAGGGTCGCCTGGGTGCGCCGCACGCGCCGGTCGCCCGGCAGGGAGCTGCTGCCCTTCCTGGTCATCGCCACGCTCCCGAGCCTACCTTCTCTTGCACGCGTATGGATACCTGCATACGTAGGTTTTCATTCATTAATTGATAAACCTACATCTGTAGATTAACGTGAGCTAGGAGCCCGTCACCGCAGCGGGCAGAGTCCACGCCACAGACACATGGAGGTCAGACCCATGAGCGACACGACACCGCACCTGGACGAGCGGCTCCGGCGCCCCTCGGGCATCCGGTCCCTGACGCTCGGCGACACCAAGCTGAGCTACGTGCCGGACGGCCAGGCCACGCTCAACGCCCGGATGATGCTGCCGGAGGTCACCGAGGAGTTCTGGGCGCAGCACGCCGAGTACCTCGACGAGAGCGGGTTCCTGATGGCCAGCGTCGGGGGGCTGCTGGTGGAACGCGACGGCCGCGCCCTGCTCATCGACGCCGGGGTCGGCCCGATCTCGGTGGGGCCACCGCTGAACACGTTCGGCGTCCAGACTGGCGGCAAGCTGCTGGACAGCCTCGCCACGCTCGGCCGCAGCCCCGCCGACATCGAGGCCGTCGCCCTCACCCACCTGCACAACGACCACTTCGGGTGGGCCTGGTATCCCGCCCCCGGCAGCGACCGGCCCGCCTTCGCCGGGACCGACATCCTGGTCGCCGAGCCCGAGTGGACCCAGCGGCACTTCGCCGAAGCCCAAGGCATGGGCGACATGATCAAGGCCCTGGCGCCGCAGGTGCGCCCCGTGGCCGAAGGCCAGGAGGTCTTCCCCGGCGTCCGCGTCAGGTTCACCCCCGGCCACAGCGCCGGGCACGCCGCCTACGTGATCAGCGCCGGCAGGCGGAAGGTGATCGCCTTCGGCGACGCCTTCCACACCCCGATCCAGATCACCCACCCGCTGTGGCAGAACGTCTTCGACTTCGACCACCAGCAATCCACCAGCCTCCGCCGCGGCCTCATCGACGAACTCGCCCAGCCCGACACCATCGGCTTCGGCATCCACCTCGCCGACATGCCCTTCGGCCGCGTCCACATCGAGGGCGGCCAGTCGGCCTGGCAACCCATCGACGCCTGAGAATGCCCGACCACACCGGGCCCCCGGCCAGCTCACCCGGGAGCCCGGGTGCCCCACCCCCGACGAGCACCCGCCCGGGCTCGAGGCAGCCGACCGCCAGCGACCACGGGACAGCCGTTCCGTAACTGAGCGTCATGAACCTCAACCTCACCGCCAATGCAGCCGTCGTCACCAGTGCCAGCCCGGGCATCGGACTCGCCACCGTCCAGACCCTGATCGACGAAGGCGTCCGGGTCGCGGGCGCCGCTCGCATAACAGTTGTTCTGGGGGCTGCCACACCCGAATGGCTACTCGGTCGATAGGCATTCCTATTCGGCGATCCGTCGTCCCGTCGGCTTTCGGGCTGGATGACGCTACGTGATCGACTCTGGTCTGCGCACTATGCGCGAGTATCCGCCGCATGGCACGCGTCGAGGAACGGCGTGATCAGCGCGAGCACTTCGGCGGGCCGTCGTGTCAGGCCGACGTGCGTGGTCCCCGGGAGAACCGCGAGTTGCGCGCCCGGCAGGAGCCCGAACAGCTCCACCACGTCGGGCAACGGGGAGAAGTCGCGGTCACCGAAGATCAGCAGGGTGGGAACCTGCAGCGATCGCAGCTCGTCGGTCCACCCCGGGAACTCGTGCACCATGGTCGACACCCTTACCGTGAACTCCTCGAAGTGCCCAGGGTCGGGAGCGACCGCGTCGTAGGCGTCGTGCCAGGCCTGGAAGTCGGCCGGTGTCGGCATCCGGTCGTCGTCGAGGGGCGCGCTCTCCCGGCCCGGCGGGCGGTGGGCGTCGGCCGAGGCGACGATCAGCTTGCCGACTCGGGTGGGCGCGCCGAGCGCGACCGCGTACGCGACCAGACCGCCGAGGCTGAAACCGAACAGGTCGGCCTCGGCGATCCCCAGATGATCCAGCAGCGCGATGACATCACCGGCCAGTGCCTGGATCGTCATCGGGCGGCCGGTGTCAGCGGTGTGCCCGTGGCCCTGGAGCTCGACCGCGATCACCTGCCTGCTCGCCGCGAGGGGTGCGAGCAACGGCCCGAAATTGAGGTCGATGGTCAGCAGGCCACCGTGGAGCAGCACGAGCGGCCGACCCGAACCGTGGGTCTCGTAGTACAGCTGCAGGCCGTTCACTGGTGCGTATGCCATACCGATAGGACGGTACGCGGCCCGCGAACTCATCGCGAAGCGCTTCGCGGCGCTGGTAACGCTGCGTCACATTCGTTGGCCGCGGCCGTCGTGCGGGATCCGCCGTTCTGGGTGCCTGAGCAGGTGGGCTGGCTCGACATTTCGGGTCACCGAAGTGGGTGTTGTGGGCGGCCCGGCGCGTGCGCGCCGCTGCTTACGCGGCTCGTCGTGTGTGGCTGCGGGCGTAGCTGGCCGGGGTGGTGGCGGTGTGCCTCTTGAAGTGGCGGGTGAAGTGCGCCTGATCGTAGAAGCCGACGGCGGTGGCGACGTCGGCGGGCGCGGCGCCCCGGAGCATGAGGCGGCGGGCAGCGTCGATGCGGCGTCCGATCACGTAGGCGTGCGGGCTCAGGCCGAACTGGCGGGTGAAGCTGCGAACCAGATGCGGGACGCTGCGGTCTAGCGTGGCGGCTGCCCATGCGAGGCCGACCTGGCTTGTTATGTGGTCGTCGAGGAGCTGCCGCAGCTGCCAGGCGATGCCTGGCTCTGGTGAGGGAGCCGGGTGCGGCGTCCGGGTCAGGTGGCCGGTGATCCGCTCCCCGATCAGCGCGAGCCTGGCATCGGCATCCAGGCTCTCCGCATCCTGAAGCAGGCAATCATGCAGCTGTGATATCGCGGCCCGCAGCGGCGGGTCGCTGAGATTGGTGTGGTCGACCGCGGCGCCGGTCAGCCCGGCCGGGAAGAAGGCCCTGTCCAGGTAGAGCTCGCGCTTGCGGAATCCGCTGGCACCGGGTGCCGGGCGGCCGTCGTGCGTCACTCCGGGCGGCAGGATTGTCACGGTCTGGCCCGCTGCTCCGCAGCGGCGGCGGTCAAGGTCGTAGCGGATCGCGCCGTCGTCGACGATGAGGACCGCCCAGGTCTCGTGGCAGTGGCGCGGATAGGCGTAGTCCACCAGGCGGGCGTGGAACACCTCGCGGATCCCCGGCACCCCCGGCGCCCACGCCTCAACGTGGCAGCGACCCGGCAGCTCCGCGTCCACGTCAAGATCGTACAAGACCCGGATCCTGCCGCCGCGGACTATAGATGCATGACAGACACGCCCGTCAGCCTGAGCCAGGCGCTGGCCGCCTTCAGCGACGTCTACAGCCCGCGGATCGTCGGCCGGGTCAACGACTACGACATCCGGATCGCCCATGTCCAGGGCGAGCATGTCTGGCACGTGCACGATCACACCGATGAGTTCTTCCTGGTACTCGACGGCCAGTTCGACATCGCCCTCCGCGGCGGCGACCGCGAGCGGACCGTCAGCCTGCGCTCGGGAGACATTTTCGTGGTCCCGAAGGGCACCGAGCACAAGCCGTCATCGCCCGGCGGCTCCATCCTGATGTTCGAGCCGTCCGGGACGCTGACGACGGGCGACCGCCACGAGGGCGACATCCCCGCCCATGTCGACAGCACCGCCGGCCGGGATATCAGCGGATAATGCCGCCTGACGGGAGTGCTGACCCATGACCGGCCACGAGGCGGTGCCGCCGCTGGTAGCGGCCGCTGCAAGCCGGGCCCGCGAAGCTGGCTTCCCGATGTCCTGTGACCCCGCCATCGGGCAGCTGCTAGCTGTCCTGGCCGCGCACCTGCCCGCCCGGGCGAAGGTACTGGAGCTCGGCACCGGGGCCGGCGTGGGAACCGCCTGGATCACCTCCGGACTGCTGCCAAGAACCGATGTGGCCGTGACAACGGCGGAAAGCGACCGCCGGATGGCGGATCTGGCCGCGCACGGCGAGTGGCCCTCCTTCGTCAGCCTGCGCTATGGCGACGCACCCGGATTGCTCGCCGAAGGCGGCAGCTACGACCTCATCTTCGCGGACGCGCCCGACGGCAAATGGCATGGCCTCGACCGTACGGTCGCCGCGCTCGGCCCGCACGGCATGCTCATCGTCGACCACATGACTCCGATGCCGGACTGGCCCGGCACGCAGCGAGCCGGGCAGAGCCGGGTTCGCCAGGAACTGCTCACCGCACCCGAGCTCATATCCATCGAACTCGCGTACGGCTCCGGCGTAATCCTGAGCACGCGCCGATAGACCAGCCCCGCCAGTCCGGGCCCGCAGAATAGGGCGATCTGAGTGCGATGCCCACGCAACGAGCACCACTGGCCAGACGCGCCGAGTCGGCGATCCGGCGTCACACAGGCAGGCAACCTGATCGCGTTGCGAAGTCGATGTGGACCTGCCTCGGTGCGGGGGTCTCGTGGTTCGCCAGGGAAGGTACCGTCAGGCCGGGCCAGCCCCCAGTTGAAGTGCCATCAGTTCGACCAGCTTTTGCAGCCCGCGCAGCGGGCGCACCATGACCGTGAAGCTGACCAGTTTCCCCTCGGCATTCCAGCGCAAGATGTCCACGCCCTGGACGTAGACGCCCCCGAGGTCGGCCTCGAACTCCAGCACCGCGCTGGCCTGGTCATGCCACTGGCTGACATAACGCAACGACGGGCCCAGAACCTTCAGGGCCGCGCTGAGGTAACTGGCCGTGAGCGTCTTGCCCTGCTGCGGGGCGAACACCGCCGGGGACCGGAATACCACGTCGTCAGCCAGCAGATCATCCAGCAGGGCCGGGTTCTTCGAGGTGACCACGGCATGCCAGCGGCGCAGCGCTGCAGGCTGATCAGGCATGGACGTACTCAAGTCCATCCCGGCCGGTGCCGTCAAGGCCAGGCTGCTTCCGGCCGACACGATGACGACCCGCCCGGCAGGCCAGCCCGGCGGCGATGGTTGCCTGGCATCTCAACGGTCGTGCTGGTCGCGGGCCGGGGATCCTGATGCAGTGCGGTATGACCCGGCCATCTCCCTCGGCTCTGCTGCCCGCCATCGCTACGGCCGCCCGGCGTACTCACCGGAGCTCGAGGCCTCCTGACAAGGGCGACGGGCCCTGACGGGAACGGCCGGCTTCTGGATGGCGACTGCGGCCTGGCCTGCTTGCCGCCCGCCTCGCTCACCTGGCCGGGCAGGCGGCCGGCCTGGACCCTGACGCCGGGATGCCTGCTGAAGGCCGCCGCGCAGCCGAGGACAACGAAGTCATGAACATCCGGTGGGTCCAGGGCCTGGCCGAGGACCTGCCCGCAGTCGCGCCAAGGCGTGGAACCCTAGTCGCTCAGCGTGACGATCACTGTCGCGGCCGTCACGCGAGATCCGCCTAATTGTTATGATCGGCCGCTCCACCGTCAGATGACCGGCTGGGCTGTGTCCCGAACTGGTCGTTATGGCGCCAGGTGGCCAGGGCGCTGGGCCAGGTCCTGGCATGCCTGGCGCACCGGCACGCCCGCCCGGCTGGCCGCTGCGCGGATGTAGGCGACCGCCGCGAACAGCGCGTACTGCCAGAAGTCGTCGGCCTGCCACCAGCCGACCTCCTCTAGCAGGTCCGGTTCGGTCCCGCCCTGGAGGGCTGCCGCGGCCAGCAACGCGTACTGGAACTTCGAGTTTTGCCGGCCGCGGAAGGCGCGCTCGGGCAAGAACCGCTCGCGCAATCCCTCCAGGGACAGCGGGTCAGCCCGGCTGGCCCCGCACCAGTCCAGCGCGTCCGCGGCGGCGCGGAGGAACACCTCGCCGGGGAAGGTGTTGTCCCGCGGGTGCAGCAGCGCAAGCTCGCTCACCAGATCCAAGACGTCAGCGTCGCGGGCGAGCCCGTCGAGCAGGACCCGGCGGGCGGTCCCGGCGTCCTCCGGGGGTCGGCCGCTTCCTGGCAGGCATATCCCGACGGTAGGGCAGAACCACCGATCGCCGCGCGGCCTTGCCGGCAGATGTCCGCTGCCGACCGGTGCAGCGCAGTGACGCCGGTCACGCTGCGTCGTTGCCTGATGGGCTGCGTGACGCACGTGAACCGCCCTTATGCGCGGCTGCTTGGGGCTCGACGGCGGCACTCTTGATGAGCGCCGGGCTGGTTGATCTGTGTGCAGGCAATTCCATCCGTCACGGGTACCAGTCAGTCGGCTTGGCCGTGCTGCTTTGGAGTAGCCCTCAGCAGGAATCTGGCTGTGGCCGGGACCAGGATCAGTGCGTGTGCTCGTGCTCGTACTTGAACGAGAGCTGCAGCTTGGTCCGGAAGGTGATCGCCCCGCCTTCGTCCAGGTGGATGTCCTGCTTGACCACCTCAGCCACCCGCAGGTCGTGGAGGGTCCCGCCTGCGGTTCTTACCGCCTGCGCTGCCGCGTCTTCCCATGACACAGGGCTCGTCCCGATAATCTCAACTACCGTGTAGGTGCTCATGAGGTCCTCCTCAGGGCTACTTCCGGCACATCCTGCCGTGCAAGGCAACGGGGCTGCCGCCTGATCTGACCTGTGCTCAGCGCCCGGCCTCCCGCGGCCTCTGCTGTTACGCGACATGATCGGCTGGATGGCGCGGGCGGGATAAGGCCGAAAGACCCGGTTATGCGAGCCGAAGCTCCACGATTGCTTTCCGCGCGGTCACAGTACGGGCGTCGCCTGCGGCGCCGGCGGGCAGGACCTGCCGGACCAGGCGGCTTTCCAGATCGCGGCGGCCCGGGCCGGCTGCCGCGGCGAGCTGAGAACAGGCAGGTATACCCGTCCATCATCAAGGCCCAGGCCACCTCGCCGCCTGCGTCGTCCGCTACGGCGCGACGGTGCGGGACGCTCAAGCTGATGGACCGGAATCGTTATGCGGACCTGTTGCGGGTCGTGGCGATGGGTGGCGTGGTGTACGGACACTGGCTGCTGATCTCGATCACCTATGTTCACGGGCGGCTGTCGGGCCTGGATGCGCTCGGCTATGTCAGCTGGGCCCGGTGGGCGACGTGGCTGTTCCAGGTCGTGCCGGTCTTCTTCCTGGTCGGCGGGTGCGTCAACGCCCGGTCCTGGACGGCACATCATGCGTCTGGCGAGGACTGGGTGCGGTGGGTACGGGGCCGCGCATTGCGGTTGCTGTGGCCGGCAGTGCTGTTCGCTGCGGTGGTCGTCCTCGTGGTCAGCTCGGCGCGGCTGGCGGGGGTGAGCCCGGGCGAGATCAGCGAGGCCGGCTGGCTGGTGGCGCTTCACCTGTGGTTCTTGCCCGTGTACCTGCTGCTGATCACGCTCACCCCGGTACTGCTGCCAGCGCACCGGCACTGGGGCCCTGCGGTCCCGGCGGCGATGGCCGCGGCGGCCGCGCTGGTGGACGCCGGCGTGCGGGGGCTGCGACGAGGCGCCGCCCGGCCTGCAGAAGCTGCGCGGGCCGGGCGATTCGCTGGCCAGCGGCCTGGCCGCGCTTCATGCGCCCATCGGGCTCCTCGATGAGGGCCACTGCGCCAGGTCGTGACGCAACCGGCCGCTGGCTGCCGCATGCTGGCTGGTTAGGCTGGCCCTGATGGGGTCCCGGTAGTTCCCGGGAATTGGCCGGATATCCCTGACCTGCGGTAACACGGTCGTGGTGATGCGGGCCTGCGGCTGTTTGCGGGTCAGCGTGCGCTCGCGGGCGCGGCTTAAGCGGTGGAGCGTGAAGGATCGGCCAGCACTCCGGAGTAAGGAGTAGTGTGCGTGTCACTGGGTGGGAGCATGAGGCCCGCGGCGCGGATGGCGGGCCCGGTCACCCGGCGCACACCCGTTAACACTCCGTCGTCACGTCTAGCCAGGATCAGGCCACATGCAATCGGACATTGACGCTCAGCTGACTAATCCCTTCGGGGAAGCCCCGCCGCGTGACTTCGTGACGGTGATGCGGGGCTATGACCGTCAGCAGGTCGACGAGCACATCAGGCAGATCGAAGCCGAAGTGCGGCAGCACCGCGAGCAAGCCCAGGCCATGCAGCGGGACCTGTCCGAAGCCCACCGCCAGATCCATGAGCAGGAGCGGCCCACTTATTCCGGCCTCGGCACCAGGATCGAGCAGCTGCTGCGGCTTGCCGAGGAGCAGGCCACCGAGCTGGTCCAGGCAGCCAGGTCCGAGGCGAACGAGATCAAGGCGGCGGCCAAGGTCGATGCGGCGGAGTTCCGGGCCGCGGCCGGGAACGAGGCCTCCGAGTTGCGCGCGAACGCCAAGCGGGAGACCGACGACCTGCGCGGGGCGGCCGAGCGGGAGGCCGACTCGATCCGGACCACGGCCCGGCGCGAGGCCGACGAGCTGACCTCGACCGCCGAGCGCGAGGTGGCCAAGCTCCGTGCTATGGCCGGTCACGAGGTCGCGGACAAGCGGGCCGCGTCCGAGCGCGACATCGCCAAGCTGCGCACCAGCACCGAGCGCGAGGTGGCCCAGCTCAAGGCCACCGCCAAGCGGGACCGCGACGAGATCCTCACCACCTCCAAGCGCCAGGCCG
>Ga0335085_10017302_pt1 | contig 10391 bp, 7 predicted proteins | sample Lox_Sample_45_FD_206712 | JGI IMG/M metagenome (GOLD analysis project Ga0335085, IMG submission 206712) | Soil microbial communities from Loxahatchee National Wildlife Refuge, Florida, United States - Lox_Sample_4.5 | ecosystem: Environmental > Terrestrial > Soil > Wetlands | place: USA: Florida...
GCGCGGAGTGTAGACCGGGCCGGCCAGGAAACTGACGGTCATGACGCAACTCTTGCCCGCGGCCAGCGATTTCGGACACAAGTTGACGGACACAAATTCCTTCGAGTTTCCGCCTCTGAGAATTGAGATGAACGGTCCAGTGATGGTCATCGGAGCATCCCCTGCGTTGGTGATCGTCACCGTCCGGGTTGTGATCGAGAGAACGTAAACCGTCCCGAAGTCAATGCTCGGGGGTGTGATTTGCGCCAGCGGGGTGGCAGTGACGGTCAGGGTTCCAGTCGTGCTGCTGGGCTGGAACGGGCTGTTTCCCGCGTAGCTGGCGCTGAGCGAGTGAGGGCCGCCGCTCAAACCGGAGACGTTGAAGACTGTCAGGCCGGCGCTCAATGCCTGGGGCGCGAGCTGGGTGCCGTCGACGGTCAAGGTGACATTGCCGGTTACTGGTCCTGAGCCCGTATTGGGCGATACCGAGACCGTAATCTGGGCCGGGTTTCCATATAGGATTGCCGGCGCGTTGATCGAGGTGGTGGTGGCCACAGTGTTGACCGTCTGGAACAGCGCGACCAAGCCCGAAAAGTTCTTGGTCTTGCCCGAGGTCGTCGGGTCGATTCGCTGCGCCTGCCAGCACGGAACCGGGTCGCCGGGTGGGTTGCAGATATCCTGAAGATTGCCGGATGTGACAAATCCTCCCGTGCCTGAGGCGTTGCTGGTGCTGGGGTACGTGAAGCTGTCCACAACCGAAGGATCCGGCACGCTGGCAACCACATTCTCCGCGTCCAAACTGGGTTCGGAGCTATTGCGGATCGAGACATGTTCGCCGTCGGTGACAGCGCACTCGCCGGTGCAGGTCACCGTCGCGGTTGTCCCGTTTCCTTGAATGGTCGCGATCTGGCTGTACAAAGGATCTCCCTGGAGAAACCCGGGAGCAGGCGGCGGAACGCTGTCGTCGCTGTCATAGGCTGATTTGACGGCGATCACGGGATCGGACGCTGCCGGACAGGGAACCTTGGTCGTCGTTGCGTGCGTGACGCAATACACCGAATAGATAATGCAATTGCCGCCCGTGCCCTCATAAAGCTGGCATGAGGAGGTGCTGAAAGGCGTGCCCGCGATCAAGGTCGAGAAATCCGATGGGCTGATGGTGTTGGCATCCACGATCATGTCGGTGGAAGTGCCGGCGGTGCCGGCGGGATAGGTTACGGCGTACGTGTGATTGCCGAACGGGAACGTCGTTGCCATTCCATTGTTGTTGATTTGCTGCTGTTGCGTCGTCGTGGTGTGGGGGGTGTAGGTCCACTCTAGAATCTCGTTGGTCTCCGAGAACGACCCGGTAGCCGCGGTAAAGCCGACATAGGCGCTGTCCGGCCCGTCTGAGCTGGTAATCAGGTTGAGATGCGTGATGTCATAGGTGACGGAAATCACCGGCGTAGCTACAACGGAATCACAGGAAGCTTCTCCGTTGCAGGGTGTGAACGTCCCCTCAACGAATGGCGGGTCGACATAAACCTGCAGCAGATTGGTGGGAGCGCCACTGTACTCGACCACCACTTGATGAATCTGGCCGTCCGCGATGCTGAAGGGCAGATCATTGTTGACTGCAATCTGGCAGCCGGACGTGTGGCTGCTTGTATTCTGCGAGGTGCCGCAACTCTGCACAGAAATATGGTTGGCGCTGCTGTACGTGGTGTTCGCGTCGCCGGACGGATCGTAACTGTTGTGACTCGTATCGAACTCGATGGCCAAGCTGTTGTCCATGCCGCCGTATCCCAGGCAGCCGCCGTTGTCTCCCAATGCCACTACGCTGCTTCCGGTTGGGTTGCAGCCGGAGGCCGGGTCGGCCCCGTCACTCCCCTGGGCGTTTTGGATCACGAAGGCCAAGCCGTCTCCCACGCTAGTGCTCTCCACTGGCGGTACAACCCGGAAGGCGAAATAGTTGGTGAAGCCGTTTTTGACTTTCTGCGCCCGCGAGAACCACACGCTCTCGCCGTTGCCGGCCTGCTGCCCATTCAGCATCAGCTCGTTGTGCACTGAGTCCTCGTTCTCGCCGGGAATCAGGTAGTAGGGATAGATGGTCGTGGGGAACGTATTCTGTCCCGCACCGCTATACCCTTGAACCACCTTTCCGTTGAGGCAGAGCAATGGATTCGCGGAGCCGTTCGGAAGTTCGCAGCTGCCGTAGCTGCCGGACGTGACAGCATTGTCGAATGAGTAGTAGGTGACTTGCTGCGCACCCGCCGGATGGGAAAAGAGCAAGATGACGACCGCAATCGTCATGGTCAAAGGAATACATTTCAATGTGCGAAGGTTCATTGCTCAATTTCCTTTCGGGATCAGCGGATCATACGAAAAGCAAAAAAACAATGGGAATGCGACGCGTAACTGTGCCCAATTTAGAGAAGAGGCCTGGATTATCCACGGGAACCTCACGTTGCTTACGACGCGATCTGCAATGCGTGACAGTTTCCGGCGGAGGGTCATGAAAAGCCGCGATCAGCGGCCTTTTTCATCGAACAGGACTCTAGCATTGTTTCTTGCGAAGTCAAGGAGTTTTGGATCCAATCGATGAGTGACGCTCTATGTGCAAACTCTTGCACTAGGGATACCATGGCGTGATTCTCGCCCCGGCATCGACCTCCACTTGTGAACGCCACAGTAATGGAAACAGAGCAGCCCTTTGGTAAGCGGCAATCCGACCTTTCAGATTTGGGGAGGCGGAACCGCCGTGGACGAGGTTTGCGTCCGGACGGACGGGATGTTTTGATGCAAGTCCCTGGGCGCGGGAAGGGATGAGCAGGTCGGACCTACGCTCCCGGAGTCTTCACCTGGGTCGCATATCTGGCCATTGCGAGATCCACAATCTCACCAATCAATTCAACATACGACCGGCCCGAGGCCTTTGCTGCCATCGCAAATTCCTGCTTGCTGGCGAGCCAGGGATTGGGATTTGCCTCGATCACGTACACTTCGCCCTTCGGCGTAAGCCGCATATCGATGCGCCCATAGTCGCGCAGCTTTACTGCCCGGTAAGCATTGGCCGCTGTCTCCGAAAGGCGTTCCGCGAGTTCCTCATCCATATGCTCGGCTACGGCCGATTTCGTTTGTTTGTAAACCTCGGTGTTCTCCTCAAACTTGACGTCCCAGCTTGCGATCCTCGGTGTGCCTTTTGGCAGTTGCGAAAAATCCAGCTCCACCAAAGGAAGCGTTTGCGTATGCTCATAGCTTCCCAACACCGCGCCGTAGATCTCGCGGCCTTCGATGTATTCCTCAATCAGAGCAGGAGAATCAAACTCATCCTGGATGTACTCGACTCTTTCCATGAGCTCCTTCACGCTGTCTACCACCGATTCCGAATCGATTCCGATCGAGCCATCCTGCAGTAGCGGCTTGACGATCAGGGGAAAGGAAACGTCATGTGCATGCCCAATCCGTCCACGATACGAAGTGGCAAAATAAGGCGTACGAATCCCGTGGAAAGCAAACATCTTTTTCGCCACCGCCTTGTCCTGCGCGAGGAAAAATCCATGCGGTCCCGCACCCGTGTAGCGCATGCCCAGCAAATCAAGATAGGCAGCGATGTTCATGTCCTTGGTGTCGTCTCCGGCGAATGACTCGGTCAAATTGAACACCAGGTCGGCTTCGCACTTGGCCAAGGCTGCTATAGACTGCGGAGTACCATCCAGCACCTGGTAGAAGGGCTCATGGCCGAGTTTGGCCAACGCCTCCAGGATCTCTTCCCGGTCTTCCTTTACTTTCCGCTTCCGGCGCACCGGTTTACGCTTCCGGCCAGAGGATGCCTCCGCGGCAACTTCGGCGTTCGCCTCTTCTCCCCAGACGTCATACAGCACCGCAATTTTCAGTTTCATGCTGCTCATCATGCTCTCCAGAGAGTATTCGACATCAGGCGCAACACCTGAAATGCAGCCTAAAAGTATCGCCGCCCACCCTTTCCCCCCTTGCTCTCATGGTTGTACGACTTTCCCTTTGCTGATGTTCATTGCCAGGGCAGTGGCGTACACCGTAATCTCTGCCAGATGCTCCGAGGCTCGTGTAGGATCGGCGACTAATCCCAGCTCGCCAATCCGTTTTTCCATGGCCTCCAGCAGTTTGCGAATCCAGCGACGCTGAGCCCCCGTCCAGTACACAATCTTGTCCACCACTGTCTTCTGGTTTTCGTGCAGAAATTCAGCCGCCGGGCGAACCGAATTGCGACGTTTGCGTACGTTGAAAATATCCATCAAATCGGCATCTGTCACCGAGTCGATGATCGCCTCCTGCTGCGTTGAGTGTTGATAGAACTCACCCACCGTCGTGTCGATCTCCTCCACGGTGATGTCGGTGTGGCCGCGCCGCCGGGCGGGCTCGACCTCCCGCAATTCCCTGGCGATGCGGTCCATGTACCGTAACTTTGCCATCGCTCCCCAGCCCCGATACCGTTTGCGCCAGTTAGAGCGCGGCGTGAGCCACACCGCAAAGGTTTCCGCGAAATCTTCGTCCGGGTGCTTTTGCGCGTACCACCCCGGCAGGTGCCTCACGAAGTCCCGCGAGAACAGAACCGGCCGGTAGTTATCCCGGTAGGGACGCCGGAAGGAACCGAACAACTGCTTCCACTCCGGACGCCGCCAGAGGCGGTAGGCATAATTGAATGCGTGGCCTGCCTCATGGCGCAGGTACATCATGATCTCGCGCGGGTCTTCCAGGTCATTGATTTGCTGTTCCAACTGCGCTAATTTCGGGTCTGCCAGATAGAAGGGAAGCCCGATCACCGGCTCCCCAGACGGGCAGCCCCACTCGTCGGTCAGATAGCATCCCGGACGAAATCTGGTCAGCCTCTTCTGCTCAAGTTCGCGATACAGCCGCTGCACAAATGGCTCCAGAGGCGAGCCCTCCAGCTTCAACCCCAGCTCGCGGATCGGCTTCGCCAGGATGCCCTGCAACCCGTCTTGTGGCTGCTCGTCTTCGTGCACGGCGGTTGGAAGAATGCCCATGACAATTCTACAGACGTGGAGGGGGCCTGATCACAGGCCGCACCCTAATCATTAGCAGACCGGTAAGGTTGCTCAAAGATGACTTCCGAGCACGCACCAAAGGGAGTTCGCCCCATTTCTACTCCAAAGGCGATGCCGGGTAACCTCCGCACCCGACTCCCAGCCCGAGTCATTTCCTACCGTTTGGACTTTTCGAGGCACAGTTCCTCGAAAGGCAAGCCTGATCGCCCGCCTTCGGAAACTCTCAGCTGCGAAAAGCCGGCAAGATGTTGCCCGCAGCGCTGTGACCGCAGTCACTGCAATACTTGCGTCCCGACGAGTAGGAAAGACACTAGTTTGTGACCGGCAGTCCCTCACAAGGAGAATGTTCATGGCCAGCGCAAGAAACCTGACTGTTTCGCGCCGTCAGTTCGTTCAAACCGCCACTGTGGCATCCGTAGGACTTTCCCTGGGGCCGTACTTCGTATTCGGCCGATCCTCCATAGGAAAGCCGATGAAGCGGACGTTTGGACGCCTGGATTTCGAGACCACCACGCTCGGGCTGGGCGGACAGGCGTCGCTGCAATGGACGCCTTCCGATGTTGAACCGGTAAAAATCATTGTGAAGGCCCATCGCCTGGGGATCAACTACTACGACACGTCCAACAATTACGGACCCAGCCAAATGAATTACGGCAAGGCCTTCCGCGAGCTGGGCATCGTTCCCGGCCAGCCGAACTACAAGGAATCCGCCCGGCGCTCCATCTTTCTGACCAGCAAGAGCGGGCTGCGTTGGGCAAAAGGGGGGCAGATCACAGAAGGAATGACGAATTTCAGCAATGGCCCCGCGAATTCCCACACGGTAGATGACCTGAAGAGAACCATGAGCCAGATCTTCGGTGATGGGCTGGGCAATTATCCCAAAGGCGCCTATCTCGACATGGTTCTGGTCCACGCCATCACCACCATGGAGGACGTCGCCGCCGTGTACGAAGGATTCGACCATCCCGATTCCCGCGCCGAGAACATCGGCGCTCTGGCGGCACTGCTCGACTACCGCGACGGCACAGACCTCACCGGCCTCAATCCCAAAAGAGAGAAACTCGTACGCCACATCGGCTTCTCCGGACATCATTCTCCGGCGGCAATGATGGAAATGATTCAGCGCGACGAACGTAACATCCTGGAGGCCATGCTGGTGGCCATCAATGCCAATGACCGGCTGAACTTCAACATGCAATACAACGTCATCCCGGTGGCGGCAGCGAAGAATATGGGCCTCATTGCCATGAAAGTCTTCGCCGATGGCGCCATGTATACCAAGCCAGCCACGTGGACACGAACGCCCGAACAGGTGGTCCGCACCGTTGGCAGTGACAGCTTGCCCAGCCGCCAGCTTGTCGAGTACACCCTGTCCACTCCTGGCATCTGCACCGCCATTATCGGCACCGGCCAGATTCACGAGGATTCCAGGTCCTGTCAACTGCAGCAGAATCTCTATGCCGCACAAATTGCCCCCAATGGGCTTTCGATCTCGGATCGCCGCTCCATTGAGAAGTTGGCGAGTTCCGCCAAAGATGGCAAGACAAACTACTTTCAGCTTCCGGCCCAGCCTTTGACGGCACCCCGGGGGCCGGCAGCAGAACAACACATGCGGGGCAGCAAACGCAGAGTCCGCCTGACCTGGCAGACGGCTTTTGCGGGCGACGAAGCGATCGTCCGTTACGAAATCTGGCGGGATCATCGGAGAATCAGCCAGGTTCCCTATCAGCCGCAAACTACGCACAAACCCTTTGTGTTTGAGGATGTCGTCGCAGATCGTACCGCGCACCACTATCAGATCACAACGGTGGATGCCGCCGGCCGCAGCGCAGCGACCGACGGGATCCCCATCCCGGCCGTCGCCTAGAGCCGGTTTCAAAAATGGTAGCGGCGGGATTGCCGTTTTCGGCTCGTCGTACTGGAAGACTCGAGGAAGCTATGCCCGAGGACGCCTTCCTGGTCCCCATAAGACTTTCCCTAAGTTCGTTCTACTGAGCGGCAACTCGCGGATGCGCTTCCCTGTTGCCGCAAACACTGCGTTGCACATCGCCGGGACGAACGGCGGGACTCCGGGCTCGCCGATGCCCGCCGGTGGGGCATCGCTTTCCACCATGTGTACATTGGTTTGATAGGGTGCTTCATTGATTCGCGCAACCGGGTAATCAGAAAAATTGGACTGCTCGATCGCGCCATTCCTCGCTGTGATCTGGCCAAAGACATCCTCGCCCTTCGCAAAAACCGCATCTACGTCACCTTCGCCGCGGATAACCTTTCCCGGCGTGCGGGCCGTCTTTTGCAGTTCCTTCCGGTAAGCATCGGAATTGTAGGATTCGTTTGACCCGTTATCCCAGACGATGTTCAGCTTGTGACGGCCTTCGAAGGCCGCCCAGGTGTTGTCTGCGATTACGGCTACGCCACCCAGGGGCTGAAAGGCACAAGGCGGCTTAAAGGGATCAATGAGAACCGTCTGATGAACTCCCGCGACCTGCAAGGGAGACTTGTCGTCATACGATTGAACCTTTCCCCGAGAACCGGCGGGTGTTCGATCGAGGCGTACACCATGTTGTCCGATTGCGCGTCCGTGCCGTATATAGCCCGGCCCGTGCATATGTCGGCAAGATCGATGCTACGCATACCCAGCTATAGATAAATCAACAATAATATTATGATAAGTCAATTGCATTTGGCGTAGCGAGGAAGTAGATGCCATCGGTTTCTCCCCCGGGAATCCTGGAGGGGCTGTCTTGCGAGCCCGGATCGCTCATTACAGCCAAACACCGGCAGACTGCGGTTTTGCTTCGCAGTAAAAGACGCGAAAGCCATGGGGTTTATGCTTTTCTGTCCAGGGCCGGCCCAGGATGAAGTAAGGCTTGGTCCACGCCTCCGAGTCGACGGCTTTCGGGGCGATTACCGAAACCGACAGAGTGTCCGTCGACGAGTACCCAGTTGCGGGATCCATGATGTGGCCCCAGATCTTGCCCTCGGCCCAAAAGGATTTCTCGGTGGTCCCAGAAGTCGAAATCGCCTCGTTCTTGAGCCTGACGGTTTCAATGACCATGGAGGGTTTGTGCGGATGCTTGATGCTGACTTTCCATCCTGACTCGTTCGGCGGCGCACCCAGAGCATAAATTGTGCTGCCGCCGGCCGATATCAGGGCGGAATGAACCCCATGCCGCTGAAGAAGTCCTGCCATGTTGTCCACCGCGAAGCCCTTGCCAATGCCGCCCGGATCAAGTTCCATGCCCTCCGTAGCGAAGCACACCGTCATATTTTGCTCATCCAGAATGAGCTTCCGGTACCCAACCTTATCGAGTGCGCCCACCACCTCCTCGGGCCGTGGAAGGTGGCCTGTGTCCTTGAAGAAGCCTGATATTTTCACCAGGGGTCCTACGGTAATATCGAAAGCTCCGTCGCTGGCGCGACTGTACGCAAGGCAGGTTGAAAGAAATTGGAAGAGCTCGGTCGACACTGCCATGGGACCGTGGCTCGCAAACCGATTCACCTGGCTGAGATCGCTTTCGGGACGGTAGTTCGAAAGCATCGCGTCGAGGCGCTTTGCTTCCTCCAACGCCTGGGTGATCGCAGAGTTGAGGGGCTCGAGGTGAGGACCATAGGCCACGACGCTGAAAGCCGTTCCCATGCAATAGATGCCACCCTCGGCACGCACCAGCGTTCCTCTTTGGCGTTGATCGGGAAGTCTTCCGATGATTTGGGGCATCTCTCGGTAATCTTTCCTTGGCTTCAAGAGAACACTAAACAAAGCTGACCGACGGGCGCAAACGGGTATATGATATGACAATTACGGCCGTTCAGATTCCCCGCCAGCCAGGCATTCGAGCGTGACATGTCGAATTTGATTCCAATGCGTTGGCCAAAGGGATGGCGGAACCCTTCGGCTCTGGCACGACTGAGCGAGACCCCCATCAACTGCTTGCTGATCGAAGAGGAAGACCCGCTGCAACCCGTGATTGAGGAGGCCCGGCGGAAGGGCATTCAGACAATTCGGACGGCATCGCAGATCCCCGGAATCATCCTCATAAAAGGAGAATGGCCGGGGGTGAGAATGTCTCAATCCAGCAACCGGGACGAAGCTGCGACCGGCCCAACGGGCTTGCCCTGGGTTGATTCCAACGGCTGGAAGGTCCGGCTGGCAGCCGCGTTCAATCCGCAATCCACCATTTGGGTTGAGGTTGAGCCGAAGGCCCCACCCGCGGGGTCTTATCCGCTTTGCTTTGCGGATATTGCGGCATGCAACGGCCACTGGATCATCTCGCTGGACGATAAACTCGCAGGCGGGATCGAGAGCGGCGCGGGAGAGGCTCTGCAGACTTGGAGAAACCTGGTGCAGGCCACGCAGTTCTTCTCCACCCATGCCTATTGGTCGGAATACGTCGACGAGGCTGTCGTCGGAGTGATCTCAGATTTCTCCGGCGAGAACGAATTCTTAAGCCACGAACTCCTGAATCTGTTGACTCGAACTACGGAGCAGTATCGAATCCTTCCCAAAACCAGGGTTTCTGAATCATCGTTAGGAAAGCTGGTGGCGGTGCTTTACCCTGACGCAGGCCCGCCAGCCTCCGATCTGCGAAAGCACGTGCTGGATTTTGTGGAACGCGGAGGGCTGTTAATTGCTGGACCCGGATGGGGAAATACGCCGGGGGTTGCGGCGAATTGGGATCATCCACGCTACATCTGCCGGGTGCTGGGCAAGGGACGAATCGCAATTGCCAAATCGGAGGATTCCATGGACCCTTACCTCCTGGCGAACGATACCGTGGCGCTGGTCAGCCATCGATTCGATCTGTTGCGCTTCTGGGATGCAGGTTCTGTCAATGCATATCTGAGCCTTGCGCCTGACCGGAAGCGCGCCGTGGTGCAGATGCTCTTTTACGCATGGGAAATGAACGGGAAAGTAGCAATGGGTGGGCCGGATACTGCGACCGTTCGAGTGGCCGGTCAATACCGGACCGCGCAACTGCTGACTTTGGATCGCTTCGGACATCCGATGACACTGCAGGAGTCGGACAATCGCGATGTTGGGATGGTTATCGGGAAGGATGCGGTGGAGTTGCACTTGCCGAATCTATCCCATTATGCAGCCGTCGAACTTGGCGTCTGATACGGCAGACGAAGTACGGTCAACCGCTCAAGCAGGAGGAAAATTATGTCGGGCGCAAATTACAGCCGCCGGGAAGTGCTGAAGAAAATGGGGTCCGCCGCGATCGCGGCCGGCGCCTACTGGGCTGGGTCGCCACTGCTGGGTTTCACCGCCCCGGTTGCTCCGGCTGCTCCGGTTGCGCTTGCCAGGTGCAAGACCTACAGTCCGGCGGAACTGATTTCAACGCTCGACAGGATGTTTGATCGGCTTGGCGGACTGAACCGAATTGT
>Ga0335085_10017304_pt1 | contig 10390 bp, 8 predicted proteins | sample Lox_Sample_45_FD_206712 | JGI IMG/M metagenome (GOLD analysis project Ga0335085, IMG submission 206712) | Soil microbial communities from Loxahatchee National Wildlife Refuge, Florida, United States - Lox_Sample_4.5 | ecosystem: Environmental > Terrestrial > Soil > Wetlands | place: USA: Florida...
CCGCACCAATCGTCATGAGCAATCCGCAGACGGCCGCCATAGTTGCTTAGTTGTACATGTGCCCCTCGTTCTCGCTTGGATGCATCCGTCAGGATGTGCGTGCAGACTAGACTTCGACGAATATGCTGTTGCCTTCGATGCTGACGGGAAAGGTTCTGATCGGCTGAGGTTTCTTGCCGAAGGAAAGCAGGCCGCGCGACCACTCGGGAATCTTCATGCCGGCGACCGCCGATACCCAGTCGGTGTTCTCGCCGGTGCGGATGTCGAAGCGCGACCCATGGAACGGGCAGACGATCGCATTGTCTTCGATCTTGCCGCGGCCTAGCGGCAGTCCCAGATGCGGGCATTTGTTCTCGACGGCGTATACGGCGGCGTTGGCCTTGATCAGCACGACATTCACGCCTTCGGCCTTGACGCAGAGCCCCTTGCCCTCTGCGAGCGAACCGATCTCGGCGACTTTCGTTTTCATGATTTCCCCCAAATGTCCTGCATTATCTATCGCAGATCGAGGGGGTTGGTAAATGCCGGCGGCATCCGACCGGGAATTATGCCGGATGACGCAACCGCGCGAAGGTGTTAGCGTTCGGGCCAACGGATATTTCGAGAGACCGTGTTGTGCGGCGAGGGGGCGGGGTGGAAGGCAAGACGGTACCGATGAGCCGGGCGTCTCGCGTAGTATCGACCGTTTGCGCGGCGACTGCCGCGGCCTTGATAGCCAACGCGGCCGCAGCCGCGCCGCACTATACGCTCTTCGACCCCCCAAAATCGATCAACACCAATCCCGTCGGTATCAACGGCACTGGCGCGATCGCAGGAACCTACGAGACTACAGACGGCAGCACCACCGTTACGCACGGGTTCCTGCGCGCGACGAACGGCACGATTACGGCGATCCATATCGCCGGTGCGGCCGATACGTCGGTATCGGGCATCAATGATGGCGGCGAGATCGCCGGCTTCTATCGAGACAGCGCAGGGGCGATCCACGGCTTCGTGCGGGCGGCGGATGGAAAAGTGACCGCGTTTGATCCCGAGGGCTCGGCCGGAACCTTCGCCGAGGCCATCAACGCCAAAGGTGTCGTCGCCGGCTTCTACGAAGACTCGCAGAAGGCCATCCATGGTTTCGTCCGCGCGACGTCCGGGAAAGTTACATCTTTCGACAAGTCGGGGGCAGTCAGCACGACTGCATTCTGCATCAACGCCGGTGGAACGATCGGCGGAACCTGGACGGATTCTGCAGGAACCTCGCACGGGCTGGTGCGGCTGCCGAACAAGACGATCACGAGTTTCGACCCGCCGGGATCGACTGGAACTGCCGTGCGCGCAATCAACGACAAGGGATCGATCACCGGTTCCTACGACGACAACGCCAGGGTCGTGCATGGCTACGTGCGCGAGGCAGTTGGCACGATCGCCGAGTTCGATCCCGCCGGGCAGGTTGCTCAGACAATCCCTCAATCCATCAGCGCCGGCGGCGTGATCGTCGGCTACTACACCTACGTTCCCAAGAACGAGAACCGGGGATTCCTGCGCAACGCGCACGGCAAGATCAGCAGCTTCACCGTTCCCCAGACGGAGGAAACCTACCCCTCCGCGATCAACAAGGCGGGCATGATTACAGGATCGTATCGGATGCCGCCGGGGCTCCTGCCGCAGGGTTTCGTGCGCGGCGAGTGAAGTCAGTCGGACGAGGAGCACCTGCACAATGGTTGGCCTTCCGCTCGCGCATCTCAGCTGGTCGTTGCCGGGCAATGATGTCCGCAAGGCTTGCGACGCGTTCTTCATCGACGTGTTCGGAGCCGAGACGGCTTACGAGATCCTGCTTACGCCCGAGACGGCGCGTATGGGGCTGGATCGCGAGGAACGGCTGATGGTGATTGGGGACACCATGCTCATTCCGATCGCGCCGGCCGGCGCCGGGGAAAAGCCCGAGTCGGGCATCGGCACGATGCTGCGCCGCCATGCCCGGCCCGGGATGTGGCTGGGCGTGGCGTTGCGGGTCGCAGACTTGCGCGCGGCCGATGCCTGGCTCACCGCCAAGGGCTTCAGGCCGCGTTACGACCCGGGCATGGAGAGCCATTATTTTCTCATTCATCGCAAGGAAGTCCTGGGCGTGCGGGTCGAGATCATGCAGGGCGAATTGCCCAACGATCCACGGCTCAAACCCGATTGGAATGCTGCGCGATGGCGGGACGCCCATCCATTGGGAATCGAGGGGCTGCAGAGCATCGGCGTTTCCGTGCCCAGCCTCGATGTTGCACGGGAGATATTCGCGCATCGCTTCGAATGGCCGGAGCTGTCGCGGCGCCGGCTGGTGCACGATGATGCCGACTGCGCGTCGTTCCTGATGGGCGACACCGTGATAGAGGCCATGCAGCCGGTCGGCGAAGGCTCAACGCTGGCGCAGCATTGCCGCGACATACAGGGTATCTATTGCCTGACGTTCAAGGTGCGCTCGGGCGCCGCCGCCGCGGAATATTTGCGCGGCAAGGGTCTCAGTCTGATCGGTGACCCGGCGACACGCTTCGCTATTGTCCCGGAACAGGCCCAAGGCCGGTTGATCTATTTTACCGATCAGACGGTGGAAGGCTACCCGCCGCCGGGATCGATGCTGCGACAGCCGGCAGAGTTTCCCGCCGTTGTCGCCAACTCAGCCAATCCGACGTGATTCCGGTTTTCGCGCGATTTGAATTGAAAGAGCCTATGAGCACTGTGCGATCAGGTTGAATCAGGCGCGAAATACCGCACCAGTCTCCCCGGCAGTGCAGGGCAGGGCTATCGCATGTCGGGCTCGCCAACCGATCGCGATGCTGCTGCAACCCAAGAATTCGCCCTCGCCCCTCCGCGGGAGAGGGCCTGCAACGCGCGTTTCTGCGGACACGACGGAACGGGTGAGGGGGCAGCGCGCTCGCGCGCAAATTGACTCTTCGCCGCGGACGCGGAGTGCCCCTCAGCCGCATCTGCTACGTTGCAAAATCCTTGGTTGCACCCCTCGGAAGGGGAGAGGGTGGGATCCATGGCTGCAATTCCATATGCGATAGCCTGCAACTCAGGGCGGGGCGATCGGGGCTTGCGCTGGCGGGTTCGTACCCCTACATCATACCCCACCGGGGTATGATCGATGAAGAAGAAGCCGAAGTCGCACGCTTTGCCGAACAAGTCTGTCGTGACGCGCCTGACACGCATCGAGGGCCAGGTGCGCGGCGTCGCGCGCATGCTCGAGGAAGACCGCTATTGCATCGATATCCTCGTCCAGATCGAGGCCATCAAGGCGGCGCTCAAGAAGGTCGAGCAGGAAGTGCTCAAGGAGCACGCGGCGCATTGCGTCGCCGACGCCATCCGGAGCGGCAATGCCAAAGACCAGACGGCGAAATTCAACGAGCTCGTCGAGATGTTCGGCCGCTATGGACGATAGTCGTTCCGCGCCTGCGGCGCACTGTTGTCATGGTGATGCCCATCACGATCATGCCGCGCACGCTCCTGGCGAACGCAAGGCCGCAGCCGGCAGCGTCTACACCTGCCCGATGCATCCCGAAATTCGACAGGAGCGCCCCGGCAGCTGCCCGATTTGCGGCATGGCGCTGGAGCCGCTGATTGCCGCGGAGCATGGGGATAATCTCGAGCTTGCCGACATGTCCCGGCGCTTGCGGATTGCGCTCGCTCTCGCGGTTCCCGTCGTGCTGCTCGGCATGGGAGGCGATCTGGTTGGCTTGAGCCGCATCGTTCCGGCAACGGCTTCGCATTGGACACAGCTTGCTTTCGCCACACCCGTAGTCTGGTGGGCGGGCTGGCCGTTTTTCGTGCGCGCCTGGGCATCGCTTGTCTCGCGCAATCTCAACATGTTCACGCTCATCGCGCTCGGAACCTTTATCGCCTGGCTCTATAGCGTCGTCGCTACGCTGATTCCGTACCTGTTTCCGGCCGCGTTTCGCGCGGAAGACGGGATGGTGCCGGTCTATTACGAGGCCGCCGCCGTGATCACCGTGCTGGTCTTGTTCGGACAGGTGCTGGAGCTGCGCGCGCGAGAACACACGTCCGGAGCGATCCGGGCGCTCCTCAAGCTCGCGCCCACGACCGCGCGCAGGCTTGCCGCAACCGGCGAGGAGGAAGTGCCCCTCGAAGCCATAGCCGTCGGCGACAGGGTGCGCGTGCGCCCGGGCGAGAAGATCGCCGTCGACGGCGAAGTTGTCGATGGCAGATCCGCGGTCGACGAATCCATGGTCACGGGCGAATCCATGCCGGTGACCAAGGACGTCGGAGCGAAAGTCATCGGCGGAACGCTCAACAGTTCGGGCACGATGGTGATCCGCGCCGAGAAGATCGGCAGAGACTCCATGTTGTCGCGCATCGTGCAGATGGTTGCCGATGCGCAGCGCAGCCGTGCGCCGGTCCAGCGTATGGCGGACAAGGTCGCGGGATGGTTCGTGCCTGCGGTGCTGGTTGTGGCCGCCGCGGCTTTCGTCGCCTGGTTTTTCTTCGGTCCCGAGCCGCGCCTCGCGTTCGCACTGGTGTCCGCGGTGACGGTCCTCATCATCGCCTGTCCTTGCGCGCTGGGACTGGCCACGCCCATGTCCATCATGGTCGGGGTCGGACGCGGCGCCGAGGCCGGTGTGCTCGTCAAGAATGCCGAAGCGCTCGAAATTCTGGAACGAGTCGACACGCTGGTGATCGACAAGACGGGCACGCTTACCGAAGGCAGGCCTTCCCTGACCGCAATTGTCACCGAGCAGGGATTCGAGGAGAGCGATGTGCTTCGCCTTGCTGCCGGTGTCGAACGGGCCAGCGAGCATCCGCTCGCGAAGGCCATCGTGGCCGCGGCCGAAGCGCGAAAGCTGTCAATTCCGGGCGTTGCGGATTTCGAATCCCCATCCGGCAAGGGAGCGCTCGGCATCGTCGACGGAAAAGAACTGCTGCTCGGCAGTCCGGTTCTGATGCGCGAGCGGGGCGTCGATACCGCCGGGCTCGCATCTGCGGCGGATACGTTGCGCAAGGATGGGGCCACCGCGATTTATGTCGCTATCGGCGGCAGGCTGGCCGGGGTTTTCGCCGTTGGCGATCCCATCAAGCAATCGACGCCAGCCGCGCTCGCGGCGCTGCGCGCCGACGGCATGCGCATCGTCATGCTGACCGGCGACAACCGCACCACGGCACTTGCCGTCGCGCAAAAACTCGGCATCGACGAAATCGAAGCCGAAATCCTTCCCGAGCAGAAAAGCGCCATTGTCGCCAGGCTCAGGAAGGAAGGCCGTATTGTCGCGATGGCGGGAGACGGCGTCAACGATGCCCCGGCGCTGGCCGCCGCCGACGCGGGCATCGCCATGGGTTCCGGTACGGATGTCGCCATGGAAAGTGCCGGCGTGACGCTTCTCAAGGGCGATTTGCGCGGCACCGTGCGCGCGCGGCGGCTCTCGCGCGCGACCATGCGCAACATCCGCCAGAACCTGTTCTTTGCGTTCGTCTACAATGCGGTCGGCGTGCCCGTCGCGGCCGGTGTGCTCTATCCGCGCTTCGGCATCCTGCTGTCGCCGGTCATCGCCGCCGCGGCGATGGCGCTGTCTTCGGTGAGTGTGGTCGGCAATGCGCTGCGGCTGCGCCGGGTCTCAATTTGATCGGGGCCGCAAGTGTCCTGAACCAGAAGTTCGTAGCATCGCGATCCATCGCACCACGGAGGCACGGAGGGCACGGAGTCGGAACGAAGCGAGACCATTTTCCGCGTAATTATACCGCCGTAGCGTTTTTGCGGCTGGATGAGTTGCGTTTCGCGCCGCCGTGAGACTTGTCTCCGTGTTCTCCGTGTCTCCCTGGTGAATCTCTCTTCCAAACATCATGAACTTCGGATTCTGACCACTAGTCTGCGCCGACCGCATCTTCCTGTTGAATGTGCGGCGCGACACCCTCGGTTCCGACGATCACCCGCTGCAGCACGCGCTTGCCGCAGTTCCGCAGCGAGCGGCGCATGTGCTGGAGCGCGATGTTGTCCCAGATCACGAAGTCGCCGTTGCGCCAGCGGTGCTCGAAGACATGCGCTGGCTGGTAGATGTGGTCGAAGACGGCGTGCAGCAGATCGCGGCTCTCCTCCCACCCCATGCCGGTCACGCGCGCCGCCTGCAATTCGCTGACCCAGATGCACTCGCGCCCGTTGTGGGGATTGCGGTAGATCATCGGCCGGACGCCGCGCTTCAGCGCTGTGGGGTCGCGCGTGTCGCAAGTGCGCAAGCTGATTGCTTCAAAGCTGGGCGAGATCATCTCGGCTTGTCTGCCCTCGATGCGGGCGCGCAATGAAGGCGCGAGCGTATCCAAACCGTCCGCTGCGCTGATGAAAAAAGTCGAGGACGCGTCGTCGACGACATCGACGGCATGCAGCGCGATCGCATCGAACGGCGCCTCGGTGTATGCGGCGTCGGCGTGCCAGCTGAGTGCCGACAGCGAGGCGTCGTGCGCGCCTTCGTTCGAGAGATAGCCGTTCTCTCCCTTGCGCAGCAGGATGGGACCGGCCAGCGCGCAAAGTTCCTGCTGGCGCTCCATCGAAAGCCGCTGATTGCGCGCCAGCACCAATCCGTTCTCCCACAGCAGGCGCACGAAGCAATCCGACTGTTCGGTTGAGAGCGGTGCGGACAAGTCGTGCCTGATTTCCGCGCCGAACGGCTGAAGCCGCCGCCATGAGAGCCCCGCTTCGCTGATCCATTCGGACATGGTTTGCTCCTACGTTGCGCGCCTTCACCACGGAGACACGGAGGGCACGGAGCACCGCCCGCGCGCGAAGCGCGCTGAACCGATTATCACCGCCAAAACGCAAAGCCGCCAAGGGAATCAGAGCTCGAAGGTCCTTGGCGCCTTTGCGGCTTTGCGGTTCAATTCTCCGTGGCCTCCGTGTCTCCGTGGTGAAGCTTGCTTTTGCGTCACGCATTGAAATTCAGCTTCAGGCCCGGACGGGGCCAGCGGCATTTGTAGAGCTTTCCTTCAGCCGAGCCGGTGATCCACGCATCGCGCATGTCCGCGCCGCCGAAACAGATGTTGGTTGTGACGGGGTCCGGCGTGGCGACGAGCTCCATTGACCCGCTCGGATCGAACACGGTGATGCCGCCTTGCCCTTTCCAGTCGAGCGTGGCGACGCAGATTTTTCCGCCGGCCTCCACGGCCATGCTGTCGAGCCACTGCAAGCCAGGAAGATTGGCCACCACGCGGCCCGGCACGTGGCGATCCTGCGGCACGAGCCGGCCGGGTTCTGCCACGTCGAACGCCCACAGCCGGCCCATTTCCGTGTCGGCCACATAAAGGGTCTTTTCGTCCGGCGACAGACCGACGCCGTTGGGCGACAGCAAGCGCTTGCGCTGGCGGCTGATCAGCGAACCGTCGGGTTTGCAGTAATAGAGCGCGCCAAACTGGCGGCCGTCCTCTGTCGGCCGCCCGTGATCGGTGAACCAGAGGCCGCCCTGTGCGTCGAACACGAGATCGTTGGGCGCGATCAGGCGTTCGCCGTCGCAGGCTTCATAGACGGTGACCAGCGCGCCCGTCGCCAGGTCGTAGCGCTGAATGAAGCCGCCCCGGTAGGTGTCGGGGTGGAAGAAGGCCCCGCCGTTGTTGGCGATCCAGATCGCGCCGTCCGGACCCACAGCCGCGCCGTTCGGACCGCCGCCGGTTTCGACGAGCACTTCCTTGTGTCCGTCAGGCCACACGCGCGTGAGCGCCTGGCCCTGAACTTCCCCCAGGATCACCGAGCCGTCAGATATTGCGATGGGGCCTTCCGGAAATCGCAATCCGTCGCAAACCGGCTGCATGTCCATGGCGCTTGCCCCTCAGGTGCACCCTGCGATGTTGTCCCACAACCGACCGCCGCCGCAATCCGCTCCGGCGATGCCTGGAGACGTCGAGCTTCAACCACCGCCTGGCTGAACCGCCTGAGGCGCCTGCGATCGGGGATGCTCCCACGCTGCTGGTCAGCCAGGCGCCCTGGCAGGCCTCCACCAGGACTGGTCCCTTGCACCGGAACGGCCCATTCAGTATCTGGACGGCCTGACGGACAGGTGGCTGAGCGGTTGAAAGCACCGCACTCGAAATGCGGCATACGGGCAACCGTATCGAGGGTTCGAATCCCTCCCTGTCCGCCACAAGGCCGTTCGCATCCGTTCGCCACCGTCGTCTAAGCCACTGAGACGGCTTTATTTCTTGCCTATCGTTTGCTCGCTTCCGTTCGCCCGTCAGCGAACAAATCCGCATCGACCGCGTGGGTAGAGATGTGGGTGCAAGCGGGAGCTTCAAGCGTGACGCGAACGAAATGGCATCGATCGTCGGCAGATTGACAGCACTGCAAGTTCAGCGCGCGAAGAAGCCCGGCATGTATGCCGACGGTGGCGGACTTTATCTGCAAGTGACCGGCAGCGGTCGCGATCGCGTCGCGAAAAGCTGGATATTCCGCTTCACGCTACGCGGGCGTAGCCGCGAGATGGGATTGGGATCGCTCAATACCTTTGGGCTGGCCGAAGCACGCGAGCGAGCACGCGAATGCCGTCAGCAATTGGATGGCGGCATCGATCCGATCGATGCCCGCAAGGCCAAGCGCTCGGAACTGGCGGCTGAAAACGGCAAGCGCCTCTCGTTCAAGGAATGCAGCAAGCGGTACATCGACGTGCAGAAGGCGGCATGGAGCAATGCCAAGCATGCCGACCAGTGGGCATCGACCCTCAAGACCTATGCCGAACCGGTGATCGGGGATTTGCCGGTTCGCGATATCGACACGCAGCTGGTCATGAAAGTTCTGGAGCCGATCTGGGCGACCAAACCGGAGACGGCTGGTCGCGTACGCGGACGCATCGAATCCATCCTCGATTGGGCTTCGGTCCAGGGCTTGCGCCAAGGTGACAATCCCGCGCGCTGGCGCGGACATTTGGAGAAGCTCCTTGCGGCGCGCAGCAAGATTCGAAAGGTCCTGCATCACCCCGCGCTGCACTACCGCGAACTCCCGAAGTTTATGGCGCAGCTCCGCGAACAAGAAGGAATGGCGGCGCGTGCACTGGAATTCCTGATCCTGACGGTGGCGCGAACCGGGGAAGTCATCGGCGCACTGCGTCAGGAAATCGCGAACAACACCTGGACAAGGCCGGCTTCGCGCATGAAGAACCGCAAGGAGCACCGCGTTCCCCTTTCGCCGGCGGCTCTCGCTGTGGCAGAGAAGCAGCTGACTTCCCACGATAACGAATTTCTGTTTCCAGGCAGCGTCGAAGGCAAACCGCTCAGCAACATGGCCATGCTGCAGCTCCTGCAACGCATGGGGCGCGACGACATCACCCCACACGGCTTCCGCTCCACCTTCAAGGACTGGGCGAGCGAGCAGACGAACTACCCGTCGGAGGTCACCGAAATGGCTCTGGCGCATACGATCGGGAACCAAGTCGAAGCCGCTTATCGGCGCAGCGATCTCTTCGCCAAGCGCATTCCGCTGATGGACGATTGGGCGAGGTTTTGTGGTTCTGCGGAAGTCGATAATCGGATCGTCGATAACATGAACGGGACATCCTGATCTCTACCTCGAGGAAGTGGACTGGGCAGCGCTTGCATGAGCCCCACGGCAGCATAATTAATGGGGGCGGCCGAGAGTTGTTGGCCCAGACAGCAGGCTTAGGGTATTACAATGACCGTCTTCGATGAATCTCATCTCACTGAGGAGCAAAAGCATCTGTTGCGCCTTGAGCGTATATTTATGCCATACGCTGCGAGACAAAGATTGGAAGCCTATGAGCGGCAGAAGCTCACCTTAGCTAGCCCGTCCGGGTTGCGCTTCGCCCATTACACGTCTGCCGAAGCTGCGATCGAAATTCTTCGAAGTAAACGAATTTGGATGCGCAACACGACGTGCATGGCAGACTACCGGGAGGTGCTGCACGGATTCGACATGCTTCGAAGCTGGTTCGATCGGGAAAGAACGCAAAAATTTACGGACACCCTAGACCAAGCCGTTCCCGGCGTTGCCCGCAAGGTCATAGAAGATTTCAATGCATGGTGGCTCCAAGGGTTACCGCAGAATATCTTTGTTGCCTCGCTCTCAGAGCACGATCAAACTGAAGATACCCATGGCCGCCTCTCAATGTGGCGTGCATTTGGTGCAAGCTCCACTCGACTTGCCATCGTGATCAGCGTGCCACACCAGTCCGGAATAGCACGTGAATTGGGAATCGTTTTTGGCCCTGTGGCATATCTCCAAGAACATCAAGTACATGCCGTGATTGAAGAGATCATTGAAAATTGCAAACGCGAGGCGGAATTTCTCAAAACGTCCGGTGCTGAGACGATTCGAGCTATGCTCTTTATGATGCTGTTCGCAGGCGCTACCTCACTGAAGCATGAAGGTTTTCACGAAGAACGCGAATGGCGCGCGATCTACAGCCCGCAACTG
>Ga0335085_10017305_pt1 | contig 10390 bp, 11 predicted proteins | sample Lox_Sample_45_FD_206712 | JGI IMG/M metagenome (GOLD analysis project Ga0335085, IMG submission 206712) | Soil microbial communities from Loxahatchee National Wildlife Refuge, Florida, United States - Lox_Sample_4.5 | ecosystem: Environmental > Terrestrial > Soil > Wetlands | place: USA...
GACGACGGATTGGTACGGCTCGCATCCCGGCATCGAGGACGATCTCGGCAAGCTGATCAAGATCGTGACGAAGCGGTAAGTCAAAAAAAGCGAACCGCAAAGAGGCGAAGGCACCAAGAAGAAGTCCCTCTTGGTGTCTTTGCGCCTTGGTGGTTCTCAATTGCTTTTAGCTGCCGCCGAAGCTCTGCACGAGGCTGCCGGCGACGAGATACCAGCCGTCGACCAGCACGAAGAAGATCAGCTTGAAGGGCAGGGAGATCGTTACCGGCGGCAGCATCATCATGCCCATCGACATCAGGATCGAGGCGACGACGATGTCGATGATGAGGAAGGGCAGGAACAGAAGAAAGCCGATCTCGAAAGCGCGGCGCAGCTCGCTGATCATGAAGGCGGGCACGACGACGCGCAGCGGCACGTCCTTCGCTTCCTCGGCCTTCACGTCGACCTTGGCCATGCCGGCGAAGAGGTCGAGATCCTGCTCGCGCACATGGTTCATCATGAAATCATGGATCGGCGCCGCGGTGCGGTCGAAAGCCTGCTGCTCGGTGATCTTGTCGGCCATCAGCGGCGCGATGCCGTTGTCGTAGGAGGCCTGCAGCGTCGGCGCCATCACGAAACCGGTGAGGAAGAGCGCGAGGCTCACCATCACGATATTGGGCGGCACGGTTTGCGTGCCCAGCGCGTTGCGCAGGAACGACAGCACGACGACGATACGGGTGAAAGAGGTGACGGTGATGAGGATCGCCGGCGCGAGGCTGAGCACCGTCAGCAGCATCAGCAGCTGGACGATGTGGCCGGTCGAAGAGCCGCCTTCGCCCATGTCGAGGGTCAGGCTTTGCGCCATGGCAGGGGCGGTGGAGAGCACCAGCAGGAACGGCGCGATCCAGCCGATGCCCCTAAGCAATTTTGTCGGCAGCCCGAATTTCATGGCCGTGATCCCGGTAGCAAAGTGGCAAAGCTCGGCTCCGGCTTCGCAGCCGGCGCTTCGGCGGGCGGGGTGATGCCCGTCTCGACGACGACATCGTCGTTGAGGCCGAGAAGAATGAGATGCTCGACACCGTCGCGCTTCACGAGGACGAGGCGGCGCTTGTTGTCGAGAGAGAGCACTTCTTGGATGCCGAGCCGGCGCTTGCCGCGCGCCGAAGCGAGGCGGCCGCCGAAGCCGAGGCGCTTGGCGACCCAGGCGAGGGCGAAGATCAGCGCGACGACGAGAACGAGCGCGCCGAGAAAGCGCCAGTACATGTCTTCCATCATGAGGCGGTCTCGAGCTCCGGCCGTTGATCGGCGGCGAGGAGATGGAAGAGGAGATCGGCGGCGACCGCGAACGGCGCGATCGGAACCTGCTCGCTGATCTTCAGCGAGGCGAGCAGGTCCGCGAGCCCGGCGTCGTTCTGGATATTGGTGCCATGGGCGCGGGCGAGCTCGCGAATGCGGGCAACGATCGCGTCGGCGACCGGTTCAGGCGTGGGCTCGGGCAATGGTTAATCCTCGGCGTTTGTTGGGCCCGAGAGTGCGGCCGATATGGTTAATTTTGTGTTGCGGCGGCTGTTATTTTTGCCGGGTTACCGGGCAGAAACTGCCTCGTTTTACGGTTTATTAAGGTAAACGGCCGAGCATGGCGGCATGGATATCGGCCAAATCCCCCTTTTCGCGGCGCTTTCCAAGCGCATGTCGTGGCTTACCGCGCGCCAGACCGTGCTCGCCGAGAACGTCGCCAATGCGAACACGCCAGGCTACGTCGCCAAGGATCTGAAAGAGCTCGATTTCAAATCGCTGATCAGCCGGGGCGGCAGTACGAGCGGGCCGCTCCAACTCGCCGCCGACCAGGCCGGCCATTTCGCGCCGGCGGCATCGAGCAGTCCGGCGCCGGTCGTCACGCTCGCCGACGATCACAGCATCGACGGCAACGGCGTCTCGCTCGAATCGCAGATGATGAAGGTTTCGACCAACGCTTCCGAATATGCGCTGGTGACGACGCTCTACAAGCAGAACATCAGCATGATCAAGACCGTCCTCGGCGGCGGTGGCGGCAGTTAGACGCGAGGAGATGGACGATGGAACTCGATAAATCAGTCACCGTCGCTTTTGCCGGCATGAGCGCGCAGGCCGAGCGTCTCAAGGTCATCGCCGAGAACATCGCCAACGCGGATTCCACGGCGAAGACGCCGGATCAGGATCCTTATAAGCGCAAGATCATCAGTTTCGCCGACGAGCTCGACAAGAAGATGGGCGTCGACATGGTGAAGGTCTCGGGCATCAACCAGGTACAGGGCGGCTTCGGCCGGCTCTACGAGCCCGGCAACCCGGCGGCCGATCCCAGCGGCTACGTCAAGACGCCGAACGTCAACACGATCACCGAAATGATGGATATGCGCGAAGCGCAGCGCAGCTACGACGCGAACCTCAACGTCATCGACGCGGCGAAGGCGATGCTCAGCCGCACGATCGATTTGCTGCGCGGCTGATCGGCCGCGCGGGGAAGGAGATATAGATCATGGCCGTCAATATGGGTGCCGCCGTTAACGCCTACGCCAATGCGGCGAAGATCGCGACCAATGCACCGCCCGTGTCCAAGGGCGCCGAGAGCTTCGGCAAGATGCTGCAGGACGCCGCCTCGTCCTTCACCGATACCCTCCAGAAAAGCGAGCAGGCGAGCTTGCAGGCGGTGAGCGGCAATGCCGATCTCGCCTCGGTGACGCAAGCGGTGACCGATGCGCAGGTCGCGCTGCAGACCGTCGTCGCGGTGCGCGACCGGGTGATCTCGGCCTATCAAGACATCATCAAGATGCCGATCTGACGGCGAGCAAGGTTTGATCGAATGACATCCGTCGACGCCCTCACCATCGCCCGCGAAGCGATCATCGTTGCCCTGAAGCTCGGCGCACCGGCGATGCTGCTGGCGCTCGCCGTCGGTCTCGCGATCTCGTTCTTCCAGGCGCTGACGCAAATCCAGGAAATGACGCTGACCTTCGTGCCGAAGATGATCGTCATCCTTCTCTCGCTGCTGCTCTTCCTGCCTTTCATGCTCTCGACCTTGAGCTCGTTCACCGAAAGCCTGATGAGCCGCATCGTTTCGGGCTGAGAGCGATTGTGAACATCACCGAATTCCTGCCGACCAACACGTTCGGCGCGCTGCTGATCTTCGCGCGCATCGGCACGGCGATGATGCTTCTGCCGGGCTTCGGCGAAATCTACGTGCCGCAGCGCTACCGGCTGCTCTTCGCGCTGATCTTCTCGGCGCTGCTGCTGCCGATCCTATCGCCGATCCTGCCGCCGCTGCCGGCGAGCCCGGGCGAGCTCGTCGTCGTGCTCGGCGGCGAGCTGATCGTCGGCGCCTTCATCGGCACGCTGACGCGTGTCATCCTCGCGGCGCTGCAGACCGCGGGCTCGATCGTCTCGATGCAGACCGGTCTGTCCTACGCGCAGGTGTTCAATCCGATGGAGGCCGCGCAGGACACCCTGCCGAGCGCGTTCTACGCGATCCTCGGCGTGCTGCTGATCTTCCTGACCAACCTGCATCACCTGATGCTGCACGGCCTCGTCGACAGCTATGCGGTCTTCGTGCCGGGCCATCTGCCGCCGGTCGAGGACCTGTCGCAGACCGTCGCCCATGCCGTGGCGGCCTCGTTCCGCCTCGCCATGGAGATGGCGGCGCCCTTCATCGTGCTCGGCACCGTGTTCTTCGTCGGCCTCGGCCTCATCGCGCGGCTGGTGCCGCAATTCCAGGTGCTGTTCATCACCCAGCCGCTGCAGATCCTCGGCGGGCTGTTGCTGATGGGGCTGCTGGCCGCCACCGGCATGGGCTGGTTCCTCCAGGTCTTCGCGCAGCAGTTCCAGCTCATCATCCCGGGTTGAGCGATGGCCGAAGAACAGGACAGCGGCCAGCAAACCGAAGAACCATCCGGGCGAAAGCTGCAGCAAGCGCGCAAGCGCGGCCAGGTCGTCCAATCGCGCGAGGTCAACACCTGGTTCATGCTGATGGCCGGCACAGGCATCGTGCTGTTCATGGGCCCGGCGGCGGCCGGCAGCATTGCCGCGACCTTGCGCGCGTTCCTCACGCTGCAGCATTTCTTCGACGGCGACGCCCTGCGCTGGGATGCGATCGCCGGCGTGGTCGGCCAGATCGCGTTCATCCTGTTGTTGCCGCTGCTGGTCGTGGTCGCGGCCGCGGTCGGCGGAACGCTGCTGCAGGTGGGGCTCCTTTTCGCGACCGAGAAGCTCGGCATCGACGTTTCGCGCCTGTCGCCCGTGGCCGGCTTCAAGCGCCTGTTCTCGCCGAAATCCGGCATCGAGTTTTTCAAGAGCATGGCCAAGGTCGCCGCCGTCGCCGTCGTCGCCGCCTGGATGACGATGCCGTCGATCGACACTCTCGCCCACATGGTGCGCGAGCCGGCGGAGATGATGCCGCACGAGCTCTACAAGCTGATCCTGAAGCTGCTCTTCGGCGTGCTTGCCGTGGTCACCGTCCTGGCGATGTTCGACTACGCCTATCAGCGCTTCTCCTTCATGAAATCGATGCGCATGTCGAAGCAGGAGGTGAAAGAGGAAAACAAGCAGGCGGAAGGCGATCCCGCGGTGCGCGCCCGCTTGCGCGCGATCCGCATGAACCGTGCGCGCAAGCGCATGATGGCGGCGGTGCCGAAAGCCTCGGTGGTCATCACCAACCCGACCCATTACGCAGTGGCGCTCGCCTACGAGATGGGTGCCTCGGGCGCGCCCAAAGTGGTCGCGAAGGGCGCCGACCTCGTCGCCTTGAAGATCCGCGAGATCGCCACCGAGAACGACGTGCCGATCGTTGAGAACCCGCCGCTGGCGCGCGCGCTCTATGCCGGCGTCGAGATCGACCGCGAAATCCCGCCCGAGCATTACAAGGCGGTCGCCGAAATCATCTCCTACGTCTTCCGCCTCAAGGGCAAGATGCGCCCGCAAGCGCAAGCGGCGCGGTAAGCGAAAAGGTCGAGCCGCCAAGGCGCGAAGACGTCAGGAAATCCGGCCCGGCGCCCCGGCGTCTTGCCGGTTTGCCGTTTGATTGTGATAAGCTGGCCGAAATGGATTCGCTGCTCGATTCGGATTACGGCGCGCGCTCGCTGCCTCTGCCGGCGATGACGCCGACGCCGCGCGCGCCGCGCTGGGTCGCGGGCGTCGGCCTGCTGACTCTCGTCCTGGCCGTCGCGGCGGTGCTTTGCGTCGCGCTACTCTTCGCGCAATCGCTCGACAATGCGATCGCCGCGCCGGCGGCCATCGTGCTGGCGGTTTTGGCGCTCGGCTGCGGCGTCGCCGCGGTGGTCGGGCGCCATGTCCATGGCGCCGTCATCGGCAAGCTCGATCTGCTCAATCAGGCGCTGGCGAGCGCGGCCAATGCCCATCTGATCGTCGGCGCCGGCGGGCAGATGATTTACGGCAACGCCGCTTTCGCGCGCTTCTTCCCGGGCCTGGTCGGGCCGCCGCTCGAGGCCTTGCAGCGCCGACTCGTCGCCGGCGAGGGCAGCGTCGGCGATCTTGCCAGCCTGCGCCGCGACCTCGCGCAAAAGGGCCGCGCCGGCGGCCGCGTCGCGATCTCGCATCCGGCCGGGCCGCTCGCCTGGTTCAGCATCTCGGCCCATCGCCTCGCCGGCGACGAGGCCGCGAGCCTTTGGAGCTTCGAGGACGTCACCGAGCGTCATGCGATGGAGCAGGAGATGCGCGACGAGCGCGCGACGCTCGCCGATTTCCTCGACCACGCGCCGATCGGCTTCTATTCGGTCGACGGCGCCGGGCATTTCCTCTTCGTCAACGCCGCCTTCGCCGAGTGGCTTGGCGCGAGCCCGGCCGAGCTGGTCGGCCAAGGCGCCAAGCTCGGCGACTTCCTCGCCGACCCGGCGCCCGCCGGCACGCCGCCGCACGCGCCTTTCGCCGGACCGGCCCAGCCCCATCAACAGGGGCGCGGCGAGGTGATGCTGAAGACGCGGAGCGGCCGCGTCATTCACGTGCTCATCACGCAGAGTGTCGTCAAAGCCGGGACCGGGCTGCGCACCCATTCGATGGTGCGCGACCTCGCGCCGGAGCGCGATTGGCAGCAGGCGATGGCGCAGTCGCGCGAGCGTTTCGAGCGCTTCTTCGCCAACGCACCGGTCGGCATCGCGCTGCTCGATCGCGACGGCAAATTCGTCGAGGCCAACGCGACGCTCGCTGCTTTCCTCGGCGCCGAGCCGTCATCGCTGATCGGCAAGACGCTGCCGGGCCTCCTGATCGAAGCCGAGCGCGCCGATGTCGCCGACCGGCTCGGCGGGGCGCTCCGCGGCGGCGCGGTGCCGGGGCCGATCGCGCTGCGGCTGCCCGGCGGCAAATCCGCGTCGCTGGTCGCGACGCGCGACAGCGAAGGCGGGCTGATCCTCCATTTCATCGACACCACCGATCAGAAGAAGATCGAGGCGCAATTCACCCAGTCGCAAAAGATGCAGGCGGTCGGCCAGCTCGCCGGCGGCGTCGCGCATGATTTCAACAACCTCCTGACCGCGATGATCGGCTTCTGCGATCTCCTCCTGCAGCAGCACGGGCCGGGCGACCGCTCGTTCCCCGACATCATGCAGATCAAGCAGAACGCCAACCGCGCCGCCAATCTCGTGCGCCAGCTCCTGGCTTTCTCGCGCCAGCAGACCTTGCAGCCGCGCGTCCTCAACATCACCGACGCGCTCGCCGATCTCTCGCATCTGCTGCGCCGCCTCATCGGCGAGAACATCGCGCTCAACGTCGTGCATGGCCGCGATCTCGGCCTCGTCAAGGTCGATCAGGGCCAGCTCGAGCAGGTGATCATCAACCTCGCCGTCAATGCGCGCGACGCGATGCAGGGCGGCGGCACGCTCACCATCAAGACCGAGAATGTCGAGCTGAGCGAGCCGATCCGCCGCGGCGACGAGCTGATGCCGGCCGGCAAATACGTCGTCATCGAAGTCGGCGACACCGGCTGCGGCATCCCCAAGGAGAATCTCGAGCGCATCTTCGAGCCGTTCTTCTCGACCAAGGAGGTCGGCGCCGGCACCGGCCTCGGCCTCTCGACCGTCTACGGCATCGTCAAGCAGACCGGCGGCTTCGTGCTGGTCGACAGCGACGTGGGGAAGGGCTCGGCCTTCTCCATCTACCTGCCGCGCCACGAGGGCGAGGAAAGCGCCGGCACCAGCATCGCGCGCGCCGACGAAGCGACCTTGCCCAAGGATTTGACCGGCGCCGGCACGGTGCTGCTGGTCGAGGACGAGGACCCGGTGCGGCTCTTCTCCTCGCGCGCCTTGAAGAACAAGGGCTACAAGGTAATCGAAGCCGAGAGCGCCGAGCGCGCCCTCGAAATCCTCCATGACGGCGCCGACAAGATCGATCTCGTCATCACCGACGTGGTGATGCCGAAGATGGACGGGCCGAGCCTCATCAAAGAGGTGCGCGAGCTCTATCCCGAGCGCGCCCTTAAGGTCATCTTCATGTCGGGCTATACCGAGGACAATTTCCGCAAGCGCCTCGGCGATGACGTCGACATCCACTTCCTGCCCAAGCCCTTCAGCCTCAAGCAGCTCGCCGGCAAGGTCAAAGAAGTGATGGCGGAGGGGGAATAGGGTCTCCAACGTCATTGCGAGGCGCGCATCGCGCGACGAAGCAATCCAGGGCGTTGACGCATTCTTTCCATCGCCATTCCCACGAAAGCGGGAATTCAGAAGAGACATCACGCCGTTGCCCTGGATCCCCGCTTTCGCGGGGAAGACGGTTGAAGGAGAGGGCGAGGAATGATGATCGGGTTGTTGCCCGCCCGTCACGCCCGCGGCAGGAAGAGCCGCACCGTCGTGCCGTGGCCGATCGCGCTCTCGATCGCGATGCTGCCGCCCGATTGCTGGACGAAGCCGTAGACCATGCTGAGGCCGAGGCCGCTGCCCTTGCCGATGCCTTTCGTCGTGTAGAACGGCTCGAAGGCGCGGCTGCGGACTTCGTCGGTCATGCCCTGGCCCGTGTCGGAAACGGCGATCATGATGTAATCGCCGCCGATGAGCTGCCAGCGCTCATGGGCCGTCTCGGCGTCGAGCGCAGCCGTCGCGATCGTCAGCACGCCGCCGTCGGGCATCGCATCGCGTGCGTTGATGGCGAGGTTGAGGATCGCGAGCTCGAGCTGGTTGGGATCGGAGAGGGTGGCGCCGGTATCGGCCGCCAGCTGCGTCTCGATCCGCGCCGCCGGGCCCAGCGTGCGCGGCAGCATCTCGCCGATGCTCTCGATCAGGCGATTGACATCGACGCGCTCGATCGCGAGCTCCTGCTTGCGCGCGAAAGACAGCAGCTGGCGCGTCAGGCTGGCGCCGCGTTCGGCGGCGCGCAGGGCGCTGTCGAGATATTTGCTCGTCGGATTGTCGCCGAGCTTCAGCTTCGCGAGCTCGAGACTCGGGATGATCGCAGCGAGCAGATTGTTGAAATCATGCGCGATGCCGCCGGTGAGCTGGCCGACGGCCTCCATCTTCAGCGCCTGGCGCTGCGCCGCCTCGGCGACGATCTTGTCGGTCAGATCGCGGATGAAGCCGTTGAAAGCGAAGCCGTCGCCGCGCGGCAGCGCGGTCGCGGCGAGCTCGACGGTGATGCGCGCGCCGTCGCGCCGCATCGCTTCCATCTGCAGGCGGTGGCCGAGCAAAGCGGTCTGGCCGCCGGCGGCGAAGCGCGCGAACTCGGCCTGGAAGGTGGCGCGGCCGTCGGGCGGGAGCAGCAAATCCGCGATCGGCTTGCCGATCGCTTCCTCCCGCGTCCAGCCGAAGATCGCCTCCGCCTGGGTGTTCCATTCCCGGACGAGGCCGCCCTGATCCCACTGCACGAAGGCGTCGAGCGCGGTGTTGATGATGCCGCGCGCCAAACGCTCGCTCTCGATCAGCGCCTGCTCGGCCTTGCGTCGCTCGGTGAAGTCGCGCGTCACCTTGGCGTAGCCGACGATCTCGCCGCGATCGTCGCGCACAGCGTCGATCACGACATTCGCCCAGAACCGCTGCCCGCCTTTGCGCACGCGCCAGCTCTCGGCCTCGTAGCGTCCGTCGCGCCGCACCGATTTCAGTACGCGCGCGGGCACGTCGGCGGCACGATCCTCCGGCGTGTAGAAGATCGAGAAGTGCTGGCCGATGATCTCCTCGCTGGTATAGCCCTTGATCCGCTCGGCGCCGGCGTTCCAATTGGCGACGCAGCCTTTCTCGTCGAGCATGATGATCGCATAGTCGACGACGCTGCCGACGAGGAGGCGAAAGCGGCGCTCGCTCTGGCGCAGCCGCTCATAAGCCTCGGCCATCTGCTTAGTGCGCGCCTCGATGCGCTGCTCGAGCATTTCATTGAGCTGGCGCAGCGCCTCTTCCGCTTTCTTGCGCTCGGTGATGTCGACCAGCATGTTGACGGCGCCGACCAGCTTGCCGTCGGCGTCGTGCAGCGGCGTCGGATAGGGGATGAAGGGCACGCGCGTGCCGTCCGGCCGCTCGGCGATGGCTTCGACGCCGCGCACGACGCGATCCTCTTTCAGCGCGATCGCCATCGGGCAGCGATCGTGCGGCAGCAGCGTGCCGTCGGGGTTGAGCAGCCGCAAGGTGACGCACCAGTGGTCGCTGCCGAGGACCGGGGTGCGGCCGGCGAAGGTGATGCAGGCCTCGTTGAAGAAGATCAGCCGGCCGTCGGCGTCGGTGACGTAGACCGCCACCGGCAGGGCATCGAGCAATTCCCGAAAATAGTGATCGCCGCGCCGGAAGGCTTCTTCGAGGAATAAAATACTCGCCGCACCTACCGGGCCCGGGTCGAGCTGGGCCACATCCTGTACCGACAATCAGCTTCTCCTCGCTGGGGCATTTTCTCGGTCGAATGTGGCTTGATTGGGGCGAATCCTTGCTCTTTTGCCGCTAGCTCGCCGCCGCGGCGCGCGGCGCCGCGCTCGGCTCGGTGGCCGGAGCGAGGCGCTCGACGATGTCGTCGACGGCCTCGCTCAGCGAGGTGGCGATATCGTCGATCGCATCGGGGGCCAAGGGGCGCTGTTCGAGGGAATGCGGCATGTCCGACCACAGGCCGAGCACGATCGTCGCATCGGCCGGGGCGCGGCGGCGCAACCGGCGCGCGAGCAGGCGCAGGCGCGGCGGCGAGGCGCTGCCGAGATGCGAAAGGCAGAAGATCTTCGGGCCGGAATCGGCGCCGGCCGGGCGGCTGAAGCGCGGCTCGGTCATCCAGTGCCGCGCCGGCACCGTGCGGGCGGCGATGCCGCGCTCGGCGAGCAGCAGGGTCAACAGCTGCGCCGCGACATCGTCGAGCTCGTTGCGCGCGCCGAGGCATTCGACGACCGGACGCGGCGCCGCGCTCGCCTCGCTAGGCTCGTCGCGTTCTTCCTCGAGACTCTCGATCATCTCGCGCAGCGTCTCGCCGATCGCGA
>Ga0335085_10017306_pt1 | contig 10390 bp, 7 predicted proteins | sample Lox_Sample_45_FD_206712 | JGI IMG/M metagenome (GOLD analysis project Ga0335085, IMG submission 206712) | Soil microbial communities from Loxahatchee National Wildlife Refuge, Florida, United States - Lox_Sample_4.5 | ecosystem: Environmental > Terrestrial > Soil > Wetlands | place: USA: Florida...
TTTACCCGCTCTCGTTCAAGGACTCCAACGGCGACGGCATCGGCGACCTCAAGGGCATCACGTCGAAGCTTGATTACCTGAAATCCCTCGGCGTCGACGTCATCTGGCTAAGCCCGCACTACGATTCGCCCAACGCCGACAACGGCTACGACATCCGCGATTACCGCAAGGTGATGAAAGAGTTCGGCACCATGGAGGATTTCGACGAGTTGCTGAAGCAGGTCAAGGCCCGCCACATCCGCCTGGTGCTCGATCTCGTAGTCAACCATACCAGCGACGAGCACCACTGGTTCATCGAGAGCCGCAAGTCGAAAACGAATCCTTACCGCGACTACTACATCTGGCGCCCGGCGAAAGATGGTCATGAGCCGAACAATTGGACGTCGTTCTTCTCCGGCTCGGCCTGGCAGCTCGACCCGGCGACCAACGAGTACTATCTGCACCTGTTCGCCGTGAAGCAGCCCGACCTCAACTGGGATAACCCGAAAGTTAGGAACGAAGTTTACGCCCTGATGAAGTTCTGGCTCGACAAGGGCGTCGACGGCTTTCGCATGGACGTGATCCCGTTCATCTCGAAGCCGGCAGGCCTTGCCGACATCCCGCCGCAATACATGAACGCGCCGCAGTATTACTACACGCAGGGCCCGCACCTGCACGAGTACCTGCAGGAAATGAACAAAGACGTGCTGTCGAAATATGACGTGATGACCGTCGGCGAGGCATTCGGCATCACGCTGCAGCAAACGCCGCAGCTCGTAGACGATCGTCGGCACGAACTCGACATGATTTTCAACTTCGACGCCGTTCGCATCGCGCATCCCGGAAATCGCTGGAACGGCTATCGCCTGCCCGACCTCAAGGCCATCTACACCGAGCAGGATCGCGCGCTCGACACACACTCGTGGAACACCATCTTCCTCTCCAACCACGACAATCCGCGGGTGGTCTCGGCATTCGGCGACGATTCCGACCGGTGGCGCGTGTCGTCGGCGAAGCTGCTGGCGACCATGCTCCTCACGCTCAAGGGCACGCCGTTCATCTACCAGGGCGACGAACTCGGCATGACCAACTTCCCCTTCACCTCGATCGACCAGTACGACGACATCGAGATCAAGAATGCGTGGAAGGAACTGGTCGTCGACTCGAAGGACGTCAGCCCGGAGTATTTCCTCGGCCAGGCAGGCAAAGTGGCGCGTGACAACTCCCGCACGCCCATGCAGTGGGACTCGAGCAGTAACGCCGGATTTACGACCGGCCCCCATACCTGGCTCGCCGTGAATCCTAACTACCGGCAGATCAATGCTGCCCAGGAAGTCTCGGACCCTGCCTCGGTCTACAACTACTTTGAGAAGATGCTCGCCTTCCGCAAGACCACGAAGGCGTTCGTCTACGGATCGTACGAGGATCTCGACCCCAGGAACGATCGCGTCTTCGCCTATACCCGCACGCTCGGCGACGAAAAGTATATGGTCGTCCTGAACTTCTCGCCAGACGTCATCCTCTACCAGTTGCCGCTGAATATGACATCCGGCAAGTTGGTGATGTCGAACTCGGGCTACGGCGAAGAGAAAGCGACAACCCTGAAGCTACAGGGTTGGGAAGCGAGGATTTACCGGCAGTAGCTGAAATCGGCAGCAACGAATCGGGAGTAGCCGCCTCGACTACTCTCCTCCACTCTGGCCTATGGACCTTCTTTCCGCCGGACACTTGTATCGTCCAACGACCTACTCGCCTTCCGAGACTTTTTGCCCTGACCGCCATCTAATTTATTAGGAGTTATGAACTTATGAAGCTGTCATGGGGTAAAGCACTCGGAGGCTTTTTCCTGGCAGCGCTACTTTCGGCGCCGGTTTTTGGCGCGAATCCAGCTCTTCCGGGTACCCTCAACTTTGTCGAGGGACAAGCCTCCATTCAAAACCAGCCGATCACATCGAAGTCCGTGGGAACGGCTGATCTCGCAGCAGGACAAACCATCTCCACGCAGAATGGCAGGGCTGAGGTTCTGCTCACGCCCGGCGTGTTCCTCCGTCTGGCGCACAACTCATCCGTGACGATGGTTTCGCCCGACATTACCAATACCAAGGTACGGCTCGATAAGGGCAGCGCAGAAGTCGAGGTCGCCGAGATCTACAAGCAGAACGATCTTCAGGTACAGCAGGGCGACGCCACCACCCGGATGCTGAAGAAGGGCGTGTACGAATTCTCCGCTCCGCAGGACCAGGTGCGCGTTTTCAAGGGCGAAGCGCAAGTCAACGATGGTGACAAAAACGTCAAGGTGAAGGCAGGGCACGAACTCACGCTCGACGCGCCAAAACTGAAGACGGCCAAGTTCAACGAGAAGCAGGACGAAAACGGCCTCTACAACTGGAGCGAGTTGCGCGACGAGTATCTCAGCGACGCCAGCGCCAACGCGGCGACCCTTTACGTCGGCAACAGCTGGATTGGCCCCGGTTGGTACTGGGATCCGTGGTACTACGATTACACATTCATCCCCGGTGCCGGCATGCTGTACAGTCCGTTCGGGCCCTGGGGATTCTATTCGCCGGGCTTCGTATACAGCTACGGCCCATATCTGGGCTACGGCTATTACGGCGCGCCACTCTACTACCACGGAGGCGTTCCGGTGCGGGGCATACCACCCCGTGCTCACAGTCTGACGCACGCCGAAATGCCGCACCCGGTTCCACATGTCGGCGCATTCCGCGGGGCACGCGCTTTCTCCGGACCGGCGTTCCCGCACAGCGCACCGCCAACCGTCTTTCGCGGCGGCATGGCCAGTGGATTCCATGGCATGCCCAGCGGCGGATTCCACGGTGGCGGATTCCGTCGGTAACGGAGCAGTTAGCAAGAGAAAGGCACCCGACCTTGGGTGCCTTTCTTCTTGGGAGCTGCCCACCGTTCACTGTCCACTGCTCTGCTTATTCTCCACCGGCCTCGCCGGATAGTACCCTTCGCGCGCCTGCACCGAGTAGTCCTTGTTCTTGGTCTCGAGCGTGATCTTCCGGTAGCTTTCGCCTTGCGGCTGGTCGGAGCTGTAACCAATGTCGTACTGGTTGCGCAACTCGTCCTGGATCTCTTTATAGATGTCGCCGACGGTTTCCTTCTTGCTCACCTCGAACATCCGCCCGCCGGTTTCCTTGGAAATGCGATCCAGTATCTTCTTGCCATCGACGTGGGCCTCACGCGGCTGGCCTCCGCCCTGGCGTCCGCCACCCGGATAGCCTCCACCGCCGCCGGGCCATCCGCCACCGCCTCCCGGCCAGCCACCACCACCTGGGAACCCTCCGCCCCAGCCGCCGCGACGATGTCCCCCGTTGTTGCCGAATCCGTGTTGGCCGCCTTCATTCCCCGGATAGTAGATGGAGTACACCATTGTGTCCGCGCGCTGCGCCGATTCGATCGCGCTGTCGATCGATTCCTTGCTGCCATGATCGACGCCGTCGGTCAGTAGCACGATCGCCTTCCGCCCCTTCTGTTTCGCGAGTAGCTCGTCGGAGGCGAGGAAGATCGCGTCGTACAGGTGTGTGCCTCCACCACCGCGGTGATAGCCGCCACGGCCACCACGCCCGCCGCCCGGATAACCACCCCCGTTCGGATCTCCGCCCTGCCCGCCGCCGTTCGGATCGCCCGACCCTCCGTTGCTGCCGCGATCATCCGGCGCGCTCTCCGCCACCTCTGACAACGCCTCGCTCACCTTCTGCGGATCCTTCGTCAGGTCTTGCAACAGCTCCACCTGCCGGTCGAAGTGTATGAGGAACGCCGCGTCTTTATCCGCTCGCAGCACACTGTCCACAAACGTGCCGCTGGCGCTGCGCTCCTGGTCGAGCGTCTCGCGCTGGCTGCCGCTCGTGTCCACCAGCAAGCCTAGGGTCAACGGGAGGTCGGTGTCGCGCGTGAAGTACTTGATCGTCTGCGGGCGCCCGTCTTCCGTCAGTGTGAAGTCGTTCTGGTTCAGGTCGTTGACGATCTTGCCCTTCTTGTCGCGCACCGTCGCGAGCACGTTCACGACCTTCACGTTGACCTTGAATGTAGGGACATCCTGCGCGATCAGCGCCGCCGCCGATACCACCACCGCCGCGGCCAGGCCTTTGCGCCACGCGAATGACTGAAAAGTAAGCATGAGAATACCGCCGAGTCCGAGATGATCCCGTGTAAACCCTATCGCCGCCGCTTTGTTGCTGCGCCGATTGCGGGCACACAGCCAGCCGTCTCATTGGACGGAATCCCGGCCCGCGAGTTCACGGTGAGTGTCATTTTGTGCGGCGATCGTTTGCCTCTCTGATTTGCCTGACTCCTGCCTCCTGCCTTCCTTCGATATAATCGAACGTTGCCCCTGGCTGCAGTTTCCATCCAGTACATACGAGGACAGAATGCCGACCGACGTAGTCATGCCCCAGATGGGGGAATCGATCTTCGAAGGGACCATCACCAAGTGGCTCAAGAAGCCCGGCGAGCCGGTCCAGCGTGACGAACCGTTGTTTGAGATCTCGGCCGACAAGGTCGACGCCGAAATCCCCGCGCCCGCCAGTGGCGTGCTGAAGGAAATCAAGGCCGCGGAAGGCCAGACCGTACAGGTCAACACCGTGGTGGGCGTGATCGACGCGAGTGGAGCGGGTGCCTCATCCTCTACGCCTTCGGTTGGCGAAAGGGTGGTATCAGAAGCCGCGAGCATTATGCCCTCTGCTCCCGCCGAAACGAAGTCTGAGCAACCGATCGCCTCCGGTCCAGCAACCGACGTGGTCATGCCCCAGATGGGCGAGTCGATCTTCGAGGGCACCATCACCAAGTGGCTGAAGAACGTTGGCGACAAAGTCCAGCGCGACGAGCCGCTATTCGAAATCTCGACCGACAAGGTCGACGCCGAAATCCCCGCGCCCGCGGAAGGCATCCTCAGCGAAATCAAGGCTCCCGCCGGAACTACCGTTCAAGTTAACTCCGTCGTCGCCATAATCGGCGGAGCTGGGAAAGCAGCGGGCGCCCCACCGGCAGTGGCGGCCCCATCCGTGGCCGCCCCCTCGCCGTCGGTTGCCGAGGGGGGGATAGTTCGACCCGCCGAGCAACTCGCCCACAACGCTCCCGCAATCGAAGAGGAAGAAGAGGTCTCGGCCGACGGACAAAAGGTCCGTTCCTCACCGCTCGTCCGCAAGCTGGCGAAAGAGCACGGCGTCAACCTAGCCAACGTGAAGGGCACCGGCCTCAGCGGCCGCGTCACCAAAGAAGACATCCAGGCGTATATCGCCACTAGAGGAACTGGGAGCGTCCCGTCCCGAGCCGTGGGTGCCCCCTCCTCGGCTTCTGTTGCCGAGGGTGGGGTTGTTAAGGCCCCCACCCCGCCTCCCACTCCGCTCCCCGGCGAAGTCGTTCCCATGTCGAAGATGCGCTCCATCATCGCGCAGCGCATGGTCGAGTCCAAGCGCACCAGCGCGCACGTCCACACCGTCTACGAAATCGACATGACGCGCGTCATGAACCTGCGCGAGAAAATCAAGAAGCAGTTTGAGCAGAAGAACGGCGTCAAGCTCACACCCACCACCTTCTTCGCGCGCGCCGCGGTGAAAGCCATTCGCGAGTTCCCCATCATTAACTCCAGCGTTGAGGGCGAGAGTATCCGCTATCACCGCAACATTAACATCGGCATCGCCGTCGCGCTCGACTGGGGACTGATCGTGCCGGTCATCAAGAACGCCGAGGAGAAAAACGTCGTCGGACTGCAGCGTGCCATCACCGACCTCGGCGACCGCGCCCGAACGAAGAAGTTAAAGCCCGAAGACGTCCAGGGTGGCACCTTCACCATCACCAACCCCGGACAATTCGGCCAGATGTTCGGGCTGCCCATCATCAACCAGCCGCAGGTCGCGATCATGGGCATCGGCTCGATCAAGAAGATGCCGGTCGTCCTCACCGACGAGAACGGCACCGATTCCATCGCCATCCGGCAGATCTGCCACGTCTCGCTCGGCTATGACCACCGCATCATCGATGGTGCCGTCGCCGACCAGTTCCTCCGCTCGGTCGCCCGCTTCCTCGAAGGCTGGAACGAAGAACTGCTGTGACTTTGATTGGAGATGATGATCGAACGGAACGGCCAGATTGCATTACGGAACAAGGGCGTAAGAAGGGCTTTTCTGCTGTTATTGCCGGTCTGGCTTAGTACTGTTATCGAGTTTATTGGGGGTTGGCGCTTCTCAATAGATTCCTATCCCCTGACACACGCAATCAGCTTGGGACGATTGCGGGGACCAGTAATAGCAGCCACCGTTCTGATGAGCGTCTTGTCGCCGATGTTCGTGCTTGCTTCGTTTGCAAGCCTGAAGCGCCACGCGCTTGCCAAACACAGTTACTGGACGATGCTTCTCGTTTTGATTGTCACCCTGTTTCTCGGCATGTCCGGTTGTATGTGGAGCTGCAGCGGTCATCCGACTTGGCTATCTGGATATAAATAGGAGCGGTCAAGGAGCCCCACTCAACCATCTTCTAGTTGAGTGGGGTAGTCTCTGCGTCTCCTTTCTATTTCTTCGCATCCTCTGAGTTGAATCGTGAGTATATGGAGGCGCCGCAAAACGGTTTTGGCGTCACAACCCTAACCTCTAACTCCTAACCACTGACCGCCGTCATCTGCACGTTCAGTATCGCCACCACCGCATTGACGACCTTCTGAATGTACCCCTGGTCCACTGGCACTCCCTCCGCCGCTAACAACTGCGTTACCGTCGGACTCACGATCGCCAGCGCCTCTGCCAGCTTCTGCGCTCCGGTTCCGGTCGCAGCTCCCAGTGCAGCGTACTTCTGCTCGATCACCGCGACCGCCTGCTGGATCAGCCCCACGGCATTCACTACGCCAACCATACCCGCCGACTGCGCCGGAAACAGCAGCTTCGCCAGCGTCGCTGCCTCCGGCAGGTACTTCGTCACTTCCGTGAACACGATTTTCGCGTCTTTCCCGATAGCCTGCATCACCGTCAAAAACTTGTTCGCCATTCCCTCCCCCTATTTTCCTTTCTCGATCGCCTTGATATCTGCCGCGTTCGCGTCGCCGCACACAAACCCGAACGCCGCTATCGCAAACGTTACAAGCGCTTTTTTCGCCGTCATGGCGCCCGCGTTCTGCAGCGCGTACAACCCCGCAATGGCCGCCCCAAGCAACGTCGTCTTCCAGTTCCGTAATCCGTTTTTCATTCCCAATCCTCTCTGTGTCCTCTGCGTCTCTGTGTTGAATTCACTGTCCGAGCCGAACTCGGACGAACTCAATCCCCAAATGCACGATCGTTAGCAGGCAAGCGAACGCCGCTGCCCAACCCCGCGCGCGTTGCAGCAATTCCTCGTGCTTTTCCACCTGCTCGCCGATTTCCCGCAGCCTCCCCGGATGCCCATCGCCGCCCGCAATCCATTTCATGTCCGTCTTCAATTCAGCCAGATCTTCCAGCACTCTCTTTTCAAAATCATTCATACGGATAGTCCACATGCAGCAGCGTCGCCCACCGCGAATACCGGTTCGCGGCGTCGTACTGCCGAATCCAATAACTCGCCACGCGCGACAACCTCGGCACGGTGATTACGCGTGCGTTAAACTGGCCCACCAGGTTGCGTCCGCCCAGTGGACCCCAACCCGAATCGTCCCACCGGATCTCGAACCCGCCCCCCGCGATCGGATCAGAACCCGCGTCAATCGTGACCTGCGTCGACGTGATGTTCGTTACCTGCGCCTGTGGCAGCCCCGCCAGCGCGAAAACCGCCGTATCCTGCAGCGCGATCTTCTGCGACTGCGAAAGCGTCGCCGCTCTCGTGATGATGGAAATCGGCTCCGCCGCGACGTTCGCGAACTTCAGTGCATACCAGCTGCGTTCGTTGGCCGGATCGACCGCATCGATTTCCACCTCCCGCACGATCACATCCACAACACACCCGCGCGACGGAGCATTGACATGCAGCACGTCCCCCGGCCACAAGTCTCCGGCTAAAAAGTCTGACCACTGCTGGTATTCGCCCGACCACGCGATCTGTGTCGCATCGTCCAGGATTGCCTGCGCCGCACTCTCGCAATCGTCGGAGGTCCGCGTTAACGGCGACACAACCTCCACCGCGGTCGACCTCACCTCCGATGACGGGACGGTGACCCGCGCCCCCATTGCCCTTGCATCCCGATACTCCACGACGATCTGTTCATTCGGAGCCGGCGCATCCGCCGCGTAAAACGTTAATGACCTACCGCTCACGTTACACTCGCCACCGTCCATCATCGCGCCCACCAGCCGGGTGCGGAACGCCTGTCCCGGAATCGCACTACGCACCGAGACATTCGCCAGTTCCAGCAGCCGCGTGTAGGCCAGGGAACAGTGCAGATCATTTGCCTGCACGAGCACGTAATCGCAGAACGCCGGTGCATTCGCAATCACGCCGTCATACAACACCGTCGCCGGAGCAACCAGCGACGCTACATTGTTCAAGTCGACATCGTGCACCTCCAGCACCACGCGCGCGTCCGCCGTTCGATCCTGGCCTCCGACCGTTTCCTTCGACGACCGGAGCCACGCCGAGCGCCGCACCGCCTCGGTCGCATAGACGCGCGTAGTCAGCAGGTACCGATGGTTGGCCTGTGTCGCCACGGGCTGGCCTGTAACGCTGCCGTTCACCAGCGCTGAAATCGTGCTCTGACTTCCCGACTTGGCGATCTGGAACCCCGCCAGGCACACTGCCCCGTTGTACAGACCGCCGATGACCCCAGCCGACGCAGCCTGAAACGTCACATCTCCGTGCTGAAACTGCAGCGCGCCACCGAGTTCGATCTGCTGAGCGAACTCCACGCTCGCCCCCGCACCTTGCGCCCACAGGCAGCCGCTGTTTACCGACACCACTCCGTTCGGATCCGACACAGTCCAGCACGCGCGATCGAGTGCCGACGCGTACTCCTGCTCCAACACCACTCTCGACTTGTTCCCTTCCGGTGATGTCGACAGACTGAAGCTCAGCTTCGATCCGTCGCCGATGAAGTAATCCTTCACATAGGCGTCGCACTCGTTGTTGCCGAGCACGGTGATGTCGTTCACCAGTTTGTCGGGCGATTGGAGCCGCAACTGATCGGGCGAGAAGTTCGCGTCGGTTTCGTCGACCGAGGACGTCTGCTCGCCAATCGGTCGGAGCACGACCTTTCCATCCAGCACCGAATATGCCGCCTGGGCCTGGGTCGCCACCTCCCTGGCGCAATCCGACCACTTCCGCAGTGATGGATTGACCAGTGCCACCGTGCCGCAATCTTTCACGCCGCTCACGTCCGTTCCCACGGGAGTCAACTCGCGCACGATTTCCCCCGCTGACTTCTGCACCATTGCGGGCCGGATCTCGAACATCTGCCGGTCGAACTCTTTTTCATCCCCGTTTGCGGTCAGCACATACTGATACACCGGTCCTGCCTCATTCCACCCGAGGTGCACATGCTCAGCCTGCGTCAGGTATCCGGTGAACCTGGCGACTCCGGAATCCATCCGCCATGCTACGCGTGCGCCTGTCACCGGCGGTGCCAACCTGCCGAGCACCACCAGCGCGCATGACATCGTCGCCGGCTGGTTCAGCTGGCGCACAATCTTTGGCCGCGACTCTGCGTCCAGAGCTGATGTGTAGTCGCACACCCCGGCCCCATCGAAATTGTCGATCTCGAGTCTCATCTCTGTTTTCTCTGAGTTTTATGTGTTTAAGTCAGTACAGGTCCGCACCGCTCGCCGGGAAGTACGTGCGCCAGCACGCCACCTGCTCGCCGTCGATTGAATCTTGCACCGGCAGCGCGATCAGTTCCGCATGTAACGTGCTGGTTTTGTACGTATCGCACGTGATCCCTGCCTCACTGGCCGGTGAGCACGCCTGCACGCGCGGATAGTAGAAGCACGTGCGTCCGCCGCTCTCGGGTTCGAGTGTCAGCAGCAGCGACCATTCCTGGAAGAAGCTGCCGCCCTCGCGATCCGCAAATGCCACAACCTTCTGGATCTGTGCTCCCAGCCCGGGATCCCCGCCAATCAGCGGCTGGTCGAGTTGCAGCGCGGTCGAGGTTTTCGACGCCACGCGCGCCACGTTGAATGTCACTCGCCGCAGGTAGTCGCGATCGCGATTCACATCCGCTGGATCTTTGACGTACGCGGCCGCCGGCGATCCGACATAGCCGGTCTGCTGCGCGTAGTCGATATCGCATGCGATCATGTCGCCGACGTTAAGCGCATCGACAGCACCGGTCCCGACCACCAGCTCTGTTGCTGTCGATCCCGCAAGCACCGCCACCGGCGAACATGCCGGGTTGCCCGTGTCTGGCCCACTCGCGCCGTTGGTCGCCAGCACGTTCATGTGCTGTGAACCTCCCGACAGTGCCATCTGGATCTTGCCCCACTGCAGAAAGTCGAACGCGACC
>Ga0335085_10017307_pt1 | contig 10389 bp, 9 predicted proteins | sample Lox_Sample_45_FD_206712 | JGI IMG/M metagenome (GOLD analysis project Ga0335085, IMG submission 206712) | Soil microbial communities from Loxahatchee National Wildlife Refuge, Florida, United States - Lox_Sample_4.5 | ecosystem: Environmental > Terrestrial > Soil > Wetlands | place: USA: Florida...
CCGCAGGCAGGGAGATGCGGTACGGACGCCGCGCCCTGGCGGGTACTTGCGTCATAAGCGTCATCTCGTCCTCTGCTGCGGCTTCGTCGGGTTAGGTACCGGCATCTCGTGCCGTGCATACCGCTACAGTCGCCGACCGGCTGGGGGTAAGACATCGGTCGGGTGACGTACATTGCAAATTGCACGGCACGGGGGGCTGACGCGGGTTGCGGCACCCCAGCGCTTCCGCTGCGCAGGCCGATTGGGCACGATGGGCCAATGACAACCACGGTGCGGGGCGTCGTCGCCCCAGGCAAAGGTGCCAAAGTCGAACTGACCACGATCGTGGTGCCGGATCCTGGCCCGGGCGAGGCCCTGGTCCGGGTGCAGGCCTGCGGCGTCTGCCATACCGACCTGCACTATCGCGAGGGGGGCATCGGGGACGACTACCCCTACCTGCTCGGGCACGAGGCGGCCGGGGTGGTGGAGGCCGTCGGCGAGGGAGTCACCTCGGTCGCGCCCGGCGACTTCGTCGTGCTGAACTGGCGCGCGGTCTGCGGCGAGTGCCGGGCCTGCCGCCGGGGCCGGCCCTGGTACTGCTTCAGCACGCACAACGCCACCCAGAAGATGACCCTGGAGGACGGCACGGTCCTCTCCCCGGCGCTGGGCATCGGCGCGTTCGCCGAGAAGACGCTGGTCGCGGCCGGGCAGTGCACCAAGGTGGACCCGGCGGCCAAGCCCGAGGTGGCGGGCCTGCTCGGCTGCGGGGTCATGGCCGGCCTGGGCGCCGCCATCAACACCGCGCCGGTCACCCGGGGCGACTCGGTGGCCGTCATCGGCTGCGGCGGGGTGGGCGACGCGGCCATCCTGGGCGCCGGGCTGAACGGGGCGCGCACGATCATCGCGGTGGACATCGACCCGCGCAAACTGGAGTGGGCCAGGCAGTTCGGCGCCACTCACGTGATCAACTCACGGGAGACCGACCCGGTGGCCGCGATCCAGGCGCTGACCGACGGCAACGGCGCGGACGTGGTGATCGAGGCGATCGGCCGCCCGGAGACCTACCAGCAGGCGTTCTACGCCCGGGACCTGGCGGGCACCGTTGTCCTGGTCGGGGTACCCACCCCGGACATGCGCATCGACCTGCCGTTGCTGGATGTGTTCGGCCGCGGGGGCGCGCTCAAGTCGTCGTGGTACGGCGACTGCCTGCCGGAACGCGACTTCCCGGTGCTCATCGACCTGTACCTGCAGGGCCGCCTGCCGCTGGACAAGTTCGTCTCCGAGACCATCGCGCTGGACGGGGTCGAGGCGGCGTTCGCCAAGATGGAGCGGGGCGAGGTGCTGCGCAGCGTGGTCACGCTCGGATGACGGCACGCATCGAGAAGGTCGCCACCTCGGGGGTGTTCTCCCTCGACGGTCAGGACTTCAACGTGGACAACAACGTGTGGCTGGTCGGCGATGACCACGAGGTCGTGGTCATCGACGCGGCCCACGACCCGGCCGCGATCCTGGCCGCGGTGGGCGAGCGGCGGCTGTCCGCCATCATCTGCACCCACGGGCATAACGACCACATCAACGCGGCGCCGCAGGTTGCCGAGGCCAAGGGCGCACCGATCATGCTGCACCAGGGCGATGAGGTGCTGTGGCGGATGATCTACCCGGGCACCCGGGCGGATGCGGATCTCGGCGACGAGCAGGTGATCGAGGTCGCCGCCACCCCGCTGCGGGTGCTGCACACCCCGGGCCATTCGCCGGGCAGTGTGTGCCTGTACGCGCCCGCGCTGGGCACGGTGTTCTCTGGGGACACCCTGTTCCACGGCGGCCCCGGCGCGACCGGCCGGTCCTACTCGGACTATGACACGATCATCGCGTCGATCCGGGGCAAGCTGCTCGGGCTGCCCCCGGAGACGGTGGTGCGCACCGGGCACGGCGAGGACACCACCATCGGCGCCGAAGCCCCCCAGTTCAAGGAGTGACGCCGACACCAGCCGAGCCGGCCCGGATCGCCATGTGGTCCGGGCCGCGCACGGTGTCCACCGCGCTCATGCGGTCATGGGAGAACCGCCCGGACACGGTCGTGGTGGATGAGCCGCTCTACGCGTTCTACCTGGACCGCACCGGGCTCGATCACCCCGGCCGGGAGCAGGTCATCGCCAGCCAGCCGGTCAGCTGGCGGGCGGTCCTCCGGCAGCTGGCCGATGACCCGCTGCCGCCCGGCCGGTCGGTGTACTACGCCAAGCACATGACCCACCACCTGCTGCCCGAGGTGGACCGGGACGCGCTGGCGCCGCTACGGCACGCGTTCCTGATCCGGGATCCGGCCGAGCTGCTGGCCTCGTACGCCCGGGTGCGGGCCACGCCAACCCTGGACGACCTCGGCTTGTGGCAGCAGGCCGAGATCTTCGAGCGGTTCGGCGGGCCGGTGATCGACAGCCATGACCTGCTGGACCGTCCCGAGGCGGTGCTGCGCGCACTGTGCGCGGCGCTCGGCGTGCCGTTCTCGGCCCAGATGCTGCGCTGGCCGGCCGGCCCGCGGGACACCGACGGCGTCTGGGCGCCGTACTGGTACGAGTCGGTCTGGCGGTCCACCGGGTTCGGCCGGTACCGCCCGCCGGACCAGGCGCTGCCCGCCCCGCTGGCCGAGCTGGCCGGCCAGTGCCAGCCGTACTACCAGCGGCTGTACGCGCACCGGCTGACCGGCAACCCCACCTGAACAATCCGGAGGCGTGATGCTGCAGCAGTTCGACGAGCGCAACCGTGACCTGATCGTCAACGTCGGCGGCAAGCTGGCCCACCGGGACGAGGCCGGGGTCAGCCCGTTCGACTCGGCCGTGCAGGGCGGTGATGCGGTCTGGGAAGGCCTGCGGCTGTACCAGGGCCGGATCTTCCGGCTGGCCGAGCACCTGGCCCGGCTGCGCCGGTCGGCGGCCGCGCTCGCGTTCACCGCGGTGCCCTCGGACGAGGAGATCACCGGGCAGATCCGCCGGACGCTGCACGCCAACGGGATGACCGATGAGGTGCACATCCGGCTCACGCTGACCCGCGGGGTAAAGATCACCAGCGGGATGGATCCCCGGCTGAACCAGTCCGGCCCGACCCTGATCGTGCTGGCCGAGCACAAGCCGCCGGTCTATGACCAGTCCGGGCTGACCCTGATCACGTCCAGCGTGCGGCGCCCGGCGCCGGACGTGCTCGACCCCAAGATCCATCACAACAACCTGCTGCCGTCCATCCTGGCCAAGATCGAGGCGAACGTGGCTGGGGCGGACGATGCGGTCATGCTGGACAGCCGGGGTTTCGTGGCCGAGACCAACGCCACCCACCTGTTCCTGGTCACCGGGGGTGAGCTTGGCACGCCCGAGACGGTGGCCTGCCCGGAGGGCATCACCCGGGCGGTGGTGCTGGACATCGCGGCCGAGGCCGGGATCCCGTGCCAGGTGGGCGACTACAGCCTGACCCAGTTCTACGCCGCGGACGAGGTGTTCGTGACCGGCACCATGGGTGGCCTGGCCGCGGTGACCGCGGTGGACGGCCGGGTCATCGGCAGCGGCAAGCCCGGGCCGGTCACCGGCCGGCTGACCGGGCTGTTCGCCGAACTGACCGCGCGGGGCGGCACCCAGGTGACCTAACCCCGAGTACGGCCAGCTCAGTTGGGGAAAATGCCCGTTATGACGAAGGCGCCAGATATCCCATCCACGCTGCTGGCCGGCGGCGTCGCCATGCCAATGGTCGGGTTCGGCACCTGGCGGCTGCGCGGCTCGGCCGGCTACGAGGCCATCCTGATGGCCCTGCGCGCGGGCTACCGGCACATCGACACGGCCACCATGTACGGGAACGAGGCCGAGGTCGGGCACGCGCTGCGGGACAGCGGGCTGGACCGCCGGCAAGTGTTCATCACCACCAAACTGCCGCCGGGCAAGGCCGGCCGCGAGCGGCAGACACTGTGCGCCAGCCTGCGCGCGCTGGGCACCGACTACGTGGACCTGTGGCTGGTGCACTGGCCACCCGCGGCCCGGGCGCTGGCCCAGATGTGGCGCGAGTTCCTTAACCTCCGGGCGGAAGGCATGGCCCGGGCAGTGGGGGTGAGCAACTTCTCTACCGCGCAGATCGACACGCTGATCAGCAAGTGCGGTGAGGGCCCGGCGGTGAACCAGATCCCGTGGAGCCCGGCCCGCTACGACAGTTCCCGCCTGGCGGCCAGCCGGGAACGGCACGTGGTGGTCGAAGGGTACAGCCCGCTCAAGGGCACCGACCTGGCTGACCCGGTGCTGGCCGGGATCGCCGGGCGGCATGGAGTGACCCCAGCCCAGGTCGTGCTGCGCTGGCACCTCGAGCACGGGATCCCGGTCATCCCGAAGTCAGGCCAGCCGGCCCGGATCGCCGCCAACATCGACCTGCTCGGCTTCTCGCTCAGCCCGGACGAGGTGGCCAGCATCGACGGCCTGGCCCGCGGCTGAGCCCGGCCAGCACACCGGCCGGATGAAGTCCAGCTAGGGCCGGCCGGGCGCGGCCGGGCTGAACTGCACCGAGGTCACCGTCCGGGACCGGGGCTCGGCCTGCACCTGGACCATGTCCCCGACCCGGATCCGCGCAAAGTCCGCCTGGCCGACCTCGCCGCACCAGGTCTGCTGGCCGTCGTCCACCGCGTACCGGTACACCCGCACAGTCGTCTCGCCGGCCAGCGGGACCCGGGCGTGCGCCGCGACGGCGACCGCGAGCAGGTGCAGCACCGGCGGCGCGGTCCCGGCGCCAGGCGACCAGGCCGCCCCGCCCGAGATGCCCGACCTGGCCTGGGCGGCCAGGTCCGCGCCGGCCTGGGTCGGCCGGTCCTGCCGGGTCAGCGAGCCGACGAAGCAGGTGAACACCACCGCGACCACGGTCGCGGCGAACACCGGGGCGCCCAGCCCGATGTGCCGGGCGGGCGGGGTGCCCGCCAGGCCCGGGCCCGCGCCGGCCCCGCAGCGGGATCCTGGTCTGCAGCGTGACGATCGTGAAGACGGCCAGCCAGATCAGCCCAGCACCGAGCGCGATTCTCAGCATCCGTGATGACTCCCCCGCCGTGCGTGCTCGCCTACCCAGCACATCGGAAGGGAAATGAACAAGAAGGTGAACGACTCTGGCCGGAATGCCCAACCTGGTCACCACCTGTGAATGTGCGCAGCGATGGCGTCAGGCGGTCCAGACCGGGCCCACCGGGCTGGCAGGATGGCAGACGTGCACGCCACGTCGCCCGGCCAGCTGTGGCATCAGGTGCTGTCCGCAGAACCGCTGCCCCCCCGGCTGCTGGTGCTGGGCTGCTGCGTGACCGCGCTGATCCTGGTCGGGTCCAGGCGGCTGTGGCCGGTGACCAGGACCGTGGTCACCATCGCGCACGAGGGTGGCCATGCCCTGGTCGCGCTGGCCGTGGGCCGGCGGCTGGAAGGAGTGCGGGTCCATCGCAGCACCGCCGGGCTGACCGTGTCGGCGGGAAACGCCTCAGGCCCCGGCATCGTGGCCACCGCCGCCGCCGGGTACCTGGCCCCGCCGCTGCTCGGGCTGGGCGCCGCCGCACTGCTGGCCAGCGGCCACCTGGTCGCCGCGCTGCTGCTCACCCTGGTCCTGCTGGCCTGCCTGGTCTTCATGATCCGCAACGCCTACGGCCTGCTGGCCGTGTTCACCGTGGCCGCGGTGGTCGCCTTCGTGCTGTGGCGCGGGGCACCGCTGCTGCAGGCGGCGTTCGGCTACGCGATGGCCTGGTTCCTGCTGCTCGGCGGGGTCCGGCCGGTGCTGGAACTGCAGCGCTCGCGCCGGCGGGGCCGGGCCGGGCGGTCCGACGCGGACCAGCTGGCCGGGCTCACCGGGCTGCCCCCCGGGGCCTGGATCGTGCTGTTCGCCGTGGTGTCGCTGGGCGCGCTGGGGCTCAGCGCGTACTGGCTGGTGGCTTGATCACACGTCTGGTGGCCGGTTAACCCCTTCTGATGTACTGGGCGGGGCGGCAAACCTGCCCATAACGTGGGAAGGGATCTCAGCTATGGCAGATGAGCATCACCACCATGACCCGACGTTCTACCGCACACCGCGGGACGCCGCCGAGGCGCCGCCGGAGAAGCTGGCCTACGTGGCCGCGTTCTCCCGGCCGGCCGACCAGCCGGACGCGATCGCGGTGCTGGACGTGGACCCCGGCTCGGCCCGCTATGGCTCGGTCATCGGCTTCACCGAGCTGCCGCACCGCGGCGACGAGCTGCACCACTTTGGCTGGAACGCGTGCTCGAGCGCGCTGCACCCGGGCGGCGGGCACGATCACGGCGGCCGCCGCTACCTGGTCGTGCCGGGCATCCGGTCCTCGCGGGTGAGCATCCTGGACATCGAGCCGGATCCCGCCGCCCCGGCCGTGGTCAAGGTGCTCGACGCCGACGACCTCGGCAAGCGGGCCGGCTACTCCCGCCCGCACACCGTGCACTGCGGCCCGGGCGCCGTGTTCATGTCCTGCCTGGGCGGTTACGGCGAGGAGGGACCGGGCGGCATCGCCCTGCTGGACCAGAACACGTTCGACGTGCAGGGCGCCTGGGAGGCCGACCGGGGCGACCAGTTCCTCGCCTATGACGTGTGGTGGCACGTGATGGCCGACGTCGCCGTCACTTCCGAGTGGGGCACCCCGGCCATGATCGAGGACGGGATCGTGCCGGAACTGCTGCTCGGCCGCAAGTACGGCCACCGGCTGCACTTCTGGGACATGAAGACCCGCAAGCTGATCCAGACCGTGGACCTGGGCGACCAGCACCAGATGGCGCTGGAACTGCGGCCCGCGCACGACCCGACCAAGAAGTACGGCTTCGTCGGCGTGGTGGTCAGCGTGGAGGACCTGTCCGCGTCGATCTGGATGTGGCACGAGGACGGCGGCCGGTGGACCGCGACCAAGGTGATCACCATCCCGGCCGAGCCCGCCCCGGCCGAGCAGCTGCCCCCGCTGCTGCAGGGCTTCGGCGCGGTACCGCCGCTGGTCACCGACATCAACCTGTCCGTGGACGACCAGCAGCTGTACGTGTCGTGCTGGGGCACCGGAGAACTCAAGCAGTACGACGTGTCCGACCCGCTGCACCCGGTGGAGACCGGCTCGGTGCGGATCGGCGGGATCGCCGGGCGTGTCCCCCATCCGGCCCGGCCGGACCAGCCGCTCAGCGGCGGCCCGCAGATGGTCGAGGTGAGCCGGGATGGCCAGCGGGTGTACTTCACCAACTCGCTGTACGGCGCGTGGGACGAGCAGTTCTACCCGGACGGGGTGGGCGCCTGGATGGCCAAGCTGGACGTGGCGCCCGGCGGCGGCATCGCGTTCGACGAGCGGTTCTTCCCGGAGGGGGACGCGTGGCGCGGGCGGCGCACCCACCAGGTGCGGTTGCAGGGCGGCGACGCGTCCAGCGACTCGTACTGCTTCCCGTCCGAGCCGTAGCGGCCACTGAGCCGGCGGCGCCGGATCAGCTGACCGGTACCGGAGCGTCCTCGGCCAGCAGCCGGTCCGCGGTGCGGGCCGCGGTCCCCCGTGCCCACCGGCCGCTGGTCAGCAGCCCGAGGGCCAGCACGGCCAGCCCGCAGGCGGTGATGATCCACCAGCCCACATGGCTGGCCTCGGCCAGGCCGGTGCGCAGCGGGCCGGCCAGCACCGAGATCACCGCGGAGCCGACTACGGCCACGCCCAGCGACGTGCCCACCTGGCGGCTGGTGGATGCGATGGCCGCCGCTACCCCGGCCTGGGTGGCCGGCATCCCGGACACCGCGGTGTTGGTGATCGGCGCGTTCACCATCCCGTTCCCGATGCCGAAAATGACGTACGAGGCCAGCAGCCAGCCGGTCGGGGTATGCGCGGTCAGGCCGGTCAGCATGACCCCGCCCGCGGTTATGCACAGCCCGGCCGCCAGCAGCGGCAGCCGCGGGCCGCGGTGGCTGATGATCCGCCCGGACAGCGGCGCGGCCACCACCATGACCGCGGCCAGCGGCAGCGTGAGCAGCCCGGCGTGCAGCGCCGAGTAGCCGAGCTGGTCCTGCAGGTAGAGCGTGTTCAGGAACAGGAACCCGCCCAGCGCGGCGAACGCGCAGACCGCGATGAGGGTGGCCCCGCTGAACGGCGCGCTGCGGAAGAACCGCAGATCGAGCAGTGGTTCGGTGCGCCGCGGCTCGACCACCAGCAGCGCCACCAGCGCGGCCGCGGACAGGCAGAAACAGCCGATGATCTCGGGCGAACCCCAGCCGTGCCGGGGCCCCTCGATGATCCCGTAGACCAGCGTGGCCAGGATCACGATGATCAGTGCCTGGCCGGCCGGATCGATCCGCCGCGGGCGCGGCGCTTTCGACTCCGGCACGAACAGCGCGGTGAGCGCGATCGCGGCCACCCCGATCGGGATGTTCACCCAGAAGATCCCGCGCCAGCCCACCGCCGCGATGAGCAGCCCGCCGACCACCGGGCCGAGAGCCAGGCTGGCCCCGAACGCCGCGCCCCAGACGCCGATGGCCCGTGCGCGCTCGGCCCGGTCGGTGAATGTGTTGACGATGATCGACATGGCCACGGGGTTGAGCATCGAACCGCCCACCGCCTGCACGATGCGGAACACGACCAGCCAGCCCAGGCCGGGGGCCAGGCTGCACAGCAGCGAGCCCACGGTGAACGTGGCCAGCCCGGCCTGGAACGTGCGGCGGCGGCCTATCCGGTCGGCCGTGGACCCGGCCAGCACCAGCAGGCTGGCCAGCACCAGGGTGTACGCATCGATCACCCACTGCAGCCCGGACACCGGCGCGTGCAGTTCCTTCTGGATGGACGGCAGCGCCACGTTGACTATCGTGCTGTCCAGGCCGACGATGACCAGGCTCATGCAGCAGATGACCAGGATCAGGTAGCGACGGCGGCGGCTTGCTGGCGGCACAGCTCCCTCGAGGTCTCGAAATCGCCTGTACTTGCGAAAATACAACTAAGCTTCTGACGGCATGAACACCGAGCTGGCGTTAGGTATGCCGAGCCTCGGCCGTGGGTGCGAACGGTCAGCGAGAGGCCAAGGTCAGCCGGTGATTACGGTCCGCTGATCCGGCCGCCAGCGCCCGGCCAAGGCCCGTATCCTTAGCCGGGGCAAGTAAAGTGCCACGGGCAGCAAGTGTGCCCGGCCGAGCCACAGCCGCTCCACTCAGCACTGCCGCCCCACCCCTCAATACAGCCCCGCACCACATCTGGATGATCGCGATGCGAATGCCAATGACCGCTGGGCGCTCCGCCATGGCCACCGGCGAGGCGGGTGCGGCCGCGACTGGGGCGGACGGGGCGACGATCCGCCCGGACGGCTGGCGGCTGGCCGTGGCCGCCCGGCGGCACTGGCTCATCTCGGCCCTGCTGCTGGCCGGCCTGGTGCTGCGGGTGCTGGCCCAGATCGCCTACCGGCCCGCGCTGCTGTACATCGACAGCCTCAAGTACCTGTACGGCGCGTGGCCGGGCAACGATCCCATGGGCTACAACGTGGTCCTCAAGGGCCTGCTGCTGGTGGGGAACCTGGCCATGGTGGTGGCCATCCAGCACCTGCTCGGCCTGGCCATGGGGCTGCTGCTGTACCTGGTGCTGAGCCGCCGCGGCGTGCCCCGCTGGCTGGCCGCGCTGGCCGCCGCACCGGTCCTGCTCGATGGCTATGAGCTGCAGATCGAGCAGACCATCATGCCCGATGTGTGGTTTGAGGCCTGCATCGTGGCCGGGCTGGCCCTGCTGTTGTGGCGGCCCCGGCCTGGGCCGCGGCTGATCGTGGCGGGCGGGCTGCTGCTCGGGCTGAGTGCGCCGTTCGCCCAGGTGGGCCAGATCCTCATCCTGCCCGCGCTGCTGTTCGTGCTGATCATCGTCACCGGGTGGCGGCGCAAGCTGATCATGGGTGCGGCGTTGTGCGTCGCGTTCGCCCTCCCGATCGCCGGCTTCTCCATGCGCGAGTACATCGTCAACGGGCGCTTCTCGCTGGCCCCGGCGGCGGGTAACACCATCTACGGCCGGCTGGCCGAGAGCGCTGACTGCGCGACGCTGAAACTGCCCAGCTATGAGCGGGCGCTGTGCCCGAACCGGGCGCTGGCGGTGCGGCTCGGCCCCGACGGGCTGGTGCACAACGCCGCGTCCCCGGACAAGACCTATGTCGCGCCGCCCGGCCGGACGCACGCCCAGATGACCGACGACTTCGAGCACCAGGTGCTGGTCCAGCAGCCGCTCCGGGTGGTGGCGGGCGTCCTGGGCGACTCGGTCAAGCTGTTCGCGGTGGGCCGGTACACCAGCACCGGGGACACTCCGATCTCCCGCTGGCAGTTCCAGAGCAGCTACCCGACCTATGGCGACAGCATCTTCCTCGGCCCGGGCGGCACCATCAAGGTAGGGCTGCACTACGCGTCCAGCGGCGGTCCCACCGTGGTGCAGACGCTGACCCC
>Ga0335085_10017308_pt1 | contig 10389 bp, 10 predicted proteins | sample Lox_Sample_45_FD_206712 | JGI IMG/M metagenome (GOLD analysis project Ga0335085, IMG submission 206712) | Soil microbial communities from Loxahatchee National Wildlife Refuge, Florida, United States - Lox_Sample_4.5 | ecosystem: Environmental > Terrestrial > Soil > Wetlands | place: USA...
GCCCGGCTCGCACCTGGTCTCGCACAAGAACGTCAAGGTCGAGGACTGGTCCTGGGCGGCGACCAAGCGGCGGCTGACGGCGCTCTACCGGCTCGCGCGGCCGTACCGCCGGCGCGTGCTGCTCGCGATCGGCTCGCTCCTCGCGGCGACCGCGGCGAGCCTCGCGCCGCCGCTCCTCGTCGGCAGGGCCGTGGACACGATCAAGAGCGGCCACATCGGCAACCTCGGCTGGATCGTCGTCGCGTTCGTCGGCGTGAGCGTCGTCGGGGTCGCCTGCACCTACGCGCAGACCTACTCCACAGGCTGGGTCGGCGAACGGATGCTCGCCGACCTCCGCAACCACCTCTTCGGCCACCTCCAGCGGCTGTCGCTCGGCTTCTACGAGCGCAACCGCGCCGGCGTGCTGATCAGCAGGCTCACGAACGACGTCGAGGCGCTCGACCAGCTCGTCACCGACGGCGTCACGTCGCTGATCCAGAACACGCTGACGCTCGGCGGCGCGGCGGTGATCATGTTCCTGCTCTCGTGGAAGCTCGCGCTGGCGACGCTCACGATCGTCCCGGTGCTCCTCGTCGCGACCGCGATCTTCCGCAAGAAGTCGGGCCGGTCGTACCGGCTCGTGCGCGAGACGCTCAGCATCGTCACGGCCACGCTCGCCGAGGACATCGCGGGCATGCGCGTCCTGCAGGCGTTCACGCGCGAGCAGGCGGCGCGCGAGAACTTCTGGCAGGTCGGCGAGGCGTACCGCCGCCGCAACCAGGAGACGGTCGTCCAGAACGCCGTGTACTTCCCGCTCGTCGACCTGCTCTCGTCGCTCGCGACGGCGATCATCCTCGGCTACGGCGCCTACCTCGTCTTCGAAGGGCAGACGACGCTCGGCGTCCTCACCGCGTTCCTCGGGTACGCGACGAGCTTCTTCGACCCCGTCCAGCAGCTCTCGCAGCTCTACAGCACGTTCCTGTCGGCCGTCGCCGCGCTCGACAAGATCATGGAGGTGCTCGTCCAGGAGCCGCAGGTCACCGACGAGCCCGGCGCGGTGCCCCTCCCCCGCCTTCGCGGCCAGGTGCGCTTCGAGGACGTCCACTTCACCTACGGCACCGGGCCGGAGGTGCTGCACGGGATCGACCTCGACGTCCCTCCCGGCACCACCGTCGCGCTCGTCGGCCACACCGGCGCCGGCAAGTCGACGATCGCGAAGCTGATCGCGCGCTTCTACGACCCGACCTCGGGCCGGATCACGATGGACGGCGTCGACCTCCGCCACGTGACCCAGGACTCGCTCCGCCGGCAGCTCGGCATCGTCCCGCAGGAGGGCTTCCTCTTCGCCGGCACGCTCGCGGACAACATCGCCTTCGGCCGCCCCGGCGTCTCGCGCGACGAGATCGTCGCCGCCGCCCGGGCCGTCGGCGCCGACGAGTTCGTCGACAAGCTCGAGCACGGCTACGACACCGAGCTCGGCGAGCGCGGCTCGCGCCTGTCACTCGGCCAGCGCCAGCTCGTCGCGTTCGCGCGCGCGCTGCTCGCCGACCCGGCCATCCTCATCCTCGACGAGGCCACGAGCTCGGTCGACATCACGACCGAGCGCCGGATCGAGCACGCGCTCCGCCGCCTCCTCCACGGCCGGACGGCGTTCGTGATCGCGCACCGGCTCTCGACCGTGCGGCGCGCGAACCTGATCGTCGTCCTCGAGCACGGCACCGTGGTCGAGCAGGGAACGCACGACGACCTGCTCGCGCGCGGCGGCCGCTACGCGGAGCTCTACGGCAGCTGGGCGGCGGAGGCGGACGCGGAGGTCGCGTGACTCAGCGCACCGGATAGGCCGAGACCGGCACGACGACGTCGGTCACGAGCTTGTCGTGCCAGCACTGCTTCTCCTTGTCCCACAGCATCCAGAAGTAGCCGAGGAAGCACGGGATCGCCGAGAGCCACCGCGCGAAGTACCGGCCGACGCCACGGCCGTAGCCGATCGGGCCGCCATGGGTGAAGTCGTAGACGCGGATCCCGAGGGCGCGCTTGCCGAGGGTCTGGCCGCTCGGGCCGCCCTCGAGGTAGGCGAAGTACGCGAGGCCGACGACGATGCCGAGAAGGCTGCCGGCCGTGCCGATCGCAAGGCGCAGCACGACGTCGACGACGCCGATGATGATGCCGTCGATGAACGCGGCGGCGAAGCGCTGCCAGAAGCCTGCGCGCGGGCCGGACGGGCCGGAGATCGTCGGCGGTGGGCTGTACGTGCTTGTCATGAGGCGGCTCCTCCCTTAGACGACACCGAATCGATGCAACTCGAACGCCCACATACCCGCCAGCGCGGCCGCAAGAGCCAGCCGTGACAGTACGAGGCGCGCCGGACGGGTCACGAGGAGCGCGACGGCAACCGCGGTCAGCGCGATCCCCGCGGGGTTCGCCGCGGCCGCCCCGACGACGTGCCCGTGCACGGTGTCCTCGACGCTCGTCGTCATGCCGCAGAGCGGGCAGGGGATCCCGGTGAGCATCCGAAGCGGGCACGGCAGGCCCGGGTGACCCGGCAGGGCGGGCAGCAGGAAGGCGAGCCCGAGCATTGCCGCGCCGACACTTCGCAGCTCGCGCGGCTCGACCTCGACCGAGCCGCCGGTCACGATGCCGATCGCCGGCGGAGGCTGACGAGGCGCTCGAGGAACTGCTCGGGATAGAGACCCGGAGGCACCCCCGTCACCTTCGGCTGGAGCCGGCTCGCGAGCGTCCTCGCAAGCTGCGACCGCGCGGAGTCATCGATCGACGCACGCCGCTCGAGGAACTGTGCGACCGTGGCGACCTCGTCCGGCGTGATGCGGCTCGTGTCCCAGACGGCCTCGGCCACGGTCGCCGGGACGGGCGGCCGCACGCTCGGGAGTGGGACCTGCTTGCGAACGCCGCGCTGGCGGATGACGAGCGTGCCGGCCACGATGTCGCCGATGCGCTGGTTCTTCGACGTCGCGAGGATCACCGTCGCACCCAGGAGGTACCATCCGGGCAGGAAGTCGATCGGCCGGATGACGTTGCGGATGCAGCTCGGCAGGAAGGTGACCGGGTGCCCGCTCACGCGGACGACCCGCAGGCCGTTCAGCTGCTTCCCCGGTGTCCGCCCGGCGTTCAGCACCTCGAAGGCGACGTCGTACCCGAAGATGATCAGGAAGACGAGGATCAGGTACACGGCGACCACCACGCCCCCGCCGCCGACGACGGCGGCGACGACGCCGACCGCGATCAGCAGCGCGAGCTGGATCGCGAGATCGACGGAGGCGGCGACGAACCGCGACGCGGCGCCCGCGAGCTGCAGCGAGAGCTCGAGGCCCTCGGGGGTCGCGATCGTCAGTCGATCCTCGTACTCCACGTGACCCTAGATCGGTTCGTCACCGGGCGGGTTGAATCCTGGCGCCGGCTCGAGCAGCTCGTCGGCGACGCCCGGGGCCGGGCCGAGCGCCTCGGGCCGGGCCGCGCCCGCGAGCTCGGCCGGCTCTACCGCTCGGCCGCGGCGGACCTCGCGTTCGCGCGACGCTCGTTCCCCGGCGACCCGACCGTCACCGCGCTCGAGCAGCGCGTCGCCGCCGCGCGGCAGCTCGTCTACCGCGCCCCGACGCGACGGGAATCGGTCGCGTCCTTCTTCAAGCGGGACTACTGGTGCGCCGTCCGCGCCCGGCCGCTCTTCCTCCTGCTCTCGGCGGCGCTGCTCTTCGGGTCGGCAGCCCTGTCGGGCGTCTGGGCGGACCGCACTCCCGGCCGCGCAGCCGCGGTCGTGCCCGGCGCGTACGAGGCGGTCACGCAGCCGAGGCCCCACGGCTCGGACCTGCGTCTCGCGCCGGCGAAGCGGAGCGCGATGGCGTCGGAGATCTTCACGAACAACATCGAGGTGACCTTCCTCGCGTTCGCCCTCGGCGTCACCGCGGGCCTCGGGACGGCGGCGATCCTGCTCTTCAACGGCCTGCAGATCGGCGTCGTCGGCGGGCTCGCCGTCGGCTCGGGCAACGGATCCACGTTCTTCGAGCTCGTGACCGCCCACGGGTGCCTCGAGCTCTCCTGCATCGTCGTCGCCGGTGCGGCCGGGATGCGGCTCGGCTGGTCGTTCATCGCCCCTGGACGGCGGTCGCGCCGCGAGTCGCTCGTCCTCGAGGGTCGCACGACCGTCGCCATCGTCCTCGGCACGGCGCCGTGGCTCGTCGTCGCGGGCCTCGTCGAGGGCTTCATCACGCCGTCGGGGCTCAGCGTCGCCGACGCCGTCGGAATCGGTCTCCCGCTCGCGGCACTCTACTGGACGCTCGTGCTCGTGCTGGGCCGGCCGGTCAGATCCGCACCCGCGCCTTTGCCCTGAGGTAGGCGCCGATGCAGAGCGACGCGAGGCGCTCGGGCCCGGCCTCGAGCACCTCGGCCCCGGCGGCGAGGAGCAGCTGCCTCGCCCGCGTTCTCGCCGCGAGCACGTCGAGCGCGGCCGCAGCCTCGTAGACCTCGACTTCGGACGCCGGCTCGCGCGCGGTCATCCCGACCAGGTCCGGGTCGGTCGCGCTCACGACGACGACCGCGTGGCGGCGGGCCAGCATCGGCACCGCGTCGACGAGCGGGCGGGTCGCGGCGTCGTCGAGCAGGTCGGTGAACACGAAGACGAGCGCGCGCTTCGAGTCGCCGACGAGTGTGAACGCGCGTTCGTAGTCGCTGTCGCTCGCGACCGGCTCGACGTCGTGGAGCGCCGTCACCACGGCACGCGCTCCGCGGCGGCGCGGCGGGACGAAGCGGGTCACGGTTCGCTCGAAGGCGATGGCGCCGACGCGGTCGGCGACCTCGTCCGCGACGGCGGCGACCGCCACGGCGGCGTCGACGGCCGCGTCGAGCCGCGTGCGGTCGCCGAGCGGCGCCGTCATCAGGCGGCCCGTGTCGACCACGCAGACGACATCGCGGTCGCGTTCGACGCGGTACTGGTTCGACATCGGGCGCCCCATCCGCTCGGTCGCCCGCCAGTTCACCTGCCGGATGTCGTCGTCCGGGAGGTACTCCCGCACGAACTCGAACTCCGTGCCGACACCGAGTGGCCCTCGCGTCCGCCCCTCGAGCCGGAAGCGCCCCTGGCGCACCGCGAGCGCGAGGCGACGTGCCGCGGGCAGGTCGGGGTACACCGTCACCTCGGTCTCCTCTCCCGGCCGCCGGTACCAGCAGCCGAGCCGGAGCGGGCCGAGCGTGCGCGCCGCCGGCGCCGGCAGCACGTGCCGCCCGCGGCGGCGTGCGACCAGCCGGCCGTCGAGCCCGCCGTCGTCCTCCGCCGGCTCGAGCCTCAGGTCGGGAGGCATCGCCTGGCGCAGGCGAACGGGCCCTGCCGCCGCCAGCACGGTCAGCCGCAGCTGCGCGGGGACGCCACGGTAGAGGTTCGCCGGCACGTCCCGCTCGACCACCGGAACGGCGCGAACGAGCAGCGCGTCCGTGACGGTCGCGGCGGCGAGCGCGAGCTCGGCGAGCAGGACGGCCCAGAGAGGCAGCACGAGCACCAGCAGCGCCACCGCCCCGAAGAGCGCCGCCGCGCGCGGCGTGGGGCTCATCGGGGAACGGGCACTGCCTGCAGGACGGCCTGCACCGCGTCGTCCGGCCGGTAGCGCTCGAGCTCGGCCTCGGCATGCAGGAGCAGCCGGTGGCGCAACACGGCGGGCGCAACCCCCGCCACATCGTCCGGCGTCACGAACCCCCTCCCGTCGAGCCAGGCGATCGCCTTCGCCGCCGCAAGCAGATGGACGCCCGCACGCGGGCTCGCGCCGAGCTCGATGCTCGGGAGCTCGCGGGTGCTGCGGACGATCCCGAGTACGTAGTCGCCGACCTCGCGCGACACCGTCACGGCGTCCACGCCACCCTGAGCGTCGCGAAGCTCGGCCGGGTCCACGACGGGGGTCACCTCGGCAAGCGTCGCGGGCGTGACGCCCCGCCGCGGCAGGTCGAGCACCGACCGCTCCACCTCCTCCTCGGGATAGCCGAGCTCGGCCTTGAAGAGGAACCGGTCGAGCTGTGCCTCCGGCAGCGGGTAGGTGCCCTCGTACTCGATCGGGTTCTGCGTCGCGATCACGAGGAACGGGTCGGCGAGCGGGCGCGGCTCGCCCTCGATCGTCACCTGCCGCTCCTCCATCGCCTCGAGCAGCGCGGACTGCGTCTTCGGCGGCGTGCGGTTGATCTCGTCGGCGAGGAGCACGCTCGTGAACACCGGCCCGGGCCGGAACGCGAGCTCACCTGCGCGGAGAGTCATCGTCCCGATCACGTCGGAGGGGAGCATGTCCGGCGTGAATTGCAGCCGCCGGAACGGCAGCCCGAGCGCGCGCGCGGTGGCATTCGCGACGAGCGTCTTCGCCACGCCCGGCACTCCCTCGAGCAAGACGTGGCTGCCGACGAGGAGCGCCGCGAGCAGCTGCTCGACGACGGCGTCCTGTCCCACCGCCACCTTCGCAACCTCCGCCGTCACCTGCTGCCTGAGCTCTCTCAGCTTCTCGGCCTCCCTCGACCGCCGCCGAGCCGGGCGAACGCCCTCCCGAGCGGCAGCACATCTTGCCCGGTCACGGTCGCCCGGGCGACGGCCGCCTTCTCCTCGTCGCTCAGCTCGGTCGACCCCGCCTGCAGGCGGCGCCGGAGCTCGACCCGCATCGGCTCCAGCGCCTGCGTCGGGTCGTGTGTCCGAGCCAGGATGCCGGCCATCGCCTCCACGTACTCGCGCCGGGGCGGCGGCAGCTCGCGCTCCTCGCGGTCCGCCGGGCCGAGGCGCCGCAGGCGGGCGAGCATGTACACGACCGCCGTCGCGAACCCGAGCGCGAGCAGCTCCCGCCATCGCGAGGGGAGCGCCGAGAGGCCGGTGCCGTGAGACGTCCCGTAGCCGTGGTAGCTCTCGAAGAAGGCGACCGGGCGCCGGCGTGCCCCGGCGATGTCGAGGCCGAAGGCCGCGTTGTCGGCATGCGCAAGGAACGCGTTCTGGAGCATCGAGTCGTCGGCGACCAGCACGACCCGACCGCGCCCGACGTTCGCGACTGCAGCCACCACCTTCCGGCTCGACCCGAGGATCGGCAGTGCCGGGCCCACCTCGGACCAGGATCCCTCCGCGCCGGTCTCGACCGTCCGGACGCTCGCGACCTCCGGTACGGGAGCGAGCGGAAGCGCGGTGCGAACGCCGCCGGCGGCCGGGTTCAGGTGCGGGGTCACGATGCGCCGGAGCAGGAGCGTCGCGTCGGGACCGCCGGCGATCAGGCGGCCGCCCGTGCGGACGAACCGGGTGAGCGCGTCGACGTCCGCGGCGAGCACGAAGGGCGGATCGAGCACCACGGCCGTGTCCCCCGGCGCCAGCCGCGCACGCCGCGGCGTCACCCGGAGGCGCGACACCGGATGGCCGTTCCGGGCGAGGAGCTCGGCCCAGGCAGCCGTCCCGTCCGCGCCCGTCGCATACGACGACGCGGTCGGACCTCCAGGAGTTCCACCGCCGAACGAGTCGAGGAGCGTCTCGATCACGTAGATGCCGGCGACGAGTGCGGCGAGGCCGATCAGGGTCCGGGGCCACGTCATGACGCGGTTGCCGCCTCGAGCACGCGCGGCCACCGGGTGCGCGCCTGCTCGAGGTCGTCCGGTCGAGCCGGCCGGCTGCCGTAGACGACCTCGTCGAACGCGCGTGCAAGCTCGTCGAACTCCGGCGACCGCACCGCTCGGCGCACCTCTCCCGTTGTCACCGAGGAGCGGGCGGGGATGACGCGGGCGCGCGCGAGGCGAAGGAGCCCGGCGCGGAAGCGGAGCCGGAGTGCCGTCGTCAGGTCGCCGGCCCGCTCCGCCTCGTCGGCCTGACGCTCGAGCCGCGACGGGTCTTCGCCGGCCGCGCGCCCGCCGGCGGGGGCGAAGGGGTCGACGTGCAGGCCGCCCCGCCGCCGCGCAAGGCGGATCGTGACGGCGACCGAGGCGGCCACGACCGCGCCCGCGATCACACCCCACAGCACGGCCCACCATCCCCCGGCCTGCGGACCGCGGATGCCGAGCTTCCGGAACGGCCAGCCGAGCCAGTGGCCGAGGCGGTCGAGGCCGTGGCCGAACCAGACGAGGAAGCGGTGAAGCGGCCGCGGCGTGCTGCTGCCGCGGAAGCGCTTCTCGTGCAGGATGGCCGCCGCCTGGCGGCGTGCCCCGCCGATCTCCGCCGCTTCGGGGCCGGCGGCGAGGAGGCGCAGGCGTGCGTGGAGCTCCGCGCCGCTCGAGCCGGCAAGGAGGGCCCGGAGGTCCATCGGGCGCCCATCCACGCGGTCGATCGCCTCGAGGCGCGCGAGCGCGCGCGGATCGTGACCGGCCGCCGCAGCGAGCGCCCGCACCTGCGAGGCGGGCGCCGACGAAGCCCACGCCGCCGGCGCGGCCGCGAGCGCCACCGCGCCGGCAACGAGGGCGAGCCGCGTCAACCGCTTCCGTCTCCGCCCCCGGGCCGCCACCCGGGCGGCGGCGGCCAGAACGGCGGCGCCTCCGGACGGGACGCCGGCGGCGGCGTTCCGAGGGCGAACGGAAGCTCCCCCGTCGGGTCGACGCCGATGCGGTTTGCGAGCAGCTGGAGGTCGAATGCCTCCTTGCGGACGCGCAGGTCGAAATAGAGGACGATCGCGATCGCCGCGGTGAAGGGCGTCGTCACGATCCGCGCGATCGTGCCCGCGACCGCGTTCACGAAGACCCACGTCCCGAGCGTCGTCCCCGTGAAGAGGACGCCGATCGCGATTCCCTCGATGACGGCCGAGACGACTCCTGCGAGGATGAACGCGAGGAGCGTCACCCCGAACGTTCGCCACCAGTTGCCCTTGACGAGGGCCCGCGAGCGGCGAAGCGCCTTGAACCCGCGCCGGTCCTCCGTGAGGAGCACCGGAACCGCGACCGCCCAGCAGGCCCAGAGGTAGACGCCCGGCACGATGCAGGCGACGAGGGCGAGCAGCGCGCACACCGTCGAGATGATCGTCACCCACAGGATCGAATGGAAGCGCCGGAGCGCGAAGCCGAGCGAGGAGCGCCAGCTCGTTCGCTCGCCCAGGTAGGCGCTCGCGATCGCGCGGTAGCAGGCGCCGGCGGCGATCGCGGTCGCGACGATGCTGAGGAGAGTGGAGAGGAACGTGGCGGCGTTCGCCGCCCACTGGTCGTGCTGCGTGACGAGGAGCTGGTTCGACGGCTCCTGGAACCGCGTCGGGAAGCTCGACGCCGTCCAGTCGGACGGGAGCGCCGACAGCTCGGCCACGGCGGCGATCAGCTGCACCGGCAGCACGACGAAGACGACGATCCGCAGCAGCGTCGCGGCGTTCCGCCAGACGATCTTCATCGAGACGTCGAGGATCTCTCCGAGCGCGAGCGGCCGGAGCTGCTGCAGAGACGATTCGCTCACCCCCATCGTCACCCCGACCCACTATGGCGCATGCTGCGGCCGTCGTTCCCGGGTGGATGGGGTGAAATAAGCTGCCGCCCATGGATGTCGAGGCCGAGGCCGACGACCTTACGGAGGTCACGGTCGACCCGATCCCGGAGGAAGCCGAGCGCGAGGCGCGCCTTTCGCCGGCCGACGCCGTCGCGCGGATGCGAATCAACGTGCCCGTGCGCCGCAACGAGAAGCTTCGCCACGTGATCGCCCGCGTCAACCGCGACGACCAGCTGAAGGCATGGTGGCACGTGGCGAACGTCAACGCCGTGACGCGCCTGGAGATCAACGACCACTCCTGGGTCCACATCCAGATCGTCACGAACATCGCGCTGAAGCTCCTCCGCCAGCTCACGAAGCACGGCATCGAGCCCGCGATGGTGACCGACTACGGCATGACGCGCGCCGACGCCGAGGTCGTCGTGGCACTGACCGCCCTCACCCACTGCGTCGGCATGTCCGTGCACCGGCACGGCCACGAGGACTTCAGCCTCTTCCTCGCCGAGCCGAAGCTCCGGGAGCTCCTCGAGGGCATCTACGACGAGCCCGACCGGACGGTCGTCGTCTCGGAGGTGCTGCAGGGGATCATCAGCCACCGCGCCGACGGCGAGCCGCTCACGCTCGAGGCCGGCATCCTCCGCGTCGCCGACGCGCTCGACATGGAGCAGGGCCGCTCGCGCATCCCGTTCGAGCGCGGGCACTTCGGCATCCACGCGCTGTCGGCGGCCGCGATCGAGGACGTCTCGATCGGCGACGGCGAGGAGAAGCCGATCCGGATCGAGATCACGATGAACAACTCCGCCGGCGTCTACCAGATCGACACGCTGCTCAGAGGCAAGCTGCGCGGCTCCGGCCTCGAGCCGTACGTCGAGGTCGTCGCGCACATCGACACCGAGGCCGAGAAGCGCCTCGTCCCGCTCTACCGCCTCGAGATCTGACTGCGCCTCAAGTCTGGGTCGCGGCCGTCGCTAAACTGGGCGAGACCCTTGCGGGATCGTCTAATGGTA
>Ga0335085_10017309_pt1 | contig 10389 bp, 8 predicted proteins | sample Lox_Sample_45_FD_206712 | JGI IMG/M metagenome (GOLD analysis project Ga0335085, IMG submission 206712) | Soil microbial communities from Loxahatchee National Wildlife Refuge, Florida, United States - Lox_Sample_4.5 | ecosystem: Environmental > Terrestrial > Soil > Wetlands | place: USA: Florida...
ACCGCGAGCGCCAACGCCATCTGGGGACGGCTCGCCGCAGCTTTCGATCCGCTCGATCCGGACGCCATCCTGCGTGCGCGTCCGGCGCGGCTGGCGCGGCTGGGATTGTCAGCACCTAAAATCCGCGCGCTGAAAGAAATTGCCCGTGCCGTAAAGCGCGGCGATCTTCCACTCACCGCGCTTGGCGAGCTCGCGGCCGAGGACGCGCACGCGGCGCTGACCGCCGTGCACGGCATCGGCCCGTGGACGGCGGACATTTATCTGTTGTCGTGCCTCGGCCACGCCGACGCCTGGCCGGCCGGCGATCTCGCGCTGCAGGAAGCGGCGAGGATAGCTTTTGGACTGCCGGCGCGACCGACTGCAAAGGAGATGCTGGCGTTGGCCGAGGCTTGGCGACCTTGGCGCGCCATCGCGGCTCGAGTCTTATGGACGTATTATCGAATAGCCCTTGAAACTGCCAAAAAAACCACCGCCAAGCCGATGCGGCCGAAGCGCCGCATCAAACGCGCCACGAGATAGATGCCCGGTTCATTGGACAACCAGCGTACCCCGGGTTTCCTGATGAAAATCGTCGAAAAACTCGTATTGCCCGGGCGACAGCGCACGGACGTTCACGATACCTTCGGTCCCGGGGGCAATGATTTTTTCCACGCGCAGCGAGACGCTCTCGAACTCCATCGGCGCTGCGTCCAGATTCCTCACCCGTATAGCGAGCCGCTTATTGGCCGGCGCATGGATCTCGGCAGGCTGGAATTTGTGGCCCTTGACCACGATCGCGACTACGGCTGTCTCTTGCGCGGCAACCGGGCCCGCGCCGGAAACGAATATCGCGATCGCGATTGCGAATGCTCCGACGCTTGATCCGGCAAAGACAAAGCTCGCTCTCATCGTTTCCTCTCGTTGTTGCATCACTTTGGCGCGGATTCAGAATTCAAATTCAAAAAGCAATCGCGCCCGCTGGCGCGAAAAGTCCGTCAAATCGAGGGCCGGTACAACGCCAACCTCGCGTCCGGCAACCTGGGTCTCCCAAGCGGCACTCATCAGCACCTTTGGAGCTATCTGCCAGTAGAAGGTCGGCCCCAGATAGACCGCGTCGCCGGTGAACGAGCCGAACGCGATCCCTTGGTAGTGACTCAAATACCAAAGATCGGCTCCAATCACGATCTTGGGGTAGATCTGAAACGCGAGCGCTGACGACACTCCAAACGTCGATTCGTTAAACGAAACGCCAAGCGGAACGAACGTAGTCTCGGGCTCGTAGAGGAGATTGAAACCGACAAAAAGCCGATTCTTGATAAGCTCAGCGTCGGCTTCTATCTTCGTTTCAACTCCGTAATTGGATACGGCATCGCCACTGGTTTCATCGCGGCTGTGCCATTCCGGTTCGATCGACAACGTAACCGCCATTGGTGACGGACCACGATCGATGATGAGCGATCTGAAATCGGCCTCGATGCCGTTAATGCCGCCCATATTGCCGTCATCGAGGCCGGGAACGTTACGAATGTTGTAGTAGGACACTGTCGGCCCGAGCTCGATCTGAAAGTACTGGGTCGGCGTGTACTCGAATTCAAGTTCAGTCTGACTTGCGAAATACCGCCCGCTGCGCTTGCCAAATCCCATTTGCGTATCCGGCTCGAACGCTTTCTCGCCCTCGATTCCGATTGCCGAGCCAACGGTGAAGTTTCCGAAGATGTATTTGGTTTCGATCTCGTGGAAGGAGTTGGCGTCCTGGGCGTCGGCGCAGGTCGCGGAGAACGTCACCAGCGCGCCGGCTGCCGAATAGACCAGCAGGCGATAAATCCCGCGTTTGACGGACGACCTCGACATCGCTCTTTGATCATGAAAAGGAAGAGATGAATGCGTTACGACGACTACCGCCGTCAAGTATTTTGATAACGATCCGCAATATTAGAAACGTTCTATTTGGTGATTTATTGCAATTCTAAAGTAATGAAAGTTTAGAATGCTTCCACAGAGATTGATTTTTGCGATCGCCAAGTGCGAGCCTCAGCGCTGATGCACCTGAACGGTCACATGGGACAAGGCGCGAAATCGGCTGAGCAGCGATTGATAATAATCGGGCCCGCGCGATTGCTCCGTTGCAACCGAGACGATCGCGCCCAAATGGCCGGGCCCCAGCCGCCATAAATGCAGATCGGTCAGACGATCGCCATCGGTCTCGATCATCGCGCGCATGCGCTCGGCCATGCCGCGGTCGGGATTCATGTCGAGCAGGATGGCGCCGGTGTCGCGAATGAGACTGTACGACCAGACGGCGATAACGATGGCGCCGACAAAACCCACCAGCGGGTCCATCCAGGCCAGCCCCAGGAAGCGCCCCAACAGCAGACCGGCAATGACCAGCGCTGACACGCCGGCATCTGCCAGCACGTGAACGACGGCGGAACGCATGTTGTTGTCGCGATGCGCGGCGCCGTGGGCGTGCTCGTGGTCATGCAAATCATTTCCATGGCCGTCTTCGTGATCATGCTCATGGCCGGAACGGGACTGACCATGCGTGTGAGCATGATCATGACCGTGATCATGCTGCCGGCCGCCACTTAACAGCAGAACACTCGCGACGTTGACTACCAATCCGAGCGCCGCGATCGGTATGGCCTCATTGAAGTCGATCGGAACGGGCCAGATCAGCCGCGTAACGGCCTCGTAGCCGATCAGGATAGCGATCATCGCCAGCACGATGGCGCTGCTGAAACCCGCCAAATCGCCAAGCTTGCCGGTGCCGAAACTGAAGCGCTCATCCTCGGCATGGCGGCGCGCGTAGCTGTAAGCGAGCGCGGCGAGCAACAGCGCGCTGACGTGGGTCGACATATGCAGGCCGTCGGCAACCAGCGCGATCGAGCCGAAGAGGAGGCCGCCGACGATCTCGGCCACCATCATGAAAGCGCAGAGCACGATCACCATCCAGGTGCGGCGCTCGTTCCTCTCATGGCCTTCACCCAGGAAAACGTGAGAGTGCGCGCTCGGGAAGGCTTCTGCCATGGCCGGTTCCTCGCTTCGTAACGACCGCCATTGTAGGTAATCCTGTCAATCGCGGGAACAAGCGGCCAGCAATGACCGAAACCCCATCCGCCGGTCGAGCTGCAACTTTATAACATCCCACAATCGGGCACGCTGATTCGCCGCCATCAGTTTGGCATGCATTGGCGAACGCGCGGTCGCATCTGTTCGGGCGGACAGGTGCGTTTTGCAAACAACGACATCACAATTTCGATTCATGATTGGCAGCGATCACTTGAAAAGCGGCGCCCGTTACTTTCGATCTACTTTAATTCTAAAACATAGTCGTTGACGCTGCTGCCGAAGCGATGTTTTGGTTTGCCCGGCATTGCGCGGGGGTAACTTGGAATGTCGCGGATTTTTTTTGGTGTCTTTTCCGGATTTCGTTTTGTTGAAATGTCATATGTCCTCGGCCTCGCCATAGCCGCCACATCCGTCGCGCCTACGACAAGCGCCTTCGCAGATGACATCATGGTAACAAAGGCCGCACCGGTTTCATCGGGAAGTTCGCCCGAGTACAACTGGGCCGGATTCTATGCCGGCGGCAATATGGGCATCGGCTGGGGAAAATCGAACTGGAACGCGGCGCCCGGCGTCAGCGGTTCGACCAATCTGTTTCAGACCATCGATACGTTCAACGAAGCAGGGAGCTTCTTTGCCGGCGCGCAGGCCGGCTACAATTACGTGCTGCCCAACCGCATTCTCCTTGGCGCCGAAGTCGACGTGTCGTTTCCGTCCTTTCAGACTGTTCCGTCGGGGGTGAATCCGTTCGGCTTGTCCGTCGGCGGGATCTCAGCGTTTACGTCGCCGGCCCTCGGCCCGGTGAACCTTGCCGAGACAATGCTTGCGTCGGGCACGGTGCGTGGCCGTATCGGCTACGCGCCGGCGCACTGGCTGTTCTACGCGACCGGCGGATTTGCCTGGACCTATGACCAGCAGTCACTGACCCAAGTCGGCGGCGCCGGACTGAGCGAGGCCGGGTTCTTGTGGCGTCTGGGCTGGGCGGCTGGCGCCGGGGTAGAAGTCCCGGTAGCGCCGCACTGGACCGCGCGGCTCGAATATCTCTATACGGGCTACGGCAACCACAACACTGCCTTCTTCGCTGGCGCGCAGCCAATCAATTCCGATTTTTCCGTGCAAGAGCTGCGTGCCGGTCTCGACTATCAGTTCGACAACGGCGCGGCTGTGGCGGCGGCGCCGCTGGTCTTCAAGGGTCCGGCAGCGCCGGTCGAGGACAGTCTCGACTTTCACGGCCAAACCACTTTCGTGTACCAAGGCTATCCGGCGTTCCGATCCCCCTATTCGGGGCCGAACAGTCTGCCGGGTGTAAGCAACGGCCGCGAGACCTTTGATACGACATTGTTCGTTGGAATTCGGCCGTGGCAGGACGCGGAGATCTGGCTCGATCCGGAGATCGATCAGGGCCACGGTCTCGCCGACACCCATGGCGTTGCGGGATTCCCCAGCGGCGAGGCCTACAAATTCGGTGCTGACTATCCCTATGCGCGTTTGAACCGGTATTTCTTCCGGCAGACGATCGATCTGGGCGGAGATGCCCAGAAGGTCGAAGACGGCATCAACCAGTTCGCGATGTCGACGACGGCGAACCGCTTAGTCTTCACGGTCGGCAAGTTCGGCGTCGTCGACATCTTCGACACCAACAAATATGCCAACAGTCCCAAAACTGATTTCCTGAACTGGTCGCTCATTAATGCCGGCACGTTCGACTATGCTGGCGACGCCTGGGGCTATACTTACGGCGCGGCCGCCGAATGGTATGTCGGGCGCTTCGCTGTGCGCGGCGGCGTCTTCGATATGTCCGCCAGTCCCGCCGAAGCCGGCGGCGACAGCGCGGCTGCCTACGGGCTCGACCCGACCTTTCATCAATTCGAGATGGTCGGGGAAATTGAGGAGCGCCATGAACTGTGGGGACAGCCCGGCAAATTCAAGGTCACTGGCTTTGTCATTCGCGGCAACATGGGAAGCTTCCAGGACGCGATTAATCTGGCTGCGATGCCCGGAATGTTCTTCGGCGACCCGAGCGATGCGGTTGCGGCGGTGCGCCATTATCAGAGTCGGCCAGGTGTGAGCATCAACCTGGAGCAGCAAGTAAATGACTGGGTCGGGCTATTCGCGCGTGCCGGCTGGTCCGACGGCAGCGTCGAGCCATGGGATTTCACCGACATTGACCGCACGGCGCAGGCGGGCATTTCGCTCTCCGGCAAGAAATGGGGCCGACCGGACGATTCGATCGGCGTTGCTGGCGTCGTCAACGGAATAGCCCCGGTGCATCAGGCGTACTTCGCCGCCGGCGGCAGCGGCATCCTGATCGGCGATGGACAATTGCCGAGCTACGGTACCGAAGGAATCTTCGAAACCTATTACAGCTACGCGATTACGTCGGCGACGAAAGTGACCTTCGACTATCAATTCGTCGCCAACCCGGCCTACGCCACGCAGCGCGGACCGATTAATTTCTTCGCCGGACGCTTCCACACCGAATTCTGAAAAAGCAGCAGCGTGTCGTGATTCCGTGCGTCCGTTCGATGAATATACCCGACGATTACCTCTTGCTGCACCCGTGACGCTCCCAATCGCAAACGTTCGAGCGGCCAAGTTTTTGCTGAAATCCCCTCCCGGGATGCCATGGCCCTGGTTACGCACACAGCGGCCACCGCTCATCGCGCGGTAGGCGAATGGACATTAGGTGTGAACTTGGCGGCGAGGATTATTGGTTTCGTTTGCGTTATCCTCACGGTCGCCTTGTGGGTGATAACGCTTACAAGCAATCCAACGCCAGCGTCGATTAGCGCAGCAATTGCCTTGACCGCGATCGTTGCGGTCGTGGGAACGCTCAACCTTTCATCATAGCCCGGAAGCGATAGCCCGGAAGCATTCCGGACGCCAAGCAACGCCGCTGCGCGCACACTCTGCGGTCGCGGGCCGGTCAGCGTGTTCGCCGGGCGCTTCCACACCGCATTCTGACATAGACACGCCGCTGCTCCCGTGGCTAAAGCAGAAGGCTTCAGTCGCGGGTATTTTTCATTTGCCGCGGGTTCCGCCACGGCATGCCGATCTTATAGAGCAAGGAGCGTGAATGGCCGTTGAGCTCGATGGTCCGCGGCTGTCGCCGCGCTCGGGGGCTGCGCGACAGCTTGTCGTTTTTCTCCATGGTTATGGCGCCGACGGTAATGATCTGATCGAGATCGGCCGTGCCTGGCAGCAACTGCTGCCGCAAGCGGCGTTCGCTTCGCCGCATGCACCCGAACCGTGCGGACAGGCGCCGGTCGGGCGGCAATGGTTCGGGCTGACCTTCCGCGATCCGAACGAACGCTGGGTTGGCGCCAACAAGGCAGCGCCAGTACTGGAGCGCTTCCTCGACGCCGAGCTTACGCGTCATCGATTGCCGCCGTCGGCGCTTGCCCTCGTCGGTTTCAGTCAGGGCACCATGATGGCGCTGCATGTAGGCCTGCGCCGAGCGGTGCCACCGGCTGCAATTGTCGGCTATTCTGGCTTGCTGGTGCTGCCGCCGGATGGCAATCCCGAGACGCTCGCGGCCGACATCAAATCGCGGCCGCCGGTTCTGTTGGTGCACGGCGACCAGGACGAACTCATTCCTGTGCAAGCACTGTTTCAAGGGACGCAGGCCCTGGCGGCGATGGGCGTGCCGGTGGAATGGCACGTGTCCGCCAGTATCGGCCACGGCATTGATCCTGAGGGTCTCCGCCATGGCGGCGAATTCCTGGCGCGCGCCTTTGCCGGCATGCGTTGAAACGGCAAACACCGGATGCCCGACGACGGAAGCTACGATTACATCATCGTCGGAGCCGGTTCGGCCGGTTGCACGCTGGCTGACCGGCTGACCGAAGACCCGAGCGCGCGGGTCCTGCTGCTCGAAGCTGGCGGCTGGGATCGTGATCCCTGGATCAAGATTCCGTTCGGCTGGCCTTATTTGCTGACCAACCGCAAGCACGACTGGATGTATTTCGCCGAGCCCGAGACGACGACCGGCGGGCGCGGCCTGGAATGTGCCCGCGGCCGGATCATAGGCGGCTCGTCCTCGATCCATGCCATGGCCTATGTGCGCGGCCACGCCGGCGACTACGACCGCTGGGCCGCCTCCGGTCTCGCCGGCTGGTCGTATGCCGAGGTGCTTCCGTATTTCCGCCGCCAGGAATCCTGGCAGGGCGGCGCGAGCTTTTATCGCGGCGGCGACGGCCCATTGACGACTCAGATGTGCAGCTTTTCCGATCCGCTGGTCGCGGCCTTCGCCGCCGCCGGTCGCCAAGCAGGATATGCCGCGACTGCCGACTACAATGGCGCCCAACAGGAGGGCTTTGCCGTCGCGCAGATGACAATCCGGCGCGGCCGCCGCTGCAGCGCGGCGGATGCTTATCTGCGCCCGGCGCTCGGCCGGCAAAATCTGACACTGGCGATCTCGGCGTTGGCGACCCGCCTGGTCTTTGACGGCACCCGCGCCACCGGCGTCGAATACGTCCGGCGCGGCCGCACGATAACGGCGCGGGCCGACCGCGAAGTGATCCTCTGCGGCGGCGTCATCAACTCGCCGCAGCTGCTGATGCTTTCAGGGATCGGAGAGCCGGAGGAACTGCGCGCGCTCGGCATCAACGTGAAAGTCGCGTTGCCGGGCGTCGGCAAGAATCTGCAGGATCACATCTCGGCCATCATGACATATCAGCGCAAGGAGCCGGGGCCGGTTCATCAGGTGATGCGGTTCGATCGGATCGTGCCGGCTTTGGCCAACGCCTATCTGTTCGGCCATGGCATTGCGACGGATTTGCCGACCGGCCAGATGGCGTTTCTGAAAAGCCGGCCGGACATCGAGCTGCCCGACGTCCAGCTCATTTTTCACGCCGCCCCACTGACGGCGACACCGTATTTCTGGCCGTTCCGGCGCCCTTATGTTGACAGCTATGGCTGCCGGGCCGCAGTGCTGCGGCCCGAAAGCCGGGGCCGCCTCGAACTCGTTTCCACTGACCCAAAAAGGCCGATGCGTATTCGTCAGAACTTTCTCGCCACCGACAATGACTGGAAGACGCTGCGGAGCGGCCTTCGTATCGCGCGCGATGTATGCCGTCAGGCGGCGATGCGCCCGTTCATGGCCCGCGAGTCGGCGCCGGGCGAGCGCGCGGTTGCGGACGCCGATCTCGACGCGCACATCCGCGCCAACTCAATCACCGTTCATCACCCGATCGGAACCTGCAAAATGGGACCGGCAGGCGATCGCATGGCGGTGGTCGATCCGCAGCTTCGCGTGCTCGGCACCGAGAACCTTCGTGTCGTCGACGGCTCGGTGATGCCGACCCTTGTCGGCGGCAACATCAATGCTCCCATCATTATGATCGCCGAAAAGGCTGCGGACCTCATCCGCGGGCGCCCACCACTGCAAGCACGTTCGCGCGCGCCGGGGTCCTAATTCCCGCGGCAAGACGGCCACGGGAACTGCAAGACTGACCGACGCGGCCGCAAGCCCATCGAAGCGAAAAGTCATAACCCACGGAAAGGCTTCACAATCCTGTCACGCCTGCCTATAAACTAGCAGCCGACGCCGCACTGCGGCATGCGAGTCGGTAGGAATGTTGTCTTGAACGCTCACGTATCGCCATCGGGCTTTCCGGCGCTGGTTCTGAATGCGGATTTTCGTCCGCTCAGCTATTACCCGCTCTCGCTGTGGTCCTGGCAGGACGCCATCAAGGCGGTGTTTCTCGAGCGGGTGAACATCGTCGCCAATTACGACCGCGCCGTCCGCAGCCCAAGCCTGGAAATGAAGCTGCCGAGCGTGGTGTCGCTTAAAACCTACGTCAAGCCCTCGACGCATCCGGCCTTCACGCGCTTCAACGTCTTTCTGCGCGACCGGTTCTGCTGCCAGTATTGTGGCACGCGGGAAGATCTGACGTTCGATCACCTGTTGCCGCGCTCGCGCGGCGGCAATACCACCTGGATCAACGTCGTCGCCGCCTGTTCGCCGTGCAATCTGAAAAAAGGCAATCTGACGCCGGACGAGGCCGACATGTGGCCGTCGCAGCGGCCGTTCCAGCCGTCGGTGCAACACCTGCATCGCAACGGCCGGCTGTTCCCGCCCAATTATCTGCACGAGAGCTGGCTCGATTATCTCTATTGGGACACCGAGCTCGATCCGTGAGCTTGCGGCGTTTACAGTGCCCCGGGGGCGAATGGCTGGCGGCTCGTCAGACCATTACTTCATCGGACATTTGTCATGATAACGGTCCTGGTGATCTTTCAGGATCGTCGCCACGGTTTTGATCTCGTAGCCGCCTTCGGGTTTCTTGACGACCTGATGCAGATAGAAATTCTGAATCGGGAAGTGGTTGTTGCCGTAGCGGTAAGGTCCGCGCACCGAGGCGTAATCGGCTTTCTCCATCGCCGCGCGCAGACCGTCCTTGTTGGACAGATCGCCTTTGACGGCGACAATCGCGCTGTTGATTAAATTCGCCGCATCGTAGGCTTGCGCGGCGTAGAAGGTCGGATCGCGCTTATAGGCGGCGCGAAAATCGGCAACGAACTTATTGTTCGCTGCATTGGGTAGATCCATCGCCCAATGTCCCGCAGTTGCAACCCCAAGCGCAAATTCGCCGGCACGCTCTAATAACCGGGCGTCGATCATGTAGGCGGTGTAGAGCGGGATTTGGCCCTTCAAGCCGGCTTGCGCGTATTGCGTCAGAAACTGCACGCCGGCGGCGCCTGGATAGAACGCGAAGATTGCTTCAGGCTTTGCCGCGCGCGCTTTGGTCAGCTCGGCGGAGAAGTCGAGCTGGTTGGGCCACGGCGTGTATTCGTCACCGACGATCTTGCCTTTGAAGTTTGCCTTGACCCCTGCGGCAACGTCTTTGCCCGCGGCATAATTGGGGTCGATCAGGTAAAGTGTTTTGACGCCTTTCTGGTTGAGGTACTCGCCGGTCGCTTGCGCCGCCTGATCGCCCTGCCAGGATGTCGAGAAGAAAAACGGCGAGCACTGCTCGCCCGCGATCTGCGAAGGCCCGGCATTGGCGCTGATGATGAAGGTCTTCGCGTTCACGGCCGACACCAATGAGGCCAGCAACACGTTGGAGAATCCATACCCTGTCAGAAAGTCGACGTGGTCCGCTTCGATCAGTTTGTCGGTTTTCTGCTTGCCGACTTCCGGCTTCGACGTGTCGTCTTCGTAGATGACCTCGACCGGACGCCCGGCCATCTGGCGATTGAGATTCTGCAAGCCGAGATTGAAGCCATCGCGCATGTCGTTGCCGATGACCGCGGCAGGACCGCTGAACGTATTGACGAAGCCTATTTTGATGGCGTCGGCGGCGTTGGCCGGCGCCGCCACAAGCTCGCGGCCGCGAGCCC